>JAAUXV010085625.1_pt1 | contig 21527 bp, 16 predicted proteins | sample 7278181 | NCBI WGS metagenome assembly JAAUXV01 (sample SAMN14350114, study PRJNA611818) | marine sediment metagenome | isolation source: surface marine sediment (2.1m) | place: French Polynesia: Moorea | collected 2018-08
ATCATTTAGAGAGGCAGGTCCACAGGTTCTTTTGGTACCCATGCCCCCCTGTAATTCTAATTTTTAAGACCATAGTTTTAAAAAAAACCTTTCCATTCTGGCGCTGATCAATAGGTTAAAATATGACAGTCACCTATTTTTTTTCTTGCACATGAAACAGAGCTGACAATTTTCGACCTCACTGTACTTGTGCAAGTTGAAAAAGGCTTCAAAGCTTCAACCTCATGTATTTCTAGCCAAGTCGAGTCGAATGATTTTTGCAAGAGCATCGAAATCGCCACGAAAAGTTCGTATTTTAATTGACATATGTACTTTCTTTTTATGGAAGCAACGGTTTATATTACCCGGAAATATTGTTTTTCTTTTTTTAAACAAAAACCTTTGGAAAAAAGCTAGGCAGCGAAAAACCATATCCAAAGACGAGAAGTCTCCACTGACGAAAAATTTTAAGACAGTGTTTGTCTTATTTCCCCATACGTTCAAGCAGACCTGAAATCATTAGCACTTGTTGAATTTATTTACAAGGCTCCGAATGTTAACAAGTCTGGATATCGCCGTGATCGAGCATAATACTCTTCGCATAGAAGATACCAATATATTTCTTGCAAAGAAGTACTATATATTCACTATAAGCATGTTGCTTACGGCGACTTTTGAAGTGTTGATTTGTGAACGTCACACAACTGGCTTGTTCAGCAAACCACAAAGCTTTCGTTTGCGTACCATCATCTTCACGCACATCCACCTCCTCCTTTTTCGTTTCCCCGTCCCTAGATGGCGCCCCGTTCCAATTCCTCCTCTTCCACCACCACATCAGAGCCTGGAAAGGAGAAAAGAAAAATTCGTTGGTTCCTTTCTTCCTTCGAGCGAAGGAAGGGGAAGACGGAGGCGACGGTTGGGGAAGAGGGGGGAGACCAGACGGGCGAAGAGGGGAGGATCGGTCTCTCGCCCGGTGACAATGACTAATGGGCTCATTTGGGGGAGGAGGAAGGGGGAAAGGCGGCTCAGGCGGCGGGTGTGTGTTGGGCTTCCCTATTCCCCAAGCGAACGAGACTGAGTCACATGCACTCACCACAGCACATGATATCGGCGGCGGCGGCGGCGGCGGCGGCGGAAACCTACTCCTCTTCCTCCTTCCCCCCCAAGTCCAACTCAGCCCAGACAGGAACACAACATGAAGGGAGAGAAAAAGGAGAACACAGGAGAAAAGAAAGGGATTCGTCTTCCTCGACATAGGACAGAGACGACGACGAGATCAATTAGGATGAACAAATTATGATTCTTTAAAACGAATTCAAACGCACAATGGAAAAGAGGGTTTAGTTTTATGCTTTTTCTTCACCCTAATCCTTAAGTTTTTCTATGGGAGGGGGGATTGGGTGCGAGGGGAACGAAATCAGACTTTCTTCCTCCTCCTCCACTTTTTTGGCGTAGACAGATCGACAGGGGAGAAAAGATTTCAATAGACCGGGGGGGGGGAGATCCAAAGAGAAGGGGGCAAGAAGAAAGGATGGGGGAAACTTCCCGTAATTTATTCCATTTTCTCTTTTTTCCTTCGTCCCTGCGCCCCCCCCCCCCACACATCGATCGTCAACTCTGGAAGCGCCATATTGATTCCAAAAAAGGCAAAAGGTTCGAAACACACTCAAGATTGACCAAATATGGAAGTTTGGCACTGGAAATACTTGCACGTATATGTGCAGTACTGAGGGACTAAGAAGGAATCTTTTTTTTGACTTTAGCTAGCATACAATGATAACGGATATTGAATAATCGGAAAGATACGGACCGGCATACCTCACAAAGCGGGTGAGCAACCTGCTTACCAAACACCAAAATCAAGAAAGGTTTTTATTATAAGGAAAGCTATCGTTTGTTTGTCTTCAAAAGGCTCCAAAATGCGACATGAAAAGAGAAGTCCTTTTTATCTGCAAGGCAAGGCAAGGAAAATGTTGTGGGGGTGACCTTTTCCATTCTGTTCTCTTAATGTACATTCAAAAGGGTTGCATCAGGGGTCCATCCTTTACTTTTTTGTTGCCCATGAACAGCCAAAAGGGTTGCATCAAGGAAAAACTTTAGCTCGTGAAGCCCGCCCCGTTCAGTGACAGGATCCCTTTTTGCGGGAGAGAGTTTTCTGTAGAAAAACTTCAATCACTTTGTAAAATCCCCTTGGAAAAGAACTTTTCCTATACCCTTTGTAGGTACGCACTGTACGTATCTACATTGCCAAGCATTTTTTTCGTATTTCCAATTCTATCGTTTTGTTCTTAGTACATGTGAGAGTTTGAAGAAGACGCCAGAGTTGAGTTGTTCGTTCGTTCGTTCGTTGGCCGAGAGCAGGAATTTTTTGCCCCTCTCCCGAACGAAGCCCAAGAGGTTTTTTCTCCCTCCACCGCCGCCGCGTAACGAACACATTGTACATATTACTCTTCCTCTCCTCTCCCCCCTTCCCCCCTCTTTTTCCTTTCGTCTCTCTCGATATTTCATCGTCATTGGCCAAAGGCGGGGAACGAACGAACAGAGGGGGGAACGGGGAGGGGGGATTCGAGGGACTGAACGTCTGCTGCACAGTGTTGGGCTGTACGTAGAGCTCTAATACAGAGGGAATGTGTGTACACATGTAAACGAACATAAGTTACATATAATTTAGTCTTGTGTGGAGGAAATCAAAACAATCCAACAGACTAAAAGCGGAAATGACGAAGATTGATAATATTTAGTGCTTATTGTCGTATCTAGATGAACCTCGCAAGCACTGAAAGCATAAATATTATGTGCTGCAAGTCAAATATTCCATAGGATCTCGCTGTATTCCTTTCAGCTCGCTTCTCCTTCGCCTCAGGCAGAGATGGAGGAGGGAGGGGAAGCGAGGAGGAAATCTACCGACCGACCGACCTCGCATCCACACCAACAGGACTTCCAGGAGACAGGAGAAAATCAGTCAAAGTCCCATGTACACCCCCCTCCGCCAGACCAGCAATCTAGCACGGAGCCCGACGTCCAATGTCTACATGCGCAAAAAGCAGACAAAAATCCTCAAGCACTTTTACGTTAGGATGCAAAGAAGTACCGAAATCGCCAAAAAAATTATCCATGTCCCTTTATCTGCAAAAAAACTGAAAGGTGTCCTCAAAATTCCCCTAGTAAAGCTTTGAGTGTTCGCTTTGATGTGGACACGGTTGAACACACACGTCCAGGTCCAGACCCTCAGCATAGAGCGACAGAAATAACACATGAGCTGGCTGCGAATATACCACAACATCTGAACAGAGATTGAGTTTAATCGCCCACAACGAAGTTGACATTCTAAAGAAAAATTAAGCAATGCTAAATGTGATAGAGCGAAGATTATCCTCTCTGATGAACGCTTCACAACGAGACTTTATGAATTATTTATTGGGCTATTATTGTAGCAAAAACATTTACACAAACTGGTCGTTTTAGGGAAAATCAGTACAATTCTCCCCTCTCCGACTGGCGAATACCGCTGCAATTGCAAGTTAAATTGTGAGCCGTTAAATAAACAATTCGAAATTTGCGGACATATACTTTCGGGCAGCAGCTTCCATATTCTTTTCTCCTTTTAATTTGCTTCCTCCCATTCCTTCGTTGGCCGAAATTCCTCGCCTGATTAGTTGGAAGGCAACGCAAGAGATACAAGAGGAGTTGCTGCTGGGGCTTCGTATTATAACTCTCTCTTCTTCTTTCGTTCTTCTTCTTTTCGGATCCCCGGCTGCGAAGGGGGAAAGAGGAGGAGGAGGAGGAGGAGCCCGAGAGAAAAAAGAAGGAGGGGGGAGGAAGGAAAGCGACAGCGGAGGGGGAAAGAAGAAAAGAAAGGGAGGGAAGGGGAAAGAGGAGGAAATTTTGCTGCCTGACGTTGATTTATGTTCCGGGCTGAGAGGGCGGGAGGGCGGAAAAGGGGGAGAAAAACTTGGTCCCTCTCCCCCCTTGTAGGGGGGCCGAGGGAGGAGGCAGGAATTAGAAAGGTGTCTCAGCGAACTCCCCGTCCGAATTGGAGCCCCCTTTACTCTGGGCCCCGGCCTCCCCGGCCTCTCCTTCCCCCCGCCCGAGGACGCCAACATAAATTTCCGCCAACCGGTCGTCAGCGTCCGTATGACGTGGGGGGATTTATTGCGCCTCAGACCCCCTCCCCGGCCTTTCCTCTTTCTCTCTCTCGCTCTGCCCCTTCTCTTCCCCCTCCCCCTTTTCCTCTCCCCTCCGCTCTCTCTCTCTCTCTCTCTCTCCTCCTCCTCCTCCACTTCTTTCTCTTCTTCCTCCTCCCTTTTCTGTGTGAGCACGTCACGTTGATAAATGTCCCTAGCAGAGAAGAGCTGTCACCTCGCCTCCCTCCCTTCTTTTTCGAAGCAGCCCAACCCCACCAACCCGGCGGCGGCGGCGGCGGCACAGCACAGCACACACACACACTCTTGCTTATCTGAAGAAGGGGAGGGGGAAGGAAGAGGAGGAGGAGACTCAAACTCTGGCTGGAGGGGGAGGAAGGAAAAGGGGGGTAGAGACTGTTCCGACGCTTTTGGGGGATCCGAAGAAGAAGAAGAAGGATTGGAAGGCGGGGGAAAGAAAGGGTGGGGAAGAAGAGGAGGATGGAGGAGGAGGAGGAGGCTGGGTGCTGCAGTTTTTACCCCCTTCTTTCGTTCTTCTTCTTCCACGAAAAGTGATTAGGGGCTTAATGGAATCCTCTAATCGATCTTGCTCCGTTCTAATGCAGGATGGGTACAGGGAAAAGTGTGAATGGAAAAATACCCAAAAATGGAGGAAAATGGAAATCCCCCCCAAAAATTCGCGTGCAAGATACGTACCGTAAGTGGGAAAGGGGGTCCTGAGGAAATCCCGTTATTCTGGAGGGGATGGATGGATGATCCCAACCTTTTTTCCTGGTCTTACGAACTAAAAAGTTCGTAAACTCGAGCTAAAAAAAGGGGAGAAATATTCAGTAAAGATGAGGAAATATTGTAGAAACGAAGTACTTATCTAAAGGAATCAAAAATTAATATATTGGACAATTGTTCCATTTTCATGCTTTTTTCGCACTCCTACTTGACGAAAACAGCCTAAGGATAAGATAATATCGCCGCTATATTTTTGTTGCGCTAGAAAAAGATATCCTACAGTTTTTTCCGTCAAAACTCTGTTACCTTTCACGACAAATAAATGCAAAGAAAGAGAGAATATGTGTAAAAAATAAACCGGTAGATTGCCATATTGGGTAGAAGAGCCAGAAGATGCCAAAAACTTGGAGGAAGAAGAGCTGTCAAACCTCGGGGGGAATGGCTGCCGCCTCTTGTTACATTACTGTGCGGAAATAAATTTCCTCAGTAATTTCTGGACCCTTCACTGGCAAAAAGAGACACGAAATTTCCCGTGCTACTTTTGGATGCAGGCAGGGGACAATTTTCAAGTTCACGGCTACGAAAAGAAAGAAGTGAATGTTCTGAAAACGAGAGTAGTAAAACTCTCTTAAAAAGGCCATAAATTATGTTACAAGACCTTTTAAACCGGGGCAGCGGCTTCGGCGGCCGTTCCTCCTTTTTCCTCTCTCCCGTCCGCCGCCGCCATCGCCGCCGCCCGCCAGATGGCGCCAACACAGCCCGAGAGAGAGAAGAGGGGGAGGGGCAATCCATCATTGCGCCCCGCTCCTTGGTCCCTCAGCCAATGCCGGCGAGGGGAGAGGAAGCGACACGCCGACGATGGGGCGACATTTCGGCCACCGACACTTCGACGAAGACCTCTGGAAGAGACAAAAAGATAATTTAGAATGGACAAAGTTGTTGCATTCCACAATTATGTTGTTACCTTGCTCTGAGGTGCCAGTGTTCTTCAATTCAGTCCCTGGAACCTGTGAAGACATGGCAACATGATGAGTTGTGATCCAAAATCTATCATTCAATTGGACCTGACTTGCCTTTTTCCTGAAGCTTCCTTTTCTCCACCCATGGCACACTTTTGGTTGGAGGCCAAGGCCATTCCATTCTTTCCCCTTCCTCCTTCCCCCGGTTTTATGAGGTACTTTGCTGTCGATTTCATTGCCCTCCCCCTCCTCTCCTCCTCCTCCTCCTTTCCAGTTGCAGTCAGAAACGAGAGGAAGAGTAGTAGGGAGGGGGGAAGAGAGGGAGGGACATAAATTTGGAGCATTACCACATTACAACTCTGCAAAAGAGAGGGGAGAACGGTGGTGGGCAACAGTTAAGATGACCGACTAACGACCCAGCAAAAGAAAGGATGTTGACCTTTTGTAAATGAATGGAAGTTGTGCCCAAAAAAATTGTTTTCTCCCAAGTTTTTACGTACGGACTTTATTCGTGTAACTATAATATGGCTCCTGACAAAACCTGCTTCTGCTGCTGCTTCACGATCGGCCGCCGATGATGTGACAAATGGTACTTTTTTCTTCAACTTTTTGCTTCTTTTTTGCTTCTTCATTCTTTCATGCACTCTATTACTGCTTTTTCGGCCGCTGCCCCCTTCTCTTGAGTAGCTTCAGTGTTGAGGGGAGATGGTGGTTCCAGTAAATTGCAAGTTTGGGGGGACATTGCCTTGAAAATTCGTTGGGTGGGAGAATGAGGAAAGCGAGATTACGTACATGTGTTGTACGTAATCACAGTGTTGCTGTTGCTGGTGGTTGGTTCTTTAGATTTAGATGGGACAAAGTGTTTCTTACCCCTCATCGTTGAATGAGATCTGAGAGAAAATTAGAGAGGGGGTGTGAAAGGAACACTGTTTGCTCGCGATTTTTTTCTTTCTTGTTTTCTGCCCTTGTCTTGGTGTTGAGCAAAAAGTGCAAAACAACGAGTGTTGATTCTTCTTCAGCAACCCTTTTTCTTTCCCCCAATGTTGTTGTACAAGAGCTTGTTTGTTTTCGCCTATCTTTCATCATCGGAGTCGATTGCACTGATGCTGCATCGTCATCATCAAAATATTTTTCGCTTCCGCTCTCCTTTCTTTTTTGTTTCACCGGAATGAAAGAGGAAAAAGGTCGATATAAAAACAAGGTACTGCTTGAACCGCTGCTTTTCCTTCTGTCGTCAACTACCGACTACTACTTGCTGGCTGGGGTGGGTGAGTTCGTGGGTAGAGCAAAGGGGGGGGGGGTTCGTCTTCCATCAGGGTGGGTGGGTCACACCTATCGAAATTGGGCATAAGGTTCGTCGTCTTACAATAAGGATAATATGAGTAGTACAGACTCCAGAAGTCAAACTTACTCGCCGCAGATCGGTCGCAGTCACCAATTTTTGGTTCCACAACTTGGAAAGATGAACTGTTCTCGCAAGGAAAGGATTTTTACGTAATTACGTAATCGGTATATACAGTGGATGTTTTTGTTGCCGTTGTTTTGCAGTAATAATATCTAGATGCCTTTGGTATGAAAAGTCCCTCTCCCCTCCTCCTCCTTCATCCATAACCTAAAAACTGCCCCCAAACCTCAAACTACCCCCAGGTAAGTTACATATGGTGGATACATTCTTTGCTGTGTGGTTTAGGCATTGAGAGGGAGGAGTCTTCGTTACGTACTTCGTTTCTTCTTCTTCTTTTCTCTCACCCGAATTGTCATTTTCGCCTCTCAACGACGACCAACGGCAGACAATGAGGAACTAAGAGACCTTTTTTTGAGTCATTTTTTCTCGCTCTCCCTTTCTCTCGCACGACGTACGCACTCACCACAATCTTCAGTAACATTGAGTGGATGAAAGAGCAATTGTGTTTGTTGTTGTTGTTGTTTGTGTTTCCGCCTTTCTCATCTCCGCCTGCTGTGCATAGTCTGAGGCCACATGTGTTGAGCCTTCTTGGGTGGGTCCCCCGACCGAGGGGTAATATCAATTGAAGCAGACATCGTTCTCCCCACACCGCCATGGTTTGGCCGAGAGCCACTGTCTTTCTAAATGCAGTCCGGTTGTTGCTGGTGAGGCTGGAGCTGGTGAAGCTGCAACTGATGTGGAGGGGGAGGCGAGGTCGGCTGGAGCTGGTGAGGTGGAGGAGGGTGAGGAGGTGGGTGAGGTTGCAGCTGGTGCAGCTGCTGGGGATGGTGGGGCTGGAGCTGGTGCAGCTGCGGAGGGGGAGGCGGGCCCGCCAGGGGGTGATGGTGAGGGGAGCCCTGAGGGGGCAGAGGGGTGGGAGAGAGGCTGACGTGGGGCATGGGGCCGAGGGACATAGGAGAGGACGAGGGAGGATGGAACTGAGGAGGAGGCGGAGGCGGGACCCCTGTTGGGTCCACCATGGCCTCCACTCCTGCCCCGTCTCCTCCGACCGTGGTGGTGTCCCCTGGATCCCCTCCCCGCTCCTCTCCTCCCTCGTTTAGCTGCTGTCACTGCGACCCTGGAGGGGAATCATCCAGCCCGTCGCCGCCGTCCAACTTGGACTTGTTCTCCTTCTTCCACTTCATGCGGCGGTTCTGGAACCAGATCTTGATCTGCCGCTCTGTCAGACAGAGAGCGTGGGCAATCTCAATTCTCCGTCGCCTGGTTAGGTAGCGGTTGAAGTGAAACTCTTTCTCCAGCTCCAGGGTCTGGTACCTGGTGTAGGTTTGCCTGCCCCTCTTTCTCTCTGGAATTAAAAGAAGGAAAGATGTGCAAGTCTGTAGAACAGGAGCGACAATTAATTAATTCAGCTGCTAAAATTTACTTAATCCCTCAAAAACAGAAACTAAATTCAATAGTTGCAGTCTTGGAGACTTAATCCAACATCACACTGAAAGGTTTTTGGCGACTGTTTCCAACGGCCATACATCCTCCTAAAACTTGTCGAATCGTCCTGACGCCACGCGAGAGAAGGCGGTCTCTTTAGGAGTAACTCCTCCCCCTTTGCCTTCTCCCCTGTGTGTCTATTTTCCTCCTACATGAAGCAGCTTCGAGCTCCGGATCTGTTCAAGCGCTTTTCTCTCTCTTTTCCCTATAGGCTTTTTATGAGCGCGACTATCGAAGCAGACCCCTTCCCTCGGCAAAGGGGGAGAGGCGACGGCGGCAAGTGCGCTCCAACGTAAAAAGGATTGCTCTATAATAAAATATTTTTGAAAATGTGCAGCATAGGTTATCCCGAATAAACTGACTTGAAGTATCAGCCGTTTCTGACCTGGTTTTGCCTGAACGGCATGCTTGGTGCAACCGGCTTCTTCTTCCCTCCCCTCATCCCCCTGCGTTCCTTCCTCCTCCGCTTTTGGGAAGAAATTTATGACCGGCTCCCTCCCTCCTCCCCTCCTCTTCCTCGGTGCAGTGGTGCTATGGCACTTCAGGCCATCGTAAATTTCTACTACAACAGTAAATTCTGAAGGTCAGTGGAATAGACGAGGGAGAAAAGATTCTTTTAAAAGAAAGAAAAGGAAAAGGTGCCGGGACGGTTCCCAAACCTCAGAAAAGTAACTTTTTTTCTTCGGCATGACTTTAAAAAAATGCTCCAGTACCCTGCATATCGTAAGAACGGCGAGGATTTCTTGCACCGGTAAATGTCTGGTTACTGAATCACTGCAAACCAACTACACATTGCACTGAACGTGTTGAAATGAGGAACTGTTCGTTTTGCTACTGTGCTGAGGAAAAAATACAATACTTTACCAAAAGTGAACAAAAAATGCGGCAAAAATTTTTTTTTGCAAACAGCCTTTAAAACAACTTCGATGGACTAGCTAGAATTTTGAGCCCAACTTGAACCACCATCCTTGTAACTCAGTCGCTGAAAGTATACCAAATATGCTACAGATCTCAAGAATACTTTCAATGTGCATGACGTGATTGATATCGGCTGGCTAATCTGCACAAGAAACTCTTTTACAGTTCCTCTTTAAATTTTTGACTCCTGCGAGTGGGACAGTTGCATTTGGAGACGAATTTTTCGTCCTGCAAATTAATCACCAGTTTTGTACTTCACATATTTTCGATATTATTTGCTTGTTGTTTGGGAGAACTTTGTGAAGATCATACTATTGTATGCTACATTTTTTTATGTGATGTGTTCCAGCTATTTTCCCGTAAATTGCTACCTATCCTTCCTATCATACACAAAAATGGAAAAAAAATATTATTCTTACCGAATTGGCTTCTCATCCAAGGGTAGAGGGGCGATGGCAATGGAGCTTGTGGCCCGCCTCCTCCTCCTCCGCCACCACCACCTCCGCCACCTCCTCCTCCTTGAGAAGGCCCTCCCGGTCCAATGGGCCCGCCTCCACCTCCTCCTCCTCCGGCACCTCCCCCGGGCGGCCCCCCGCCACCGGGTGGAACCGGCGAGGGCTGACCCTGAGGCGGCCCAGCCGGAGGGGGAGGCTGCTGAGGAGGGCCAACCTCGGAGTGATAGTTGTGGACAGGAGGAAGGTTGTTGTTGTAGACCGGTTGGGACTGCGAGGAGAGGGGGCACTGGGGATACTGGTGCTGCTGATACTGATGCTGTTGCTGCCCCACTAGGTTGGGCTCCTGCTTCTGCGGCTGCTGCTGTGACTGTGAGGAGGCACCGCCAGTGGGAGAGGGACTAGGAGGGCCAGTGCCATCGCCACCACTTGAATTCAGCTTGCAGCTTCCTCCACCGTATTGCTGTTGTCCACCACCGAGACCATCCTGCTGGGGTGAAGCCGAGAAGGGTTGTTGCTGCGACAACTGCTGCTGCACCGCCGCCGCCGACACCCCTCCCGTCCCCGCCGCCGCCGCGGAGGAGGGAGAGTCCGGCCTCCCTCCTAAGGTGGGGGTTGAGTTGCCGTTGCCCCCGCCGCCGCCGCCGTTCCCGGCCGCTGCCCCTCCTCCCACGGGTTCATGCCAGTTCTGATGCTGCTGTCCTGCTGCTGCCGCCGCCGCTGCTGCCCCGTCGAGGGTCGGCGGAGGCGCCTGGTGGTGGTAATACCCGTTCCTGTCGTAGTAGTATCGCTGCTGCTGCTGCTGGGTGGGAGAGTGGTGTCCTCCCATCTGCTGCTGTTGTTGATACTGGTGGTGGTGCCAGTGCGCGGCGTGCAGCTGATGGTTCCTCGGGTCCCCTGCGGCCGCGGCCGCCGCGGACTGCGGGTCCTGTCCCCCTCCCAGCCCCATGTTGGGCACGTAGTTGTACTGTGCGGCCACGGCCGTAGGGTAGGAGGCCGCTTGGTCGTAACCGGTCATGCCGGACATGACTGCGGAGGATTCGCTTCCTTAATTGTTTGATCCCCCTTCTCTCTCTTTCTCTTCTAAAAAACACACCTGTGAAAACCACTACTACAACACTATTATTTTGTTTCGCGCTTACTTGAGAGATCTTAATATTCTTAACACTCTCGAAATTAGGATTTCTTGCTCCTCCTCGAGTCCGTCTCAAGTCTTTTTTCCCCCTTCGCCCTTCTTCTTTCTTTTGTACCGGTGTCTGGTGCGAAGGTGGAGGGGTGGCTGCCTTCTCCGGGCCTCCCCGGGGCCCTCGCCTTCGTCCTCCGGGTCGAAGAGACCCGGCGAAGGTGGGGAAGAAGAAAGAGAGTCTCCGCCTTCGTCCGGGATGAGCGAAGGCGGTGGCGACAGAGGTGTTCCCCGTTCTCCCGGGGCTGAGAGATCGGATTTGTGGGTGCTCGCTGAAGAAAAGGGGGAGGCGGGACACACCTGCAAAGAAGTGGAATTAAAGAGGCTCGATTAGAGCAGGGTTTACAATATTCGCATTCGCAGTTTAATTTCTCCCGCCGTCTCCCTCTAACACCTGTCCCACGTCTCATCTCGCCTTACGAGGAAGAGCAGTGTTTATGCCTCTCTCTTTCTCTCTCTCTCTCTTTCCTACAGTCCGCCATGAAAGAAGCCCCTGTCGTCTGTCTGACGCCAAAGTCAAAATACGTATCCAAGAGAAGAGGAGACGACGGAATGAAGAAAATGACGAGTATCTCTCCCAAATCATTCACACCTTCAAGTAAACAAATCGTCGTCGGGTCTGCCTGTGTTCGCTTGCGCAAAGCATTTCCTTCGTGCAAAGTATCTTTGAGCTGCATTTGTGTTGCGAACTTGTGAAGCAGCGTCTTCCTCGATATTTTTTTCGCTTTCTCGGTTGGCTTTCTTTTTTCAAAATCGATACAATCTATTGAACCGAAGCTTAGTTGATTTAAAGGCAACATTCCTTGGTATCCTGCTTCGCCTGATGTAAGAGTGGCAACAAAAGCTCCTGTAATTAAAAGCCTTCGTTTTTCAGTGGAGCCAACCAACAAGGCGTCGACAAATGAAGCCATGCAAATCATAATCTGATATGCTTTTTCCATCGACACCCTGTAGGGTACGCCTTCAACCTCCCAAATGCATTCGTTGACATCGTCTCCCTTTTAGTCCTCCTTCTCCCTCCACTCGATCCCCCTCCTCTCCCTTTTCCCTTTCCCCCGAGGCTTTTTTCCGTGGCTATAAATCACGCGGACGTATTGTAAAACAGCTGTCAGGTTGAAATACGGCCGCCGAACCCAGAACCCAACGCCGACGCCGCCTTTCCCCCCGAGAAAGGAAAGAGGAAAGGAGGAGGGAAAGGAAGGAGGGAGGGAGCGTTCCCTCAGCCAATGGCGGCGCGACCAAGTAATGAGCAGCGATGGGAGGAAAAACCAATCCAGCCCGCAGGCTTCATGGCCAACGATTCTGCGAAGAAGAAGATTCCCTCCGTCGTCGTCGTCTCTTGGAGTTTGTCTGCCTGAGTGCTGTGCTGTTCCTTCGCAATAATCTCTTGTTTTCCTAGGTACCGTCTTTTTTGCTCAGTGGTTTACAGGTAAAGAGGCAAGAGGGGCAAAGGAAGGAGAAGGGAGATAGGGCGTGGGGCAGGCCGTTCATCTTTCGGGTCGAGGGGAGAAGATTACTCTTTCTTCTTTGCTTCCCGCAGCTTGTTGATGGGTTCATTTCGGCAAAGAGGGGAGAGAGGGACGGGCGGGGGCTTTGTGATCGTGGGGACAATGTACCAATGTACACTCAGTTTGAATGTCTATGTACACGTAGTTGAAGAACAGTACAAAACAGATTGAAGGAACATCCATACAGAAAGGAAATTTTGTCTGTATCTCAAGGGAATAATGGGCCAGCAGACAATCCAGCTCGAGTGAACGAGCATCTTCAAAGCAGGAGAGCAAATGATATTTACTTTTCAATTAAAATTGCCCTTTAATCTTTTCCTCAGTCAGTTTTATTGTTAGCCAGTACGAACGAACTGGGTGCGAGTCGGTAGGCGGCCTTTGCTCAGTCCTTTGAAATAGGAAGAAAGCATTTTGTTTGGTATCTGATGGGCCTATTTTTAGGATATAGAAAAAACCGTGAACTGTACCATAAAAAGGGTGTTTAACCTGCTATGCTTAAAACATGCAGTACAATCCAATGTGTCAAACAAAAGGTCAAATATAATCCTTTGAAAGAGGTGCCAACGTCAAGAACAAAAATACTTGTTCTAATTTCATCATAGGATCCGTCTGGATGTACGCAATTTCCTATGCGTTTCAAAGAGTACAAGAGCTCGAAAAATGGGCACGAATAAACGCCACTGAAGGGATAGCGACTTTCCGCTTCAGAACAGGATACATTTTCACTTTTTACGGGTTCTCAATCTCAGGCAGCATTCTGTTCTTTCCGATAAAAGGATTGAGCATTGAAGAATGTGTAGGTAAGTAAAATAAAGTAAGAGGTACTTAAACCTTTTTGTGGATGTTCATAGGGCTATTGGGTACTTTTCCCTCGACAGTACAAAAAACTCCCTTCACAAACAGCTTAGAAAAATATGCTGCTGAAGACGGTGATGTTTTTATTTTTTGAAAAAGGGAAAATATTTGATCGTTCTGACAACCGGATTTTTTGCTTTCATTCTCCGCATTGTTCCTTCTACAAGTCCATCAATCCTTGAGGGGTCAAAGGATTTCCAGCCCTTCCTGCCCAAAGTCTACATATCACATACGTTCAAGTAGCCCATAAAGAGTGTATTGCACACATATGTATGAAACTGTAGATCCGAGAAGCAAACATTCAGGAAATGAGAGTCTTGGAAAATTTTCATGGGAATATTAACATTCTCTCATTAGCAACTATGGAAAAATATGCTGCATCATTCAATGCAATAGTTCTAATAAGGTGCCTGAAATTGTCCACTTAACAATACTGGTTACATATGCTGGCACATAAGATTCCAACGGTTTGTTATGCCAGTCCAGATGGTTGCAAAGCAGCATACAAAAATGCCCATAAATAAATAAAAATCTTCTTGAGAATGGAGCCCTCCAAGCTCAAAAACTAATAAGCAGGTCATAAGTTGGGGTGCGTTTGTGTGCCACCTCAGACCCCAGTTGTTCATCTGGAGCGATCTCTGCTTTAAGTCTGTGTAGTTGACTGCGCATAGAATGAAAACGGGGACTGGATTTAAAATTGATTCTTTTACGACAACTGAGCCAATTTTTTTCAAATCTTTTGAAAGTTTCCTCTTCGCTCTGATAAATGCATTTAGGTCATTCCGGTGACCAGCATCGTTTCTACACCTACCGTTTCTTCCCTACAAGATGTGGCCCTCCTTTGCAACCTGCTCCTCCTGCGCCCCTGACTTCTGAAGGTGTTTCTTCCTCCGCAGCCCCTCCGCCCCTCTTCCTCCTCCTCCTCGGTTTTGAACGACGACGGCAGCGAGAACCAGTTGTGGTCACCGATGAAGACGCACATGTTGCGGTCGCGGGGGGACGAACATCAGATTGAAACACGCACTCTGATCGGGGAGGGGGGAGGCTCTCCGGGGAGAAAAACACGATATCCCCCGAAGGGATCGTCTCGCTCTGCCCCCTTCCTCGATCCCTTCAAGTCACATCCATACCGCTATCGAGAAACAAGCACTTTAGGGTAAACCTCCCGCGACGAATGCAACACCATAAAAGGGGACACCAATTCAGCACTTTCCTCCCCCTCTTCCCTTTTCTCTTTCCCTTTGTGGTGCGAGGGGCGGCGAGGAACTAAGTCTCCGCCGCCGCCCCTATGCTTTATGAGACTGGAAATGGACGGATGGATGAGGAAAGAGAAGGAGGAGGAGAGGAGGATGAATTGCCTTCGCCGCCGCCCTCCGCCCTCCGCCCTCCTCCTCAGCCGCCGCCGTCGTCAAACCCCCTCTCCTCTTCCCCCTTCGGCGTTCTTCGTTCGCTCCTCCGCACACGGCGAACCGGGAGGGGAGGGGGGGACGACGACTGTGCAACTCTCCTCTTCAAAGCCATTGCTGCTAAGGGGATACGGATAGGCTGGGGAAAGAAAGCGATCCATCGACCATACTCCTCCTACTTCTGAGGCGGCGGCATTGGCGGAAAGAAGTTGCAAGGCAAGAAACAACGCACTGTTTTATTAGGTATAATTGAAAACGTCAACGTCCAACGTACGTGGGTCCGTGAGAACTTCATTCCCCGTATTCATGGGACAGGCTCTTAAAGGGAAATGAAAACCTACTACTGTTGTCTATGACAATTCATGGCGACTGTAATATACCGGTGCTGAGGAATCATTTCCAGTTATGTGTTTGAAATACGGGATTAACAATTAAAGAGTCCAGCTATTTCAACTTCGGTCGCACGGCAGCCAAAATGTATACTCCCTCCTGTCCCTATGTGTCTCCAATGTATCGAGGTTTATTCAGTCTCTTGCTTGCTTTGGAACCTATCGGATTTTTCTGGCGTAAAAGCAAGCTTTCCTTGTGTAAGAACGTAAAAGGAAGAACTATTATTGTCCCACCTCCAAATATCCTCCTAGAGGTTGCAAAAAGGGCAAGCATTGCATCTTTTTTGCACTTAATCTTTTAAGGTAATCATACCTACTCATTCAAGGGTTATACAGCGCCTCTGATGTCGTACGATTGAAGCGAAAGCCAAGAGGTTTTGAAACGAGATATCCAAAACCGTTTTGGAAAATGGTTTGTTTGAAGCCCCCCTTGGTCCTCTATTCCAGAGGATGGGGGGAGCAGCGACGACGACGATCAAACAAGAAGCAAGAAGAAGGGGTGGAAAGGGGAAGAAGAAAGCGTAGCGTGGAAAAGAAGAGAAGCTTGAGGGGGGAAGGGGACATAAATCTTCCAACGTCTGGATGGCTGCTTCGTTCGCTGCTAGAGCCGCCCCAACCGGAGCTGTGTTGGGTCGACGGTGACGCCGCCTCTCGCTTGAGGGGAAGTCGGATAGAGCTATACTTACACTTACACGTCGTATCCTACCTCCCTACGTACCAACACACTGTTCGCAGACGAAAAAAGCTGCTCCCTCCCTCTCCCCGCCGGTTTTTGGTCGGTGGGTGGGTGAAAATCCAAGGGAGAAATATAACAATGTTTTGTTGGAGAAAAAGATGGCATGCGCCATCGTTTATTACGTATACCGGTATGTATTAACTAGGAAGAAATATGAAGAGACCTTTCAAACGATATTGCTCCTTGGCATTCTTTTTAATTAACAAGAAATGCCCTGATTTTTTAACGCTTGGTCAGTGGAAACTTCACACAATTTGAACTAGTGTGTGAATGTAACTTAAAATAGAATCTCTTGGAGCGAGTGAGTCAGAATTTCCGCTAAAGCCTGAAAAAGGACATGGAGTCACCGTTTCCCAAAAAAAACCTGCCGAAAGACAAGGTGTCAATTGCCGTTTGCCAATTGTTATGGTGTGTCTTCTACAATGTCAGTTACACAGCATAAAATTCGAGCAGAGAGAACGAACCCGTAGCAAAACAAAAGAAGCAAAGGAGACATGAGCTTGCAGTAGTACGGCAGTACAGTACTGATACTTTTCCAAGTAAAAAAATGTATTACTATGCAAACTGTTGTACATGCACTATAAGCCTATTTATATCGAAGTCATGAAGAGAGAAGCAGTAACAGGAACATTCAGTGCATTTGCGCGCAACCGAAACAGAGGATCGAGTTCTCCTCCTCCAACTTCCCTTCTCCTCTTCGTCCGTTCTCCGTTCATTCACTTGCGAAGGCAATAAATCAGGCTGCGGAGGAAAAAAGGAAGGAAGGAAGGAAGGGGATCGATTCCTTCGTCTCGCCCTCCCTCCCCCGGACGCGGACGGAGGGACGCACAGGATTGGGCGAGAGACCGATTCGCAGGGACACACAACACACGACTACGCACATGAGAGTGTGTGGGTGGTAGGACTAGTAGGGGTCGACGGACACAACGAGGGACAGAGAGAAAAAGTAAAATATAAACTGGATGAAGGTGCCACTGATGTAATTTGAAAACCGTGTCTTTAATCATCAAATATTTAGACAATTAAAAAAAGGAATAGTTCACAAAGTCTTTTTGAAATATCTACAGGAATCCGCAGCTCTCCTGGATGGAGCGAATGTAAGAATCGAATGAGAAGAATATAACAGTAAAGTTTCCCTTTCGATTAGATTGTCCTCTGACAAGTACTTTTTTTTGTAGCACAGAGACGTAGCATTTTTCTTTCGTCCCCTTTTCCAGATCGTCCTTTGCTCTCCGGATTCTCGTCCTTTCTTTCCTCCCCTTTCGTTTATTGTCGTCCGATTGAGGAGGGAGAAAAGGGTCGTAACAAGACCAAAGGAAGGAGGGAGGGGGACAGTTGTGGAGCAGGTAAAGGAGAAGTTGAGGGGGCTATAAAAAGAGTTATAAAATGACCCGTTAACTTGCAGTTAAGGTCGCTCAGTCTTTCTCCCTTCGTTTTTTACATCCCCTTTTTAGCCGTGTGTGGGATGAGAGAGAGAGAGAGAGGAGGGTCAGACAAAGGTGGGACTGCTGCAGATAGGGTTATTCTTCTTTGGCTCTCTCCATCCCTTTCTCTCTCTCCGTTTTATTGCAGCCGTGGCCTTGCATGCTCTAAAATGCACGTATGGTGCTGTGCGGCCGAAGGGGGTATTTATAACGGGGATGGAGGAGGGGGTCTTGCACGTACGGTCAGGTCAGGTTTTTTCAGTCCGCCTCTGGTGGCGGTTACGAACACATCTCCTTCAAGCATCAGAGGCACTCTGCATAGGAGGAGGAAAAGTAATCTCATTCATGTCGTCTGCCAAACCATTCTGCTAACGTACGGTAAGAAAGGACGTAAAATTTGCTTTCCCTTATCTGCCAAAGTCCCCCTTCGATATGCCATAGTTTTCGCCAAATTCCGATCCTTTTGGTCCCATTCCAGTGCCCATGGAATCGCAATCCAGAGCCGCCGCCCTCCATCCTTCTCTCTCTCTTCCTCTTAGACTCCAGAGCCTCGTTCTGTGGAGCTCTCCCTTCGCTCCCTCCCTCTTCTTCTCCCGTTCATATCTTCTCCTATTTTGAGGTTCGGAGAACGGGTTGGGCGCACTATTGCGTTCGAGCTGGATGCATGCAGAAACGGCTCTTGCAAACTACCAAAACGATAAAACGAACTTTTTTAACTTCTAACTTCAGTTCCCTTGTAGGAAGGAGAAGAAAGTACAAGTAGAAGGTATCTATCTCCCTTTCTTGCATAAAGTAAAGTTGAGTCGATAGTTCTCCCCCTTTCCGCCTCGCGCCGCCACCGGCTCAGAAAGGGAGTGAAAGCCAGTTAAGGCAGCGGGTGGCAGCGACATCTGGCGGAGGGAAAGAGAACGGTGGAGAGACTCCGAGAGGCGGGGCGTGCGTTTGGGCGGAGAAGGAAAGAGAACATAATGAGCTTCTTTCTTTCTTTCGGCCTTCGGAAAAATTTTGTCACGAAGGAGGGGTTGTTGCTTCTTCCAGTCTTTAGCAAAGGGAATCTGATAGTAGGCAAGAAGAGAGAAGAGGCCTTCTTTCAACCGCTTTTGAATCGGTTTTTGGTTTTAACAGCGAGTTTCTTTGCGCCTTCGGTGATTAAAGGGAAAAGGCAGAAATCGACGATTGCCGAACTCTTGTAGAGTCATCGTCGATTCTTGACAGATATGAGTTGATATTTAATCAGCACTCCTTTCACAGCAAATTTTCCTGACGGGCAACCACAATTTTTTTTGCAAAAGTTAAATTTTCCTTTGAGGTTTAACATATGTTTGAGAAGGATAGTGGAAGGGAAATGAGAATTCAATGCAACATGATGCGACACCTCTAACCTCCAGTTAAGTCCTTTTCGAGGCACCAAGTACCGTGCATGCCGATTGCCTACCGTCCCTAAATAAACAGTAGTCATAAGGTATAAGGGGTTGAAGGGATTGGTGACAAATAATTTCACAAATTTGCCGTATGCTTTTATGTTCAGATTTCCTAAAAATCTAACAACGTCAAAAATTAGCTTTAATTCGAACAAAAAATCTAACTATTTCGAACAATATATTTCTTTTCTCTCCGATTAATACCGCGGTGATTGCATCAAAATACAATAGCAATATCAGAGGTGCTCTCAAATATTTAGATTTGCAGGCTGACCTGGTTCAAGAAACAACAAGTGATGCCTTTGGTGGGGAACAGTGGGCTCCCATACAAGTCTAGCAATAACAATATGGCTTTAAAATAGTCTTTTGTGACAAGAGATCAAAAGTTTTATACAAGACTCTCCAAAAGGGAAAATGATATACCAAAAGTGTCCATTTCTTTTCTTTTAATTAGTTCTGTTTTAAACTTCCAACATATTAAGACTTGTATGGGAGCCCACTGTTTTCCACAAAAGGCACCACTTGTTGTTTCATGCACCAGGTCAGCATATCTAAATCTTTGAGAGCACCTCTGATTTTGCTATTGTATTTTGATGTGCTCAGCGCTGTAAAATCGGAAAACACAACGCATTATGTACGTAAATTCTCCAACAGTTTTGTTCGGGCCCCCAAAAATTCCAACATTGCTCGAATGTTCGGATGTTACATGAGCACCTTATTACTGAAAATGTGTGAAAAATTTTTGTGAAGACAGCAGTGCGTACCGATACAATACAAGAGGGAAGCGGCAAGGGCGGAATCGCCATCTCGAGATATAGAAATCTACAGCTTTTCTTCTCTTTATCCTCCGATCGAGCCGGCAAAGATTGCAAAGGGGTCGGATTTCAAAGTCATTTTTATCCGCGAAAGATGTTGCCTTGCCGCTTGGCAAGAAAGGAAACGCTAGGAGATCAGGGAAAGACTTTTTTAAAGCGCAAGTGTTTCGCTTTAGAATTCTTTCAATGGTTGGAAGCTCGAAGTAAGGCACCAGTCCAACCTCCACCGCAACACCGCAGGTGTCTATGAAACCTACAATATTGTCTTTTTGAAACCTGTGTTGACTTCAGGTTTGTTTTTTAAGGTGGAAAAACTGCTTGGGAAGCACGTTTTCCTTTGGTCTTCCTCTTGCGGGCGGCGGCGGCTGCAAGAGGAAGGGGGAACACGATTCCGAGAAAAGAAGAGAGTTCTGCCTCCATCTTCTTTCCTTTGCCTTTCGTGCCTCGAAGTGATTAGTCTGTCAAAAAATGTGGCGAAAAGGGATTTCTTCCTGCCAGAAGAAGGCTGCTGCTGCTGTTTTTGCCCCTTTTCTCTCCCCTCCAACCTCCGAGTTCAATTTTTCCAACTGTTTTTAAAAAGCGATACTCCAAGTCTAGAAAAGAGACTTCTCGCTGACAAAAACTAGGCAGAAAGATGGGCATTTTATAGTTTTGCTTTGTAGTTACAACTCTTTAGCAGGGATATTGCAGCAAAAAGCTAACGATTCCACACAATTTTCCCGTGGATATCCTCTGAGAAACACTTGCAAGAACCTTTTCTTTATTCATTGCGACCCCGCTATTCGCAATATTCCTGCTACGATAAAAGAACTAACAGCGGTCGAACGCATCTGTTTTTCGATCGATAGGTGTTGCTGTTGTTTCCTTGGCCAAGTGGACAATAAATCACCCTTCTCCCCCTCCTCCTCCTTGTCCTGCCCGTTTCCCCCCTCCATTTCCAGTTCGCGGCAAAAGCGGGGTTTCAAGAGGCCAGCAAACTTACTTAACGGGTTATTTGACAAGGTGTTTCTGAACGGATAAGTCGGCAAGCAAACCAAAAACGTAAAAAGCTTTGTGTTCGTTACAGGCATTCATAATTAAAGTCATATTTCGATCTATTTCCTGCAAAATTTCCTTTTCCCGAATATTTGGAAAAGTTAGAAAACTGTGCCATTCACTAGAAAGATTCGTTTTTGTCGTGTACGGAGCACAGCACAAGGACATATTCCTTACATATACAAGGACGAATTTATTATTCGTGTTGTTAATGTTACAACTTTGCTCAAGGAATGCTCCTTAGATGTCGTTAGTAAATTGTGCTTTTTACACATACAGTACATTCATAAGTGTGCGGTCCATCAGGGTTAGTAAGGGGTAACCACCACCCCCGGTCAAGGCCTAAAACATAACCATCCGGTCCAGGACCAAAAGGTATCCTCCTGGTGGAGGATTTAGGGCCCTACCCCCCTACCCCAGGAAAAAAAATCTGAAAAAACCCTTTAAGAGCAGTAAAAAATAGGAAAGATTGACACAAAAAGCGTCAAAATCTCTTAGTTTTTAATGCAAAACGAAAAAAGTTCTCATTTCCCCCAAAATCACTCTTTTGGTAAGAAAGTGAAATTTAAGCCTTTATGTATTTTTTGCGTTTTTGGACATTTTGCCCCTTAAAGACCTGCCCTTCGCCCCTTAAAGACCGTTTTGGGTGGTACCCCCTGGTTCGACCCGAAAATATGCCCCCCTGGTTG
>JAAUXV010193829.1_pt1 | contig 21345 bp, 18 predicted proteins | sample 7278181 | NCBI WGS metagenome assembly JAAUXV01 (sample SAMN14350114, study PRJNA611818) | marine sediment metagenome | isolation source: surface marine sediment (2.1m) | place: French Polynesia: Moorea | collected 2018-08
CCCTGCACACCGCCCCTCATTCCCCAATGGGACCCACTTCGGCGGCGGCGGCCACCCTGCTGCCGCGGCCGAAGTGGGTCCCATTGGGGAATGAGGGGCGGTGTGCAGGGGGTCCGGGTTGGCGGGAGGGGCCATGGCCGAGGAGGAGAGGCGGAGCGCCTCCAGCCCTGCCCGGGGGTGTTGTTGACAGGCCAGAGGTCGGCCTGGCTGCGACTGCGTTGGAGGCCGCGAGGCTGCGGGAGTGGCCTCGGTAGACGGGAGGGGAAGCACGCGCACACCACTCTCCCCAAAAGCCGACACTGCTTTTTTTGCTTTTTTCTCTTCTGCCCTCTCTACTTGAGTGTGTTGCGTGCTGTCGCCTCGCCCTCGTGCAACTGATTTTCCCTTCCTTCTTACTGTTCTGTGTTCTCGCTTCTCGCTCGCCCTCGTTTCCCTCACGCGCATGAAGAGTAGTGATGGGTCGAGTCCACTTTTTGCGAGTACGAGTTGAGTACGAGTCTGAGGATGTCGAGTACGAGTCGAGTACGAGTCGAGTCCTTAGGATTCACTCCTAAAAATCTGGTTCGAGTCCAATAATTTGGTGCTTCGAGTCCAACATTTTCCCCTTTTTATTGCATTTTTATTAATGAATTTTTTTGGGTCCTTCCATAAAAATGCTATCGGTTTTTTATTTTTTTTTGTTGTGGAAAAAAATAGAGTATATTTTTGACCCAATATCTTTCTCTTGATTTAAAGAAACGAAGATTTCTCTACAAAGGCCGCCGACGCCGAAAAAAACAAAAAAACAAGGAAAAAACCCAAATTTCTTTAAATTTTCAAAAAAAATTGAACATTTTCTAGGGCGTTTTATCTAGTGTTAGACTCGTACTCGAGGCCTCAGACTCGCGAGTCTGTCGAGTCCACGAAAAAGTGGCTCGAGTACGAGTCTTTCGAGTACGAGTCCAGACTCGACCCATCCCTACTTAGACGTGCGAGCAGCGCTTCAACGAGACGGACATCAGCCTGTTCGAGTCCTTCGCCATCTTCTGCGGCATCGGCATCCACAACACCAAGATGTACGAGGGCGCCTGCAGGCTGATGGCCAAGCAGAAGGTGGCGCTGGACTGCCTCTCCTACCACGCCGCCGCCTCCGACGAGGACACCGACGCCCTCGCCAAGACCAACGTCCCGCCCGCCACCAACTTCCTCCTCGACAGCTACAAGTTCAACGACATGGACATGTCGGACGACGACACGCTCAGGGTCACGCTCAGGATGTTCATGGACTTTGGGCTCATCAACCAGTTCCAGATACCCTACAGGGTGAGTGGGGGAAGCCGGAGAAATGTGTACGGTACTGTTGCTGCTTTATCACAAAAAAGAAAGGCTGAAAGCTTGAAAGTGGCTTGGGAAAAGGAGGGGGAGGAGGACGACTGGAGACCTAAAGTGGAAAGAGGGAGGGGCTGAGGAAACAAATGTTGCCACTTCCTCCTCCTCCACCTTCAGCCTTTTTCTCTCCGCAATTCCCAGGAGGCCATTTTGGAGGGAGAAGAGAGATGGAGAGGGGAAGAGGGCGATAATTCGATTTGCGGCGGCGCCCCATCAATTGAACTCCCCTTCCCCTTCCTCCTTTCTTAGGTGCTTTGCCGCTGGATCCTGAGCGTGCGAAAGAATTACCGTCCTGTGAAGTACCACAACTGGCGCCACGCGCTCAACGTCTGCCAGACCATGTTCACAGTGCTCAAGACGGGAAAGATGGACAGGTTCATGGACGACTTGGAGGTGAGTTTCCGGAGGTTTTTTTTGCAAACCCCTGCAAAAAGGCTTTTGCTCTTGATTTTGCTAATGACCGGCTGCAACTGGAGTTGATATTGTTACTGTTGCTGCTGATGCTATTGCTGCTGATGCTATTGCTGTTGATGCTGTTGCTATTACTGTTGCGATTTTTAGTGTCAGCTCTTCCATTATTGCGGCTGTTGTTTGTCACTGCTTTTGTTATTTGTTTCTGCTACTGTTCTTAGGTACAATGTATGAAGAAGTCTTGCGGCTATTGACTGTTTCGTATTACCCGAAACACCGCCTTTCCCCCCCGCAGATCTTCGGCCTTCTCGTAGCCTGCCTGTGCCACGACTTGGACCATCGCGGCACCAACAACGCCTTCCAGACCAAGATGGAGTCCCCGCTGGCGCTACTCTACTCCACCTCAACCATGGAGCACCACCACTTCGACCAGTGTGTCATGATACTCAGCTCAGAGGGAAACAACATCTTCCAGGTTCAAAGCTCTTTCAAATCGCAACGTCAGCCATTTGCTACAAAAAACCGAGTATCCTGTTCTTCGCTCTTTGTACAGGGCCTAAACACGAACGCTTACCGCCGAGTGATGAAGGTTGTGGAGGAGGCGATCCTCTCCACCGACTTGGCACTCTACTTCAGAAAGAAGGACCTCTTCCTAGAGACTGCCAACAGGGGGGAGATCGATTGGCAGGAGGATGACAAGAAGCAGCGTGAGTCAAGATGCCATGCGATCGATCCGAATCTATTACGGGAAAGGGGAAGATACGATATCCCGATTATCTCCGATATTATTCTACAGCATATTGCGTATATCTGTCCTCAGTACATCACAATACGTGTCTTACATTGCAGTCCTTTGCGGCATGTTGATGACTGCCTGCGACGTGAGCGCCATCGCCAAGCCCTGGGAGCTCCAGCACAGGCTGGCCAAGAGGGTGGCCGACGAGTTCTTCGACCAGGGAGACCTGGAGAAGCTAAGGCTAAACACACAGCCAATAGTAAGTGTGCCACATAGAAAAACTAAGAAAAATGTATTAAAATACTCGGTTTTTCTCAAGGCCATGATGGACCGCGAGCGCAAGGACGAACTGCCCAAGATGCAGGTTGGCTTCATCGACGTGGTCTGCCGCCCTCTGTACACGACACTGTCCGAGTCCTTCCCGTGGATCAAGCCGCTGCTGGACGGTTGCCTGGCCAACAGGGAGAAGTGGGCGGACCTGGCGGAGAAGGTGGAGATGGGGCTGACGTGGATCGACCACGACACTATAGAGAAGCCAGTGGAGGAGCTCTCGGTGGGCACGGCTGAGGCGCAGGACATAGAGTTCACCATAGAGACGCTGGGGGGAGAGGCGGGGGGAGGGACAGGTATGGGAGGCGGGGGAGCGGGAGGAGGAGGAGGGGGCAAGCAGATGAACCTTCAGACCGGGGGGAGGAGGGACTTGTCCAAGACGAAGGTATGACAAACTCAAATTCTCTCTAGCTCTGTCGGTCTATAGTCTGTCGTCAGAAAAAGCATGAAAACAAATATTTTACATCTAATGCCGTAATTAATCTTTGTCTAATTTCGTCAAGATATTTTTGCTTGATATAACTGACATTCAATGTCTAGCAGCAGAAAAACACACACCTTCAACATATTCATGTCCAGCACACTTTTTCATCTTTTAAAAAACTAAGCCACCGTCATCTCGCTCGATCGTAGTTAGCCGTCGTAGTTAGAGTCCATTCTTGAGTATTAATTCTACCTTCAGCGTTCTCTCCGAAGCGCAAAGAGTCCGGTGGGACGGGCAAGTGGCTTTTTCACGCGTCGACTAAGCGCTAAGGGGAAGAGGGGAGGAGGAGGAGGAGACAACAGAGGTAGCGGAGCCAAGAAACCCACGGCATCGACAACCAGCACCAGCGCAGAAAAATCTACAAACACGAGCAGCATCGCAGAGGCAGAATCAGCAACACCTTCCACGGCAGCGTCGGCAACGACGACGTCTGGAAGCTCTAGACCAGGCAGGAGCAACAGCACGAGTTCGGGCAAGAGCCAGAAGAGGGTGGGGAGGCTGGGCACCAGTCTCAGCGTGGAGGAGGACCAGAGCACCTCCTCGCTGCAGCGCGCGGCCTCCTCCTCCATGGACGACGGGGAGGAGCAGTCCACGGCGTCGTCGGAGGCGGCCGCCGCTGGATGTAACACCACTGGCGCAGCTGTCACAAGGGCTGCAGCGTCAGACAGCGCCAAGAGAAAGCTGGCTAGGGGGCTCAAGAGCGGGGCCAGCAAGATCAAGAACGTGTTGTAAATCGAGGGAGATGAGCTGAACAACTATGGAGCAAAAAAAAGTCGGGCTGTGTGTGGTCGCTACTCGGGGTGGGTCTCATGGACTAGAAAAAAAAGGTGACTGTATAGAAAGCCAAACCAAGAAGCATAGTGCGATATACAAAAGATCCTTCAAATAGGTGTTTAAAAAGATTGAAGCAGATAAATATGCAACGCATGGTCTCTCATACTTGTGACACCGCTTTTCTTTCGCGCTTTTGCAGGGTCCAGCTACTAGATAATTGCTCCATGTACGGGATACCTGACGCTGGTACAGGATATAGGCGAATGTTCAGTTCGGAGTTTCTCGACTAAAGCATCAATAACGGTTTGCCGTGTAAGTTATACCGGTCCACCTTGTGAATAATATCGAATGCCCGGCATAAAACACTACGATTGCCTGTTTAACCGTCGCCTGTTCTTCAAACTCTGCAGTGTATTATGCGAAACCCGTAAAGAGATTGTACTAAAGGACTTCGCGTAGAAAAGTTCTTAAGGGTACTTTCTCAGAAAAAAATAATGTAGCTTGGGACGGAGGAAATAGCACCTCAAAACCGCCACTAATTCCTCTTACACCTGCTCGACGAAAAAAAGTCAACAGTAAAAGATTCCGGTTGACAAGACTTCGAAGCGCTTATGCCTCTTTTATTCTGTGGATACGTATCTACAGACCGCAGGAGAGAACCTTTGTGGTACAAAAAAATATAGTGGAAAATAGTTGTTCGAATAGGACAGTGTGTCTCTTTGAGTACGTGGTGGTGCGCTTTGTTTGTTCTTTTAGATCCAATCTTCTTCGTCTTCAAAACATTTTACTGCGAGGACCTGTTCAGCTTGCCGGAGAAGTGGCAGATTCCTCCTGAACGGCAACTACCGCTGTTGCTGCTCCACTCATGACGACGGCCTCGGTCGCTTCGTCGTCTTGGATCTCGGCCTCCTCCTCCTCCTCCATTCCTGAGGCGGGCGTCGGCGAGGAAGACTCAGCCTCCTCCTTGGGCACCGGGACAGTGGGTAGGGGGATGTTAGCACCCCCCACGGCTACGCCTGGCTCCTTGTGGGAGTACTTTTGGTGGTTCTTGAGGTGTGAGAGCTGGGTGAATCCCTTGAAGCAGATGGAACAGGTGAATGGTTTCTCCCCCGTGTGGATGAGGGCGTGGCGCTGGAGCTTGGAAGGGGTGGGGAAGCGCTTGCCGCAATAGCCGCACTCGTGGCGCTTCACAGCGATCTTCCCGCCGCCGCCGCCCGAAACAGCCGCCGCCGCGTTGACGCCGCCGCCCTCTTTCCCGTTGCCGCTAACCTGCATTGGGGGAGCATGACAAGAAAAACATGAGATGTGAAGTGAGAGGGAGGAAAGGATCACTGGAGGCTGCTAAGAGGACTTGAAAGGTTGGATAGGTGGGGGGATGGGATGGGATGGCAGGCTACTACTATTGCGGCGACGGCGAGTCTGTGAGTCGAGAGGCGGCTGCGGCTGCTGTGACGGAAGCGGCGGCGGCTATTGCGAGTTCTTCTTCGTGTTCATTGGGATCGACATTCGGCATCTGCCCCATGAGTTTGACTTGCTCGACCAGCGAGCTGCTGGGGTCGAAATTGGCATTAGCGGCAGCACCGGCTACACCGCCCCCGCCGGTCTCAAAAGTCGGGCGCAGCATGTCTTTGAGACTGCCCGACTGCATGAGATCTGGGTGGGTATTCTTGATGTGCGTCTTGAGGTTGGCGGACTGGGAGAAGGACTTGCCGCAAACGTCGCAGTGGTATGGGCGCTGCCCGGTGTGGGAGTAGGTGTGCCGCTGCAGCTTGGACGGCGTGATAAAGCCCTTGCCGCACTCGGCGCAACGGTAGCGGTTCTTCCCGGTGCCGGTGGCGGCGGCCGCAGCATCTTCCTCGCTCATGCCGGCGGCAACAGCAGCGGCGGCAGCTGCAGCTGCAGAGGTGGAGGCCGCGGCCGCGGCCGCCGAGACTGCAGTGCTTCGGCCGCTCCCGCCTCCTGTTCCACCTCCATTGGAGGACTTTGCTGCCGCAGCCGCCTTCCCAACATCACCGCCAGACTGGAGAATATGGAAGAAGAAAAGGGAATGATAGATCTAGGCGGTGGTGGGGAGAAGGAGGAGAATGTGGGGAATCAAAGGGCCAGACTGAATTAGGATATTTGATTTCCAAACTGGAAGTAGAGCTGCCTGCAAAATGTTAGATGATTATGGATCTGTCCTTATCAGTCAACATACCCATTATCCTGGCAGCAGTTAATGAAACAACCAAAAACCATTGTATTGTTGTTGTTAATTAAATTCCAGCAGATTCCACGAGTGGTCTTACCTGAGATCCATACATGTCTTCTTCGCCCTGCTGCAGATCTTGATCCTGGTACATCTCATGGTTCATGTCCCCGTAGTCTCCTTCCGGGTCCATCCCTGGCTGCCCTCCGCCGTGCTGGGCGGCCGCCCACATCTCCTCCTCGTCCTTCATGAGGGACTCTGGCGGGTCCGGCTCCGTCGGCAGGGAGAACTGCGGGTGCTGCGGGAGGGCGGGAGGGGCGGGGGGCTTGGTCAGGTGAGATTCCAGCTGCGACTTCTTCTTCTGGTGGTTCTGGAGGCCGCCGTGGTGGTTGGGGCGGGCGGCCTTCTTCATGGGGGGAGGGTGCGCCAGAGAGGGAGGGGCGCGAAGGTTGGGCGGAGGCAGGTTGTGGCGCTGGGGAAGCGGGGGCTGCTGCTGCTGTTGTTGGGGTGGAGGCGCGGGCGCGTCCGAGAGCCCCTTGATCTGCAGGCACCTTGCGGCCTCTATGAGGGGGGCGAGGTCCTCCTGCAGCACGTTGATCTCTCCGTGGTACATGTACTGCATGAGCTGCTCGAGGTGGTGCGGGGCCACGTCCTTGAGGTACACGATGGGATGCTGGTTGGCCCTGTCCGGTCGCCCCGGGCGGGCCAGGATGGAGCGGAAGAAGGAGCTGCAGACGCACAGCATTAGCTTGTGCGCCTCGAAGAGCTGCCCCCCGCAGGCCAGGGTCACGTCCGTCAGGGTGTCGGACGAGCACAGGTCCTGCATGATGGAGAAGAACGAGTTGTGGTGGTCGTTCCACTTAAGCAGGAACTCCTCTCCGCTCATGGTGGAGGCGGGGAAGGCCGAAGCCACAGGTGGAAGAGAGAAAAAAATCGGCGGAAAAACTCCCGCTCGATCAACTCCCCGGCGGAGCCTCGAGATGGGGAAGCGGAGAAAATCCAAGTTTAGGCTATTGGCGAGGTTAACTTTTCGTGATGACCACGAGGTTCTTTTGTGGCGTCGTCTCCTCCTCCTCCCTGTGCTGCCGCGGCAGGGGGATCCCGTTCACTGAGGGCGGAGGGCGGCGGCGGCAGGAGGCGAGGGGAAAGAGCGGCGGCGGCCGAAAACGAGGTCGAGGCGGCGGCTGGAAAAAAGGACGGTGGCGGAGGCGCAGAGGTGGCAGCAGCGGGAATCCTCCCTCGTCCGCGGCCGGTGGGTTGTCGCCCGCGAGCGCGCCTCCTCCCTCCCTCCCTTTTTTCCCGAGGCGAGGTTGCCTCCCCCCTCCCCTCCATCCATCCCAAGCGTGGCACAAAACCCCTAGTCTCCCCCTTCCCCATCATCCGCCTCTTTCCATTCCACCTGGGCTTCGGCGTCTCTTCCATCCTTCTGCAGCAGCACTTCCAAAAGTTCCCCAACCACCAAAGATCCCCCCTCCCTCCTCCTCCTTCCGCCGCCGAGGTGGAAAAAGGCGCGGAGACCGGAGGAGGAGGAGGAGGAGGAGGAGGGGAACCAGCCCTGGCGACGGCCGCCGTCCGCGTTGTCTCCGTCTCCTTCTCCACAGCAGCGGTGGCGGAGGCGGAGGAGGCGATCGGGGTTGGGCGGAGGCCGCACAAAGGGGAACAAGGGAAGCAGCAACAGGAGGAGGAAGAGGGGTTGGAGTGGATGGAGGGGAGGGCGGTGGCGGCCGTCGGCGGTCGCCCCCTTTTTCCCGCCGCGTCCGCCATCTGCCACCAAATGCGACTGCGACAATAAGAGGACCGACGACGGGGAACCGAACAATGAACATGCAAGGCGGAGACGAGAGACATTTTCCAGTTGGGACGGACTCGAAATTTCGACGCGGATCTATGGATACGATTAGCCGATTTGGTTCCCATTTCCCCTTTATTATGCAGCCTTTTTCCTTCGAGATCTCAATTATCTGCCTTTGAAAAAACTCACTTACCTTTCTGAATGTTTTTATTTCAGAGCAATCTTGTAGATGGATTTAAAAGTTCTTACAACTAATTTTCAATAGACTCAGATCAACGATTGGTAGCCTCGTGCATAGGTGAAGGCAGAAACTTCACGCAAAGGCTACGTGTACATATTCTCTTCTTCCCTCTCCTTGCTGCGCACTTTAGCGTGGAGGCTGGAGTTACAGAAGTGGGAACAGGGGACGAGGAGGCGGGCTGGGGAGGAGGAAGGAGTAGGAGGGCAAGGCAAGGCAGCTTCACATATGAAGCACATAGCCAAAGGCCGAACGAACATACAAGGCGGGGCCGGGGAGGGAAAAGAGCGTGATGAGGGAGGGAGGAAGCCAATCCGGTCTGGCCCCACTCGCGGTTCCTTCCCCCGTCCGTCCGTCCCTTGTCGCAGCCACGGTTAGCAGCCGCAGCTTTGGGAGTTTGAGACTTCGAGGCAATGGGATGGAAAGAAAGAAAAGAACTAGAGGATCCACAGGTAGTGGCAAAGACTGTTTGGAGGAGGGGGAGGAGGATCGGATGGAGGGCGGTTGGGTTGGGTTGGGCGCGGCTAGGCCGTGGGGCGGCGGCTGCAGGGGACGGATGAGAGGTCCGTTGGCTCGCAGAAAAAGAAAGAGGCAAAGGAAAAGAGGATGGAAAGAACAAGCAGACTCGAAAACTACAGACATTGAAAGCTGAAATAATTCACTTTAGATGTAATGTAGTAGGAGGTCGATGATGAAAATGAAGGCTTTTTCTGAACCACGTTCAGCTAATCCTTTCTCATATTTAAAAATGTGATATTGCTTGTAGAACTTGGACCGACTACAATCTCAGCAAGTTCACGTATTTGGCCTTTACGAATCTGAACATTCGTCATGACTCTTTGGTGGACTCTTGTGTGCTGTACAGTAGAGTTTGTGTACAGCTCATTGTCATCTGTGTCTGCTCTTGATACTCAATGAGTCTGCCTGTACAGCAACTCTGCTACGGACGAATTTGCTGTTCGGGAATTCAGAACTTTACTTGGGTTTTACAGCTACAGCCTTGATATGACTAATAATTGGATTTAGGTACTGCGTACTATAGCGTCCCATCGACCAATGCAGTGAAACTAACAACCTGGTTAGGTTGCCACGCCTGCTGATTCTATTTTTCGGGTTTGTCACCTGTTCAAAGGGTAAACGTTAATTGTACATAAATCAATGTTAAGCAAGGAAAACAATTTATCTGCGGGAAACAACAAAAAGTACGGTAGGTACAGCACATTGAGTTAGTCGAGAACTTCAAGCAGGTGCAAGGAAAACAATTGTCGAAATTCGTCAGAGAAAAGACCAAGAAAAATATTTGCAATATAGCACAAAAAGCGCAGAAAGACATAATATATGTTACGCCCTAGCTGTACCGTACTATAATTTTTATATGCATTGTACAGGCCTGAACAAACTGACTATAGCACAAAAAAGATGTGTACTTTTGCCGGGCTAAATTCGCAAGTTACGCAGCTGCAACCCATTCTTGTCTTTCCTCCTATGACGGTAACTTGTCTGCTCCCTCTCTCCTCTCCTCTCTCCTTTGCCCACAATCTTCCCTCGCCCATCTTACTGTCAAGGGGAAATGGGTCATTGCAGGGGGAGAAGGAAGGAAGAAACCTGTGCGGAAGAAGAACGTCGTGTTTGCTGTGGCCAAGTTACTGGAGGCCTCGGACCCTTGGGACGCAAACAAAAGTGATGGAAGGGGTTGGACGGTGGTAATTAAGGAATGGGGAGGACGGTGGAAGAAGCCTTCCGCTGCACAGCTTTCCCTCCGTTCGTGGCCACTCCCTTTAGCAGTGGTGTAGCTGGAGGTTCCCTTTATTGATCCCTGCCTCCTCTTGCACGGACCCCTTCCTCGGAAGAGGAAAGCCTCCCTCTCCGCTGGAGATGGAAAGCGACGAGGAGGAGTGGCTCCAGCAGGATTTCGGGTAACGGAGGATCGAGGACAAAGCAGCAAAAGAGCTGTGCTAAAATCCGGGCGGAAATGACACCGTCGACCTTCGTCACCTCCTCCTCCGCTGTCGACTGCAGCAAGTGAGCCATGAAGAGCCACCCCCGGATGATGCCGCGGCGTTCGGGACCCGCTGCGGCGTCCGCTGCGTTCCTCCTCTCCCTCCTGGCCCCGTACGCCCTCGTGGCCTCCGCCGGCGGAGACGTCGAAGGGCTACAAGAGGCCAGGGAAGTCGTCAGCGCCAGCGAGGGCGCCAACATCACCCTCCGCTGCCCTTACCCGTCTTCTCATGTCGAAGGGAAGGACGGGAGTGGCGTTCTGTGGGTGTGGGACTCCCTTCAGGACGAAGGGGCTAGATTCGACCACTCAGACGGGGGCAACACGCTACACATTTCGTCGCTGCGGCCATCCGACCAGAAGGTGTACACCTGCCAAGATGCGGAGAACAACGAATCACTTCACACCGTCTTCGTCAAGGTGAGGAAGATTGCATTTCACTGCTCCAGCTCTTGTTGCTGCTCCAAACTGCAATTGCTGCTGTGGCTCTGACTGCTGCTATTGTTATTCGAGCTCGAGCTATTTTCGTAAAAAAGTAAAACTATTTGGTTTTGTGTTGTTGGTGTTGCTGTTGTTACTCTAGATATATCCCATATTGTTCGTTTTACTGCCGCTACTTCTCCAGCTGTTGTTGTTGCTGCTGCTAAAACTATTATAGCTGCTTCTCAAAATATTGCTGCTGCAGTCGTTACTCTAACTGTACGTTAAAGCTGATGCTGTTGTTGTTCGAGTTGCTGTGGCTGCTCCAGTCATTGTGGTCGTTCCTACTACTAAAGCTATTGCTGCAATAACATGTTGCTGCTCCAGTTGTTGCTACTGCTCAAGCTGCTGCTGCTGCTGCTTGTTGCGCTAGTTGCTTTGTTGCTGTTACTGCTCCTTTTTTTATTGCAGCAGGTATTATTGTTGCTGCTGTTTCAGCGGGAATTATTTCTTCTGTTCCAGCTGTTGGTACTATTACTGAGGCTCTGTTGCTGTTTCAATTGTTGATCCTATTCTAGTTGTGGTTGCGATCGCTCCTTCTTCTCCCTCCTGATTTTTTGCTACTAGTATTCGCTCCCTTCAGTTTTTCAAATCCCTATATTTCAGGTCCGGACGGTTCCCCCGGCAGTGGCCAATCTAACCGTGAACACCAATTCCGTGTTCGCCACCGTGGTGTGGGGAGTCCCCGGGGACGGAGGGTCCCCAATCACCGGATTCCAACTGTACTACCGCCGAGACAAGAGCCACCTGAGTCCCCGGGAGGAGGAGGAGCTCTTCAAGGAGCCAGAGGTGGAGAGGACTTACCAGTGGACCTTCGTAAGCGGCATCCTCCCCAACGCCTCTAGTCACACCGTGCTGGGCCTGGCGCCCAATTCAACATATTATTTTAGGTGAAAAATAATCATCTGCCAATATCTTTTTAGCACATTGCAAAAACTCCCGAACTTATATCCAGAATGTGCGCCTTGAACGCCCTCGGCTGCGGCCGCAACGTCAGCGTCGCCGCCGACACCAAGTTTAACCCTGAGGAAGTGGACGCAGCCAAGGAGGAGTTGAGAAGGGCCAGGCAAGAGGAGGAAGACGAGGAGAGCAAGAATGAAATATCTGCCCTGAAGTAAGATAATCTGCACGTCTGATGTCCTTGCTTCGCATTTAACCACGGGTAATTATCCATCCAGGATATGGATCGTTGGCATAGGTGTCCTTCTCATAACTTTCGCGGTCCTTGGTCTGGGGATAAGTCTCCTCCTGCTCAGAAACTGCGACCAAGTAAAGAGGAAAAACTCGTGCGAGGTAGGCAATTTTCAAACCAAAGTCAAAATAGAATTACTAAAAAAACTTGTTTCCCCTTTCAGACAACTGAAGAGGAAGCAATGGAACTCGTGCCTCACATCACCCTGAACCCGTCCTTCAACATCGACATGCTGGAGTACCTGGAGCCCAACGCGGGAGCCTCCTCCTCCTCCGGCAACAACAGCAACGAGGATGCCATCGTCGACATCGTGAGGAGGTCGGGACAGCATCAGAATCAGCGGCGCCTCGTCGACGAAGAGGACCTGGACGAAGAGCTGAACACGCTCAACAGCCCCATCCACAGGCTGCAAAAGCAAAAGTTTGGAGGTTCGAACGGAAGCATCAACAGGCCAAACGGCTAGCAGGAGTCACAAAAAAGAAGTGCCGAAAGTTTCCAAGCTTTGCGCTACCGCAACTTGCCTTCAAGTGCAGATCCGAAGCTTCTTGCCAGTATTTCCCGGGGTTTTCCGGGACAGAACTTCTCAAAGAAGACGCAAAAGCATTAAATATGCAAGACGTTTGGCTCTCGCATTCAAGCGTACTTTAAAGACTGTGATACGTCTATGTGCTTAGTTGTTTTTTGTTCACACTTCCTTACTATTATTGTTTTAGCTCTTATCCGCGTTAGATACATACGTAATTGAGATATTGACGATTCCTATCTACTTGCCACGAGAAGTCAAATCATTGATCGCCATGATAAAATTCTACAAAATAGGTGCCGAAATAAAAGTCACGTCGGGAAAAAGATGCGATATGTTTATTTTAAATGTAAAAAGAGCCCATAAGTTGGTATGTACACAGAAGAACGAGAGAAAACGAACATTAAAGATTTGCCATAAAAGCGACCCCTGTCTCGACGAAGACCGTCTCCTCCTGGCCCTGCTCCAGGTCGAACTCAACGTTGACCAGGATCTCCGATCGCTCCGAGTTCAGGTAGACCGGCAGCGTGATGGACTGCTGCCTGTCGTGCTCCTTCTCCTCCTCTTCTTCCTTGGACTTCTTGAGGTGCCACTGGAGCCGGACGTGCTTGAGCTCGGTGAGCGACGACCTGCTGATCCTCAGGAGGTCCCTCTCGCAGTGGGCTCCGTACATGTGCAGGCTCTTGATCCCGAAGGTCATGCCGTCCTTGCCGCCGGAGCCCCCACTTAGGGACAGCTTCAGCTTGAGGTCCTCCAGCGACCAGAAGTTTGCCTGCGCGACGCACTGCCTGGTGGCCGTGATGAAGGCGTCCGGGTTGAAGAGCCCGCCGATCCAATAGTCTCCTCCCCTCAGGCTGGCCGGTCCGCCGCCCTTGGCCGCAGCAATCACCTCCTGCAGCTGGGCCAGCCTCTGCGCCAGGTCTCCCACCCAGGCTGACACCGTGATGGTGGCAGGAACGGAGTAGCGCCTCCAGGACGAGGGGAGGACGCCCTTGACCAGTTGCTGGCCGATCTCGCGGTGCTGGTTGGTTTGCTTGCGTTGGGCGTGGCAGATCTCGCGTAGCTCGCACAAGTCGGCACGCACCCGGGCCAGGATGACACTGCCCAGGCGGACCTCGCGCTCGAAGAAGCGGAAGAGCGGGTCCTTCAGTCCCTCAGCCGTCCGGCGCAGCAAGGGGAGCTTGTCGGGCAGAGACCTGAGCCATCCGTCCACAGACTCGGAGAGGGCCCTCATCCAGGCTGGGCGGACGTCGCCCACCACGGCCTTGGCGCCGCCGCCGGTCTTGGCGCCCACGTGCAGGTCTACTGGCTCGTCGTCGTCCAGCTGTTGCATCCGCATCATCTTGTTCACCAGCTCCTTGGCGTGCTGAGTCAGCAGGATGGTCTCAGCGTTGTTGGGGAGACCAAGCCAGGCGGGGGACTGCTTCTCTGGCAGCGTTTCTACCCAGGCACAAAATTGATCTCTGAAAAAAGAAACGGACATGTAAGCGGTAAGTTCAGATATATCACCAATTCAAATGACACAAATGCTGCTGTGTAGTAAACTCCGTTACCTTCTAATTCCCTCCGGCGTTTTGAGCTCGAGGTCTTCGTTGCGGACGAGGTGGTAAGTGCTCTCAAAGATATGCTCGTTGAACATCTTGGCCACGAAGGTGTCCATCAGCTTCTGATCGTAGTCGCTGTCGATCTTTCCTCCGTAGATGACCTTGCCTAGGAGCTCCTGAATTGCCTCCCACGGGACCTTGGAGGGAGGAAGGTTGGTCCTCCCCTGAGATGTAGAGTCGATCCAGGTGTCAAGCATCTCATAGGCGGACTTGAGGTCTGATTCGTTGAACTCGTAGACCTTGGACCAGCCGATGGGAGCGTAACGAAGCCTTTCCTGTTGGTGGCACAAAGCATAAAAAACACGAAAGCAAAGAGCACAACGAGAAAAACGCACCTGCATCACCGCGTGGAACCAGGCCAGCATAAAGTAGAGACGGGCCCTCTCGTTTGGCGGCTTAGCCATGCGAGCAGGAGGAATCGTGGCAAAGGTGCGGAGGAGATTGGCCTGGAAATAAAAAAGTTAAAAAAAGTTAAAAAATCAGAAGTAAGAACCTTGTTCACGATTCACGATTCAAAACTCTAGATACACGCAAAAAATACGTAGGCCAGTACCCAGTACATAATTCAAGACAAGTTGAGTTTGAGTTTAGTACGGGCTCATGTAAGAACGAATGTTTAAACGTACATGTGCACCGTATATGATGTACATCATTTGCTCTCCTTGACAGTAGTCAAAACTTGACTCCAGACTTGCACCATCCTTGTGACTTTAGTGCCTGTTGTTGCGAGATGGAAGTGGTCCAAGTGCTGCCTTTTTGGCTTTGACGCGTATCCTGGCATCTTTGGGTAGCCAGAGGTCTTGGGCCACCAGCAATCCACTTGTAGAAAGGATCCCGCTATTCAGCTAATTTTCAGAAACATCTTTTCTAGAGCACTTTCATTTCGCAACTCCCCCGACCGTCTCAGTCCCTACAGAATTCAAATTCAAATTTAATTTTTTTTTAAAAAAAATGCAAAAATGAAACGGGAAATTTAATGTAGCGAAAGAAAAAACGTCTGACAAATCTACGGTTTCCATGGGATGCAATAATTCCAAAAAGGAGGACAAAAAGGTAGCGAAGGGCATTTCCGAGATCTCGGACCAAAGTGTAAGTGAAGATGATGTTTCCCAAGTAATCCCCACCCCAGTCCATGCGTGCAGCGAACTTCAAACAAAACCCGGAGAAATGTTTAGCCTTCAAGACGAAATCGACAAAGCCCACGATAAGTTGGAGAATCCCGGAAGCAGCGATGTAGCCATTGATATAAACGTGGATCGCGACTTAGACGCTGTGGGCACTAAGAAGATTCCCGTTCTGGCCAAGCAGCCTTCGGTCCAGTCAAAGAAGTCAGGCTCGTCGGTTTCGTCGAAGAAAGCAAACGCTGCAGCCAAGGCTCCGCTGAAGCTGAACACGATCCGCCAGGAGATCGCCGAGGAGCGCACGGCCACCCGCATAGTCCAGAGGACAGAGGGAGTTGTCGCAGTTCCAGTTGGCACCGTAGGTAGCTCAGTGGGATACGCTGACGGCGCGGGCAGCGCCGCTCGTTTTGGATCTGGCCGGTCTCCACTCATGTCCGGGGAAGAAGAGGACTCGAGAGACGAAGACGGGGTCGATCCAAGAGAGCGAGACGCCGCCATGGCCGCAGCCCAGGCAGGCCCAGTCTACGACGACAACGTGTACGTCCTCCACACGAAGATGAGTACCTCCGACAGCGAGGACAGCGCCGACAGGGCGGACGCCGACGAGTTGGCAGCAAGAAGAAAGGCCGAAGAAGACGCCAATGCTCTGCCTTCCATTTCGCCCAGCAATAGATTTACCCTGTACACGGTTCCTGGAGGGGAGGACAATGTCTCCAACTCAGTACAAGCAGAGCTGGGCATACCCAAGCATCCCGCCATCAAAGACAGGGTGTATGACCTGAAGCCAGATCAGCTTGCAAGGGCGGAACGAAAGACTGCAGCAGCAGGAGGAAACGTGCCATTACCTCCCGCTGTGCAGTACTACAAGAACCAAATGTTCAATGAACCACAGTCAACCCGAAGTTCCTTGAGCAGACAGAGAAGCAGCAAGATCTTCTTCGAGAAGTGCCCGGCTCACAGAGTTGATGATGAAGTTTCAACAGTGTCGGAGTTTGCTATATTCGACACTGGCTGATGTTTTTTTATAAAAAATAAAGTAAAAATACAACTATCCTTTCCTGCAGTATTTTCTTACCTTTATTCCAGGTGGAGGTTCGAAGGTAAAGATCCTTCCAGCTCTGAGAAGGTTGACTGGAATCTTTGGGGTGACCTCGCAAGTCAGGAAGAGCCTGAAGGAAGGATGGGCCTGAATGGTGTGCAGTTTCTTCTCCAGGGACACCAGCCAGCTGGGAGCAAGGTGGACGTTCTTGAGGAGGACCCAGCGTCCGCTCTTCACGGAGGTGTTGATTGCCTTCTCCGCTTGGAGGAATCCCTCCGCCGACCCGATTGCGATGCTGCTGATAGGCTTGCCGCACTGAGCGGCGATGTCCATTACCCTGTCTGAGGCGTCGAAGCCGGACACGGAGCACATTAGAAGCGGAGTTCCACATTTGACCTGCAATAAAAACACTTTCATGAAGAAGTACAGTGTCTCTCAGGTATATTAAATAACTTACCTCCTTTTCGACGATGGGCGCCAGATTGAGCTCCGGTGACGCAGAGAAGGCCGATCCCATAGTGGCCATAACGAACTTCTGGGTGGCAGCGGTGAAGCGGTCAGGACGCAAAGCGTAGACGAGCATCAGCTCGTACAGCCTCGTCCTCTCAGCGGTGAGCGGTCCTGATGATGGCTCCGCCCACACACTGGGAATGTTGTCCTCGGCGTGGGCAGAGGCCAGCCATTTCTTGGCCTCCTCCGAGCCAAGCTTGGAAGCCACGTCCCTACAATGAACAAGAAAATTACATGATCACTTCCAAAACAGGCATCCTTCATATACGGTATATCCACCTGAAGGCTTCGAAGTGCTTTGCGAGAAGGGCGCACCCTTCCTTGATGTTGTTTGCAGCAGAAGTGCCGCTTGCTTCGTCGTGCCTGGCGCCTTCCTTGCCTGTGAGCAGGAATTGGAACTCTGCGTCGAGGCTGTCCGCTGCGCTCTTCTCCGCACCTTTCAGGAAAATCCTGGTGAGAATCATTCCCAGAACGTTCTTGTCGGCGTGAAGCATTCCTCTGGAGATGCGCAGGTAGCTTCTCTCGAACAGATTTGATGTCAGGATGTCGAGCCTCTTGTCGTAATCCTTCGTTCCCTCCAGCAGGGTCTGGTCCGTCAGAAGGGAGTTGAAGACGTCGAGGAAGAACTGAAGACTGAACTGGTAGAGGAAGTGGATCTGGTGCAGGTTGTCGATGGTGAAATAAATGGAGCTACAAGCCATGCTGAGGGGTAGGTACTTCATGCTCGTCTTCTCCACGTCCGCCATGATCTCCTCGGTCTCGTCCACCTTGGTAGAAACCTCTTGGGCCTCCTTCTTCAGCGTCTCCAGGGTCGAGATGACGGTGTTGTCATCCAGGATTCTCCCCTTTGCCTCATTCAGCACCTGCAGCAGGTTCTTCTCCAGGTGCCTCAGCCTCAGCTGGAACTCTCCCTGCAGCTTGAGAAGGTCGGTGCGTTTCTTGTCGATGTCCGGTCTCTCCGCCTTGAGCACCTGGTTGAGGCACTGCATCTGCAGGGAGGAGCGCGTGACGGTGAAGTTGACCATGGTGACCCTGGAGCAGACATCCGGCCTGAACTCCACAGTGGGATCGCGGGTGGAGAGGATGATGGTGAAGGACGGTGACAAGTCGATGTCCTGGTCGGCCAGGGTGATGAGAACGCGGCCTCCGGTGCGCCTCAGCTCTCGGTTCAGCACGGGGTTCAGGATAGGATCGTAGTTCTCCACGTCTTGCACCAAGAGTGGATTTCCGAACCTGCAAAGATAACAAGAATTTTTCTTCCAGAGTACCGTAAATAGGGCCAAAAAAAGTATGAGCACGGACCTCAGCGCTGATTCCAGGTTCTTTCTGAACGAATCGTCGAGGAAACTGGTTTTGGTGATCTTGCGGTCCTTGTACTCGTTCATGATGAACTCGGTGGCTTGTCCCGACGGATCTAAAAGTAAATGATAATGTACTAAGTACATTCGATAATGCATGTTCGCAAGATAAAAAACCATACCGATGATGAGAGGATATCTGTTGAACCTCTTGAGCATGATGGCGTTCTCCGTGCAGAGGTCGTCTGTGGGCAGCGCGTTTGCCTGCCACTTGACCTTCTCGTCCGGGTCGGAGAGGAACTCAGTGCGGGCAAAGTCCGTCCGGTGGGAGATGTTGCAGGACTGGAGGTGGGACTTCCAGTTGGTGAAGAGCATCTGCCTGCTGTGCTGGTCGAAGTAGCCGGCGTAGGCCAGGAAGGCCGAAGAGAGGAAGACGTCGCCCACCAGGGTGTCCATCTGGGACTTGAATCCCTCGCTGGTGGTCTGCCAGCGCTCCTTCTCGATGCCCAGCGACTTGAGGAGGGACATGGATCGGTCCACCTTATCCTGCACCTGCTTGAGGTCGCTCTTGATGGCCTCGGCCTGAGAGATAAGTTGCGCGTACTCCTCCTTGTAGTTGTTGATGGAGGCTTCCAGGCGGGAGATGAGGCTGGTCATCTCCTCCGCCTCCTTCTGCTTGACCGTGGCGGCCTCCTCCAGCTCCCTCAGCTCGTTGCGCAGCGGCTCCACCCTGTTCAGCATGTCAGAGTACTCCAGCTGGGCGATGGCCCACTTCACCATGGGCCCGCAAGCCATCGAGGCCCTGTTCACTTTCTCGAAGTTGTAGTCCGGGTTGGACAGGTACTTCTGCTTCATCTTCTGCCTCACTTCGGGCGATATGTTGTCCGTGTTGAAGTTGACAATGGTGTTGATGAAGTTGTCCTTCATGGTGACCTGGCGGATGGACTTCCAGTCGGAGTAATTTTCTTCAAGCAGCAAGCAGATTGACTCCAGAGCGAGCTTGACGATGGGGGGTGGGTTACCCATGGACCTGACCTCCACGAGGTGCTGCTTCTTGATGGACTTGACTGCCTGCTGAGCCTCAAGAACGGCCGGCTCCACCTTCTCCAGGTCGGACATGACCTCGGACCTCTTGGACGCGATCTCCACCTTTTGCACCTCCAGCAGCTTCTGGATCTCCTGGGAGTGAGTTTTCTGCTTCTCCGCCTCTTGCTGGTCCTTGACCATCTGCTTCAGCTTGGCGTTGGCGGCGTCGTTCTTGGTTTGCAGCTCGGCGGACTTGACCGCCAACGACTTTTGCATCTCCTCCACCTGCTCGACCGTCTCCGCGATCTTGCCCAGGCCGACGTGGAGGTGGAGCTGCTCCTCCTCCAGGCCGGACCGTTTCTCGTGGTAGAGGCGCACAAAGTGCTGGATAAAGTCCAGGAAGTGCCTGGGCGTGATGGCCATGATCCTCTGTCCTCGCTTGAGGGACCGGTTGTTGACCTCGTGCAATGTCTTGTGTACATAAACCATGGATGAGATGACGGCCTCGCGGTGGTTCCCCACCTCTATGCCCTCAGACACAGACGGGAGGAAGTCGGGCGCGATCCAGGAGGTCTTCTCCAGGTCCACCTTTAGGGTGAACTCCTTTCCGACCTGGTAGAGCGCCGTGTCCGCCCAGTCACCGAACCAGTTGAGGACACAGCGGTTGAAGAGGGCGGGAGAGGTGGCGGCGCGGTCCTTGAGGCCACCCTCCGAAGGGTTCATGGTGAACACGATGTGGAGGTTCTTCATAACCTGGGCGGTGAACCACTTGTACAGCTCGTCGTGGGAGTCCAGCATCAGGCCCTCCTTCTGCGCCCCTTCTTTGCACTGGGTCATGAGTGTGGTGTACTCGTCACCCTCGAACAGTCCGGGCACCTCGCCGTTGGCCAGCAGCGTGTTCATCCTCTCCAGGAAGCTCGAGTCCATAACGTTGGACTCGTCCAGGATGAAGCAAATCTTTTCGTTCCTGCAGCCTGACCTCCTCAGCACCTGCCGGAGGTCCTCGTCAAAGTCCTCAGCAGTGTACTTGTTGTGCACCTTGATCTGGAACACGGTGAGGCCGTTGATCCAGGCCACGAACCTGGAGAGGGTCGTCTTGCCCGATCCGGACACCCCGATGAGGAGCAGGTGACCCTGCGGCTGCCTGAAGATCCTGTCGATTCTGAGGACGTGGTCCAGGACCTCGTGGAAGAGCACCAGCTGCACGTCCAGTTCCTCCTCGTAAAAGACCTTGAGCCTGGCCTTGACGTAGTCCCTCAGCTCGTCCCTCTTGACCGGCACGTAGTGCTTCGTCATCCAGTTGGAGTAGAGGATGGGCCTGTTGAGCGCCTCCTCGCTGTTGATGCCGGGGAAGTGCTTGAGCGCCACACTGTCCACGTTCTCGTTGGTCCATTGCCTCTCCTCGTCGGTGACCAGCCTGTCGTGGAAGAGCCTCAGCGCCTCGTGAGCCCACACTCGCACCAGCCCCTCCACCGAGAGAGAGTCGAGCGGTCTGATGGCCTCGCAGATGCCGCGCACCCACCTCGTCATCTCTCGCGGGGAGTAGATGTAGTGCGGCTGCATGTCCTGAGTGAAGCGCTCCTGGGATAGCAGGAAGAACTCCACCATGGCACTGGTCAGCGGATCGGCGTACGTCCGCAGCGCGGGGATCAGACGCAGCAGGGCGCGGTTGAAGGTACAGTAGATCTGCTTGAGAGAGGCCTCGCCCGGGTAGTCCACGTAGATAACTGGGACGTGGCGGAGGAAGCGGTGGGCCAGCGGCTTCCTACCTGGGTCGGTGGGGGGGTTGCAGGCGCCCACGAACTGGATGCGCTCCAAGGTCACCCAGGCGTGGTCGCCGGCACGGTAGAAGCCATTGTGCTCCACCAGCTGGCGGAGGAAAGAGATTACCCTGGGGAGAAACGAAAAGTAAACATTACGTACCTTAAGGTTCTTTTAGTTGAGAGTGACTGGAAAAATTGAGCATATTTTCAAGTTCTCTCTCAGATTTCCGCATTATTTTTAACGATATTTTTCAGGGAAAATGAAGATACCAGTTGGGAAATGAAAGTGAACATTATGAGATTTTTCTGAAAACTAGCTGAATAGGGTATCTTAAAAGCAAATGATTTGCTGGTGGCAAAAGACCTTTGGAAAGAAAAAGAACCCAGGAACAGTGTCCAAGTCCACAAGGCAACATTTGGATGGACACAATCATCTCATCAGCTAGGGATCCCGTCAATTTGTCGAATTCCA
>JAAUXV010012899.1_pt1 | contig 21299 bp, 25 predicted proteins | sample 7278181 | NCBI WGS metagenome assembly JAAUXV01 (sample SAMN14350114, study PRJNA611818) | marine sediment metagenome | isolation source: surface marine sediment (2.1m) | place: French Polynesia: Moorea | collected 2018-08
ATTTTTGCCCAGTTGCTGACTGCACCTTATTGCGGCGTTTCAAGAGAGATTGGCTAAGTCTAGAAAAATGCTCGACGCGTCCTCGCGCCTCGGAGCACTCTTCCGAACTGAGTAGCAGTAGCCTTCTTCAAGTTCTTTCTATTTTTCATCGATCCCTTGAATATTTTTGGCCTTTGGCATTAAGGGTATACCTAGCAAGGTAGAGCTGACGGCGAAACGAAGGTCAAACTCCAATCGATACTTTCTGTTTTCTTTTGTCCTGAAAAGCGCGTTCTCTACAGGCGAAGGGGGAAGTGTTGTAGGGAAATATCCTGTCAGTTGCAAAGAAAGACTATCCATACTTTGAGTGTAAGATAAATATAATGGCAAGCATTAAAAAAACTGTTTGTCACCTTTGCCGCCGCAGACAGCTGTGTGTGTGTCACTGAATAATAGCTTTTTCACGGTCGGAAAAAGGCATTCATCTCAAGAGGCGTGAAGAGTGCGAGCAGGAGTGTTCGCAGCAGTGTCGTCGGAAGGGTGGGTGATAAAAAAGAAGAAAAATATTTGTTGAATATCCGACTTTTTTCCAAATATTGACACAGAGTCCTTTTTTTATTTGAAACCTGTGAGAGGTCGAATATTGATCTCTTCTCCTGTTACAAACCCGGGATGGTGAAAAAAAGCGCTGGATATTAAAAGGAGGAAAGGCGATGAGTAACATGAAAACATGTTATCGCCAAAATGAGAGTCGCGTCTGAGGAAGAATCGGGATATGTCTCTGAGGCCCCAATCCCGTTGGTGGAGGGCCTGGGCTGCTGGAAGTGGATCCCCCGCCGTGTTGGCTGGGGCCTGTCTGGCCGCAGCGGTGGTCGTCGTGCTCACCATTGGGGTGCTGGAGGAGCAGGACGCTAAAGGTGGAGGAGGAGGGGCAGCAGCGCCGGGTACAAGCTCCCGTTTTCTCAAACATATACTCATTCATTGCTTCATTGAACAGTTTAAAATGTATCAAGTGATATTTTTCTCAGTCCGCGTGGTGAACAGAGCCTTTGACTGGTGGAACAAACTCAAGCTGGAAGAACGTCGGCAGCTGGAGAAGGACAAGGGAATAATGCAGTTTCTAGTGAGTGGATCGAGAATATTTTTCCTATGCATGTTTCGTTAAAGCAATAATCTTTCTTATCCCTTTTAGCAGCCACAAGAGCCTCGAACGGAATCCACCCCAACTATCCCCACTCTCGCTACTCCGTCTCCTCCTGGTCAGCTCAAGTCTGACGGTCGAGCGTTGAACGAGTCTGACCTGACCCGAATGTTCTCCTCCCACCCCGACACAAACGTCCCATTCCTATTCCTCCTCAGAGCGGAGCAAGACAGATTAAAATGGGAGGCGGAAGAGAAGAGGAAGATTAGAGAGTGGGAGATTAAGAAAAGGAAGAGCAACTCAACAACGTCAAACCCTCCTCTTCCAAAGTCCTGCCGCCTCGATCCCCCTTCCCCCTATGACATCAAGTTCAACAGCGACGTTTGGCAGGCCGCTCAATTTGAGAGGGGATGGAACAGCAGCGACGGAGGGTCCTCGGTTGTCACTTTTTACCTCTTTGCCGCGTACGACGATGACAGAGGCAAGAAAGGAGGGAAGAAGAAGAGGTCCGTCGTCAGGCTGCTGGCTCTGGTCGACACCATGAATCCAGCAAAGGTATGTTATATTTTTTACAATCAGTTCTGAAAGTAATGGTCATAAGCAGCAGAGATGGTAGAAAAACTGTATTTGCGTGCAGAAAAAGGAACAGCAGTAGTAACAAGAACAGACTCTGTTGGAAGACCTGCGCCATGGGTATGAATGCAGAAGAAAGGAAAATCTGGCAAAAGATGAAAAATCAAAGAGAAAGGTGGTCAAAACTGCAAAAAAGATATGAAAATATATTTAAAATTAAATTTTGAGGCAAAATAAAAAATAAAAAAAACAAAAAGATCAGGCAACCCCATATTGTGTTGGGCAGATCAGGTCAAAATTGAATTTGGAGGTCATTTTGGAGGTCAAAAAGCCCAAAAACGTAAAATCACCAAAAAAATGATAAATCAGTTTTTTCCTTTTTCGGCAAAACTGTTGGTCACAAGGGGCTCAAATTTGGCACAGGATCTTTTCTCACCAGGATCTACAACTTTGTTTTATAGAGATTTTTGTAGGAGGTCATCTTGACAATAATAGAAAAATGTCGACTAACACAAAAAACAACAAGAAGAAGAAGAACGTCACAAAGCAGTCCTAGACCTGCTCGGCTACGCCGCAGGTAAAAAGCGGGAGTGTCGCAAGTAATTGAACTAGCAAAAAATCCTACAATTGCTGGAGTTACGGAAAGATATTGTAACACGGCACTACCTCTTCCTTTTCCTATTTTAGGTGAAACCTTTCTGCCGTTTTTGGTGGGACCACAGAGGCAGCAATCCTACCAACTCGAGCGCCCCCGCCTTCTCTCCCCCTCCCCTCAGCTCCGCCTCCGCCGTCACCGAGTATCACTCTCTCTTCATCCGCGGCTGGGATGGGTGGTCGGACAGGGAGGGGAAGCTGCAGCCATATCTGCTAGGGTGCCAGATCCCGGAGGACTCTCCCCCGTCCATGCCGGTGGCCGTATCACTTGTGAGCGGGAAAGAAGACCCCTGCGCCACGATACCTGATAATTGCCTGAGGGTGCTCCACAACCCTCCGCCGGACGGGGGGAAGGAGAGGGGACACTTGGCAATTTGCGTGCAGGCGCTCGATTTCCCATTCAAAGTGACTGATGAATATTTATTTTGGGGTGTGTATTTCTCATGTCTTAGTTTCCTTCTTGCAGGACGAGAGCGTTCGTCTGATTGAATGGATCGAGCTGGAGAGGGCAATCGGAGCAGAAAAGTTTTTCTTCTATGACATTAGGGTATCTCGTAGGCGATTCTTTCATAAAATTTTGAATCTTTGATGCTGATGGCAAGTTCACTAGGTCCACCCCAACATGAGCAAGGTCCTCGAGCACTACTCCCGCCTGGGTGTGGCCCACGTCCTCCCCTATAAGCTTGCCGGCTTCCAACCCAACGGTCCCGCCTCATTTCAGCACCTCTACCTAGACAAGAGGGGAGGATACAGGAACAAGCAGCAGGTTTTGGCTCACACAGACTGCCTCTTCAGGAACATGCACAGGTTCAAGTACCTGGGGAACTTCGACATTGACGAGGTAAGGGGAAATAAAAAGAAAGCATTTTTTTTGAAATACTTTTTATGTTCATCTTCGCTTTTCAGGTGATAATGCCCAGAATTCACGAAAACTATCGGGAACTTCTGAAGGTACTTCTTTCCTTGACAAAAATACAATTTTTTTCTGCTAACAATGCATTTTGGTGTCGAAACAGAATCTGACTGAAGAGGCCGCCAAGGGCTCCTCCCTGACGCCCTCGTCTTTTGCCTTCCAGTTGAGCTTTTACCGAAATTCAAAGGAAAATCGCTTTAATCGTCTCTTCTACAGGAACACTTACTTCCTGGGCCGTTTCTCTGACCCCAGCCTGCCCAACTACCTGCCCCCTCCGCCCGAGGCCTCCTCCGTTGACGCTCGCCGCCTCCACATCATGGGCCACGTGGTGAGGACCGAGCTGAGGACGGCCCCGCCAAGGATGGTCAAGTCGATCGTAGACGCAGACAGGGGGGTGGCAGTATACCAGCACTTCCCACTAAAGTGAGGAAGTGAAATACGATGACATATGTTCAATTTCTCCCCAATCTCTCTTACATGAAAATAGTCCTTTTTTCCTTCTTTCACTTTTGCTATACGACATGAATCGGACGGAATACTACCGTAGAAGGAAAACTGCATAAGGATAGATCATGCATCAAATCTGTAGGTGCTTTGGCCCCTGCTTTGGCCCCGTGGCCAACCCCGCGGTTGCCCAACTGCAGCACTACAGGCAAGACTGCTCGCACCGCCTCGGGGGGAGGGGGTGCGCTATGATAGACGCAAACAGAACAATAGACGCAAGGTGAGATTGTCTGTATGGATTGCATGAAATATTATTGTTTTCCTTTCGTTTCAGGGCCTGGCACTACTGGGATCGAGTGGTACCAGAGGTGGAGAAAACGCTGAAAGTTCTGGGTTTCACATGATCTGCCATTGGAAATGGACTTCATTGCCCTACAACTTTGTTGTGATACTTGAATTGTGATATTCACGAGTGAAAAGAAGCTGTAATTGGAAGAAGCGGAAGCATCGACGGTGTTCACCAAGAAAACAAAGTTATAAAGTCCGTTCCTTGGAAAACCAAAACTTGTGTTATACAAAATCGAGACAAAGAGCTTTAAGTGCCCGCGCGCAGTTCCTGTTCGCCCTCCTCCCGGCGTCACATTACCAAAGTTTTCCTTGCGCTTGCGCGTGAGGGAAGATCGAGGGTTCACTGCTTTCTCCCGCCACAAAGGTCCGAAGGGAGGGAGGAGGGGAAAGTGTGAAGTGCAGCGTCGACGCACAAACACAACATACTTCGCTTTCCCCCAGCTTAGCTGAGAAAGTCTTTGTAGGACAGTGAAGGTGGGAATAGACCGCCCCGAGACTTTGTTGGGGCTTTGCTGCTTTTTCCCTGAGTCTCCTTCCTCCTCCTGCCTGAAGGGGGGCCGCCATCACGGTCTCACCCAAGACTGGGCACTGCCTGCTTTCATGCAACTACAAGTGCATGATTCTACCTCTTCCCGGAAAGAAAGAAAAACTCTTTTTTAAATAGCGTCTTTTGGACGTTCAGGAGAATCACATGACGTGCGCGCGGGGGAGGGGGAAAGGGTAGTTGTAGTAATAGAGAGAGCCCCATTTTAGAAAGGGAGAATCCCTGTCTCGTCAAACTCTTTTTATGATTCCTCTCTTTCTCTGGAGGGAAACATACTACGTCTCAGATTTTTTCCCCAACCCCATCACCTCTCTACTCTCCCTACGCAGCTCTTATACTTTATGTGCTCTTAGCACACAGAGCAGAGATATTTATGCACATGTCTGCACTCCTCCTTCTATTCTGCGCACTTTTACGATCATAGGCGGTGGGAGGGGGAAAGAAGCCTCGGTCGGAGCTGTGGCCTCCGTCCCTCCGTCGGTCGAATGGAGGCGAGAGCAGCTACCGCCATGGAGGCTGAAGGAATAGAAAGGCGAAAGGGCGACCGCCCTAGTTGCTAAGGAAGGAAGGACGGAAAAGTGATCATCGACCTGCGAGGAATCCCCCTCTACTCCGAAGAAAAAGAAAGAGAAAAGAGGTGAGAACGGCAATTAAGTGGGAAAAGGTCCTCGTCTTTAAAATCGCGTTTCCGCAACTGCCAAGTCGTGACATCCCGTGGAAGGGAAATAACAGGATCTTGGTGAAGTTGCAGCAGCCTTTCCAGGCCTACAAGTCTGGCAAAACTTGGTCCGACATCTTTTTCCCAAGTTGTTTACTCGTTGTTTTGAACAGAGCTACGCTGTACGAAATTTTTTGTCCTACACATAACCCCTTTCTCTTTTTTCCCTTTTGTTCCGCCACAGGAGGATAGCGCCTCCATCCTCCGACCAAACCCCTCCGCCGCTTAGGGCGCCAACTTCGTCAACACATCCTCCTACCCCGTCAGCATGGCAGCAATGAGTTCCCGCCTCATTCTGGTAGGATACAAAGCGTCAAAAATATGATTGAAAAAAGCTGGAGAGCAATGGAAGATCATGTGCAACACCCAATCAACTCCATCGTTCCAGGCTTCGAGGAGCGCCCCTCAGCGTTTGCTGCTGACCCAGTCCGTCCTGTCCGGTAGCAAGGCCACCGCCGCCTCCAATGCCTCCCCCGCCTCCCAGCGCCAGTACAACAACAACAGGGGACGCAACAGCGGCAACAATGGAAGGGATCCCAAGTGGGGAGTGGCTGCGGCGGCCGCTGCGGCTGGTCTGGCCGGGGTCTATGTCAACGTGATGGAGGACAAGATGACGCTGAAGGCTGAGGTGGACGCCTCGGAGAAGGAGGTAGTCGACATGGAGGACAGGATCAGGACATTCGGGGCAATGAAGGACATCTTCGACTACTTCTCGTCCTACCAGTTCAAGGATAGCAAGGGTGAGTGGAGACATCTGATTTTTCTTGATGCTGCTTTTGATGGTGCTGCTGATATTGTGGCTCCTGCAAGTGCTGTAGCATACTGTTTCTGTTAATGTTGTTCTTGCTCTTGTATTGTTGTTGTTGTTGCAAATGTTGCCATTGTTGCTGCTGTTGATGTTGCAGCTGTTGCTGTTGTTGATATTGTTGATTTTGCAGCTGTTGCTGTTGTTGATATTGTTGATGTTGCAGGTGTTGCTGTTGTTGATGTTGATGTTACAGGTGTAGCTGTTGTTGCAAATGTTGCTGCTGCTGTTGCTATTGTTGCTGCTACGTAGTGGCAAATGCTGTTATTGCAATTTTTGCTGTTGTTTTCGTAGCTGAGACACTTTTGTTCCTCTAGTTCCCTTTAAGGGGTGCTGCATCTGCTGTTGTTGCTGTCGGTGCTGCTGCTGTTGTATTTGCTAACGTATTTCTCAGGCCGCGAGACCACCCTGATGAGTGTGAAGGATTTCTACAACTGCATCACCCCCGGGAGCACCATCACTCACGGGACTGGACTCGGCACCTACACCAGGCTCAGGGGAGACGACGCAAGGTCGCAGAAGATCTACGACGAGGAGAAGCTGCCCATCTCAGAGTCACTCCTCAACGAAGTAATAAAAGTTTTAATTTATGCGTTACAAAACAAAGAAAAACACAGTTCTTTTCAGATCCAGCGCCAGGGCCTCCTGACTTTCGAGGACTTTGCCTTCCTGCTGAACATCCTTTCTACCCCCTGGAGGCACATGGACGTCGCCTTCCACTCATTTGACATCAGCGCGGACGGAAAGATCGAGGCCAGGGTCAGTCAGGCTAATTCTAAAACACATAGAAACCCGGTTTTCCAGATTGTAATTATTCTAGGAGTACACCCGCGTCATGTCCAAGTTCTCCGACTACCGCCGCAAGCCGGACGAGCTCATGGCAGAGTCCAACTCGGGACTCATGAACTACTTCTTCGGAAAGAACCGAGACCGGTTCATCACTAAGGTAAGATTTTGTAAAGACGCTCAAATGTGACACATAATTTTAAACTTTCTTTTCTACATATGTAAATCCAGGAACAATGGAACCGCTTCCAGCGCGACCTGATCGCCGACGTGCTGTACATGGAGTTCCGCCGCTACCCCACTCTGGGGGGCAAGGGCAAGGGAGACAACATCAGCGAGCTGGACTTCTGCCACCACATCCTGTACAACGCCAACGTCACCGGAAAGAGGAAGACCAAGATGCTCAGGAGGGTCGAGAAGGCATTCAAGAACGGGCCGGTAAAATAGAAGGGAGAGGACGTACGTTGTAGGACGAATTCTTCAAGCTGCTTTAATTGTTTCAGGGCATCTCCTTCCCCGACTTCAAGAACTTTTGCTACATCCTGTACGGCGGCGCGGACCTGGAGCGCGCCATCATGTTCCGCCATGGGGAGACCAACGGAGTCACCAGAGAGGAGTTCCACAAGATGGCGCTCTGGGTGGCCAACAAGAACATCAGCAAGCACGTCCTGGAGGTCGTGTTCACCCTCTTGGACGACGACAGCGTAAGAAGCACTTTGTAATTAAATTTGTGTATACGGTACTTTTGAAATAAACAAATGGAATTCTTAGGACGAGCTGCTGAGCGTGAAGGAGTTCCAGCCCGTCCTGTTCCAGTGGAGGCACCACAGGGGATTCCACAGGTCGTCCTTCCACGTGCCACACAACCAGCTCAAGGGCTAAAGAATGGAAGTGAGGACGACAGACTTTAGTGCATTCGGGAAAAAGGTGCAAACTGATGACAATTATACAAACACACACAATCGCGATTTGTTGCTCGGCCTGTACATTCAAGGGTGTATGTGTGGTACGCATCCTGCGTAATTCGTGCGTAAATGTGTTCAAACGACGACGACAACGAAGCCAAAGAAGAAAAAGAGAGGACTGAGTTCGGGTGTACGAATTGTACAGGTGCAGCATGCATGACGAGGTGAAACAGGGCAAACCTGCCGAAGCTGTGTCCAAAGATCGAAATGTGTTGTAAGTACACGGTCGTACGTACTATAATGCCTCGTCGCGGGGGAGAGAATTGAGAACGACGACACGACGACTTTTCCCGCGCGCGGTCGACTTTTTGGTCTGAGCGCCGGGAAACGATTTTTTTCCTTTATCGTGCCCGTTCAGTCTCTGCCAATAAATTATTTCGATTACGGGGAAAGAGCGGCGGAGAAGATCGTAATTCAGTCCAGGCCAGCTTAGGTTTTTCCCTCCATGAAAAGACCCCTCCCCTCGATCGGCGCAGGTGGGTACCAAAGTGTACGAACGAAAAGGAAAGTGACAGACCGATACTCCCTTTTTTAGCGTCCGAAAAAATATCCACCCCTACGATCCTCCTCCTCCTTTTGACAGGAAAAAAGCCTGGAAACAGAACTCCCCCGGCCCTAGGACGTTCGTTCGTTGTAGGGAGTGAAAACGCAAATACCGCTAGAGGAGGAAAGGACTGGAAAAGGGGGGGGAGTGGGGATAAGTCAGTCCATCCATTCAAGGATAAGGGGCCTCTCAAGATCGGGGTGAAGCAATTTGCCCGGGGAACCCCCCTTTTCCGTTCTCCCCCTCCTCTTTTCTTCCCCCACAGTAAAGTGACCGCTCGCCGCGCCTCCGCCTTCGCCTCCTTCTCGCCTAAATTTTCCTTTTGCGAGATGGCGCGAGTTAAGTCTGTGCGGCCCGGTCGAATACATGGCCACTTGCGATGGATACTCGTCGATATATTGTACAGGTTGCTTTCTCGCAGTTCTTTCAGTAGGCCCATGTATGTTCGTCCGACCGAGGGCCCTTTTCCTTCCATTCTCCATCGGTGTTATCTTGACCCCTAAGATAATGATGCCCTTCCCTGCTTTATAAGCATTCATTTTTCTGCCTCCCACCACCACCCATCGTGTATCCTGCAGCCAGCCGGTTCCGCTCCTCCTCCTCACTTGCCCACCACCGCTCAGACCAGCGAGATATAACATCTGCCAAGTATGGCCAAACCCAAGCCAAGGTCACAAAGTTTGACCGAGACGGTCTCAAAAAAATTCGTCCTCTGGCATCGCACTTTTCCTTCCCCTCCTCTCAAACAGGGAGAGGAACTAAAGTTATAGAGCGTACCATATAGTACCGAGCCTGCTAGTTTCACTTAATGAAGTGGATACTTCTTTTTTTGTATTTTCCGTCATTACTCTTCTCTTTTCTCTCACTATCTTTGGATACTTTTCAGGGAGATGATTTTAAATGTTTCGATTTTCCGCGGTCAAACTAGTTTTGGAGGGAGGAAATGCGCTCTGGTGCCATTGTACATCGTACGGAGCCCCCATCAATCTTTTCCAAGCTGCAGGGGATCGACTCCAGATACAGTCGTTTTCTTGATTGTTCGGCGCCCTCCCGCCCTCTTCCCGCAGCCCACTACCACCAATACCACCACCTTGAGATATGGATGTCATGTCCCCCTCTCCCTCAAATTCTACATCTTTCTGGAGCTAGCAGCGGTGGCGTCATTAAAAGTGGGAGCGGAGGAGGAGGAGGAGGAGGAGGGAAGGATATGGACACAGCTCGGTAGTACAGGAAGTTTTCTTCCTGCTGCTCTCTTAACCCAGTCTTCCCTTTCCTCGATCCTCCTCCTCCCTCTTTTCTACTTTTCAGCAGGAGGAGGAGTCTTTCCTCCCTCCTATGCACCATCCATGTTTGCCTAGTCCCCCTCCCCACTCGGCCCCTCTTCGCGGCCCACCACTCTTTCCTCCTCCTTCGCCACATACGCTGGTTTCCTTTTCGTTTAGGTCGGTCGCCGGTCGGTCGCCTCCTTCTCCTCCTCCTCTCGCAGCGCCGTCCGTCCGTTCGCCCGTCTCCGTCAGTCCATTCCCCATGTGGTGGAGGGGGGAGCGAGGCGGATGGGCCGGCGTTTTCCCAAGTTGCATGGCAGGATCCCAGGACGAGGAAGGGAGGAAGGGAAAAGGTGGGGGAAGGAGAGAGGGAGAAGGAAAAGGAGGCAGGTCGGTCCCTCCGTCGGTCGATCGCCTAGGTATACACGCACGGTCCTGGCAGTAGGGAAGAAACCCACTTGCCCGTAAAACTGGGACATTTTCCTTTCTTCCTTAGCCGCCGCCAAAGCGATCGGCTGAAGACAGACCACCGGAGGAGCAAGGGAGGATAATTTGAAGGGTGGTGCGAAGGGGGGGAGAAAATCGTCGTCGCGCCTCCCTTGGCGCCCATCAACTGTCTGTCTGTGCTTGTGTGTGTGTGTGTGACTTGGTCGTCTCTAGCTCGAGGGAGGGCTCCATCATCAAAGGGGTGCGAATTCCCCGTGGAATCCCTTTTCAAGCATCGTTCGGCGGCGGCGGTCCACTCGCTCTCCTCCCCCTTTTCCCTCTTGTATCCCTCCACCCTTTTGCCTCCCTCCCACGCCACTGGCGCCTGCATGAGCGAGGCTCCATCGCCGCCGCCTCCAAAGCCATCTCACTCTTTTCCCTCCATCGCGCTATTTCAACTCCAACCGCGACCATTACAGGAGAAGCGAAAATATTCTCAGGGTGCATTCTGCGCGCAGCCCGACAGTGGTGGCTTTTTTCGTCGCCGTTGACGCTTGCTGACTGACCAGCGAATGGACGAGACATCGGAATGGCATAGGAGAGGCGGAAGGAAGATAGTGAAAAGAGAGGAAGTGTCCCCACCTCCGGTCGGCCCCTTCAATCAAAGGGACCTAAAAACCTGATCGTGGACGAGGAGGAATTAATATCTTCGGCTGGATCAAAGAAAGGGACGAGGAAGTTGCATAATGAAGGACACCGGGTTTGGGTGAGGGATTGATTGGCGAGTGAGTGGAGTGGACAGATAAAAGAGGGGGAGAGTGTAGCAGAGGTGTGCGACTGGGGACTTCCCCCATGTAACAGAAAGGAGGAGAAGGGAAAAGGGCGGGAGAAGCCAGACCATCAAGTATTGCACGCCGCAGCGCGCACCCCATCCCACCCCCCTGCGGCTTGCAACGCCAACGTCGCTCCACCCCCTCCTCCACCCCCAATTACCATGTTGGCTGGGTGGAGGCGGCGGAGAAGAAGGAAGTGTTTTTCAGAAAACCCGACCAAAGAATCCGCCGCCGCCATCATCACCATCAGAGCCGACGACGACGAAGACCGCACCGCTGTCTGTCCCCATATCCACCCCCACCCCCCATACTGCACTCGATTCTCTCCCTTCAACTCAGGTCGCCGCCGCCCGCCCGCCGTCTCACAGCGAGCATGGGAGGAGGGTCGGACCCGCAGCCTCGGGCGGAGAAGACGAGCGAGCGACGACGGCCAAGGCACTGCCAACACCACCTCCAGGAACAACAACTCCATTATCGTCGTCAGTCATCTTCAGCACCTCAGCCAGCGCTGTCCCAGCGGTGCCTCATGAGAGAGGGAGCAGGGGGCCGAGGATGTGCCGCTCGAGCCACGGCAACGGCACGGGCAGCAGCAACAGCAGCAGCAGCATCGACTACTACCACAGCAGCCATATCGCCACTTTGCATGCACTAACGGCGACTTGCGCATCTCCGACGAGAAGAGCACCACGATCTTCATCTCCAGAAAACAAGTCAATTTCCTCCCCTTCACTGACGGCCGCCTGCAAGCGCGGCTGCAACAAGGGCCTGACGGCCTTCAAATTCATTCTGATCAGCCTTCTCCCCTTCGTGTGGTCACCGCACTTTGTCCGCTCGGCGTCGACGTCGGCCGGAAAGAACTTTGAGGGGGCTGTGGCGGCACAGCAGGTCAACAGCGTCGGCGTGCAGGTGGACGATTTCTACTTTGTCGGCGGCAGTGAAGGCGACGGCTTGGCTTCGTCTACGGAGGGATCTCTGCAAAATCGGCCAGAGCTGGACTTTATAGGTGAGGGGGAGGAGTCCCGTTTCGGTTAGCGGCAGTTGGCAAAGAGAGCGTTCATCGTGGCCTTGACTTCCTCTCGGTTCTAGCTCGATTTTTCTTGGAATTGCGACTAAATGGGTTTGGCGTGCGTGAAGGCAATGGTCAAACAATACATTTCACGTTTTGTTTGATGTTTGAATCGTTTCGAAACCTTTTTTGAAGTTTGCCTAACTGCAAAGGGTTTTTCAATGTTGACACTGCTATTGCCAATGCAGAATACTTGACTTTGTACACATATCAGCCAAGGCTATCACTGTCATTGGGGGCCTAGAGGTATTTTAAGGACCTTATCTGCCCGACTACGTCGGGGCAATTTCAGTTTGTCCATAAAATATCGCTTTCTAATTAGGCCTGACTTGATCCTCTTCGAGCGAAACTTCTTGGTAATTGGAAATCGAGAAATCACTCCTTCGTCTCATATTTCTTCACAGAATTAGTTTTAGTTTGAGCTTAATATGGCTCATGTGAGAACGAATGTTTAAACATGAAACATCATTTGCTCTCCATGACAGAAACCATAACTTGACTCTAGACTTGCCGCATCCTTGCGACTTCAGTGCCCGTTGTTGCAAGTTGAAGTGCTGCTTTTTAGCTTTTTATACACAGCCGATGAAGTGGCCCAAATGCTGCCTTCTTGGCTTTGACACTTTTCCTTGCATCCTTGAGTAACCAGAGGTCTTTGGCCACCAGCAATCAACTTGTAGAAAAGATCCTAGCCTAGCCTATTTTCAGACACATCTTTTCTTGAGCACATTAATTTTGCAACCCTCCTTCCCAGAAATATTATACTTTCATTTGAATTTGAATTTAAAATGTCGTCATCGAATTATTTTTTAGCAGATTCTTTTGGGAAAGTGAGGAAAACTGGATTTTTCTGAAAAATAATGAAAAACACCCTTTGGAATTCAATCAACGTACGGATTGTTTTCCTTCAGGCTACAGAGCCCCAACTACGCCACGCCCCCCGTCACCACCGCTATCAACGAAGCCACCACCGAACTCCTACGGGAAGCAGCCACAGTCCTCCGAGCCCATTCTACGCGTGCTGAACCTCAACACTTGGGGGCTGAACTGGCCCTGGTCCAAGGACAGGGGCCACCGCTACAAGGCCCTGGCGGAGATCATCTCCCTCAGCAACTACGACTTCATTCTGCTGCAGGAGGTGTGGTTCCGCTCAGACTACGAGGTCATCAAGAGGGCGGTCCCCTACGTAGCGCACTTCGAGTCCTTCAACCTGTGGTGCAAGTGGCTCTACTTCCCCGTCCACTGCTCCGGACTCACCATCCTCAGCCGGCACCCCATCGTCGACCAGGACTTCCTGCCCTACTCGCACAGGGGGAGCTTCTGGAACTTTGACGGGGAGATATTCGTCAACAAGGTAACGACTACGGCGGCGCGATGCCGACAGCCATGCAGGATATGGTCAAACGGCCGTGGGAGCAGGAGTACGGTTCCTGACCGTTTCCTTTTCTGCATTGCGGCCGGTCACCGTTTCCATTCTCTTTTTGTGAATTGTGCACTGGGTCTCTTCTACAGTTAGTATACGCATTCGGCGAAAGATGGATACAGGCGGCAGTCGCAGGGAAAAGTGCACAGAAAAAAATTGCCGGCTGTGGCTCGGGAGCGACCTTTTTTGCTAATGCGAGACAATGCCAGCAACGTAGTTTTGACTTTTTTTCATGGGGATAACTGTCGGCTCTTTTTTTCCTGTACAGAATAATCAACGTTTAGTACTTTGCATCCAATGACCATACACGTACTGAACGCAAACTGCCAGGGATGCTATTTCTCATTGATATTCCCCGAAATTGTGCCCCCGCCGCGGTCACCGCAGTGGCATGTCAAAAATGCGGCGACAAAGCTTCCCCTCCCCCTTCCCGGATGAAATGTGTGCGGTCGCCCGTACAAATTTGTACGCACGTGACTGCGGTATAGGACAGCTGGACGGATATGAAAAGCGGTGACTTGAACGCACCGAAGTCCTATCGCAAAAGAAATGTCTGAATAGTTCCTTTTCTTATCCGTTTTTCCAGGGCGTGGCCCGTGCCCGCGCTTTGTGGAATGGTCTCTCCGTGGACGTGTTCACTACGCACATGGTGTCCTACTCCAAGAACCCCAACAACGACAACTCGTACTACCGCTACACGCAGAGCAGGGAGGCGCTCGCATACGTCAAGCTGTCGGACGCAGACGTCAAGATCCTGGGCGGGGACTTCAACTCGCTGCCCTACAAGGGGCCCAGGGAGCCCTACGGGATACTCAGCACGTACCTGAGGGACTCGCTCACGGACAAGTACCCGGTACGTACAGTACTGCAGAAGAACACGGAATCAAACATTAGAAAAATTAAAGTAAGCAAATGACGCGCTCTAATATTTTTTACGTGGATGCTATTTATTGTACTCGAGTCACACATCTCTGTTCCTTTTTACCTGCGGCGAAGCCGACAGGTCATAGAATGATGAGAGTTGTTGTTGTTGTTGTTGTTGTTGTTGGGGACTACTTTGAGGTCATGACCTTAAGGTCAAGGTCAACTTTTTTTGCTCAAGGTCAAGCTACATTTTTGCCTTCCCTCTTTATCTCTTACCCTAAATTTTCTTTGGGGTTGAATCCGTCAAGATTAATAATGATCTGCCGGCCATTGACCAGATTTTTCTTCGGGGTGGGATCTGTATACCCGGATTAATCAGGAACGTTGTCATTGATAATATTTCTCTTTTGGGTGTGATCTAGGGCTTAATCCTTTACTCACAAAGGATTTTTACAATGTATATTGAATGTTTTTCACCACATTTAAAAAAAATCTTTTATTTTATTAATTATTATTTTGTTTCTTAATGTTGTCAATGCCGCAGGTCTTTGAACAAAGTCTGTTCATGTTGTGTTAAAGGTGGTCTGCACATCAAACTGAACAAGATAAAAAACCTCCGCAAGCAGAACAAGAACTTAAACTGAGCATTTCTTTTTTATCCTACTTCTTCGCAGGACTCCTCTTTCGACCCGTGGTTTGCCACCTTCGGCAACGACCGCAACACTTACTCTGGCCGCTACGCTGAGGAGCGCATCGACTACCTCATGTTCCGGGCGCGAGAGGACAGGGTGGACATGTGCGTCAGGGAGTTCGCAATGCCATCATTCATGACCAGGAACGGCGACGGGAGGCTAGTCTCGCTGTCGGATCACTCGGCGCTGGACGTAGAGTTCGTGGTGCGGCCAAGGCCCAGGATGAAGGGGGAGGAGACGTATCAAGAGATGCAGCAGCAGCAGCAGCAGAACCACACTTCCCCGCGGTTGCCTCCGGCACAGGATTACGTACTGTCCTCAGCAGGGCCTTCCCCGGGGAGCAATACCGTCGTTCCCATGTCTCCCGCCGCGGACAACGGCGGCATTGGAGGAGGGGAAGAACCTTCGGCACCTGGAGCATTTCATCATTCGCTCAAGCGACCGCTTGTGCCGCCTCCGCTTGCAGCCGTCCAACAGCACCTGGAGCAACCGCGGCAGCGCCGGCAGCGCCGGTGGCGGAAGAAGCGGCGGCAGCGGAGGCTCCTACTCCGCCCTCTTCGGAGTCGACGGCTGCCCTTTCGGACTCAATCGGCAACGCGGTCGTGAAGCAGTAGTACACAGCAAGTAATGTCGGTGCCAAAGAATGCATCCAACAAGAAAATGAATGTACTGTAGTCAGGCAGGCATATGAACGAACACTTATGAAAATTCTTCCACGTTATGTTCGCCGGGGAATTGATTTCCTCCGCCTGGTCGTCAATGCAGATTCCCGTGCTATAATTAATTGCTGTTAAAGAGAAGAGAGAAAGCGGACTTCTCAAGTGCCAGATGAAGAAGAACTATAGACAATTTGTAGTATAGAACTACGCTTAACTGATATGGCACAGACTTTCAGAAGTGAGATAATTTCGATTTATTTTATAAGCGCTGCTTCAGTCGAGAGTGTTCTGGTCGTCTTTGCAAGGAAGAGACTACTCTTTATCAGTGAAGGAAGAAAGTGATCGTTTTGTGGAAAGGGAGTTGCACACGAGAATAGCTTGCAATTTGGCCATTGGAGAATGGGGAAATATCATGTTCAGTGCCACATGCAGAGTCCAATATAGTCCATGAATAAGAGGATAATGGGACGAAACCGAGTGTTATACCAAGCCCTTTTGAAAGTCTAGCAACGAGCTCATTTAATTTCAGTGAAAGCTACTACAACCGCATCCATTGGATATATCGGGTAGCAATGTACGGAACGTACGCTTGTAGTGTACATTATATAGGGAGAAACTTTCATTTTCCCGTCACTCCCTTTCCCGTATCTGACCTCTTTCTCTTCTTTAGGAACTTGGCAGCGACACTGGTGGGAAGTGAAAGAGTGAGAGACAGACAGGGAAATTTAATTTCTGGCATCTCCGGCGGATAACGGTCAACTACCCCCGCGGATATTGGAAACTGGCCCGGATAGTGTAAGAGGAAGGTGACTTACGGAAGAAGGTCATTTCTGGTCCCCGAGTCCAATTCTTTTCCTCCACTTGAATTGTTTGATTTATAAGCAAAAGTGTTGAAAAGAGCGATTTATTTCATCCGAGAGGAGTAACTGGAAATTTCGTGTCCGTTTAGCATAATTGTTTTTGCAACATCCCGAACCACAGCAGGCCGTTGTTCCTCATCCGGTGCCTTGATAGCGTTCCACTGATATCAAACAAACCGCCACTGCTCATGTTTCTACCTATCTGCATCTGCTCAATACGGGCACGTGGACAAGGCAGGAATTAATCCGCGAGGAATCTGTCTCTTCTCTCGGTCACTTCTAGCAGCGCAGACGTCTTTCAAAAAGGCATCCTCCCTCCCTTCGACAAATGTGAATGACTTGGCTGGCGGCGAGATCGAGGGGTCGGAAGCGGAGCGGCCAGGTAAACAGTGCACAAATGTGGCAGTATGACATTTTTGGAAGCGAACTGTACTTTTAGGATGAGGTGAACGAAAATGTCTTTTTAATGCTTTTGAGCGATGCTGCAACCTGCGACGCTATTGCTAGCTAAATTTCATTTCGAACTAGCCTCTTGCGTCAAATAAGTCTGGGAATAAGCTGGGAATTGTCTCTTTTTCATTTTTGGCATTTCTCCTTTGCCACGCCCCCCTCCTTCCCGCTGCAGCCATTCCGAACTGATGGCACACAAAGTGGAATGGAAGAAGGAAAGAAGATTTATTCTTTCCGGCATTTCTGCAAGAATTGGACTGTGGCGGTGGCGGTGGCGGCGGGACAGTTTTTGCCAAATTGGGAAACGAACAACGGTGCGCCGCCGACTAATGGAGCAATAACATAGTTTATCGCTTTCGATGCGGCTTTTTTTCTTCGAATGGTGCATCCTGGTCCGGAAATGTTCGAGAACGGTCTTTCGTTGCTTACAGGCCTTTTTGGATGGAGCATTCTTGGGACTTCCCCGTGAGCTCTTCTTTTGTGCGCGATCCCTTGTTGTTCCTACAGGCAAGGTTACGGTCGAAACAGGACCAAGAGAGGGAGGCGGAACCAAAGAGAGGATTTTTTTTCTCCTCAAAATGCCTCGTCTACACCATGCAGCACCTCCCACTTTTTCGGAGAAAGGCGTGAATACGCATAAAGTAGCGACTTATGAGCCCACCAAATAAGTGGGACCCCAAAAAGTAGCGGCGTGGGCGTAGGAAATGTGGAGGGGAAACTTGGCAAAGTCGTCTTCCCCTCCGCCGATGCCGCCACTCCCTTACCAAACGTCCTGGCGTAAAACACTCATATCCGCGGCGGCAGGAGTATCGCGATCTTAAAACATGGAAGGAGGAATGTGACACAAAAGCGAAAGTGAGGATTTTGACACTAAAATATGTGGCGGCGGAGATTCATCCTGATGGCGGTTTTCGCCTCCGCTTCCCTCTCCGCGGCCGCCGTCGGGGAGGACAGAAAAAAGGGAAAGGAGTCTCCAGCGTCGAGGTGGTACTGTACATTTGTGTCAAGAAAAGATTTGAAAACTCTGAAACATCAAATTTCGTTGTCCAAAGGCTCTTCGGTCTGCCCTCCCTCCAGTCCCCCTTCTCCTTCTCCCCCTCGGTGGGGCTCCCCCTAAGGGACTTTGTGGGATTCTCCTACAACCGGGCCGGACCGACGCCGCCGTCAAAGAGGTTCATTCACTTCCTCAATGAGGTAGGGCAAAAAGGACACTTTTCCATACAGTTTTGACAGTTCGATTTATTTCGCAGAACTTGAACGTGAACGCCGACTTCCTCCCCTCCTTCGGCTCCTTCCGCGCAACTCGACCTGGCGTCTACTACTTCACCTACTCCTTCCTCACAAAGAAGGACGGGGCGGCCATGTCAGGATCTAGCACCAGCGCCGCTTGGAATAAGAGTTCAAAAGGTTTCTTTTTATTTTCCGAACAGTGTTGCACTTCGGGTGAACGGCGAGACGGTGGCTTCGGCCTTGAGCGAGGGAGGGGGAGGGAATCCCGTCACTCAAGTAAAGATATCCACCAAAAGAAAAACAGAGTCTTTTAGTTTTTTGTTTGCTTTTTCAGTCCGCCCTCCACTTGCTCCGCCCTGGCGATGTTGCACAATTGGAGATCCTGCAGGGAGAGGTGCACGAGGCAAACAGGGCAGAGTTCGCATACACATCATTCACGGGGTGGATGGTGGCACAGGTGAAGGCAAACTATTAAAATTCCCATAAAAATCGAAAAGAAAGGTTTTATTTGAGCAGGTGGATATTGACTACCAAGAAGGCGACAAGAAAGATGACGACACTGTTCGCTTCGAAAGAAGACATGACCGAGGTGGTCACTTCAACCACCACAACAATCGAGGCCACCACCGCGTCCCCTCCTCTTGCTTCTGCGACTGCTGCTCTGAAGTATCTACGAGAGACCCCCGCCCTCCCTATCGGCCTCCTCCCCCTTCGACCTATGGGCCTCCCCCTGTCAGAACCCCACCGCCGGTACGCCGCCCAGACTACCGCCCTCCGCTCCTGCCTCCCCCTCTGGCCTCAGACCCGGTGAGGCCGCCATACATCGTCACCACTCCTAGTCCGAGGAGGCCGCCATCCTACTCTCCCCCGACACCTCCAAGGCCCTTTGACCACCCCGGGCACGGGAGGGGCGTCGGAGGGGGAGATTTCCACTGCTGCGATGCTGTGCTTGTATCATCAGGTAAACAAAAGCAACTAATGTTAAATCACCGCCGAAAAAAAAAACCACAAGTTCAGCTGCAACAACAGTGGTGGCAGATTTCTCGGCAATGTCAACAACAGCAACAGCACACCACCAACAGCAACAGCAGCAACAACTACAACTGCAACAATAGCAGCAACAGGAGGAAAAGAATGTAATTAATACTGAAGTAAAAAGGTCCAGGAAGCAGTCGGAAAAAAGAGGTGCAAACCGTGCAATACTGTCTTCGAGGGAACGTGACTTTTGCTACATTTTTTGTCTGCTCCTTCTCGTCCGTTTCCCCCTTTCTGGGAATAGTTCCAATCAATCCTTCCTTAGCGTCATCAATTTTCATTTTGTCACTCTACTACCAAGACGGAAAAGAAGAAGTCGACACGTCACTGAAGTCGGAGGCGGAAAAAAGTAAATCCGAGCTTCCTCCTCCCTCCCATTTTCCACTCCCTCCCTTCCTTTTCCTTCCCCCTTTTCCTATACGTAAATCCGTTTGCTTTGGGTTAAAATTTAATAGAGCTTCGTATGCGAAAGTTTCCCAGTTCTTCTCAGTCTTAGAGAAAAAGTTTCAAAGTGGACTAATTCGGTTTTTTAATGCCAATCCAATGAGCAAGGAATTTTGCACACTAGGCAGTATGAAACCCACCCCTCGTTCAGTTCAGTTTCTGAGCTTGGTCTGCCCGTCCGCTGCCCCCGAGGCTCGGGGAAAAAGGCAACTTTTCTTTTCATCATCTTCCTCCTCCCTCTTATTTTGCTCGTGGGAACACCGACTTCCTCTTCCCCCCCCCCTCCTGCCTCCGTGCATTGAAAAGGCTTGTTGCAGCAACTGGGCGAAATGTAACTGATTTTGATGTTTTTCAAAAAGCTTATTCCCCCTATGCCTTGCATCCCGCTCCTTTTTTTAAGCTGCCGTTTTGCGCCGGCGAAAAAAAGGAAAAGAAAAGAAACGAGACGCGGTGAAAAAAGACATTTCTGCCGGCTTTGGCGGCGGCAGCGGCGGCGGCTACCACTATAGCTACTGCATGGACGTCGGAGACGTCCTGGTGGTGTGTGCAAAAGAGGAAGAAAAGGCGAGGGGGGGGGAAGGCTCTTTTTGCATCCTGGAAATGCCAACAAATTCCCTTGTCGCCACGGTCCCCCGTTTTTTCTCGGCGTCATAGGAAGGGCGGAACGAATTTAGCCCACAGTTTGCGCGGCAAGTAAAATATAGCTTTCTCAAAATTTTCAATGGGACTTTGACGCCTTGATGCTAGACTTGTCGAATCTCACACCTCTTTTTGCACACTACAGCAGCAGAAGCTGAACATTTGGAACAGATGTCTTTTCTCCTCTCCTTCTTCATAATTTGCGCAAAGATGCGAACCGGTACCTATAAAGAGCGATCAAACGAAATCGCCGTAATAAAGGCCTAACAGTTATCTCAGCAGCTACGGCGTTTTTTCTGCAAAGTATATTCCGAAAACGTAGGAGCAACATTTGGTCTCATCCTTTGGTAATTTAATGCGTAGAAAACAATAACAACAATGTTTTTTAGGTCACCAGCGGGTGTCTGAGGTCCAGTTCGAGAAGTTTGGCGTCTATCGCTTGGAGAGGGTGGACCCGATAGACGGGAGGGCCGTATTCAAGCACAGAGACCACCAGGCAAATTAGGAAAATATATTGCAAAAAGAGTGTATTTTTATATGATTGATTTTCGTAGGTTTACCTTTTCTACTACACCTCACCCCGCACCGGCTGGCGAGGGTGGCTGGCCGGTCCTAGCGTAGGGGCGGGACGGGGAGGCCTAATAATGGAGAGCGAGGCTATGTGCGTCGAAAGGGACCTGGTAAATAAAAAAACAAAAGCTGTATTTTAGTGTTTGAGAGTGTTTTGCTCAATCAGGACTCTGGTTGGAAGTACTACGACGCCGTGGCATTCTCCCCCGACCCCTCCCTGACTGTCACTTGCTTCACAGACGGGGACGAGGAGAGGGCCAGGCACAAGGGAAAGGGAAGAGGTAGGCACAAAGACTCAAGATTTCCCAGGTCTCATTACAAAACAAGAACAAACTTTGTTCAATGACCTGCGGCAGGGTCCCTGCAAATGGAACAATTAAAACAAAAAATAAAACACCTTTCTTCAACACACTGATCCCTCACTATGATTTC
>JAAUXV010146721.1_pt1 | contig 21068 bp, 10 predicted proteins | sample 7278181 | NCBI WGS metagenome assembly JAAUXV01 (sample SAMN14350114, study PRJNA611818) | marine sediment metagenome | isolation source: surface marine sediment (2.1m) | place: French Polynesia: Moorea | collected 2018-08
GATCCGAGATCAAGACCGAGACCCGAGACCTCATCTTTAACTAAAGCCCAGTAGGGGTAGAACCGAAGGGCCCACTCAAATACTACAAGCTATCGTAACCACTGATTTTTGAAACATACTCTAAACAAGGATTCCACCGTAACAGCAAAACACATCCTAAATGAGATTTTGTGGCCTTTACTGCTTCACTTTTGACCTTTATTAGTATTGTTGATCTACATTTTGCCATTTTGAGAATGATCAACTTTTTAAGTCAGAATTTTTGAGGTCTCGGTGGTCTCGGCAGATTGCTTTGAGCGAGACCGAGACCTTAAGAACTCAAGACCGAGACCGAGACCAAGATTTTCAGGCCCGAGACCGAGACGAGACCGAGACCAGTAGAAGCTGGTCTCGAGACCGAGACCGAGACGAGACCAGGTCTCGAGACCTCCATCACTGCTATCTAACTAGATCGATCTATCTATTTATCCGTCAACAATTTCAAAATGCTTCTTCTCGAAAACACTTTTGATGGATTTTTGTGAAACTTGCACAGGATGATCATTGGGTAGGGGAACAATAGGGGTGTTCAGGAATTTGGGGTCAAAGGTCATCTAGGGGTCAAATGAGGACATTGTTCGAAATTCACTTAGAATGCATCTTCGTCTACATTTTGATAGGATTTGGGTGGGAGGATCCTTGAATGGGGTTCCTTTAGGGTGTTCAGGATTTTTTCATCGGAGGTCATCTATAAATGGGCCAAAAATATCAAATTTTGACAAGGATTTATTGTCAGGCTAAAGATCTCCATGCAGGTCTATAGCATCACTCAATAGGAATACACCTAGATTTGAACCAGTCTCTTTGCCTATTGTTATCAACTTTTCCATTGTATGAGCCCAGCACAAAATGCTTTTAGGTGTGAAAATTGAAATGCAAATTAGCTGTTGCTATGGTTGCATGTTTGCATGGTTGTTTGAACATGCCATGTCAGGGGGTAGAAAGTTCATTGACCGCATGGCGCTAATCCCCGACATGAATAGGAGCAATATGAGGGTCGATAGCACTCTTCTGTTCTGGTTCAAAGGAGAGACTATAAATGACGGACATACTCTGCTCCATAGGCATATCATGTTCATTGTCTTGTTAACAGTCTGTTTAAGCGCCTATTCGCATCAATCCCACAATTCTGCAACATGCGATTTTTACTACGCCATGTGAACTGCTTTGCTTTGTAATTTATTATATTAAACAACCGTCATATAAAACACTGTAAGAACTAATTGACAATGCTTATTATACAATACTATTGTAAAACATTGAGTACTTCGTACTAGAGCATAGATGACCTTAGTTTCCGGCCCATTGACCCGGTCATATAGACTGTGACCCAAAATGGTATTTTGGAAATGAGATGAGGCTCGATTTATGCAAATTAATGGTTCGTGGTGGCGTCCTTTCTTTCACGGCCCTGGCCATGTGCTGTTTTTGATTCTATAGTTTCATAGTGAATAAAAGAATTTATTGTGTTGTTTTACTGCAGAGGGAAACACCATATGAGACTGCCAAGAGGTACTGTCTAAAAAAGGAAGACCCAGACACACTGGAAAAGAAATTTATTAACAAGGAAATTGGTAAGTGTTTTTATCTATTCAGCTCTGAAATCACTTTTCTTAAATCAAGGGACCTCAGATAATGTTAACATGAGAAGAGGTAGGAGGTTGGATTTGAGGTACAAAATGATCATTTGCTTTATTCTAAATGGTGTCCATTTTAGTAAATGAAAGTTCATTCATGTATGGTACGGTATCTTTTTTTGCTTGCCATGAAACACCTTAGGCAGTGGCGGCACCACGGGGGGCAAATCCCAAACTGATGTCTTGCCCCCCCCCCTACCCAGTTTGATCCCAAGATTTCAAAAAATTGTTAATATTTTACCAATTTTTGGTCAAAATTTTCATGCGCTATGAACACAATTTCCAAATTTTTCTGTTTTTTGTGTTTTTTTTTTTTTTTGTTTTCCTTGTCTTGCCTGGACTGGACTGTATACAGTTCAGAAGAGACTTGGTTGTTTACTATTTTTGACAGATTTTAGTCAAAATTAAGCTAATTTGGGGCGTGAAAAGTCAAAATTTTCGTGCATCCAAGCCCAATTTCTTTCTTGCCTCCCTCCCCAAAAAATTCTCTTGCCCCTCCCCCCAAAAAAAATTGATCAGATGTGCCAATTATCCCTCTTTTTCAGGTTCTGTCCCTCATTTTGGATTGTCCAAGTAAAATAAGGGGATAGTCACTCATTCTTGATAATTTCAATGATATCAAATTCAACTTCAAGAACAACAAAAAGAATAGACCTTATCACAAGCTCTGCTGAAGTTGAATTGCTGAGAGTTTTTCCCAACTCTTCTTGATGTCTTTCAGACTTCAGTAATTTGGTGAGTCCGTAAAAGTAGTTAAAAATTTGTCAATTTTGTTCAATTGGGATTTCTGGCCATCCACATATGGCAATATGGCAATACAGTTTTGAGGCATAGGGCCTAAGTCCATGAAAGATCATACGCCTACCTCTTCCTGAATTGATACGACAACCTTGCATTTTGACACACAGGGTATGGACTTTTCACAAAGAAAGAGTTTGAAACTGGTAGTTTTCTATGCGAATATAGAGGAACACATGAAGCTGCTGAGGATAGTAAAGAAGATGATCTATTCACATTTTACTACTCAAAGTTGGGAAAAGACTATAGGTAATGATCAAAATAAGATATGGGTTGATTAAATTTTACATCATTTTTAGTCGATTGCGTCAGCAATTCGACTTATGTCTGCATGATTTGTGTGTCTGTGTGTCATTGTGTCTGTGGGATGCACAGGGATCCGTCCGTCTGTCTGATGTTAAAGTTTATGTGAAAGTTTTGGTGTAGCTCCGCTTTGGGTTGACCGATCTTGACCAAACCTGGGTAGGATGATTATTGGCCCAACCCGTACATGTCACATGACTTTGACATGCGTATGACCTTTGACACTGGCGGTCCTCAGACCGCGACGTATTTTTACTATTTCCCAGTCAAAACAAAATCGGTATATAAAACAAATATTGATTGCTCTTTTATTCGTGAAATAGTAAAACAAATATTGACTGCTCTTTTATTCGTAAATAGTTAAAAGTCTCAAGATCACTTCGGGCTCATGAGCAGTCCATATTTGTATACTATCACACAATGCAATGCTCTGTGTTCTATCAATGCAATCAGTCAAGACAGAGGGCAATCGACTATCAAGCTCATGGAGCTATTTTGTATGATTTGTTTTCCAGTTGGACTTTGTTTAAATAATGTTTTTCATATTCAGCTCGTAGTTAGATCTAGCTACTCATGAATTGAATAGTATATTTTGTGTAGTTTACGAAGCAGCTATTGGTGCATAACACGTTTGTTTACATTTATGTTGATAACTTGGCAGGGTCCATGCATCAGTATGGACGTAAAGCCAAGAATGACAATGTGATGATCAGGTGCAGTGTCAAGACAAATACCGTAGTTCACGCTAATTTTGTTTTTTTCTTTGAGCTCTTGAGAGCAATTTTATTTACTTTACAATTAAACTTAAAGGTGTCTTACCCGATCAATATTCTGAACACCTTCCCCACCCCCACCCCCGCCCACCACCACCACCACCACCCCTTTACCTCATCTGCAGACTGCAGAGACAAATTTAGCTTTGCTAAATATTTTCCCATTGCTAAATGCGATTCTTTTTTTTTATTTCTCTTTGCAGCATGCATTTTAGTTTTACACATTATAGTATTTATTTTCAGATTTCTCATATAATAATGCATTTGACAGGGTTCGAGATATGAGGCAGGTTTTACTGCCAAAATAACCAAAAATTGATATAAAATGGAAAGAAATGTTTTCCAGGATAAAAGTTTGTGTAGATTTCAATTCTGAACTTAAAAAAATGCAGCAAGGTCCAACTTGAATTTTTTCCCCATTGACTTCCTGGGCAATTTGACCGGAATGAGCCAAAAAAATGGAGAAATTGAATTGAGAAAAAAAAAAAAATTGAAGAAAGTACAAAGCATCATTCCACAAATCTAGTCACTTGTGGAGAATGGTAGTGTGCACAATTGATTAACTTTTCAGAGCTGTACCTCCATTAGTTTTTCCAAAAATAAAAAATAAACATTAAATCTCAATTTGCGTTATTTTTTTCATGCTTTGGGGTAGGGGTAACTTTTTGACAATTTTCTTCACTTTATTTGTGAAGAATTTAGTTAAAAATGTTATTTGTTTGTAGCAAATCAAATTCCCATTAAAATGAGTGGTTAATCAGGGTTCCAGGCCCTTCAGATGATATTTTATGGTCAAACTAAGTCAATTTTTTCTCGAAAATGGCTTTTTTTAGGCTTCATTTCCTCACCTTCAAGGTCAAATTTATTGGAGTATTGCGCGCAAAGCAAGCCATGTATCCAAGTAAAAATAGTTTTATTGCATATTTAGTAATCCATACCGTATGTAATAGAAAATAACACATAAAAACTATATGTTTCTATAAATGCTGGAAAATATAAGGGATTAAAAATTTATGTTGAAATTTTTTTTCACCCCAAAAAGGCATTTTTTAGCCAAACTGGCCGAAAACCAGTGTTTCACAGAAAAACGACTAAAGGTACAATATTCTAGGTCAAAAAATCTGAAAAATTTAAATCTTTAAAATATGTAAATATTTATTAAATGAGATATTTTTCACATCTAAATATTTTTTTACACTTTTGGCAGTAAAACCTGCCTCAAATCTCGAACCATGTTATTTGTAAATAACAAGAAGAGCACAGTTTTATAATTTAACAGCTCGAATGATACTTGTTATATACAGGGTGTCTCAATAAAAAGTACACTGTAACTTTGTCAGTATAACCTGAAGTAAAAAATACTGTTTTTTGAATTATTTTTCAATAAACAATAAGATGTGCCTTTTCTGAAGTACCCTACATGCACATGTTTTGTTTACATCATGTAAAAATCACTCATTCGTAACATTCCGTGAGCATTGTTTTCATGAGTTGTGTAAACACTAATGAGTGTAGCAGGGTTAGCGGTGCATGGTTAAAACAAGGGGTCCGGTCTAGGTAGATTGGACCCCATAACCCATCTGAAATCAAGGGGTCCAAGTCTGAAAACAAAGGGTCCAAACTTAAAACCCTTAAAAAGTGTTTGAAAATTAGTGGTACACAGAATGGGCCAGGCATAATGTTGATTGGATGGGATGGGATTGATGGATTATTTCTTGATCAATTTCTGCCAGGATACAAGAAACATCAGAAACAGCTATGAAATATATTGTATACCGACGGTATTTTGTCAATAGATATCAATTTACTATGCAAAATACATGATCAAATGGGCTGTAGTGAGTGACTGCATACCATAGGTGCAGAATTTCGACAGACTGAGACTTGCGGCGAAATACGAAATCTAACAAGTTTTGAGCTTGTTTTTTTGGTGTGAAAAAGCTAAATATGACAGAAATATCACTGATTTGAGGGAAAATATTATGCTTTGTTTGATCTTTAAACACTTTGCCCGCTAAAGCGTGTGTTTTTGCAATTTGCATGCGTCCAGTGGAATTTTGTTTGGACCCTCATACCCCTTTGATCGGGAAAAACCTTGCGTCCAAATTGGTCAATTTTCAGAATTTTGCGTGTATGACGCAAAGACCCCAAAAAACGTGACCCTTGGAGTGTAGTGTTTCTGCATCTCATTATGGGTTTAGACAGCATACATGCCATTTTCATTGAAACCAATTTGGACCGGCATGTCATCTGGAGTTCAAAATTTAATTCAACTTATTGAGTTAAAATTTAGAACAGATCTAAACAAAAGATGAACCATCATTACCATGAAAAACTATGTAAATACGTTGAGCGGTATTCTTTTAATGTCAATTTTGCTACAGTGTACTTTTTTTTGAGACACCCGGTATTTTGGATTCATTTTTTGTTCATAACACAGTTAATGCAAGCTAACATATTTCCACACTTCAATAATGGCCACGATTACAAGTGAAACTAAAGATTTTGAGAATTGAGAACCCCTTGTGTGTGATTAATTAATATCAGTAACTAACCATGCAACTTAGCATATGAAGTTGCTTGAAATAAGTTTGTTTTGTCATTGTAGCTGTTTGACACAATTTATATATTTCCAGGATTACACCAGAAGCATGTCTCGCGATGTATTGCAATGATATAGATGTAGAGACAAAGGCGAATTGCAGGATGAAGATTGTTGACAGTGATGGAGAAACCCACTTGTGTCTGTTTGCGATAACATATATATCAGCTGGTACCGAGTTGCGATATGACTATGGCGTTGAAGATGCACCCTGGAGGCAGGTAATTATTGAATTGTATTTATAGGTAAAGGTAGGTCCCATACTCATAAGAGCGTCGGGGATGTGCATGTTAGAGACGCACATTTACAAAGCCACGGTATGATGAGGTAGGGTGGCCAGTTCCTTTCCTCGCCGCCTTAACCTTCCCCTGGTTTAACCCAGGTACCCATTCACTGCTGGGTGAACAGAAAGAGTTTTCCAGACTACGGCCTGAGTGGGACTCGAACCGGGGGCCTTCTGCATCATACATGTAGTCCAATGCTAAACCATGCAGTAGGCCACGACGCCCCTCTTGTATTTATAGCCTAGAATTAATAATGCATATATTGCAAGAAATTTGTTGGTTTTTACTCTTTGTATAGCTCCACACTCTGTATTGAATGATGTATTTGATAATTTCTAGCTTAAAAAAAAAACTTAACCCTATTGAATACGTACACTGGCCTTCTGGGAAGGCCTATTGCATAAAGAAAGGTGAAGAATTTTAAGAAGGTCTTTGACACTTTGTGTTCACATTTAAATTGATCTGAAACCACCAAATCCTCTAAATTGGGACATAAACATGTAAGCTTATCGAAACTCAGTTTCCCACATTAGTTTGATTTCAATTATTGCCAAATTGCTGTTACCATATTTAAGAGGTTGTACACTGTAATGTATATAACTTGTATTATATTACAGATTCAAAGAGTTGCCAAAAGAAAAAATACAATACAGAACGGTAATAAGTTGAAGAAGCAGCAGCTGGGGGTAAGTTCCCCTTTAAATTGGCTGAACAATATTTCAGTTTTACAAATCACAAGTATGATCAAAATCACTTACTGGAACAGATCGAGGGTGTTAAGCTGATTGAGCTCATCAGTTACGAAAATCAGTAGAAACAAGAATAAAAGCAGGAATTTCAGGGATCGGCAAAGATGGTATTTATGATCGTGAAAGTCAGTTTTTGTTGTTGTTTCATTGTATCTAATTAAAAAGAAAAAGGTTTAGTGCAGAGAAAGTCCTAAAAATTGCTTAGTTTCAACCAAATTTTATGGTTTGTTTTAGGGCAAATTGGGTTATGATGGGTGGAAAATATTTAGACAAGTTAGGTGTACATATTTAATCTGTTTGTAGATCATTCAGGCAAATTTATTATGAAAAATACTTAGTATTATGGCAGCCAGTACAACTCCCATACAGTGATATCTTTTGCAGAAGAGAAGGAAAATGAAGAGGAAAAGGATAAAATACTTACAATTATTATCTCTGTCTTTAGGATTGTGTCTTTTTGGCAGTGTTAAGCAATTGGTATGCCAGAAAATAGTAATTTATTTGGAAAGTGGAAACATCATTGAATATAGCCTTTATAGCTGTCAAAAAGTGTAAGAACCCTCATTGCAATTTACATGAAACCATGCATGTTGTCTTTCTCCATTGCAGCAAACTCCTGAAGATGAATCAACAGAAGAAAAAAAAACATCAGATGATTTGCTTGCAGGTAGGGCACAATATTCACTGTCTTAACTAAGCATAGAGATAGTATTGGAAGAGGTCAGACTTAAAATATTCCATTCATAACACTTGTAATCCACCATCTTGGATTTCACGTATGGAGGCCTGGAGAGGAACTCTGGTATTTTTGTCAGAAAATGAGCATTAATTGCACTGGGCCTTTTTTTTTCTTTTTAGTTGTCAGAAAAGAATCAGAAACGTTTGAGAAAAATAAAAAATTAGCTGTGTAGTGGTAAAACCAAAGTGGGCCAAAAACACAATAGAAAAAGAAAAAAGAAATCCTGCATAGATAATTTTGCCAACTAAAAAAAAATTTGCATAGCACTTAGCTTTTTTGGCAAAAGTTTGTGAGACAAACCTTTTTTTTTTTTTTTTTTTTTTGGCCTAATATAATAGATTGTAGTTTATCTTTTCAGGGTACATCTATCTCATCATTATTTGGTTATCCATTCAGAAATATTTCATTGGCTAGATAGGTAATTTGATACATGGTCATATTTCATGGAAGTAATTTGTGTAATCCATAAGCTTGCAGCAAAATCTCTGTTTGAAAATTTATTATTAGAACAAGTGACTACTATCATCATACTTTGCTTCACAATTCAATTTTAAGTTTCATTTTGTATAGTCATTTCATTATTTTATGAATATTATAACTTGTAAACTGTTTAGTTCTTGTTCTGATACGTCAGTAATTCTGTACCACTTTGGAAGATAACTTGCTGCTTATGGAATAGGAATAAACATATTTGTCAAAATCTTGTACAAAATCTTATAGTACAATTCTTAGTATCTTATTGATTTGATTTATAAAACAATTTTCAGAACCAGGTGACGACAAGGAAGATAACGATGACCAAGATGCAGAGGAACAGCTTGAGAAACAGATAGGTGATGTGGACCAGCCTTATGCAGACGAGAAGATGTGTGGTGATGAGGAAAATGAGGATGGAGAGGAGGAGAGCAGGGAGAAAGAGAAGAAAGAAGAGTTTGGTGATGGAGCTGAAGAGGAGAGTGAATCACAACTGGTTGCTAAGGATGATAATCAAGGTGAGTCATGTGAGTTGATTTACCCCTGGAGAACTACATGCTGATTGGTCAAAATGAACATTCTATCATTTATTGCACCAATCAGAGATGGTGTAAGAAAAAATGGTCTCATACGCAAGTTTGTGATACAATGTTGTGTTAGCCTTATTATTATTGACTGAACAAGTGAACATTTCATGATATGAACTAATCTGAAGTAATGTTAGAAGGCCGGTTACAGGGTTAAGATAAAGATGGGGAAGGAAAAAATAAATGGACATAAACAATGAGGGAAACAGAATATGGAGATTCAAGTTCAAGACTTAGTGAGTTTTATTTGATTTCAACCCAATAAGCATTTATGTAGGGGTTGAAGACAACAATTGTGAATTGTTATATCAAAAGGGACCATCTTCACGGCAGTGTACAATATACACTACAGGTGAATTTTGAAGTCGTAAATCTATTTTCCAATTTGTGCATAAACGTCATCTTTGAGGTCTCTAGATTTGATATACCGACACCACAAACTTCAAAATATTAGTCAAAGATGCAAAAAAAGTTAGGTTTGTAGTAATTCCCTAACATTGAACATGTGTTTCTTAGAAATGAATGATGTTCCTGTTTTGTTACATGACCGCAAGGTTAAGTCAAGATAAGAACATCAATCTCCATGAAACAGGTATCATTTTAAAACTGAAGTTCTAAGCTAAAACTTAATTCTTAATTTTGATTTTTGCCCCCAAGAGGGCTTTGGATATGCTGAGCTGCACATTATGAGATGATGAAGATTGGGAGAGAAGAAAGAGATGAACATGAATGATGAATAAAATAAGAGTAAAGAGATACACGATGGACTGTCATACCCAGACTTTCACTTTTATTGGGAGGGAGCAATCATTGAAAGACTGAGAGAAATGAATTTGTAAAATTGACCAAATACTTGAAAATTAACAAATTGTTCTTTGGTCAGCATTCAATTTGGCATTATTCTCTGATCATCAATGATTTTTCTATAGGGTGATGATTTGTGATGAAGAAAATGAAATATTAAGAGATGGAGCTGTAGAAGATCTTGGGATTTCAGTTCCTTGATAATAATTAGGCCCAAGAAATAAATTGTTTGTTTGCCCTGTAGTAAAAAAAAAAAATATGTCGGTCGGTCGATTATCTTTTTTTTTTCCTTCTTCTTTCTTTGTTTTTTTAATTGTCTAGTTTCTACACAAAAAAAACTAATATGTTGCATTATCAAACCGAATCATTCAGATGTCGACAATATTGCGTTCAAGATATTGCCCAACAAAGGAAATTAACTTCTTTTGTTTCTCATTGTTTTAAAAGCCCTTTGATTGCCAATATTTTTGGAACTTGGTGTCCAAATGGAAGTTTTCAGTAAAATGTAGCTAATAAATGCACTTTATATTAAAAACCTAAAAATGAAGTATTGTCGACCTCCGACTGATTTTGCTTGATCGTGCCACATATGAAAATGTCAATTGCAGGTTAATTTCAGTATCGCCAGTGTACATGGTATGGTAGGCCGACCCTAAAGTTTTACAACATTGGGTAAGTCGCGGAGGGCAAACTAACAATTTTTAGGCTTTATTGGTATGTTAACCAATGTGAATCATTCTAATTTGTTGTCAGGTCAAAAAGATGATGGCAAGAACTCAAAGGAGAAAGAGACAGAGCATGGAGAAGACAAGGAAACTGATGAAGATGGGACAGGGGAGATACCAGAACCTAAAAATCTAGAACCAAAGGATGAGGTTTGTTCAATACTTCTCTCTTATGTACATGCATGTTCAACAACACGTATCTGGCATCATGTGACCTTTGACCTAGATTTGAGGGCCAAATATGTAAATATACTCTAAAAAATGTTTTAATCGAGGCATTATTTGGATACCAACTTCTCCTTTGGTAGCACATTTGCACATACATTGTAGGATCATCAGCGCAATATCGGCGGGTACATATTTTACGCACACCGCGTAAATCCGAGTTCTACTTGTGAAACAGTATATCAGCGTAAATTACATATGGACATATTGTGAAAAGTGAAAACGCTTCACATGGAAGGAGCCTGTTCATGGATTTCCTGACTGTACAATGTACATAAGATTTTTAAAAAAATAGATATTTGTCTGGCTCTTCTATTCTCCATATTGTTTTGCAAGGAAGTATATCATGTTAAATTTCTCTTGATATATCTCGTACAGAGATGCCACTTCAGGAATTTCCTGATTTCAGGAAATTTTGTTCAGTTCATCCTGAACAAAAGAATAGGAGAATTTGCATTTTCAGGAAATTTCTATCTATTTCAGGAAATCTTGACCATATCTTGTGGCATCTCTGCTCGTAGCTAATGGACACTCTCACATACTAACGCATTGTTCTTGATTGTTTCAGACTGAATTCAATGATGACGAGATTGGCCCGTCTAAAGCTAATGATCCTCTGCCAGAGCCAGTACCTGAGGACTTAGATCTTGATGGGATGAAAGAAGAAATGGATGAACAAGAAGAAGGGAAAGAGGGAGCTGAGGAAAATGGTAAGAACAGTATCATTACTTTGTTTAATATTTGCAAGACTAAAGACAAAAAAATTTCATTTTTTTATGTAACTTTGTATATCAAAAACATGCACATTTTAGCTACTTCATATTATAAACATTTTTGCCCTACAGCTGGTTTTGTTGTACTTTGTCTAATTGATATCGTGTAACCCTCTTGGTAAATTTCACACTTTGAGACTCTTGAGACTCGAGTTTATCTGTGGTTGTGGATACAGGTGTTTTTTTCTAAAGACAAAGCCATGTGCCCTTGGTATCACTGTTGGTATTTTGTGGTTTCTGAGCTGGGAACACTGATTTTTTTTAGATAGAGGAATTGGAATATAGATATCTTTTTTTACTAATCTGTGGTCCTATTATTGATATTTATTATTTTATCAGAGGAAAATCCCCTTGAGTTTCATGGTCAGCTTCCACCGGAAGATGGTCTGGAAGAGGACAAAGATGAAGATGACACCCAGAAAGACCAAGAAGAAAAGGATGTTGAAGATGGGAAGACGGATGAAGACAAGACAGGTGAAGGGGAGGAACCAATGGAGACTTGTCATAAGGAGGAGGGTGGGGACGATGAATCTAGTGCCATGGAAAGAGAGGATGGAGATGAGGATGAGAAACCAACTGGAGACAAGGGTGTAGAGCCACAGGTAGGGAATAGTTGACATTTGTAGGATGGATAGTGTTCTTGTCTGACCTATTATTATGAGATCAAAGGTCAAAATTTCAAACTTCTTCCAATTGCCAAAATAAGTGTCAATGTGTTAAGCAGATACAGACATGCAAAACTTGTCAATGGTGACCTTGTCGTCCCACCTATAATTGAGAGGTCAAATGTAAAAAAGTCTGACAATCGGATGTATGAAGTGGCCCACAGGTTCATATTTGCTGAATATATATTATAGCAAGCCCGGAAGCTAAGAACCGCAAAATTCTAGTTTATTTATTTATGTTTTACATTTTCAGTGAATAATAATAATAATAATAAATCTTAAAAGATGGATTTGAAATACTTCATTGATGGCACTGGTTTCCAAGTAAGCCTTCAAAAAGGAAGTATTATTGTTAATTAAATTGTATTATAACACAAGTACGTTACCATTTTTAGTGCACAAAGTAAAAATTTAAAAATATCTTAATAAAATATTACTACTACATTGCTATACCAAAAAAATACTCCAGCACATACAACTGATTTGAATCAAATTGTATAGAAAATTACTTATTTATAATAATTGCCAAATGTAAAGTGTTTGGTCCAAAAACTTTTTATATTCAATGATAGATCTTTGAACGCAAGCGTGGTCTCTGCCATATCACGTGGACTGCGAGAGATGAACGCATATAATGAATGACAACTAGCATCAGTAAGCCTAAGTGTAACAACGGTTTGTGATAATGCCGCAACAAATGCTCGCCAAAATGCAATCAGGCATACATTTTAATTCAGAGTTTGCCAAGCTTATAGCGAAATAGAGACGTCTGACCAGGTCTGCCCACAATGCACCAAAAGTTGGACCCAGTTATGCCATTAATCTTATTTCAGACTTTTTTTGTTCCTAAAATTTATAGTTTGATTTATTTTCAGCCCATTTTGGAGTATTTTTGATCAATTTCACACAAGTTTCAGACTTTTTCATTCAAGTTAAATTCCATGTCTGTATAATCAAGTGATTTAAGGTCTAGTGGCAGTATTATCGTAAAATCAAGGAATATGTTAATTGCATTTTACCAACACTCCAATCAGTATTTCTATTTGCCTTAACTTTACAATAACAAACACTCTATGTTAAAATTTCAGGATGAGAAAATGCAGAAGAATGGCATGTTTTCTTTTGTAGCCAGTGGATTGAATAGGAAGCAACAGGTGAGTTTACGATGAGTTTTGTACTATAGTGTTAATTGGAATGATCCCTTTAAATTACAAATTTTGGTAGATCTTTAGGGAAATATTATTTCAAGAAAATGCTATTGTATGTTGAAATTGATATAGAGACTTAAAGGTGCATGTGGTGCTCCACAACATCATCCCCAACTTTTTTTCAAACATATGGAGATTTTGGTACCAGAAGTTGAGTCATATTTACAAGACTTTGGTAGTGAAATTTCATGTTCATATTCCGTGCAGTTTAGAAGAAATCAGTGAAAACCTGCCTTGGAAATTAGAAAGTGTGGTTACCACGCTAAATAAAACAATAAGTAACATAAAAATTGATTTTTCAAATTACGTAAAAACCAGATACATTTTTGTACCTGTTTCACTTTGGATGGGCTATTTGATTGAAAATTTATCAAATAGGTAAGTTTTAACAAATTTTATTTTCCAAAATTATCACCATATGCACCTTTAAAGGTTTTTTTTTTTTTGCAAGACCTCACAATAACAAAGGTTTTGTCTGGATAAGTTGACCTGGAATTGGGGGAAAGAAACCATTGCTAATGATATTTTTACTAAGTTAAGGTTATATAAGGCTTATTTTCGACATCAAATGTTGCATTTTAGACCCAAAGGAGATATCAGCATTGTTATCACTGGGATTTGTACCAATGATCTATAATTGTTAGACAAACACGTTACCACTAGACCAGCCGACCAATTTGTCAAATGGCAGAAATATTACTTTTACGAACAAATACAATTGGTAACTTCCTCTCTGTTGTGCAGCAATAGAAACAGTACTTAATTTCTCTTTTGGAAGTACTAGTTATAACAGTAGTTATAACATATAAACAGTATAATATCAGAAGGTATGTTTAAAAACAATGTATACAGATGAAAATTGGAACATTTTTGCTCACCTCTAATACATCTATTTTATTTTTAGAAGAAGGTGAAGAAGCTGTGTAAACTAACTGGTTGCATATTTGAAGAGAAATTCAATTCCCGCACAACTCATGTTGTAATTAAAGCAGGTATGTTTGTTGAGTTTTGGTTGTTTCAGAACTACATTGTATTAACGGGTACAACCTAACCTAAGTCCAGAGCAGGGTGAGCGAGGAAAAGGGAGAGCCTAGGATTTTTCTGGCTAGCACCGGGCCTGTGGTTCGTACTTGGGATGCTTGGGGCAATGTCACTTGTCCTGCAGAGGCACACCACTCGGTGGTCTGGCTGGCCTCTTGGTGGGTACATATAGGCGTGTGCGGGGGTGCTACATGTATACAAGTCAGGAGAAAGGCTGTATATGATTTCCCCCGTTACGGTTAAGAAATTGTGACTAGTTCTGGTAATAACCATGATCTTATATAATTATTACATGCTATTTACAAATACAGTTTACACGGGTAAATTGAACCCTGCTGGTAATCATAGCATTAAGCATGGGGGTGCTACTCAAATATGAATTTGTTTGTTTTGTTTTCAATGTATAAAGTTTGGGACAGAAATTGTTCCCAAAATGTAATTATGTAGTTCATGATACATTCTCATCTTTTAATATTAGGCTTTAGTTTGCTTGAATATGGTCATGCAAATAACAGTATGATGTTAATTCACATTGGCACCTTTTTTTTTTTCAGATGAGAACCTTGTATGTGATAGAACTCTCAAATTTTTTCAAGGTATAGCAGCAAGAGTATGGATTGTTTCGTACTGTTGTAAGTAAAGCCTTTAAACTTCAAACAAAGACTATAGAAATAATATAGCGACTACCACTCTCATTCTGACCACAGCAATTATGCTTGTCTCATAGTGTAGGAAATTAATCAATAGATACTTGGAAGGTCTCAAAAGGTCCATGTCTTGCTGGGCTGGGATCAACCATCTGTGTCATGACTTCTACTTGCACCTGCATGTGTTTTGGGCACCCAGTTTTGCTGTTATTCTCACTGTCTCACAAACTGCAACATGCCACTTGATGTTTATTTATACATGTAGTTGGCGCCTCATTTGTCTGTCATTTGGGAGCATTTTTGACGGAAAGATGTTACAATTTCCACCGGCATATTTTGACGTTTTCCGACAGACCAAAATTGATGAGCTCTCAGTAGATCACAAAATACCGTTCAAAGTTTAAGAGTTACTGCGTTTGGTTAATATTAGATGATTAGAAAGGTAAAAAAAAAAACCTCTGTTTCCTTTTGAGGTCACTTGAAAAACTTTTCTTCATAGGTTTATCATAGTAATCTGTACAGGAAGTAAATCACCACTGATTTGGCGGGAGATTTGGACAGGAGAACTAACCATGTGAAACGGATTATCGGGACAAGCATTGGAACACGAGTACACGGCAAATTCTTTGTATATTGTATGAGTTGGTAGTCCCTACATTATTTGTATAGTCTTTGCTTCAAATAAGAGTCCAGTAAACATGAATTCTGAATGTATGTAAATGAAGGATAAAAATAGTTCATTAAATTATTAAGTGTTAAACGTTATGTACTTATTTCTCAAAAGTTTATGCTAATTCACATATGACACAAACAGATAGAAATTTATTTATTTTTTGTGATTCTAGTTAAAAAAAATCAATAGGTTTTGAAATGCCATCAAACATTTAGCGAGTACAAACAATCTTGTGATAAAATGGGTCCGTCAATGTACATTGTACATGCATCAAAAGCAAAGTTCTCCCCTGTCTATTTAAAATTTTGCATGGTGGAAACTGCCATTCATGGAGTAAGGCATACTACTACTAATAATATGAGGTTATAAAGGAAAGGGAGATAAAGTAACAGACCATGTGCATGATAAAACAGCCAAAATTGGCCAAAATGATTCTTTATTTGGCTCTGATGGTGGCCATCTTGGCTTTCACATATTTTACTCCTGGGCATTCTGAATTCCACAATATTTACCTAGCCGTGACTTTCAGTCATGGCTAAGTCTATATTCTTAGCTTCTTACCTAGCTGTGACCAAGAAATTTTCAAAGAGGCTGGAATAGGCACACAAACCATTCTTTTGTCACTATGGATGTTCTGATCCTAATCTCTGCATTGTCATTCCAATTAGGCAGATTTGTAGTGACATCGTCCTTTTCGACAACTGTTAGCATATAGACCCGTTCGTCTTCTCGTTTCATGGGCGCCGCCATTACCGTACCAATTAATTGTTTTTGTGAACTAATTATAAGTGTTATTGGGTTTATTATATCAAATTGTGTGTTTGTCTCGACCGCATCAGCATAGCTCGTTACATGCTTGAGCGAATGCAATTCAAAACACGCGCCTAAAATGCACCCACATTGGGTGTTTTCAAGTCAGGTTGCCCCAGTAATGTCGCGGAATGGTTCTTTCAGACAAATGGGTCTATACCGATCTGTATCATGGCAAAATAAAATGAAAACAATCACCACCTAATATACTCATTAATATTCCATCAAAAATTTGACAAGGTCTTCGCAAGTCGTCGCATATGAATGTGGTATTAATTTAAAGCAAAATGAATTTTCTCTCTATTCATCCTATTTGTAGACTGCGGTTTGATGCGGTTCATATAGAAATTAGTGATTAAAGATTAATTAAAATGGCATTAATTTGTCAAAATTATCAGTGAAAAAAACATTGGATAACGTTACCAATAATTGATGAAACCCTGTCGCATTTGGTATTGGAGGAAAGCTGATAGTCTCACGTTTTCAAAAATAAGTACATCGCATGCCTACGTTCTTTTGTTTACCTCCTATCAATGTCAAAGTGAAAAACGTACCTGCCAGAAACTGGAGTCGACGGGATAAGAACCCAATAATATTTCCTCGAGGTCATCGAATTATCAAAGCGCGTCCACCGATTACGTAACATTGAAAAGAATTTCAAGCATATCTGCCCAACAGACATGGGTATCAATAGGTGTCTCATTCCGTCCTGGTCCACTAGGTTACAATGGACTCTGCAGATTTTCCTTTGCTGAGAAATAAAAGGAATGGGGATTATCTACAGTTTAATGAGATTATGTTAATCAGGCTATTTGTGTGCCTATTCCATCTTATGAAATTTTCTTGCTGTGACTTACCAACAAGTGTTGGCTAATGTCCTGTGTTCTTCAATTAATTTCTTTCTTCTTTCTTTCTGGCAACCACGCTAAGTTTAAAAATATGAACCTCTGTAGCCCAATCCTATTCACAGATGGTTTTACCCATGCATAGTTCCTTCCTAGAGATGGAAGCTAGGGATAGGGATGTATCAGATCAGTATTTATTAAATGAGAATTCAATGTTCATTATCTACTTTATGGTATATGCATAGAGAAGTTTGAATCTGCTATCTTGGATCACATATGGAAGCTCCAGAGAGTACCTTCGGCAATAATTGGTGAAGGGCGAAATCAAACAACAAAGAATGTCTATAAATCTAAGCGCAACGAAGGTTTGCGTATGTAGTCCTTACATGTATTTGATGTTAACGCCGCAATGCATATATAGGCCTACTCGCCAGGATACAAACATGCTTTTAAATATTTGCCAGGTGCATAGCATAATATTCCAGAGGTGCTCTCTATGGTTCCCACAAGTGACACAAGTACAAACTCTTAATAATATCTCAGTGGGTATTGACAAATACCCCTCTGTTCTTTTTTTTTTATCTGTAGGGGTTGAAGCCTGCCTGGGGTATGGTGGATTGATGTCTGAAGAAGGGTTTGAAATACAGGGGGATGCCGCAAATGGTAGCAAACATGGTGGACCAGAAAGGGCAAGGAAATGGGAGGGCAAACCACTGATGGAAAAGTATGAGTTGTGTACATACAATTCTGAACCAGGCATAATGGAAAAAGGTTGGTACAGGAAAGGGAGTTACATGATAGATCTAGAGCTAAATGTTTGCATTGAGAATTATATTGCTTGATTGAGAGTGATATTTAGGAAATTTGGCACTGTAAAATGTTTTGCTGTAAATGAGATAATTATGATAATTAATAATGAGATAAAATTAAACTCCTAAATACATTGACTGATATAAGTCCACACACACAGTTAAAAGGTCAATTCCACTTGTTTCCAGTTTGCAAATAATTATCACTAACCACTAAAATTTTGATACATTTTTGTTTGCCTCATTTAATAAGTAATTACCTTGTAATGCCAAAGATTTGTGGGTTTTGTAACATGATTGCATCATTGACTTGATATAATAATAAGGCCTGAACAATGAGTTGTAAGGCATGACATGCCATAGACTCGATTCCCATAGATACATTGAATCAACTGGAAATTCAGCTTGAGTTCAAGGCTACATACAGATGTAGTGATAAGTTCAGCAACTGGTAAGTTCTCTCAGAGACTGAAGGTCTATGGAAAACACACCCAGCTTGCTTTTTACATACCGGGTAATTGTTTTAAGGTCTCTGAACTTTCAAACGTCATATAATTTGATGAAATGTGTCGCTTGTTTCACCCAATTAACAGATCAATTGGATGCCATTTTGCTGATGTGTGGATCCAAACTTGTACCGCATCCTACCTTGTTTCCATCCAGATCTCTTGGCCATCAGTTTTATATTGTTTTGCAACCACATGGGAATGACACAGAAGATGATTATAATGGTAAGTTATTATTGTGCTCATTCTTATTTCGATAAAGTTTCTCTGAAAATATTATTATTTCGACATTGATTCAGATTTTTAACTCGTGTTGGATTTTGTGGGGAAGCAACAGGGGGGAAGGAAGGTCCACAATCAGTCTCTACCTTCTTGTTCGTGCCTCGTGAAAACGGAGTACGAACAGGAAGGTAGAGACTGGTCACTTTACGCTCTACATGCATCTTTTTCCAGATTTTAACCAGGGCGATTTTGAAAGTATAAGCCAGAATTATCATGATTATGTGTTGTATATTTTTGAATTACAGAATGCGTAGGCCTATACGTCGATTGTATTTTTTGAATTTGTAAACGGTTGACGCTTAGGGATTTTTCAAAAAGTCAATTTTCAAAACCAATTTATTTAAAATTTTATTGATGACCATTTCTATAATTCAGGAATTCTCACTCAAATTGGATTAACTTTCTCTATGCCTATTTTGGGAAAAATTTGTTCGATGCCCAAGTGAGAAAATGATCGCTCCAAATACGACTGTTTTAGTGGATATCTTGTATGCCCCTCTGTACATATTACGAAAACCTCATTTGCCTAAATCTTGTACATTCATTCAATTCCCGTTGACTTTCCTTCCCCCCACCTGGGAAGCAATGTATTTCACCTTACATTTCAGCAGATATGCAACTTGCAAGGACAAAAGAAAACATCCGGCATGCGGAAACATTCCCTTTATATCCAAGATTCTGAATTGAAATTGAGTATGACGTCACCTCATTATAATGCACAATATTTTTTGTAACTGTTTTACTATATGGAGGCTGGCCTATTCAGAATGACATAAAATGAGTTATGAAAATTTTAATGGGGTATATAGGCACTGCTAATTTACCCTAAATTAGGACTTTTTTTAAAAAATTTAATTTGACTTTTTAAACTTGCAAAACATTAATTCTACTATATGAATCTTTTCCAGACATAGGTAGGGGTAGTGCACAGGTGCCGTATTGAAGCACACACTGTGGGAGTTGAAAATTGGCCGTGTTACTTTAAATGTGGTCGCTTAAAAAATATACATCCGAAGATTTTCACATTTCAAAATTTTCCGGTTGCAGAATTGCTTCTCAAGTTTTAAAAAGTAACTCACAAAATGCGATGTATAACCAGGTAAATCGAACATTGTGGCAAAGCCTCTGACAAGAAAATGTGATGGATGTGTATTACTTCAAATGTTCTTCGGGAAATTCTTTAATGAACCCCATCATTTTTGTTTGTTTTCTTGAAGCAATCTACAAGAGGTATGGGATTCCAGTCCTATCAAGAGAGTGGGTCCTAGATTGTGTTTCTGAGTATGAACTGAAGCCAGTGGAAGAGTATCTTTTGTCTACAGAAATAGTTTGTGAGAGTGATGGTGAAGATAGTAAGAGTGATTTGGATGAGGTAAGTTCTGAAAATTGATTTGTACTTTTTGAAACTAATCTTATAGTGCTCGATTTGGAAAATCATACATGTACGGTAACTAAACTGCAATTACAGTATAATAAGCTATATGCACAATGTGTACATGCATATAACTATGCATATATATGAAATAACTAAAATGCTTTTGTTTCGACATCTTCACCAAGGGTCATCTTCCGTATCAGTACTGCTTGTTAAAGGCTCTGTCAGATATTTCAATTATAGTGTGAAAAAGTTTAGCTTGAAAAGGCCATAAAATAGCATATAATACTTTTTACACCCCAAAAGTATGACAAAACCATTGAATTATGTGAAACTGAAAATGGCAGATATCCTTTTTTTATGTTGCTTTCAGCTTTATCACTTGCAGGGGATGTAGGACCAAGTAAAGTGGCGATGCGATAAAAATGTCAAAATCTGATTTTTTTATGATTTTTTGGAGCATCTGTGATAATATCACATACACTATGTGGGTTTTGTATATCATTGAGAGCTTCCCAACAAAGACAACAGAAAATATCTGTGACAATTGTAAACATTATGTGGGATTTGTATATCATTGAGAGCTTATTTAAATATTCCCATCAAAGACAACAGAAAATATCTGTGACAATTGTATCACAAACATTATGTGGGTTTTGTATGTCATTGAGAGTTTATTTAAATATTCCCATCAA
>JAAUXV010084266.1_pt1 | contig 20832 bp, 24 predicted proteins | sample 7278181 | NCBI WGS metagenome assembly JAAUXV01 (sample SAMN14350114, study PRJNA611818) | marine sediment metagenome | isolation source: surface marine sediment (2.1m) | place: French Polynesia: Moorea | collected 2018-08
CATTCCTACTTCACCTCCGCCGCTGCGTGATTAATAGCGCATTTGGCATGCGCATAAAATCCAGCCTCTAAAAGTGCCTGAGTACGGTCGGGGAAAAAAGGGGGGGAAACTTTTGTGTGCGATTTGATCTGCGGGGATCAAGACTGCCAGAGAAAAATCCCAACTTTGTCTACGTTGCACGCCTTGTTGAACTTCGGGTCCGACAGTGTAGTGTGTGTGTGTGTGTCAGTAGTAAAGGAAAGAGGTGCAAAAAAGTCAGTCGGAAGTACAAGAGATAAGGGCAGAGATTGATCCTCCTTCCCTCCACCCAAAAGCACAAGAAGTGCGAATGGATAGAAACCAGCCCATAAGATAGAAACGAGTGAAGCATAGAAGCATGGCTTCCAGCTCAGTCTCCCCCATTCGTTTTACTGAAAGTCACGACGACGACAGCGTTCCCAACTTCACCATGCTCGCCGGCAGCAACAACGACGGCCCATTGCCTCCACCTCCTGAGGACCCACCCCAGGTTCCCCGTGCACCGTTGGCCAGCATGGAGGACCTGAGCGTGCTGGCCACCCCCATGACCATGACGCCCATGTCCACTCCTGGCCCCACCCCGGGCACCTCCCCAAGGACGACGCGGGCGGCAAAGCGGGCGGCAAAGGCGGCGTCGGCGGCAGAGCCCATTCCCGAATTGGACGAAGACACCACTCACACTCACAGTCCTCCACTGCTCACCACGTATGAAACTCCGCTGCGATCGCTGCCTCCTCCGGAGGGTCGGTTCGCCTCCCCCGCTAGGAGGAACAACCTCATGAAGGACGCCCTCATCAACCAGGCCTATGCACCTCCTCCGCACCAGCAGCAGCAACAACAGCCTGAAACGCCACAGCGACAGCACCAGTCGCAGCCGCTCCTTCTGCCCTTGGAGGAGGAGGAGCTCCCTCCCGACTCCCGACTCTCGTCCCCCCACCGATTCGCCACGTCGACGCCCTTAAGGGGAGCGCCTCCTCCGGATGAGTACAACAACAATGCGAAGAAGAACAACGAGGACGACGCGGAAGAGTCGCTCCTGCTTCGGCCGATCGACTCACAACAGCAGCAGGTCCAGTTCCTGACCCCAAGACACCAACGGCACCAGGACTCTGTCTACAGCAGCAAGAGGAGCATCAAGAAGGGCTTCGGCTACAGGGTGCACGCGGCGGAGGAAGAGGCGGAGTTCCTGGCCATGGCGGACGACCCGCCGCCGGATAGGTAGTTCCCCCACACCAAAAAAGCTGTGTATGAAGGGATTGCCCATTAATTAGGCAGTGTGTATATAGAGAGGGGAGATTGTTTAGGGATAAGTGAGCTGAGATTTTCAGTTGTTTTGTGCTTGCTGTTGTTGTGCTGGTTGTTGATGCTGCTGGTAGTAGTGGTGGTGGTGATGGTGATAGTGGTGATATAAAACCTCATTACGAAATGTTCACCAGTCCCTCGATCCCCTCTTTTTTTCTAGATTTAACCTCATCTACCTCACTCTGGTCCTCCACGGCATCGGCACCCTCATGCCCTGGAACATGTTCATAAACGCCAACGAGGTGAGGAAGGAAAAAAGATTGTTGTTTGTCTTTTGTCTTGTCAGTCAGAATGTCCGACAAACAAGAGAGATCTTGGGGAGCGTCGAATTTTGCCCCCCCTCCTTCTCCCCTTGAACTAAGTAGGGGGGAGGATTATACGCACTGAGAGCACCGTTTGGGTATAGAATTACCACAAACAAACCGTTGCCACCGACACACTCGCACCGTTCCCCCATCACTACTGCAGTACTTGCACAATGCACTCACTCACTCTCATATTTCGGTGCGTTGAGGGGAAAAAATACCCATGCTTATTTCGGTAATTGCCTTTCCGAGAAAAAAGAAAAACGCATGCGAGATTATGGAACATCGCTGAATTTTGATTCGTGTGCACTGTATATGTCCTTATGAACAGAGAGCACTGCGAGCTTACACGTATGCGAAACGGGTCCTTAACCGTTTCTATTTCGCCGATCCTTCCCTCTCGAAATTTATAGCTCAGGCGAGGAGATTGGTTTAACAAGCTGACGGAGGTGAGATTTAGATGTCATTCCCGCTGTTTCTCCGGATTTGCTCCACAATCAATCCCGGTTCCAAATTCCCTTCCATTCCCAGTGTTTGCCCTTGCTCTTTTCCGCATGTGTTCGGTCCGTTCGCATGTTAGAGTTAAATATTCCATGCATAAACCATCAAATAGTTTAAGATATCAAAGTTGCTAGTTTCGTTCACCACTTTCGAAAATCAAATACTTACTGTACTTTTAAATATTTCTCGATCCTCGAGTATCATAAAAATACATTATTGCTGTTTTCGGTAGTTCCTCGTATATTCTTGGGAGCCCTTTAGAAAGTATGGTTTGTTGAAAATAATTAGAACGGAATTCTTATGTTTCTTCTCTTTTTTTCAGTACTTTGTCGACTACAAACTGTCTCCCTCGTACGCCCGCGGCGGGGCGGAGGGGGCGGCGAACTACGCAACATACTTTCTGCATTACGTCACTTTCGCGGCGCAGGTATATAAAATATTTTTTGCCATTTTTCCTGCATGTATAAACTGTTGCTTCCACTAGGTTCCAAACGTCATCTTCAACTGGATAAACGTCTTTTTGAACGTCAGGTAATATGGCGATCTTTTCAACGATGTGTCGGCACTGGAGTAATTTGCAAATTCTCGGCCCCTCTTGCAGCGGCAATCTCACAAGTCGTGTGGTGTGGACACTCTTCGTGGAGGTCGTCATCTTCGTGGTCACCATCATCCTGGCCATGATCGACTCCTCCACCTGGCCGGGGATATTTTTCCAGATCACCATCTTCAGCGTCATCGTCCTGAACAGTAAATCTGAAAAAAAGAAGAGAAAAATATCGTGCGTTTTTTCACACCATATTGTTTTTGCAGTGGTGAACGGCATCTACCAGAACACTGTGTACGGGCTTGCGGCTAAGCTGCCCTTCCGCTACACGGGGGCCGTCGTCCTCGGCTCCAACCTGTCCGGCACCATCGTGGCCGTCATCAACCTGGTGTCCATCTGGGCCAGCCCGAACCCGCGCACCGCCGCCATCTACTACTTCATCACGGCCCTCTTCGTCCTCCTGGCCTGCTTCGACACCTACTTCGCGCTCCCGCTCAACCGCTTCTTCCGATACCACGAGCACGTGTACAACGCGGCGTTACAAAGGAAGAAGGACCGGAGCGTGGTTCACGCCATCCCGTACTGCTCCGTGTTCAAAAAGTGCTTCCCGCAATGCTTTAACGTCTTCTTCACATTCTTCGTCACGCTCACAATATTCCCGGCGGTGCACGCAGGTAAGAAATCAAAATTATTCCTTTGAATTATCTGCTGCCATCGCCTGATCTATTCAATCCAAGTGCCTAAAAAGACAGCGTTTTTGAACATGATTGAATAGTTATTCTTGTATTTTGTGTCGTTCTGATCCCCGAAGAGGTCACGTTGCTTTTCGCGGATTGAGCCGGTGCTTTTCGGAATTAAGGCACGAGTGGGAATGAAAAAATATCCTCGGATCAAAATCCCTAGTTTGCCCTCTGGCTATCCAAAACCGAAAAAAAGCCAAAGATCTGTAATGTTTGTTCTTGGCTAGCAACAAGAAATTGTCATTTCGTGAATGCTTTTTTATCCGTGACAACCTCTGACGATGAACCTTTATGTTGTACGATTATAGAGGGGGAAGTTTCAGATAAAGAGGCATCAGTGGACAAACTCTAGCGACAGAAACACCCATAAATGTTTAAACAGTATGAAGCGGATAGCCTTTTTGGTGGAATGAAAATGAAACGTCGAGATGAATACTTCTTTCAGTGATCCTGCATGTGCGCAAGATACGCCAAATTCCGAATAGGAAACCATTCGATGCGAAATTGAAATGTCGTTTTAATATTTGAATACATGTTTAAACAAATTCCCTACCCAGTATTTATTTTCTACCCGCAGAAATTCACCAGGCTCATCCAGAGTTCCCGATCCCACCCAAGTACTTCTCGGCCATCACCTGCTTCCTCACCTTCAACCTGTGCGCGGTGGCGGGGAACCTGCTGCCAACATGGCTCAGATGGGTAAGAATAATTCGCAACAACCTTGACTTCCCCTCAAAAGATTTTTTTTCTCACATAGTTATTTCAATTTTTATAGCCCTCCCCGCGGTGGCTGTTCGTTCCCATCCTGCTCCGCTTCCTGCTGGTGCCGTTCTTCCTGGTGTGCAACTACAAGCCTGTGGGCGCCGAGCGGCTGTGGCCCGTCTTCATCCACTGGGACTGGGTCTACTGGGCGGGCGCGGCCACCCTAGGGCTCAGCGGAGGCTACTTCTCATCCATGGCCATGATGTTCTGCCCTAGGTACGAATGCTTACATATCTTTGACGTTGGTTTGAAGCTCCACTTTTGGATATTGGGGGGCTAGATTTTATTTCTGTTCACGGATCTCCCCCTCGGCTTGAATAACTTTTTTTTTTGCTTGCGACGCCACCACCATTTTTTTTGACGCAAGTTGAATGGGATTTTTCGGATGATTGGGGGAATTTATGTGCACGTATTGAGGGTACACTTGGAATATCTGAGCGATGACGGTGGGAATCGCGTCGGAATACGAGGCATCCAGGAAAAAATGGGGGCATGGGTACGAAAGAAAATAGCTCCAGGATACGCATTAAAGAGTCACCCGGACAAAAAACATGCCTCACGCATGCCCGAAAACATTGGCCTGATCCCCAAAGTACGGAGCAAAAAAATGTCCCTCATACATATATACTCCCGCATTGTACGAATATCTTTGCCTCTTTCTTTGCAGATCCGTGGAGCCAGAGTACGCCTCCACGGCGGGGATGTTCGGCGCCGCCTCCATCGTGACGGGCATCTTCGCCGGGATCGGGTTCTCCTACCTGATGCCGGTGGTGGTGTCGCACCCGGCGCTAGGGTTCGAGGCGCCGGACTGGTGGCCCCAGTACAATGGGTCGTACGCGTAGCAGATGACTTTTTAAGAGGAAAAAACTATTACGCGGAGTGTCGTGTGAGGAAGCATGGCAACCACACAGTGAATGGAGAGACTTCTCGTGCGGAAAAGGTCAAGGAGACCTTTTTTGTAATGGCCTCAATCATGGACGTACATGCAGGGAGAGAGAAGACAATGAAATGTCGGCTTCATTAAAAACACACACAAACAAGATGTTTCCGAGGCGATAGCAGCGAGGCGAGGCGGCCTTCGTTCATCATCCATATGCATATCCTAGTACACAACGCTACAACAAGCCTTCATGATGAAAAGTCAAGTCTTCCAGGGGTTCTCCTCCTTCCTTCCTACTCAGTTGATAATTATCATGAAAAGGTTACAAAAGATCTTTGTACAACAGGTGACTGGTTAGACAAGTAGAAAGCTTCTCCTCCGAGGCTTTGTGATTTTCGGCACTTTTTAATTTTGATCTGAATCTCAATATTTTCTTTTGAAAGTTCTGCTTCCATCACACCGGCCTCTGGAAAGCAGCCCATATTGTTACTCGAGAAATTTTTCCTGAGAGGACGCTTTTTTGCAAATGAAAGTTACAAAACGATTGAAGCTGCCAACGCTTGCTCCGCACGTCTTTTTATACTCCGAGGGAATAAATTGCCTTCCCTGCACCTGTTGGGAAAAAAGGGGGAGGGGAAAGAAAAAGCATGCCCACACGACAAATTTTACCTTAGAGATGTCTAGTCTGCCGTATTTTCTCCTGAATATAAAGGGGGATACCGTCGATCGTTCTTTGCTATGATACAGTATACCGTGAATAAAGAGCACTAGAAAAGAGAAAAGGACTCTGGCCTCCATTTTCTCTCTGTCTGATTGGAAGCTACGTACGTGCGTCTTTCGTTCGGGTGTGTGACTCACATTTACTGCCCGTGCCCGTTCCCCTCTCCTTTTTCTACAAACGACGTAGCAACAGCGGAAAGCCCCTCTTTGCACGATAGGCCTAGAGCAGCAGCCGTCATTGCAAGGGTGTGGTGGACTGTGGAGCCTCGGCCTCGCCCTCCTTCGAGGCTTATCATCCTCCTCCCTCACCAGTTTCCCCCCCTTTTTCGCTATCACCCATGCAGACACCAAAAACCAGCTTCCGGGAAATCCTCTGCACTTAGGAGGAAAGGATAAGCGCATCATTTACCTCAATTACCCTCGACCAGCAGCGGCCTCGGTCGAAAAGGGGCCGAATTTCCTGGAAAGAAAGAAGGGGGAGTGACGTCAAAAGGTCACTGAGGTGGCGGAGGTGACAACTCCATCGATTGGCCCTTTGACTGTTAGAATGGAGGACCTGTTCTTGAGCGAGAACCACCTGGTGCTGAGCAGGATCTTCCTGTCGCTAGACGGGAGGAGCCTCAAGAACGCCAGGCTGGTCTGCAGGGGCTGGGACGCCTTCATTAGGGACCACATCTGGGGGTGCACACTGTATAGGTGGGTGTTGGTGCTGTAGAAGCTGTAGCTGGAGTAGTTGTACCTGTTGTTGCAATGACAACTGCTGTTGGTCCTGAAACGGAAGCTGATGCTGCTACTGAATCTGGATCTTTTTGTTGCTACAAATTGACAAAGACTGCTGCAAATTAAGCTGTACAATAGGTGTTGTTCCCGCAACAGCACTTGAAGCTTCTGCTGAAGCTGGAGCTGTTGCTGCTACAAAATCTGAAAAGCCTGTTGCTACATTACAACTGCTGTTGCATTTATTCTACAACGAAGAACAAAATAATGGCAATCAGGTATTGTTACAGGGATATTCTTCAAAGAAACCTTGACTATAGCTGGAGGCACTGTGTGCCCGAGAGGACAAGCTTTAGGTGCGGCGGAACAGTTTTTGACATTGCCAGCGACAGTCGGGAGGTGAATACAATTTAGCAAGAGCAAGACCATGGGTCGGAATTGACCGAAATGAAGAAACAGCAACTTTTTGCAGATCGTCATCAGTCTGGAAAACGGCGACATTGAGGTGTGGAGCAGAGATGCGGAGGATGGGGAGGGGCACAAGAAGAAGAGGACAATCAAATCGGGCTGCCAGCACGGCCTCCGCCTGGGCCTTACTCCGACTCTGATCATTGGGGGATTTTTCGAGCAGAACGTAAGGGCCTGGCACCGACTCAGCGGCCAGCTACTCCAGGTATATTTCTCAAAAGGCAAAAAAAAATCTTTCTCATCGACCTACGTACGTTTATTTATCCGAAAAGCTCCACCCGCTCGACTCCAGCGTGCACGGCCTGACGGTGAGGCCAGGCATTGAATGGGAGGAGGAGGAAAGTGAAGAAGAAGAAGAGGACGGAAGCGGAGAAAATGAAAGACAGTCCTCCAGGTGATAATTGGCCAAATGGATTTTTTATTTTGTGCGAAACGGTATTTTTCCAGGCGTCGTCGCCACCATTCGTCCCACCTCCAGCGCCGCCGGCGCACCCTGGCCCTGGCCTCCATGGTGAGCGGCCAGGTGGCCGTGTTCGAGTGCGCTAAGGCCAAGCTGGAGGAGACCGACCTCATCCCTCCCTTCGGCGGCGGCATGGCGGCCACACGCGGCGGGCCCAACCACACAACGTGCGACGGAGAGTGGCTGCTCTTCGGCGGATCACGGCGGGACCTGGTGCTGTACGACTTGGACAGGAGGCGTGAGGTGCGGCGGATGCGGAACCGGCACCGGGTGTGGGCGCTCAGGATGCGGTACCCGCTGGCCGCCACCTCGGGTGTGGTGGCGGAGGGGGAGGAGGCGGAGGAGGACATCGATGTCGGGCTGAGGGAGGGGAGCGAGGACCAGGAGGACATGGGTAGGGCTGTTTTTACACTATTCCACTTCAACAAACATAGGATAGCTTTTTGCCCCATGCAGGCAGCGGAGGCGTCCTCGTCTGGAATCTAGTGGCTGGGCAGGTGGTCAGAAAGCTGCGCAAAAAGCACGTCTTGACGATGGCCATGGATGACAGGTAATCTTTTTTTTTTCTGGTGGGGATCGAACGAATATGCCATACATGAATGCTTTGGAGGAAGAAACGGCAAACTCCGTCAAAAAGGCTTAGGGGTTAGGGCAAAAATCCCTCCCATCGCATCCAAAAGTTGAATGCACCAATGCAACTTTGGCTCCGCATTACGTAGTACATCCTTCCTCTGGGTCCCTAAAACCACTTTGAAGAATTTGTGCCATGTTGGGCGAAGCTGCAGCGATTGGGGAGAGCTGGAGGTGCATTCATGAGTTGCCAGGGGAGGGGAAAGCTCTCATCCGCCCGCTGCCTCTTTTCTCTACCACCCGGGGCATGACATTATCCTTTGCCTGCTTCAATCTGTTCAATCTACTATTCTGTTTATTTCACGCAAATTGCAGGCGCTTAGTGGTGGTGAGGGAGAGCGACGTGCTCCTGCTGCAGCCCATGCTGGAGCCGGAGGAGGAGAGCGGGGGCGGAGGAGGGAGGATCTCCCGGATCGCACTCTTGCCGGGGGAGGACGAGGAGGGCGGAGGGGGATCGCGCAAGTCCACCCCCGACCCTCCGTCTCCGTCCAACGGCAACAGGACGAGCATGTCCGGCGCGGTGCTGGCGGCGGAGAGGGTCACATTCCAGGCGGGAGAGCCCAGCAGGGTGGTCACGCTCGACTACTGGATGTGCAGGGGGGACCGCAGGGCGCCGTCGTCGATGGACTCATCCGAGGAGAGGAATTCAGGAAGCGGCGGAGGGTTCACCGGCAAGTTCGTCGCGGCGGTGGCCGCAGCCGCCGCCTCCGTGGCTTGGGCATTGTCAGAGAGGTGGTGGAATGGTGGGGTCGCCGCATGAGAGAGAAAGAGAAAAACGGCCGTTACGTGTTCAGGAATGTTTTACGTCACTCTCGATGTGGGCTTAACATTGTTTTTATGTCATTTGTGCGCCTGCAGGCGCCCATTTTTGTCATCCGTCCCCTTTTCATCGCCTCCCGAAATAAACTGTTGTGCGTGCACGTGCTTCTCTGGCATTAGTGGGCGGAAGGCGGGGTTTAAAATTGCCACTTCACACTTTCTTACGCACGTCTCAAGAAAGTCCTTCCGGCGGTGTGCATGCAGTGGGAGGAGTAATATCGGTCTTTTTCTTCGCGCCCATTCATTCTTTAAAGGGGTTAAACTGGCCTCGAAAGTTACACACTTATTAGAGCGAAACCGTCCGTGCGGCCTTCCCCTTATTTCCCCGAAATTCCATTTTGCTTTCTCCGGCCATCCCGCGTCCTTGCTACCCACGCTCGGCGAACCCGGGGTTTTACAACTTCCCGGGAACTTTGGGATCAGACTTTCGTTCCGACAGATTGGCAATGGGGGAGGCCGAATGCCAATTGAATCCCGATGTGCATTAACCCAGATATCACGCGCGTGCCCTCAATTCCAGCCACAATTTCCGCTGATTAAAGATCTTCTAAATACCATCGAAACTTGATTGAACATAGCGCACACTATAATTGTATAAATGCCAGCGCCGGCAACGAATGAAAGGAAGCTTCTGCCTGGGGCGGTTGTAGTATAAAATAGTGACAGCTCATCGTGGCATTTTATTGTTGTTGCCTGCCAAGAAGACACCCCATGCAGCTTGGCATCGAGAAATAGTAACACTTAGGATCGAGAAAGACGGCTAAGGCGAATCGGTGAAACAGCGGCGGCGGACCAGGAGAAAAGGTCGGCCCCCGGTCACCGCGCATTGTCGTACGAGCCTCAGCAGTCTGTTGGGAAGCGGGAAAATGGCGTTGGTGAAAAATCCATGATTGTTGAACAATGATTTTGATCAACGGATGATGGGGTCAAGAAACTTTCGCCGCTTTCGCATTGTGGGATGTGAGTCATTGAGAAAGACCTTTCCCAGTTTCGCGGAAGGCAAAGGGGGCTAGCGTTTTCGTGGTGACATTTAATAGCAGCCCTCTAGAAGCAAACGAGGTCAAAGCTACTGGGAGTTTCTGACCTATATTATCGCTGCATCCCCAGATCCTCGCCTTCTCTACGTCCGTCGCCGTGCCTTCGCCAATCTTCCACCGGATCCAGACCTTCCAATCCTCCTCCTCGCTTGTCCACCGGTTTCTGCTTCTCTGAGGGGCCTGTGCTTCGGAGCAGGAGGCGGAAGAGGTTCTCAACCCTCTCGCGCCCGTTGTTCTGAGGAGGCAAAGACGACGACGCCGAATGTAACTTCGTTTGATTCGTTTCCTCTCAGCAACAGTGACCGGAAAGACTCACCACTCTATCCTCGTCTCCGGAGGAAGGCTTCTTCTGGAAGCCGTGTATGTAGAGCTGCCTGCCGAAGCCGTGGTAGGGCCGGAAAATCCTGGCGTAGAGGTCGGTGTCCAGTCCTGTTTCCATGCGGATACCAGGGGGAAGCCGAGTCCGAGACAAGTCGCTTCCGCCCGGAAGTTGCCAACCCCTCTCTGCCTGGTTGCAACTATAGCAGAGAAAGGCGGAAATACCAAGGATATTTTCTTCGTATTTTGGAGGGAAAGTTACCCGACGTTTCCGTAGAGCAAGCCAAGGATCGCCAACGACCTAGCCAAAAGCACCATTCCTGACAAGGCGGAGGAGGATCGTCTCCGCCAGAGGACCAACATGATACGATGCCACGGAAGCCCCTTTTTGTCCCCCACCTCCCCTCGACTCGACAAGCGAGCGAGGACTGACGGAGGGGAAAATGGAGAGAGGAACAGAGGACAGCCAAAGGCCGACGGAGGACTTTCCTCCCGTTTCTCCTCTTGTCTTTTGGGGAGAGCGCACGGTTCCTTCGTTCTCATGAGAAGCGATGACGGTATCAGAAAATTACCCTAAAGACTTTTGACATGCAGGACGGACGCAAATAATAGGATACTTGTCTTGACAATCTTGCACACTTGAAGCGCGGTATATTTTCCATTTATTGGGGAGATTGCTATCTTGAATCCGAGAGGCCGTGCTTGGACCAGTCCTTGACAGCCATGAGTAGTCCGTCGTAGTTTTTGACCGCCTCGTGGATCTGAATGAAAAGAAACAATCATGTACTGTTCTTCTCCAATAAGATTCTACTATCTACGTACCTCTGAAGGAAGAACGTTGAGAGAACAAGCCCTGTACTCCTTTTGAACCCGGCCGCCGGAACCTGATAAACCCGGACATGAATATCATTGCCCAGATGCATAATCCTTTCTTTTTGTTCCGCTTACCTCTGTCTGTTGGCCCTATCAGCTCCAGGTTGAGGAGGTTCTCCCAGCACTTGAGCATGACGCTACGGTCGTGTCGGAGCAGCGAACACTTCCAGTTGGTAAACCTGGGGACAGAATCATTTTTTTAAAATTAGCATCCAAAAAACTTTTTGTTTAAATTATGTTGTTGCCTACTTGTTGAACTCGGAGAAGACCATCTCGAAGTTGAAGCTTTGGAGCTCCTTGATCTCCTGCAGGTGCATGGCGGCGATCAGCAGGGTCAGGTCCAACATTGGCAGACCAAGAAGCTGCGACTGTTCGAGATCTTGGCACATCTCTTCCGCGGCCTCCTCCAGGTGGGCGAGCGACAAAGTTTCTTCTTCGTGACTTCTGAAATTAGGATGTATCGGTCGATCAGCGTTCCCGAAACTCAAAATATATTGTTTAGCTTTACCTGACGTTGAAGAGGGCCAACTGGAGTAGTTGTTTCAGAAAGGAAACGACGGAGTTCCGGCGGAAAAGGTCATCGAAAAACCCATTGACCTGCAGATATTAAAAAAAAATCGCGTAGAAGCCATCGGACAGCAATATAAACCGTATCTCTAGATTACCTTTCGGCTCTCTAGCAGGTCATTGACGGCTCGTATCCATTCCTTGGAGAAGTCTTTCTTCCCCTCCTCCGGCAGGAGGAAGTGCCGCACGAAGTCGAAATACTCCTGGAAGGATGCCGGCTTGGACAGATGGATGCAGCGTCGGCCGAACCGGGACTGGACGCGCTTCTCTAGGATCTCTATCACGTCGATCCTGGCTGTCAGTCCGATCACCAGGATGGGAACCTTCCTGTTGGAAAAAATAAGTTAGGATTGAACAAATGGTAATTTTTTTCTTCTGTGTACTACCTTGCCGACTGCGCGATGTCAAAGAGGTTGTAGAGCAACGTCTGGTTGTGGTGCGCGCAGAATAGGTCGAACTCCTCGAGGACGAAGACGACCGAGGACGCGGAGGAGGCCTCCCCGCCCTGCTTCAGGCTCTCCAGAAGGAACTCCAGGTGCTCGGCGAAGGACCCGAATACCCTGTCTCCCGCGCGCCCGTCCAGGCGCAGGTGCCGAGATATCTTCTTCAGCGCCAGGCGGTCGCTCGTCTCCGTCAGCCCGTGCAGTCTCACCAGTCGGCACCGGGAGGAGGCGCTCTCCAGGTGGAGTCCCCGCTCGAGCAGGACTGACTCCAGCAGGGCCGTCTTTCCGGTGCCGCGCGGGCCCAGCAGCAGGACAGAGTTGGACTCGCCGTGGTCCACGGTGGCTCGTAACAGGGCTGAAAGAACACAAAGTGGGTCAAAATAAGAGAGAGTAGGGGCAGAACAGTCTCCTTACCTAGCAGGTCGCCCCTCTGGCCCTGGAACCCCTTGAAGTGTGCCTGTTGCAGGTGTCGCAGGGCGGCCAGCGCGTCCTCGCCAGACGCCGCGGAGAGAGGGCCCTTCATGTCGCGGCCGCGGCGGAAGGAGGAGGCGCACACGAAATGGGCGGGGGAAGTCCTTTCTGGACAGGGACACGGCTCAGGGGTCAGGGAGGCAGGCGCAGGCCGCAGGGAGACAGGGACAGGATCACAGGCACACAGCAGCTTTTGTACTGTTTGCTTTGTTGTTTTTGTTCAAGACTTCAAGTTTGGCGCTAAACTTAGTGATAGGCACAAGCCAAGACCGCAAACGACGAAACGAAAGAAAATGGCAGGCCAGAGAACAAAAAATATTAAAAAATCTCAGTGTCACTGTCTTGTTTTGAATTGCATATATTTCATTGCTCATTTGCCAGTTAAAGTGTATCGTTTTCTATCGTTTTTCCTTTTATATCTTGCCTATTCCTAAGTTAGTCAGCTGATAAAAACCCACAACAGACCAGAGGAGAAGAAAGAAAGAAAAGTGATCGCCGGCACGGTACGGTCGCACTCGCACGGAGCCACGGACCCGGAGGGCGACATGGAGAGCGTCGGCGTCGACGTCGTGGACAAGTCCGAGGACAACAAGGACGGCGACGGCATCAAGAAGGAGGAGGGCAAGATGGAGGGCAAGGAGGAGGAGGACGTGCTCGTGGAGGAGGCCAGGAAGAGGCCCAGGCAGAGGGTGCGAACAGACCGGCAGTGTTTGAACCGTGAGTGCCCCGGGGCGGACAGGGCCGCCCTCTCCACCGCCTCCGCCTTCCACAGGGAGTACTACGGAGACGTCGTTAGCAAGGAGGAGGAGGAGGCAGAGGTCAAGAAGAAGCGCAAGATTTGCGCCGAGTGCGCCGACAGGAGTGGCGCCACGCTGCGCGGGGTGGCCGACAAGATCAGGGAGGGCCAGCCAGCGCTGAGGGGCCTGGACGCCTTCATGGCCGCCATGGACATGGTGACTCTGGACGACTCGGACGAGGACGTCTCCGCCGCCACGGATTCCTCGGAGGAGTCCGAGTTTGAAGTGGACCTCACCGAGATGACGGGCGAGCGTGGCGTCTCCGCCAAGGACATGCTGGAGAGGCTGGTCCAGGGCACACTCAAGGACAAGTTCAAGTTGGAGGAGCAGGTGACGAGTGCGGCCGAGGACCTCGGCCAGCGGCTGGACCAGGGAGAGGAGAAGATCAAGGAGGTGGACCAGATGTTCAAGGACGTGGAGAAAGATATTGACAACCTGAGGAACGAGCTGTACAAAGACTTCCGGCCCAAAATCACTCAGGTAGAGTATTTGGACACGTTTCCCCCCACTTTCTTGCTCCGTCATGTTCATTTTTACATGTTCGCAGATCTCCCCTGTGGACCTCAACGACCTGGAGAGGATGCACAGCCTGTCCGCCATCCGCAAGCGGCAGCAAGCACAGTTTCAAAGGGAGCAAAAGCTTCTCACACTCCAGCCTCCTCTAGTACCCTCTGGAGTGGTCAAAAACTACGTTACGCCAGCCACAGCCGTAAGTTCATGCAGTATTGTTGCGGTCATTTAAAAGCCACCATCACTTTTTTTGCACAATTCCCAGAACACGCTTGGGCGACTGCCTCCGCTTGGAGATCTGCAGCGTGTTCCCCTGGTGGTGGGCGACCAGGCCTTCGCTATGCGGGGCAACATCCTGAACATCTGGAAGCGAGGGGGCGTCGTCGACGTCTTCCAGAGCGGGGCCGCACCCACCTACAAACTCAAGTTCGACGTGGTGGACGCCAAGGGCAAGCTGCTGAGGCACCAGTCAAAAGTGCTCATGCCTAAGTAAGGAAATTGAGTGGGTGATGTGTGTTATCTGAGCCTAACTGTTGTTCCTGTTTCCATTTAGGCACCTTGCCTACTCGGAGCCAGCGAGGGTGAGGCTGCCTGTCGGAACGAGGGTCATCGCCGTCTACAGAGACCCTACCGACGCGAACACGCTGAGCCGCGACGACTTCTACTCGGGAATCGTGGCGGAACCCCCGAAAACCATGAACAAGTACCGCTACCTTATCTTCTTCGACGACGGCTACGCCTCCTACATCCCGCACGACGAGATACGTGTGGTGGTGCAGCAGAGCAAGAACGTCTTCGACGACATCCACCCGAACAGCAAGGAGTTTGTCAAGAAGTACCTGATGCAGTACCCGGAGCGGCCAATGGTGAAGCTGTCTGTGGGCCAGGTGGTGCGAACGGAGTGGGAGGGAAAGTGGTGGGTGACGCGGGTGCAGGAGGTGGACGGGTCTCTCGTGCGGCTGAGGTTCGAGGCGGACGGAAGGGTGGAGAACATCTACAGGGGATCGACCAGGCTGGGGCCGCTCTACATGGAGCTACAGCAGCAGAGGCTCAGGAAGGACGCGCAGTTACAAGGCGGGGCCAGCGCGGTGCTCAAAAGGTAAAATTGCCATAAGTTTTTCCAACCCATTTTTCCGGACTTTTAACTCTATCTTGTTTAGGCGCCAGTTCAACCGCGGCGGCCCGTTTGTGGAGTACACCCGCCAGCCGGACGGGTCCGAGGCGGAAGACATGGGAATGCCTGGGCTTGGGGCAAAGCAAGAGGTAAGAATCGAGAGCAAAAGCATTTTCAAGTGTTAACTTCTAGCCCCTTTCTACTTCAATGCAGAAACGCGCCGTCGCCCGCAAGAGCACCTCCTCCCAGCGCCGCGACATGCTGGTCGGCCCTGGTGACATTCGCGCCGCGCCGCCCCCGCCGCCCCCGGAGGAGGAGCGGTGGGACCTGAAGGGCGAAGTGCACAATGCTCCGATCAGCCGAAAGCAAGGCTATCCATTCAAGCCGCACGAGTGCGGCAAGATCTGCCTGGAAGACCCAAAGTTCAAGTACACGGAATCGGTGAGAGACTGGTGAAAATCACACGAGGAAGGATTGCTTATAAACTATTTTTTTACGATTTTCCAGATCCTGAAGAATAATTCGCCGCTGCTGGTGCCCATCCTTCTCGGCTGGGAGAGGCAGCTCACAAAGCACAAGACCCAAAACAGGAGGTAGTATTTTAAAGGTGTTTCGTCTAACTTGAATTTTTGTTAATATCGTCTTTGCCTTCAGGTCCGTCTTTTACGTCGCTCCATGCGGCCGACGCCTCCGGAATCTGGACGAAGTCCACAAGTACCTGACGGTGACGGAATCGTCCCTGGAGATTGATTTCTTCAACTTCGAATGGTGATATATTTTTTGAAGTAGTTCGAAAATTGTTCTTATTTTGTGAGGAAATTCCAGGTTCGTCCACGTCCGGCATGAGTTCAAGCCGGAGAGGATCGAGATGGACATCCAGGACATTTCCTACGGGAAGGAGAGCGTGCCAATATCCTGCGTCAACTCCCTCAAGGACGAGTACCCGGTCTACGTGGAGTACTCCACCAAGCGCATCCCCAAGGAAGGCGTCCACATCAACACGGAAACAGATTTCCTGGCCTGCTGCGACTGCACGGACGACTGCCAGGACAAGGACAAGTGCGCCTGCTGGCAGCTCACCATCCAGAGCACGGCCGCCGCCGGAGACGGCAAGATCAACCCCAACGTCGGCTACAATTACCGCCGCCTGCTAGAGCCGGTGCAGACGGGCATCTTCGAGTGCAACTCAAAGTGCTCGTGCAAGAAGACGTGTCTCAACAGAGTTTCGCAGCACTCGCTCAGGCAGCGCCTGCAGGTCTTCAAGACCAAGAGGAGGGGGTGGGGCATAAGGACGCTGGTCGACATACCTCAGGGCTCCTTCATCTGCATCTACGTAGGCAACCTGTACACCAACTCAGAGGCGAACCAGGTGGGGAAGGACTTTGGCGACGAGTACTTCGCCGAGCTGGACATGATCGAGACGGTTGAGCGGGGCAAGGACGGGTACGAGTCCGACTGCGACGATGAGGACGAGCTGATGGAGGAGGGAGACAGCGACGACGGAGGGGGCGTCAGCCCCTTCAGGGAGGGCAGGGGCAGCGGGAACGACGACGACGGAGACGAGGACTGCCTGCCCTCCACCGAGGACGAAGAGGACGAAGAGGACGACTTCGGTGACGACGACATGTAAGTTTGCAATTGAGTAACCGTAGGGATTGCTGCTCTTTATACAAATGTCAAATTGTAGGTCGAGCCGTGAGGACACCCTGTTGAAGATGCCCAACGTGAAGCCGACCCACTCCGGCCAGGACCGGCAGACCCGGAGTAGGAGGGCCAAGACCGACGCCCCCAACTCCGGGACTGCCGCTTCCGCCACTTCTGAGGGGGAGGCCTCCAAAAAAGTGCCCAAGCCGCAGACTCCCATGAAGAAGCGGGGTCCCAAACCCAAGGCCAAGGCGCCTGAGGAGCCCAAAGAGAAGCTCATTTCCACCCGCAAACACTTCGGTAAGGAGGAGGACGTGTACATCATGGACGCGAAGACGCGCGGCAACATCGGCCGCTACCTCAACCACTCCTGCTCCCCCAACGTCTTCGTGCAGAACTGCTTCGTGGACACGCACGACCTGAGGTTCCCTTGGGTGGCCTTCTTCGCGCTGGACTACATCCGGGCCGGCATGGAGCTCTGTTGGGACTACTGCTATGTGGTGGGGCAGGTGGACGGGAAGGAGATCCTCTGCGGGTGCGGGTCATTGCAGTGCAGAGGCAGGCTACTCTAAGGAAGAAGTCGAATTTGTTCGATTGCATTTTGCCAGTTACTGCCAGCCAAAAAATACTTTTGAAATCCTCCGAGTTATGTCTTGTCTGTCTGTGTACTAGAACGGTAAATATAATTGCGTGCAGTGAAGCGAACAATCTTTCTTGCGTATAAGTGGATCGAGGTCGCAACTTCTGTTTTCGCTGCCGCAAGTGTTATCCTCACCTCACGCATTTCAGGAAAAAAAAGTGGGGCGGGGTCGACTTTATTGCTCGTTGGGCCGAAGGGAGGGGATTTGCGGCATGATTAAAATAGGGGAAAGTGGTGGGTTGTCGCTTCAATATTGTCCTCGACCCCTTCCTCCTCCTCCTGGCCTCATGCTGTTCCCGCCCACCTGCTGCATCTCCTGCTTCGGGTCGTAGTAGCGGTCGTCCGCAGAGGTGTGCTGGCCACTAAGGGAAAATATTATCATAAATATGCTGCGAGTCATTCCTCCACTTCTCGTTCTTTTTTTGGAAAGGTCAGGTGCTCTTATTGCAAGTTTAAAATGTGTGACTCACCGGTGCATCAAAACGAGAAGTGGAGGAAGGAATGGTGGAAGAGGACGGACGGACGGAGGGACACGGACGCTCACCGATCACCGTACCTGTAAAGAGGATTGTCAAAAGCCGGCTGCTGCGATGGCGGCGACTGCTGCTGCTGCTGCTGCTGTGGGGCCCTGGTCACACTGTAGTTCCCCACCTGGGAACCCTTATATCCCCGAGTTAAGTTTCGAGGCCCACCAGGCTACAGACACTGAAATGTTTGACTAATTTCGCTCACCATCTCCTTCCGCAGCTGGTAGTACTTGTACGACACCCCTGCCAGCGCTATGGCCAGGGCAATCACCAGCAGGATTAGGACTTTTTGCAAAAAAAAAATAAAATATAGTAAAGTAAATGTTGCCTTTCCCGCATCTATAGTGGCTTGTTATTTTTTTACTGATGACTGCCGCCTTGCTGGTCTTGCTGACGGGAGGCTCCTCCTCCTCCGGCTTCTCCGGCGGCTCCGGCGTGGTCCCATCCTTCGGCGGCGGGGTCGGGGTGGTCTCCTCCTCCTCGCCACCGACGCCGCCTCCGCCGTTGTTGGGGTTCTCCACCGCGTTCGGGTCGCCGTCAGCAGCGTTGTCGAGTCTCTCCGCGATGGCGATAGTCAGCCTGTCCAAATTGCATACGTTTTTGTTGCCCGTACAAAACTTGAATTTAATTGCCTGGGGTTTTCGGTGAGTGTGACGTTGTCTACAATGATAAGGGAGTCTTCAGCGGCGCCCCTGCGGGCAGTCAGCACTAGGTCGTAGTTGCCGTACGGGAGGATCTCTTCTGCGATCGAAAGTCTGTCGCGAAAAAATATTTGGTGAAAACATTTACTTCCCCTTTTTAAAAAATTCTTGCCTGAGAATGCTAAACTCCTCCATCCTGCCAAAGTAGTCTCCGTAGTCCCTCACGTCGAAGAGAAGAAACTCCCGGCGGACGCCGAAAAAGTCAGGAGACTTCCTGGCGAAGGAAAAATGGCAAAAAGTAAAAACACCGCTGTGAGTTTTTGTAGAAAACTAGAAATGTGAATCGCACTTCACAAGCTCGACAGAAAAGAATGGGTTGTCTAGTGGATCCTCCGCGTCTTCGTCGTAGCCTTGGATGCGCACCGCCATCTCCACCATTTGGTTGTAGTCGGGCTGGGAAAAGCAGATTCGTGTTTTCGCATTTTCTAAGTATGCGGAATGTAGTTAAGTCAGGCAAACCCTACCTTTAGCGACACCGTCCTGACCATGGTTGCATTCCTGCCTGGGTCCGCCTCGTCGAACTGCGGGACGATCCCCACGCTGGGAGTGTACTCAAGCTTGGAGAGGACGTCGATCGTGTTGACGATGCTCTCCGCCGGGGTCTCACCTCCCTCCTCTTCCTCTTCCTTGTCGTCGTCGCTGTCGTTGTCGTCCGCGGGAGCGTCTATCATGACGTAAGCCACCGTGGAGAAGTTGCTGAGTGCCCACCCTCCGGTCGAGTTGGTCTCGAAGTCCACAAACTCGGTCTGCCCCCACTTCCAGGCGTTCACCTCAACTTGCCTGCCGTAGTCCTTGGACTGAAAGGTGAAAAGTTTGAATTGTTAATAGCCGTCATCTGCCGTAGCAAAACGGTGGACGGCATCTATGACGGTACTTTTCACGGCATTTTATGTCTATTTACGTGCGAATGCGTGGCGTGCCTCCTTCCCCTGACTCCGTCCGTGTACTCCTGGAAGACCTCGTCGACCGTCTTGCCTATAATCCTGGCCGTGCAGTTCTGGATGCACTCGGCCAGCGTAGGGTAGTTGTTGCCGTTGCCCTCGCAGCCGCCGTACACAAACACCTCGCACTGGGAGGTCTCCACGTTGTAGTACCAGCTGAGAATTTGTAGTTTGGTGTTGCATTTATATTGTATATAAATTGTTTAGGAACATAAATATGACGTTTGTCCTGTCTTACTTCTCGAAGTAGGCTTTGCACCTGCCCCTATCAGAGGGCTGGGTGCAGTTTTCAGGGATGTTGCTGTTGTTGTTGCTGTCACCCTCGCCGCCTCCGTCCTGCCTGTCCTGGACGGTTAGAACGGTGGCTTCGACGGCGGCCAACGACGCAAACGCCGCCACCGAGAGCGCCCAATACCACATACTGCCCATGCTCCGCTTCCCACTTAATTCTGGATTTCAAAGTTTTTAATCGGGCTTTCTCCTCTTCAACGTATCTTTCGTCGACTGCGAATGCCTCCGGAGGAGGAGGAGAGATCAGATGTGCCTTTTTTTCCGTGTTGGGGGCGGGGGGAAATCTGTGCGCTCATGGGAGGAAGCTTTTTTGACGGTGTGAGAGGGAAGAGGCACATTTGCGTCGGTCCTCCTGCTGCTACATACCAGCCCCGCTACGTAGATATCCACCGGCTGTTTAAACGTGAACCTACGTTGCGGTGATCGACCTAGAGAGGCTTAGCATAGAACGTTGTGTGGAACCGGAAGCGACGGTGCAAAATGAGGTCGCCCAAGAGAGGGGAAATCCCGTGAAGACCTTAGGTAGTTTTGAAGATAGTAATCTACAATGATGACGTGAGTCATTTGAATTCGGGCTTTCATTCGAGCTTTGCACTATCACAATACTATAATTGAGTCTTTCTTTTGTTAGTAGCAAGTCTGGAATATGAAAAATGTTGTCCACTCCGCGCAAGAAAAACGAAGTATATGGTAGAGCAAGAAGATACGATGAAAGCTTAAAAACCTTAAAAAGTTTTAAATCTCCCCCAAAAATATAGCGACCTTTAAATAGTCTTGTATTGTCATAGGTACTCCTGGAATTCAGGGAATGATGACGACGGTGGAGGCCGCCGCCGCGGAAGCCTCACAGAAGGAGGGAAAGAAGGGCCTTCCCCTGAACTGAGTCAGATCATAGCTTGGGATCGCAACACCTGTGCAGTGAGAGAGAGAGAGACGCGAACGGAAGAGCAAAAGCAAATTCAACCCTGCCTCGTCTACTCTTGAAAAAGGCAAAAATTTTATAGCTGAAAGATTTCGTAGCTAAACTTTTTAATAGGTAAAGGAAATATTGCCGAAGAAATTCGAAGGTACTCTCTCTTTCCCTTTTAGGCA
>JAAUXV010062994.1_pt1 | contig 20807 bp, 17 predicted proteins | sample 7278181 | NCBI WGS metagenome assembly JAAUXV01 (sample SAMN14350114, study PRJNA611818) | marine sediment metagenome | isolation source: surface marine sediment (2.1m) | place: French Polynesia: Moorea | collected 2018-08
ACAGCATGCACGGTACGTACTGGTTTTTTTGTACCTCCCCTCGATCCTCCACCCAACAGGCCTTGTTGCCTTCACCACCTTCTCCAGCCTTGGCTCCGTCCTCCTCCTAACAGTGGACAGGTTCATCTTCATCGTCTTCCCTCTCAAGTACGACTTCATCGTCACCATGAGGAGGGCACTCGCCATGGCCCTACTCTCCACTCTCGCCGCAACCGCGTTATCCGTGTGGTACGGGATGGAGGCAAAACTGCCGTGGGACAAAGTGAGAATATTTGAATTCAGAATTTAAATAAAGTAAAATATCGAATTGTTTTTTGTCAAACAGGTGTGCGTGTTCCCCCACGTGTTTTCGCAAGCCCTGCTAATTTTGTGCTACACTTTGATCCTGGCCACCTGGCTGTTGATGCACCTCGTCTACATTGTCATCCTTGGCATCGCCTTCAAGCACAAGAGGGAGGCGAAGAAAAAGACCCGGACAAACCAAATGCTCAAGAACTCTTCTCCGTCTTCCGCTCGGGGGGGAACACCAGCAGTGGGAAGGCAGGATTCAGGGCAAGGGCAAGACAAATATGTAAGGCATTGATACTTCACACCAAACCGCCCGTACACTTATTCGTAAAATAGCTAGCTTGAACGAAAGTACCAGTAAGCTAGGCGTTGCATTGCCGCCAATCCTCATTTCACCCTCAACGGCAAAGAAATTTCAATTAGGGGGCTGCTGCGGGGAAGAAGCAATCGCCGGACGAAACCACCGGCAATGATGAACAACAGTCAGAGGAGAGGACCAAGGCGGCGGCGGCGGCGGATGCGACGCGCTCCAGCGTAAGGGGACAAACCGGGGGGAGGCTCAGTACCATTTCAATCGTCAGGATTAGAACTCAGGTAGGTAATTTAAGGAAGATCAATAATTTTGAACTTTTGTCCACGAATACGTTATATTCGAAAAAAAAAATATTTTTGTGAGTAATGCAGATATCCGATAAATCAAATTGCTTGTTCAAGTGCCTCCTTCCTCCTCCTCCAACCATCCTAAACGCTTGAGAGACTCCTGCGTCCTCTCCACGAGCTTGTGTGCGAACCTGATCAGGCTCCTGTCCTCCGTGGGATCTTTTGTGTACCTGTCGCAGATCCTCTTGGTTGCCTTCTGGCATCCGCGCCTGTAGTGCGCCATCAGGGCAGTCCCGGCATCCACTATTTTAAAGTTGCACTTTCCAGAGTGAGTGAGGCACCGGGTGGGGGAGTGGGCGAAGGCGGTGGAGATTCGATCTGAGCGGAAGATGCTCTTGAACAGGCCGGCGGTCGACTGAACGGAGCGGACGGTGTGGCCAAGCATGTGCATGTAGTCAGGAATAGACGGAATATGCATTTTGACAGGGGAAGTGCCGTTCTCGTCCTTCCGTTCCACCGTCATGCCGTCCATGAAGTAAAAGTTTTTGAAGGAGTACCACGAATAGCTGATCCTATTCCCCACGCTCTCCATCTCACGGAAGAATCCCAGCATTTGCCTCCAGTCGGAGTGCAGGCGGGGAATGATCATCTGCAAGATTTGAATTTAAAATCTGAATTACTTCGAATAATTATTTTCGACTTGGTGGGAAATTGAGTTACCTCGTCAATGTCCAGAATGCTGACGTATTCGAAGCTGCCCATATATCCGTAGAGGCACTCGTTGTAGGCGATCTTGTCATGGGTCATCTGGAGGTGGAGGTGGTTCTTCCAGGTCAGTTGCTGAAGGTACGGATGGCTAGCAGTGACAAAGGGGTTTTCTCCATTTGTTTTGATAGCACATTGACGAATCTTCTACTCACCTCGGGTGGTGACCAGCCATGGTTCTGTGGACCAGGTCCACGAACCCCAGTTCCTGGTACCATTGGAAAGTCCTCATGATCTCCTCCGCCAGGTGGTAGTAGGACACGACCACCTTATCTACCCGCATCAGGAACAGCAAATCAAGCCACTCCACCAGGCGGGGAACGAAGGAAGAGTCAGGCAAAATAAGGACGCGGGTGCACACGGCTATTCGGCCCTCTCTCGGCTCAGCACCTTCAAACACAAATTCAAATACTGTACAGCATTTTTTAAAAACAAACATTGACTTTGGGAAATTTTTGATTTTTTAAATTTGCATTTTTCACTGGCTTTGACTTCTCACTTGATATTTTCGGCTGCACCTTGACCAGATTGGAGACGACCGAGCATTTTTTCTTCCTCTTCCTCTGTTCCTTCTGCTCCTCCTGCTGCCTCTTGTCCACTACCGACACTCCGACGATGGTGATGCCATTGGTGTGCGTTGATGTGGTGGCGCAGGATATCATGATGGAAGGGTCAGTGCGTTTCTGGAAGTAGATCTTCCGGACTTCGTACAGCTCAGTCTCCTCCACCAAAGCTCCCTTTGACGATGATGTTGAGTTTTCGTACCAAAGAAGACACGTCAGATTTTCCCTCTGCCCCAAAGTCGATTTCCCAAAACTGCCTGAAGATTGTTCAAATATTTAATTTTCGTCCCATTAAAAAATTATTTATCAACGCACGCGTCGTCTAATACGGCGAATATTCGAACCGATGCCGAACTATTTCTCAGCCTCCTGGCCCTCAGTCTGTCGTCCAGGAATGCCCTGCTCATGTAGAAGATCTCCTGTTCCGATGTGATTGCCATCTGCCAGTGCTGGTTGTGGACGGCCAGGTGCCAAGGGGTGGGGACTCTCCAGCAGCTAGAGTTGGGGCCTCCGATGCTTGTGGCTACGGTGATTATTGAAAACCTGTTGTTGCTGCTGTTGTTCGAGCTGTTGCATAAATCAAAATTATTTACAGCCAACTTTTAAAATGCTGCTGTTTGCTCCTACTGCTACTGTATATGCTGCTGCTGTGTTTTACTGGTGGCATCATTTTTACCTGCGGCGTAGCCGAGCAGGTCTAGGACTGCTTTGTGGCGTTCTTGTTGTTGTTGTTGTTGTTGTTATGTTAGTTGACATTTTTCTATTATTGTCAAGACAACCTCCTAAAAAATCTTTGTATAAACAAAGTTGTAGATCCTAGTGAGAAAAGATCCTGTGCCAAATTTGAGCCCCTTGTGACCAATAGTTTTGCCAAAAATGGCCAAAAACGATTCATCTCTTTTTTGCGATTTTACATTTTTGGGCTTAAATTTAGACCTCCAAAATGACCTCCAAATTTAAATTTGACCTGATCCGCCCACCATAATTTGGGGGTGCCAGATCCTTTTGTTTTTATGATTTTTTTGCCAGGGCACCACTCCTTATGCCTCAAATTATCATTTTAAATATTTTTTCAGATCTTTTGATCACCTTTCTCTTGGATTTTTCATATTTTTCCAGATTTTCCTTCTTTCTGCATTCATATCCATGCCGCAGGTCTTCAAACAGAGTCTGTTCTTGTTGTCGTAGTAATGTAGTTGCGCTTGGAATTAAAAACCCTCACCTGGCTTTTTCAAGTTTTGCCTTAGAAATGGCAGAGGCACATTGCTCAGGTACCTCCCCATGCCTGACCAGCTCTTCTCTGCAGTCTCGTTCCTATCGATGGAGAAGCTTCTCGGGTCGAATCGAAGCCTATCTGGTGGGAAATGGAAATTTTAGAATAGACATTCCTGGTTTTGGGTAGTGTTGCCACTGACATTTTGTTGGAATCTGTTGCTGTTCTTCCCTCAGTGGTGGGGTCCTGGCAAAAAGTATCACTTCCATGGCAACGTTGAACGCCAGGATGCCCAAAACGCCTCTCACAAATATTCTGCGAAGTTTCCTCATCTCTTTCAGCTACAGCAGCAAGTATAGCTGAAAAACCAATCACAACTTCTCGGCTGGAAAATTGAAGCCAACACCTGTTAATAATACTTAAGCACGTGTAAGAGATTCAAGTGTTTTGTACCAATTTAAATAATACGATGAATTTTTAAATTGGTTTTTGTAGGAAAGTGTGTAATATACGGTATAATTAAGATATTTTGAAATTCCAGTCAACTTTGTACCCTTTTGTTATTCCCAGATCCAATCTACGTTCCGCACTGTCCGCTACGTGGTCCTGCTGCTGTTGGTGTACTCCCTGGTGCAGCTCCCCACGCTGTCTGTGGCAGTGGCAGACCTCCTGGACCACTCCAGGATGAGCGAGGACCACGATCGGTGCCCGAAGGAGGAGGGGGCAGAGCTGCCCGGAGGGGAGGAGGGGGACGCACTCGCCGTCTCATTCCTCAGATGCATGATGCTCTTTGCCATTGAGGAGGAGGACGGTACGAGATAGAGGCTCCATCATGGAGTTGCAAAAATGGAATATGTGTGTGGACCCGAATTCAAATCTCGTCTATCCCTATCGCCAGGCGTGTGTGTGGTCCAGGCCCCCCGTCACGAGGAAGGCGACGAGCCTCTCCCCTGGTGTAGCATGGCCTCCGAGACATCGCACGCGATCAGGCTGGCCACCATTTTCGAGCTGGCGCTGCTGGGTTGGGTGCTCAACGTACTCGCGAATCCTATTATATATGCTTTCTGGTAAATTATTCCAAATATGTTTAGAGACTTATATATGTGGAATTGGAGGATGAGCATGGTGCCAATTTCAGGTATCCTGTGTTTAGGAAGAACCTGCTTAAGATGCTGGCCAAGGCGAGGAACAGGGCGGCGGCAGCGTCCGAAATATCCGTCAGAGAATAAGCGAAACATCGAATAACGTCTTTGGAAAAATCCGAACAGTTTCGCTGTTGCATGGAATATGGAATATTTTTATTTAGAAGAATTTTTTTTCTTTCTTATGTCCGAAAAGTAATACCTCACAAGCGCGTTTGAACCTGACAATCTGCGGTAATTACAATACATCGATTTGTTACATTTTGCTATGGTTGTCTTGTTGTACCGAAATATAATTTGTGATATCTTCATGCCTCATTCAGAGTCATTCTTCAATTGCCTTTCTGTTCCTTTACAGCCAAGGGTGCCATGCGGGGTCCATCCTGCACAGGTTGTCCGGAGAGTTTGCAGCCGCCACCAGGGTGCTGACCTTGCTCTCGGTGCCGTCGAAGGAGGAGAGGCTGTTGAGGCGCTGCACGATAGTGGAGACCGCCTTGTTCACCATGGTGATGATCACCTCGCGGTCCGTGTTCTCGGGCTGGGCGCCAGGCTGCTGCTGCTGCTGCTGCTGCTGCTGGCTCCCGCTCGCACCGGCGCCGCTGGTGCTGGGGGTGCTGCCGCCGCTAGCCTGCTGCTCCTGAGAGGCAGAGGCAGATGAGCCCGACGCAGAGGATGACGATGTGGAGGCCTCCGCCGTGGCCGGGGCGGTGGCTGACCCGCCGCGGTTGACCTTGTTGTTCCACGTGATCATCTCGTCCCTGAGGATGGCCCTCAGGATGGCCTGGATCTTGAAGCTCGGGTGGACGAAGCATCGCGCGGCGGCGATCATGCTGGCGGTGAGCGGGCCGCGGACGCCAGTCTCTGTCACGAAGTCGTAAACGTTGGGAGTGAGGCGAAACGGGACCGGGCGGTTCGAGTCGAGCTCGCCCGAAACGTCGTCAACGTCGAACTTGAAGTAGGAGACGTTGAGGAGGCCGCAGTCCTGGTGCACGTACATCATGTCTGGGTTGAGCCGCGAGAGGTGGAGCACGTACTCAGCGAAGCCTGCCAGGGCCAGCTGCAGCGTGAACACCTTGCGGAAGGTCCAGTAGTCGGTGGCGGACCTGAAGGCGGAATGGGCCCACTCCCTCAGAAGTCCCCTGGGCACCATCCCTCCCTGCACCTCCCTGAGTATGTCCCTGAGCACCTGGTGGCTGGCCTGAGTGCCCCGCGCCTGCACCGTGGCCAGGCGCTCGTAGAACTTGCCTATGGGGCTGTCGTGGTCCATCCCCCGCCTGAGGCTGCGCTCGCGGTAGACGTCGAGGAGGGAGACCGAGTGGGGATTGTCCTCCACCAACCTCATCTGCGGGGAGACGGCGACGACGCGAGGAACGGTGAAGTTAAGGAAGCGCCGGGAGGTCTCCTTGTGCTTGCCAAGGAGGTGGTTCATCATCCTCAGTAGCTGTAACACCCGCTCCTCTCTCCTGGCGTCGGCCAGTCCGGAGTCGTTGACCACAAGGTAAGGGTAGATCTTGCCGTTGTGCCCTCGGACGTAGAGTCGCCTTGCGGACGAGTTGTGCTTCTGCACGATCTCCACCCTTGGCATGAAGCGCTGGATGTAGACCTGGTAGTGCGAGTGCTTGGGCAGGAGCAGCTCGCCCGGCAGCTCAACTTCCGCCGTCTGGCGGGAGAAGTTGCTCAGGAAGCGGCACTTCTCCTCAATCAGGAAGGACTTGGGCAGCACCTTGGTCTTCATCTGGAAAACATGATAATTATGGTCTTTAGTTTCAAAGCCAATAATACACTTAAACTCAAAAAAGAGGGCTTTCTTACCTCCAAAATGCGGATCCACTTCTTGAGCTTCTGTATCAGATTCTGCAGCTTCATTGCCCCGGGAACGCTGAAGTCGAAGCTGGAGGCGAATTCAGACTTCATCTTCTGGAATACGGGGTCCTGCGCAGTGGCCTGGGCGCGCCGGACCAGGCTCTCACTGGCCGCGCTACTGCCCCCTCCTGAGCCGCCCGCCGCGGCCGCGGCCGCCACTGCAGCAGCTCCAGAGGGCACTCCTCCCGCCCCTCCTCCTCCGACGGCCGCTGCCGCACTGCCGGCTGCGGCAGCGCTGGAGATGTTCTCTATCCCCAGTCCGAAGGTAGAGACGAGCTTCTTGACGAAGTTTAACGTGTGTGGGGTGATGGTGGCCTCGCTGACTGTCATTCTGTTGTCGAATGCGATGACGTAGCACTTGGCCAGGCCCTGGCGGAGCTGGCGGAGGACCTCTTCGTACCAGTTCTCGCGGAACCAGACCATCTGGTCCACGATTCCTTCCAGACTGGACAGCACGGTCGGGTGAAGATCTCTTTGCATGTGCATTATCCTGGAGCACCTCCACATCGGGGCAGTGGCTCTTATGGGACCAGAAGCCTCTGCGCCGGTGGCCTGCTGCTGCCCCACCTGCTGTTGCTGTTGCTGCCCTGGGCTGTCCGAGTTCCTCCTCTCCGCGATGACTGCTCCCGCTCCCCCTCCTGCCTGCGCGAGTTCCCCCGTCTTGAACCTCTCCCTCTGCTCTATCTTAAGGGTGAGGTACAGCGTACGGATGGGGAAGTAGACTGCCTGTGGGAACATCCTGCCGACGGTGCTTAGCAGGTTGAGGATGAGCTTGCCCTCGGCGCGTACTAGGCAGGTCAGGAGCTGTGGGATCCAGGGCAGCCACTGGATGGGAGGTACGCCAACGTGATACTTGTCCACGGCGTCGGCCAGCGCTAGTGTCTCGTCGTCGTACGTCAGGAGCCACAGGACCTTCGCCAAGTACTTTCTCGACTTCGATTCGTTCTGGTGCCTGCAGGCATGAAGGTAACAGGTGATTGCCTCGACGCCGAAGCTCGTGTTCCTGGCACCTCCCTCCTTGGTGAAGATGCTCTCCAGGTAGTCACCCCACAGCGCCCAGGCCTTCACCAGGGTGTCGTGCATCTGTACCGCTGCCGAGAAAGCCTAAAAATACAAGAAAATATTTTTTTAAAACATAAATCCCCCCAAAAATATAAAAAAAAACTGCCGGGACATTTTAAATTTAGAAGTGGGACATAGACAACAATTTATGGCTGCTAGCTGGGAAATAAGTATCTTGGGAGGAAAGTGAAAAGTGAAAACTACGTGAGAAAATGGCTCCAAGCAGAATTAGACGCCGGATCAGAAGAGACGAGCCGTCGTCGTCCTCGGTGATAGTCCTGATCACTCTACGCGCTGTTGGAATGCAATGCATGTCAGCATTCACTTTCTTTCTTGCCTCACTAGGAGCTATTCTCTGCATGGCATATTTTCTAGTTATGGTTCTCCCCCACTCCCTCTGGCTACAAGAAGGTTTTCTGAACGGAAAGGAGGTGGTTGCTCCCTCTCTGAAGGTCCCTGGATTTCTCCTTCTAAGTCACATAACAGGATATGACATGGAACAACTCAAGAGTCTAGACAGAGCCAAAGTGTCTGAGAGAACCATGTCATACTTTGTGGAACTTGGAAAATCCATGGGGTTCAACAGCACCAAACTTGAGTCCCAGGCCCTTGCTTCTTGGGCCTACATTGAATTTGGCATAGACCTCTTCTTTATTATGGGATTTATTGTATCTTTGATGATCTTGATTGCTACTGTAAAAAAGACAAGCATCCCTGTGGGACTTTGTCTTTCCTACCCTTACATTTTGTTTCTATCAATCGTGGTTGTCCTGAGCCTATCTATGGAGATATATTTAGTAGTAGAATTTCGATCCGAGGCTCGCCAACAAGTGTCAACAGTTCAAGGAGAGCATGCCTACGTCAAGATTCTGATGGTGCTTGGGGCAGTTTTTGCAGTATCTGCTATAGGACTATTTTGTGCGGTCTCTTTTGTCAACACAATGGGTGCCAGGAGCAAGGAAAAACGAAGAAGGAAAAGGTCTCTTGAGTCCGTGTCTAGTGGCTCAGAGACTGAAGCCAAGAAGAAAAAGTCCAGCGTAGAAGTGGACCAAAGGGACATTAGTGTGATTCTTGCAGAATAAGTGTTTCAATTCAAACGGTTCGGAACTGTAAATTTTTATGCTTAGTCGCCGTTGTAAGTACAAGTTGATTGTAATACGAAAATTAACAATCGACCAATGTGCAATCCCGAAAAAATTAGTTGGCCGAGTTGCTAAATCGGTAGCACGTTGGTTTGGTTGGTTTTAATACAGGTTCATGTGAAACATGTAAAAAGTCGTATTGCTCCCATGACTGACAGCTTGGACTGCCTGCTTGACTCATCCTTGATACTTCAGCACCTGTGTAGCTAGGAGATGATTGTATCCATTCAAATGTGGTCTTGTTGACTTGGACACTGTTCCTGGATCCCCCCCCCCGAGGTCTTCTGCCACCAGCAAATCATTTGTTTTTAAGATCCCACCATTCAGCTAATTTTTAGAAACCATTTGTGTTCATTTTCATTTCCAACTTCATTAGTAGAGCGTCGGACTATTAAACGGCAGTTACTTTTTTAATTCTAACCGAATAGATGAAAACTCACCTTGTTGGCATCTTCGGACCTCCCAATCTGAGAGAGGAGCATTCCCTTCAGAGCATAGAATTCGGCGGTCATCTCCTTCGTGAAGTACTTCAGGTTGGTTGACTCGATGACCTCTAGGCCCTCCTGGAGCTCGCTTTTCCCCAGGGTGACAGCGGTCTGTACATAGCACTTGACCTGCTGTCGGATCTTCTGGAAGCAGTCTACGATGGGAACGCTGGCGATAGTGTAGATGCGGGACAGGGACTCGAGGCAGACCCCGGTCAGGCTGTGCTTGCGAGCCACCTTCCCGAAGTGTATGATGGCTTGGGCGGAGGCATGGACGCCCAGCATGCTGTGGTTGCTGGACGAGTCCTGCTGGTCGTTGTTGTAGTGGTTGGCGATGAACTGGTAGTGGTGCTGGCGCCAGGTGAAGATATCAGACCAGTGCGACAGGTCGTCCGAGATGACCGGCAGTCGGTTGCGCCAAGTTTTGACGATAGCCTTCATGTCATGCAGCGAGTTGGTCCTCCCGTGCAGCAGGCCTTGGTGTATCTGCGCCGCCTCCTGAAGTTCCATGACCTGCTGCGCGGCCTGCAGATAGGGCAGGTGCACGTGGGAGACCACTCTGGGCAGGCGTCTCCAGTCCTTCATGCACAGTGTGGACGCCTGCTCAACGTAGCGCTCCACCATGGTCAAGTGCGGGTCGTCCGGGTGGCAGATGGCAAGGTAGCCCCGGTACAGGTTCATCTTCCAGGCCATTTCTCGCGGGAATCCTGCCTCCACCTGCTGCAGTGACTCCTTCATGAGCTGCCAGTTGGGGCTTCGCCAGGCAGATTCCAGCACCAGCTGCGGGTTGTTGCCGGGTCCCTTGGTGTTGCCGTAGTCCAGCAGGATCTCCCACTGGTTGAGCTCCTTTGAGCTGCGCACCCAGTGGTCCTCCCACAACTTGACCTCCTGCTGGAGCGCCGAGTTGCAGCCGCCGGCAGAGTGGTCATTGCGGAACTTTGACATGGCGAGCTCGTAGGCTCCCTGTGCCTGCTCGAAGAAGCCCTGCTGCTCATAGGCTATAGCGATGTTGGTCTCCTGGTACTTGGCCTTCTTGTGCCAGAGCCCAGCCCACATGTCCTCCTCCTTGAGCAGGCTGTACATCTCTGACAGAGCGTCCATGGCCTCCTGCTGAGGAGTCAGGTTCACGCTGGGGTCCAGGTCCGAGAGGTGCTCCAGGTGCTCCAGCTGGTCGCGACGAGTCTTGATGGCGTTGGCATGCACTCCGCCGTTAGGGTCGAATGCCAACTGCTCGAGCAGCAGAGCAGATCTGTGCCACAGGTTGTGGCTCTTTCCCAGGTACTTGAGTATGGGTGCCCTGATGGCCACTGGCGGCTGGCACAGCGAGAGGGCCTCCACAAAGGTGTTGACTGCGCTGGGATGGCAGTCCTTCTGGAGGACGTGGATGCCCGAGCAGACGAAGGGCACTAGCTCTGCTGCCAGTGTCTCCCGCTGCCGGTCGCCCAAGATCCGCCAGGCGCGAGGGAAGAAATTTAGCCAAACCTCCTCCGCCAACGAGGAGTCCATGTGGGCCAGCTGGCCCAGGGGTCCGAGGAAGTGAACGGTCTTCACCTGAGGGAATTCGAGGGAATAAAAATGCATGAAAATATTCATCGATGGAAAAAAGGTTTTATCAGTTTTGAAGCACCTTCTACCAATTATTTGTGGGAGATAAGAAACAAACCCAACTTGGTTAACAAAAAACAAATCCATACCTCGCTGATGGATTCGAGGAACTTGTACTGTCTGGCGACGAGCATGGCCAGCGTGCGGCCGTTGTCTGATCCCCCTCCGTTGAGCAGCCCGGCCTCCTTCTTGAGGCCTCCCTCCCCGTCGACGCCCATGTCGTCATCGGCCGACAGCCCAGCCTCCTCCGCTCCGGTCATGATGGCGGCGGCTGCGGCAGAGTCCGAAGACACCACCTCGGGCGGCTCCTCCTTGACGAGTGCCAGCGCGCTGAATGCGTTCCTCTCCCCGGGCTCGCCCAGGCTGATGACGGAGGTGACGGACGGCAGGAAGCTGCCGGGGGTGCAGTTCTGCATCTGGGCCTGCGGGGCGGCCGTGGCCAAGAGCAGCTCCAGGCACTGCTTGATCCAGTAAAAGGGGCCCATCTGCTCCCAGTTCTGAGAGCAGACGATGTACAGCAAGCGGTCGTGGAGCCGCTTTCGCATGCTGGCGTCGAACACTTCGAAGAACTTGGCCCGGATGGCGGGCTGCGGGCAGCGCAGGCCGGCCAGGAAGGCTTGCTCAAGCTTAGAGGTGAGCTCGGAGTTCTTGAGAGTGTCGTCGCGGTAGACAAAGTTCACAAGCTCCAGGAACTGGGCGTTGAGCTCAGCATCGTCCGGGAAACGCTTCTCCACGAACTGCATCATTTTGGCGAGGAGGATGGACTTCTCCTTCTGGTTTGGACCCTGGTTGACGCTCTTGAGGTCCTTGTTTTTCATCCAGTCCTCTAGCATTTTGGTGATGGCCTTCATCACCTTGACGTCAGGCGACTTCTCGATAAGGCTGACGAGGATGCTGCCGATGAAGGCCTTCCTCATGTCCATGCCCATGACGGCCACACGGTTCTTGACGAGGTCGAGGCTGAGGATGAGCAGCTCGCTGGCGGCGGCGGGGCTGTCGTTGCCGGAGGGCCCAAGGTGCTCTCGCGCCATCCGCTGCAGGACGCGCATGAAGATGGTGATGAGGCGGTCGATATAGCTGGGATTACTCACGCAGGCCGCTTTCAGCATCATGAGGGTGCCAAAGAGGGAGGACGGCGCCGCCTGAGGGTTCTTCTCGTAGTTGGTGAGCCCTTCGTAGATGACCTTCCCCACGGAGGCGTACAGCTGGTCCAGCTCCTCGTGCTTAGAGGCCACGCTGGAGCTGGTGGGCTCCGTCGGGAAGTGACTCATGAGTCTGGACAGAAGGTTGTGCACGGCGCGGATCACCTTGCTGTTAGGGCAGCTCATGCAGGTGGCGATGGACTTTTGCAGTGGCTTGAAGGCTACCAGAACCTGCTCCTTTCGCAGAATGGTTAGCAGGAAGCTGAGGATGTCCAGGCAGGTGCAGATGTTGACATAGTTGGGCTGGTTGGAGTCCACGCCCTGCGGCCCTGCCAGAATCTTCTCGAAGGCCATCAGCTTGAGCTCGCAGTTGGGCCAGAGCTCTGGCTTGAGGGCCAGCTTCAATAACGAGACGCACCGCCTGGACAGGAGCTCTCCTGGCGATGCGCCAGTCCCCGCCTGTGAGTCGCTTACTTGACAGGCCAAGCGCAGCAGGTAGTTCACCACAGAGTCGCAGTGCTGCTTTTCGAGAGGTCTGGTGGACTCGGGCCCAGTGTGTTGGTGTTGCTGCTGCTGCTGCTGCTTCTGCGGGGTGATGATGCCCACTACCGTCTTTTGTCGCTTGAGGTCTGGCAGTCCGCCTTGGTCGATCGAGCTGCGCTTGATTCCCTGGATGATCCCTCCAGGAGTGGTCGTGGTGATGGCTGATACGTTTTGCGCACCTCCGCCCGGCAGCGCCACGGCAGAGGAGGAGGTCTCTCCGCCTCCGTCCATCTCGTCCTTGACCCTCTGCATCTCCCACTTGATGACGATCTCGCACAGGTCTACGGCGAGTCGCTTCTGCTCGATGGTGGCTGTCGCGGTAAAGCCTAGTCGCTGGACGGAGCTGACCACGTGCTGGATGAGGTGGTGCCGCACCGGGTAGTACACGCGGAAATGCTTGACCACCAGCTGGAGGATGTGGACGAGCTGAGATCCGGTGTGGCCGTCTTCCACGATGATCTTCTTTGTCCAGTGGGTGAGCATGGTGTTGCCGTCCTCCATGCGCCCGGGCATGGACGGAGTGAGGATCTCCAGGGCCTGCCTCACCACCCCGCGAGCCTCGACGGCGTGCGCCTTCAGCAGACTGTGGAAGACCTGGAGCACGATGCGCTTGTGGATGGCGAACTTGGCAATGATGTGGGAGAGGAGGAGGTGGCCGTGGTAGCGCGTGGCCGGGTCAACGCAGTTCCTGCTGAGGAGGCACGGCCAGGCGTAGGTCATGAGGCGGCGGAGCTTGTTGCCCTGCTTCTTGTTGCTGGCGTCGTGGATGTGAGCGGCGCCCTGGTCCACCAGCAGGCACGAAAACTGCAGCAGGAGGATGCGGACCGTGTCGGAGGTGCCGAAGGGGTTCTCAGGGTCGATCAGGTGAGCGATGAAGGTGGACACAACATTGTCAGGGCAGTCCTGGTCGGGGGCAGGCGGACTGCCAATTAGTGCGTCCCCTTCCCCGTTGTCAAAGCTCTTGGCGAAGCAGGGGATTATGACGTACTGGAGGATCTTTCCCTTCAGCTCCTGCGACAGGTTGGACTCTGGCAGATTCCACAGTCGCACGAGCTCGAAGAAGGCCGCCCGCTTCCACTCTACCGGGAAGGCCCCGCAAACGTCGTTCTCCAGGAAGTCCTTGAGGAACTGGAAGTCGGCGACGAATCTGCCGCACAGCGCACGAAGGAGCTGGAAGAGCAGCAGGATCTCGGTATCTCGGTGGTGGCGGAAGTAGGACAGCATGATCTTCACCATGACCTTGGGCTCCTTCCAGTGGGGGTAGTCGACCGAGTCTCCCCTGAAAGTTATAAAAAAGTTGCAATTGAGAATATTCTATTGTGATTTTATAGCTCACTTTTGATGGCGCTCATGGTAAGCGTCTGTGTTCCAAATCTTCTTGACTACATTGACGACCTCGTGCCTCTCCTTGATCCAGCCCTCTTCCTGGTTGGCCAGGATCCAGGCGAACCTGACCCCGGCGAACTGGATTTCGTTGCGGTCGTTCTGTCCCAGCTGCGGGTGCGGCTGGACACCCAGGACGGCCAGGGGGTTACCGGTGCCGCTGATCATGGCCACCAGCTTGTCCACCTTGCCTCTGAGGGCCTCCCGGAAGATATGCCCCTTGTCCGGGTGCTTCAGGACGAACTCTGCGTACCTCCGATTCTGCGGGTCCTTGGCGCAGTTCTCCGACGTGAAGTAGTCGAAGGCCTCAGAGGGGAACTTGACCAGGTAGCCCATGAGGGGCTCGCGGAGGATGGAGCCGGGCTCGATAAGGAGGTTCTTCTCCGTCGTCAGGATGAGCTTGCACAGCATCTCGATGATCTTCTGCGGCGCGTGAGACGGGGGGATCTTCTGGAAGAGCCGTACGATGGCCGCCGCCACCTTTAGTTGTTGCTGGCCGCCGTTCTTGTTCTGGCCCCCCTGTTGCATCTGCTTGAAGCCGACGATGGCCACCTCAAGCCACTTCTTGAGGAGCTGCAGCAGCTGTTCGCACAGCTTCTCGTTGAAGACGGTGGGAAAGAGCTCAGCCAGGTAGCAGAGCCGGGTGATGTGGTTTAGGTTGAGATTTCTGAAATCGTTCAAGGTGCCCAGCATGGTCCTAGTCATTTGGGTCACCATTTCCTGGTCGACCTTGAAGCCTGGAAACGAAAAATATTCAATTTCAGAATATAGATTTCGGATGTATTTTTGTTGATTATCAAAACTCACCCGCTATGAAGCTCTTCATGCAGTCGTATCCTGCCTCGACCAGCTCATTGTTTGTATTGTTGAGTGCCTTGCTGTAGAGCACCGAGAATATCTTCTCCCTGCACTCGGGGATGTAGTGGCAAGCGGCGAGCGCCCTGAGCGCTGACTTGCGCAGCGGGACGAGATCCGCGATGGACTTGTAGCAGGGCAGCTTCTGGAGGGAGGCGTCGTCAACCTCGCACAGGGAGAGCAACTCGGTGAAGAAAACCTTGTGCTCCATGATTTTCACTGCAAGAAATACGCGAGATGTAGCAACGGGAAATTGTGACAAAAAAATGAGAGAACTCACAGTCAATGGTGAAAAGCCTTGGCTCTAGGGTGGTGCAGAAGGTGTTCCCATCCATGAGCCCAATCTGCGCGTTGACGGGCTGGTGCCTGAGCAGGTGCTTCTTGGGCGGGATCATGTCCTGGAGGACCTCCTTGTGCGGCTCCATCACCTGCACGATGCCCACGCCGCGAATGCTGGCCAGCAGCTTAAGCGAGCTCATGGCCTGCTCCCGAACGTAGGTGTTGGGGCTGGTCACCTGGCGAACCAGCTCGTGTGTCACCTCGTACAGGGACTTTTCCTGGATGGCCTTCAGCTCCTTGTACCTCTGCTCGGCCTCGTCGTTGGAGGTGGAGGAGGGCGGCACGCCAACTCCCGGCAGGCCCGAGGGAGTAGATGTCGGCGGTGTGGGGGCCACCAGAGGGGTGGCGCACAGGGTGAGCATCTTCTCCAGGTTGCTCTTGGCCATGTCGACGGCGCCGCTAGACACCTCCCCGGTGAGGTCCATCATTACGAAAAGTAGCGCCTTCAGGAAACTGAACTGGTGCTGGAAAACCCATCTGCGAAAAGATAGAAAGCGATATTTAGATTTTTTTTATTGACTTCGATGTCTCTACATTTTGGTATACAATTTTGGCTGCTTTCTGTCTAGAGCGTTTTTCAAATGCTTCTTTCTCTTACCTCAGATCCATCCTCTCGAACAGGAACTTTATGGCAATGCATCCTCCGAGCTTTGCGTACCAGGCCCTCTCGTAGCATAGATTACACATCCTGTCGGCCAGGTACTCCATAAGGGGCAGCCTGCAGGCGCGCTCCTTGCTGCCCAGGATGTTGGTGGCCGTGTCCAGGACGAGGACCATGGCCAGGTGCCCCGGCTTGCACAGCTCCTTCTCCTCGTGGCCCATGATGACGGAGAGTGAGTCGATCAGCACCAGCGGGTCCATTCCGGAGAGCTTGGACTGCTTGGCAGAGGTGGGGAAGGGCCCGGCCTGCTGTACGATGGCCACCATGGTGTAGTGGCGGACGAGGGCCACCATCGTGGGCAGCACAGACTGGCGGAGCTCCTTGATGGCGGCGGCCACGAACATGCCTGTGACGGCCATCTGGTGGACGCTGCGGGCCTGAGAGTCTGCGCACTTGTAGCTGGGCCCTGAAATGGGCGGGATTGGGCCCTCGCGGAAGGTCGGGTGCGACAGCAGCTTGAGCATGGTCTCCTTCTCGTCTGCTACCTGGAGCGAGGCCACCAGATAGCACTTGAGCACCTCCCAGCACTGCTTGCGGTAGAATCCCGGCTCCGTGTTGGAAGACTTTAGTGCGTTGAAGGCGGTCTCGATTACCTTGCGGACGGGAAGCCTGATGTGCTGCTTGTGCTCAGGGAAGTGGATGACGATACATGGGCCTGGGTTGGGCTCCAAAGGCAGGGAGGAGGAAGAGGAGACTAAAGACAGCGAGTCCCCGCTCCCGAGGAGGGCTCCAGACGTCTGCTCTGAGGAGGGGACGTACTCCAAAGTCTGCGGCTCCACCATCATCTTCCTGTTTCCTCCGCCGAATTTTCCCAGTACGCGGAATGCGACGTGTGCGATCTGGTCCGAGGGGTTCCTGAGCGTGCGCCACAGCGCCTGCATCAACTCTGCTCTCACTGGCTGAATGTGCTCGTAGAGGAAATCCGGCTGGAGGTTGTCCACGCACAGCTCGAGGGTCCTCAGGCCCTGGCTGACGAGGGTCTGCGATCCGTTTAGGGCTGAGACGAGAGGGTCCATGAGCATGGGCAGGTAGGGGAGGAGGGAGCTGAGGCGGACGGGCACGGTCAGGCAAAGCTCGACGAAGAGGTCCTTCATGTGCTGCTTGTGGAGTCCGGACTGGAGCCCGTTGAGGCCCTGCAGCAGGTTGGGCAAGAGCGGCAGGAACTCCTGGTACAAGAGATCGTGACTCCCTCCCCCAATGGACCGGAACAAGGCTCTCAGCAGGAGAAAGTAATTGTACGGCTCCTTAGCGCTCTTGGCCAGGTCCATGGACTTGTTGACAATCGAGTGGAGGTGGGGCTTGAGCATCTGCTCGTTCTCGGCGGCGAAGAGCGAGACCGATCCGAAGACCAGCTTGAAGAGCTTCAGGTACAGGTTGCTCCTCTCCATGTTGACGCCCATCTCGTGCATGCGCTCCAGGAGGTACTCCACCAGGATGGTGGCGAAGATGGGCGAGGTCACGTTGTTGGCCAGGAAGCTGTTGGCCATGATCTGGAGGGCGTAGTTGCGGTAGATGCGCTCCACCACGAAGTCGATGGTCTGGGTGAAGACCTCCTTGAAGGTCTGAGGGTTGAGGAGGGCGAAGACGCCGGCGAAGTGCTCCAGAACCTCCTTCTCCTCCTTGGTGCGGACGGTCTGTTGGAGGGGCGGAGTCCTGATGTGGCTGCTCATACCTGAAATGTAAGAGAGAGGAGAAAGATAGAAGAAAGAGAAAATCCAAATCCAATTCAATTCGACTCACCTCCGCCTCCAGCAACAGCCCCTCCGCCCGAGGTCACAAACCCGACTTGTCCTGCCGCGGCTGCGGCGGCCGCTGCGGCCGCGGCCGCCGCCCCTCCCGGCGGGGTGGCGTTCAGCGTGTAAATGTCAAGCGCCTCCATGGCGTACTTGACGAGTCGGATGTAGACGAGCGTCTCCTTCGGGTGGAACTGCTTGGCCTGCTGCCCGACGAGGGGAGGGGCTGCGCCGTCCTGGCCGGACTTGACGCTGGTGCAGCCCCAGGTGATGGTTTTGACTCCGCACACGAGAGTCTTCACCAAGGCGCGGCAGTCGGACACACTGTACGCTGTCGCCTGAGTCTGGGGGAACCCAAACTTGCTCTTCTTATCATCTTCTTTCTCACCTGGAAAAAGGACAATTTGATGAGTTTCTAAAAGTTTAGTCTCCATAATGGTCCATAGATAACCAATTCATGGATACACCCAGATATACCGTAGTGTGCATGGTCTTGCAAAGCAGATTTCCGAAAATAAATTTGAAGAATGAAGCAAAATGTACTCCGTAGTCTGTGCCACATCAAATGCACAATGGTCAAACAGCAATGTAACGTACCTGTCTGTTGCTGGTTTGCAGGAGAAAGAGCAGGTTTCACATCCTCTCCCGTAGGCTTCGTATCCGACAAAGTCGATGGTCCAACTGTACCAGGAGTGGCAGACGTTGCTGCTGCAGAACTGCTGCTTCCGGCTGCTGCTGCTGCCGAGGCTGCGGCTTGCTGCTGCAACTGCTGCTGCTGGATGGCCCCAACCTGCTGCTTGTGCTTTGACATGAGCACCGGCAGCTGCAGCTTGGACACGGTCTTGAACTTGAGCACAAAGACCTCCATCATGCGCATCAGCAGCTCCCTTCCTCCCCCTGGAACTTGCTCCTGGTCGCTGCGGGCCCTGATACACTCGACCAGGTTGAGGAGCAGCTTGCACGACATGGTCTGTATGCTGGTGGGCAAGGACTCGTCGTGGACGTTGCGCGAGAAGAGCTGCACTGCCCTGGCCAGGTCGGAGTGCTGGAGGTGCTGCCGGACGTGATGGACCAGGTCTGCCAGGGTGGAGTAGGCCAGCGGCCTGAGTGACTCGTGCGTGGTCCACCCGCGACCGAGGAGGACACTCTCGTCGAAGAGCTTCTCCATGTAGGGAACGAACTTGATCCTGAGCTCTGTGGCGAGGATGTGCCTTGCGGCGATGAGGAGTTCCTTGCGCAGGTGGGCCACCTCGTGCGGGCACACGGTCAGGAGAGAGAGCATGCCCTTGACCATCAGGGTGCTGTGAGTGCTCACCACCTCCTGGTAGATGCGGATTATATAGGCCAGGAAGGACAAGGTCTTGATCTGAGCGCCCATGAAGTCGACGAAGACCTCCTTGTTGAAGTCCTTGTGGGCCCGCTGGGCCTGGGAGGGCTGCAGGGTGATTGTGTTCATGATGAGTGGGATGAACTCGGCCACGTCCTGGTGGACGTACTGCTTGTACAGCTGGTACATGAGGACCACGATTATGGGGAGCTCCTGCAGCACCTTCAGGGAGAGGACGGCCTTGGGGATGAGGTTGTAGGTGACGTTAGCCTGGTTCTCGGGGCCCTTCTTCTCGGTGGTGATGGTGGTGACGGTAAAGGTCTCCCCGAGGACGGCCTCGATGTTGAACTGCGGGTCGTTGAGGTCCTTGATGCGGATGGGCGGCCTCGGGTCGAAGATCTTGCTGAGGTGATTGGGCAGCTCCTTGTAGATGGACTTGACGAAGTGGAGAAACTGGTTGATCTCCACAGAGTGCGAGGGGCGGAACTGCTTGTGCAACTCGATGATGATTCTAAGGCACACGATGACGTTCTCCTCGTTCTCGAACTCTAGCAGCTTAAAGGCCAACTTGAGCACGTCCTTGGAGTACGGCTTGAGGAACTCGTTGGCGGGGAAGCGCTGGATCATCTCCAGCACCTGCTTGCGCACCTGCTGCACGTTGTACTCGGCGATAAAGTGAGGTCTTCCGTCGCGGAGCAACTTGACGAAGACCCTCATGGCCTGGTCCAGGAACTGCTGGTACAGCGGGGAGGCCACCAGGGCGTCCAAGTTGTCGCTCAGCTCCTGCGCCGCCTTCAGTTTGGCCTCGTCCTTCTGTGAGGGGTCGTTGAGCACGGTCAGGTGCGCCAGGAACACCTTCATCTGGGCGGCATGGTCAACCACGGCCGCCGGGCTGGACCCGGACGACCCGGAGGAGGTCGCGCCGCCGCCGCCATCGGCGCCCCCGGTGACGGAGGGCGGCGCGGCGGAGAGCGGCGAGGACAGCGCGGAGGTGGAGTACGACATGGCGGCGACCTCGGAGGCTTTGGGGTGCGGCCGCGGGTGGCCCCACGAGGTCGAGGTCACGGCGGGGAGACCTCAGAGGCCGGGGAATAGATGCTTAAAAAAGACGCATCGCCCAAGTTGTTTAGTTTTTTCGCGGTTTCGAAGATCCCAGAAAGCAAATCGAGGAGTGAATTATTTCTAGTATAGAATCACAAAAAAACCACGTTTTATTGCTAGTTCCTACCCAAGGAAAAAAAATTGTCAAATAAAAGTTTTTGATCTTCAATTCCCTTTTAGTTAGTTTAGCTTAATTTAATTTTCGTTAATTGTTCAAAGTTTTGGACACACATTTTTGTCTTGCATTTGTAACTTTCGTGGCAACCATTCTCTTTGGCCGATTTAATGGCTGAAGTGGCAGACAGGGCAGGACAGAAAAGAAAATTGTTCCCCGATTTTTTACGAGATCGTGTTCGACTAATTATTTCCACATTTTCCTGTAAAATTGGGCTCTCTGCATTACTGTATATCGCATTAATATCTTGCCTTGGATAATTTAATGCAATATAAAAGTTATTCTTTTGAATATTGCTACTACTAAGGTCACAAACCTAGTAGCGATCTCGTCTGAATTAATTTTAGAGGTTGCATATCGGACATTTGAGAGGTTGCGACTAGGGATGTAAACGGGCCAGGAAAATGCGGGACTGGCGGGCTCGACTTGGCATTTTTTTTGTTTTGCTGTCTTGAGCAGGGTCGCTTACTAAAGCCCACAATTGTCTTTTTTTTTTTTTCAAAACAAAGTTTACACTGGAAAGTTTGTGTTAAAATCGTTTTTACTGCAACAAATTTGGGTGACATATAAAAAGTATTGGTGATTTTGCAAATGCGAAAAAATTGCAAAATTGGGTAAACATAGGGAAAAATGTCATCGCCACCCTGCTGCCCAGGCCCTCCCCCTCCTTTTTTATAAAGTTCCCAGATGGCCCGTGACACGTCTCCGGACTATCTCCCTTGCGGGCTCGGGCCAAGCTCGTTTACAATTTAGGACCGGGCACGGGCTGAAATTTTCGGCCCGGGCCGGGCCGGGCTTTCTGACTTTGAGCCCGGGCCGG
>JAAUXV010104961.1_pt1 | contig 20748 bp, 16 predicted proteins | sample 7278181 | NCBI WGS metagenome assembly JAAUXV01 (sample SAMN14350114, study PRJNA611818) | marine sediment metagenome | isolation source: surface marine sediment (2.1m) | place: French Polynesia: Moorea | collected 2018-08
ACGTGCACGTAGTACGGGAATACACGCTCATGCGATAAGAACCCCGGTGTCGAATTGCGTCACTCACTACGTACGTATACACCGCCAAGGCATTACGGTGGACGTTACCCTGATCCTAACTCGATTTATCCAGTTGTTTGCTTGTTTTGTACCTCCCGAGCAAAGTGCACTCACTTTGAAGTCACAGGGAAAAGGAGATTGGGAAGCCATCGTCGTAACCTTTAAGGAAAAGGAAACTCGCGTCGGTTTTCCCCTACGAAACGAGGCGGAAAAACGGCATCGCCGCCAACAAACTACCTGAACCAGCCTTTTACTTAAGAACCGCTGGAGTTGCCTAGAGACTTTGAGCACTTGTCGGGCGGGGTGAAATCTTTCGCAACGCCTCCCTCCCAGGCTCATTAGCCAAGCCGCTACCTAAGGACGGCCGAGGCGGTAGATATCCGGGGGGATTTGGCGAGGGACAGCTTCGCAGTCGCTTCCCGGATGCTCTGGGGAGACGAGTTCGGAAAAGAGAGTTAGTTTCAGCGGGTTACGAACGGTACTACAGTTTGAAACCACTCCCTTAAAATTAAGACCGCGACGAAATATGTACAACAGCCCTGCACGGCTACAACCTACGGTAGTGACTGGTAGTACATCGTCCGAATCACAAGGGGAGATACTATTTTATTCGGCCTAAAAATAGCCTTGCCCCGCGGCGGATTTTACGAAAGCAAATTTTAAAATATTGGACTTTCGCAGGAAAGGAAGGGATGGAGGTGAGCTAGTAGAACGGGAAGGGAGGAGGCTTCAGATTTGCGAGCCCAAAAGAGGCCGCGGGAAAAAAGAAGGGACACTCCTGGGAATTGAGTTGACTTTCCAAAGAAGAACGAGAGAGGGGGAAGGGGAGAAGAAGAAAGGCCACAAATCCTACAGATCAGGCATTTTTTTGATATACCGACGCAGAACTATGGGCTTTTGAATAGAGAACGTACGTACGTACATAACAGCAGTGTTTTCACCTATCAGTCGGCAAATTTGAAATTTCATAAATGCTTAAAAGATAACTGGAGATTCGCTGGAAAGTACTATAGTTTGGTAGGATTCAATATTCGTAGTGTATTTGGTTTAGCAACACGACTTTTCTACTCTCTCTTACCTTATCGCAGAGTGCTTTTAGTTCTGCCTCTGCCAGTAGCTGGCAGTCCCTGAGTTGGGAGATCCACCTGTCCAGGCACTTTATCTGCGTCGATGACGAAGTCATGGCTCTGCAGTTTAGAGGGAGGCTCTTGTTTTCTGTTCGGGGGTTTTGAACGTCCGAAGGAGGATTTGCGACTGCGGGCTCCCGACTCCTGGGGCGGACGAATTTCTACTTTTTTTTCTGTTCTTGACAAATCGCCGAGCGATAAGGGGACTCAGGCGGCGAGCTGACTCCTGTGCGAGTAAGCGAAGTGTGTGCGGGGAATGGCCCTGATAAGCCCGGCATATAGTACGGAAGAGAAGAATGAGACATGGCATCCCCTTTCTCGCCCGCCGTATACTCCCCAACGTTGGGGGGAAAAGAAACTTCCGTGCGAGCCCAATTTGTTCAGTTGCGTCAGCCGCTTGTTTTATTTCTGACAGTTTCTCTCTAATGATTTGCAATCGCATCTCAATCTTCCCAATTTCTTTTAAGTACAGGTCAATCGCTACTATTTCGATAGTCGCGGATTTTTGCAACGGAACCGACGCGGTCCCACTAGGCGTTGTACGCAATCATTTTGTTTTCCTATTCCATCTTTTCTTTGCGACGCTCAGTTCAGTCGTAGGTACAAACAGTTTTTCTTCTTCAAGCTGGCGGGTGCACAATCTTTCCTTTTCCCTCCGCCAGTAAATTTATCACAGATCTAGTGAATGCAAAAAAAGTTGAAAGTAGTAATTCTCCCCTAGCCACACTTTTTTCTCGTACTGTGAAGATAAAGTCTTGGCGCGCCCGCCTCTTTCGTTGCCTGGCATCGGCATCGACAACAGATATTGGATGGATTCCTTCGCTGTACACAGGCAGAGATACAAAGTCACTTTTCCTACCCCCACATAGGTTTTCGAAAACGGCACCTTTTTTGTTGTCGAGATTACTTTCCTATTCACACACAAATCTACGTAAAAACACAGTGCAGATACTGCAATACATAACGAACTGTTTTGGGCAATCCCTGTATGCCCTGGGAAATCTTGTTTCACGGATCCAATTTGACGCTAGGCCGCACGCTGTCCAAGGTCAATCATTGCGGCTTATGCTTCCTCCCCCCTCAGTTATGCTTGGCATGCCCGCCGCCGTACTGAGGCGCGGCCGCCGGCACTGGCATTGAGGCCACGAGGCCCGGCGGGATGGGAGCCGGCGGCAGCAGGGGAGGTGCGGGGGGAGTCGCCAGCATGTTGGCGGCGTTGTTGGGCACCCGCTGCTTGAGCGCCTCGCCCTCCTTGGGCGTGGAGGTGAGGACGGGGGAGTTGCCGTTGGCGGATCTATTGTTTGCGCCGGCCGCCAGCGGAGAGAAGCCGGGACTTGCGCCGCCGTTGGCACCACCGTTTGTGGCGCCTGCTCCTCCTCCGACGGGAGCTTCCGGCGTGCTGCTAAGGAAGGCACCCCCGTCCGCGCCGTTCTTGTACCTCGCCGCTCCCGTCATCGAGGGAGAGGTGATCATGGGGCTGTGGTGGTTGATCCCCGTGTTGGCGGCGGGGATGGCGGCAGGAGGCCTGGGCAGGTGCGGCGTCGACTGGTGGTGCCTCAGGAGCCTGGCGTCACCCGCGTCCGTCGCTCCAAGGAAGCGCAGGCTCGTCTGCTTGAGCTTGGCCAGAGCGTGGTCGTCTCTGCAAAACAATTGAGGACTCTGTCATGCAAATCTAATTAATCTCTGTGGCTTTTTACCTCAGTATCTGTATGGTGAGCGGCCAGACCAGGTCCGATAGACGGTCCGTGATGTGGGCCAGCACCAGCTGCTCGTCGGCGTCCTTGCGGATCCTCACCGTCAGGCTGCCGGCCTGGATAAGGAAAAAAGAAAGAGATGAAACAGATGAGCCTTGACACGGTGGCTCGTTGGCCTCTCCCCCCCTCCTTCTTTTTGGCATTCATCACTGTACAGAAAAACTGTGTCGTGCTAGAAGTGGGGGGAAAGGGCAGAATCTCCATCTGCGAAGAAGCCCCGCCGTGTACACAGTACGTATGCACGAACATGTCTCAATGGCGTGCGAGAGGGGAGAGGGGAGGGGAGGGAGGAAAGGACAAGAAAACCCTCTGTGGCAAGGCGAGATGCATTAATCTGTTCCTTCGGAGGAAAGAAAAGGGAAGGCTCTCCTTTCCTTCCCGCCTCTCCTCCTCCTCCTCTCTAGGGAATCGGATTGGATGTTGGGGCGGGGGCCATCCATGCCAGGGCCAAAGTCAATAGAACCGTGTCTCGAGTGTGATTCTCCTCTTCGGAGGGAAGCCTCGCAGGCATTCGCGGCACGAGCAAAGAGGGGGGAGAAAGGGCTTCTGCGAATCTTTGTCTTGGCCACAGACTGGTCTAGTTGCCAGGGTGCTGCACCATTAGTGCTGAGCACAGTAAGTACGAGGTGTGACCTCTCCCAGGAAGGATAGAGAGCAGATCGAGCTAGAAGCAAATCAGACCTCAAAAAGAGCCAATGTAACGCCAGGGGAGAACAAAGTTCTCTCCATCTGTACTGCAACAATAACAAGAGGAGACAGATGAGGTAGAGAAAGAGAAACCGTCGAGGAAGGTTTCTTTCTCGTCCTTTCGCAGGCCTTTTATATTTTTATCTCTTTGTCTCTCCATTCCGCAAAACCACACAGAAAAAGGTCAGAAGAGCCTAACGCCGCCACTTGGCTTCCCAATCCTACAACCCCCCAGCAGCCAAGACCGCCTGTCCCGAAGGCTTTCTCCGATATTGGTAGGCTGCTTCGTTTGGGAGTGGTTCTCATATGGTAACGTCGTGACAGAGGCTTTCTCTGTTGGTTCAGTTGGTGTGGGTGTCTGTTGGTAAACTCGTTGTCAGCAGCTTGTAAACTCGTTGTCAGCAGCTTGTAAACTCGTTGTCATCAGCTTGTCGACAGTTTGGGGTAGTTGCGGTTGCGGTAATGTACACGTAGCTAAGGTTGGGCGGTGCACACGGGTTTGGGTTAATGCCTATGTCAAATATTTAGATCATTTTGCTTTTCCTTCCCTAGGAAACTGCCCGCCCACAGCCGCCGTAATACACCTCGTCAACATCACATGCAGGACTGCGTCATGAATGTGGAGATAGAGCGAGCTGAGGGCGCCGCCTGGCCGCTTGTGCGTCTCGAACTTCTCCAGGACAAGGGGCAGCAGCGATCCAGATTGCTAATGCGTGCTAATACGTGCCAGGCACAGCCCCATGCAAAGGAATCCCACTAAGACACGATATTTATTTTTCTAGTCTGTCCTATAGTAACACGGAAAATAAATGGAGAAAAACCTTTTTACGGTCATTTTTTAATGAGAGCTAATGACTAATTCTAAAATATATAGCTCGATAACGAGCCTCAGAAAAAATGAACCAGTCCCATGTTCACCTAGTCGGATCATCACATGGTCTCGGCCTGCAAGTGACCAACAGGCATTTCATTGTTTAGAGTTCATAAATCGAACTTGCCCCTGGCGTGAGCAAAGAATCGAATTTTTCATTTGAATTTCAATTTGGAGACTGGGCAATCTCCGTTGAGGTAGCATGGTGCGAAAGACCCACTTCATATATTTTATACGTCAGGCATCGAAAACAGCCAATTTTCATGATATAATATTTTTTTATTGTGTACCGCAATAGTAAATCTAAATTTTTTAAAGCTTCCTTTAACAAAAAAGGTCATATTTTAGTAGGCAGTGCGTATCCTGCCATCTATCGAGGTTTCATGATGAGTATCCGATCGCCATTCACGGAATGCGGAGAGAAAACAACGCTAAAGGGAAGAATGGTATAGATGGCGTGGTGAAAGTCGTACGTGTAGGGGGGGGGAATCACCCAGAGATGGCACAAATGTCGCCGTTGGAAAATAACTTTAAAAAACTACGCACGATCGAGCACAACAGGACAACATATCCAACTGTGAGATTACCATTTTTTAATTCTCTCTCGCTTTTCCGTTTATTTCAAAACAACAGGAAACAACAAGAAGAAAACAATAAGAACTAAGCTACTAGTTCAACGGCGATTTTTTTTCAGTTCTACGTAAATCATGTTCGAGATTGAGGAGGCGTCACATTTCGTATTCGTACGAAACCGGACATTCCTTCTAATCTATAATGTAATACGCACGATTTTTTTTACACATTGAATGAGGTGGTTCTTCCTCGCGGAAGGAGCCACAATTTATCTGCGGCCCAGTTCTTTGGGCTAAAAATCTTCTTCGGTTAAGCATGCCGTGTAAATTCACGGCACTTTCAGAAAATTCACGGCACTCTAAGAAAATTTTCACGGCATACGAAGAAAGCAAGAGAATGTAAAAATATTTGGGGCTGTATGGCTTTCTCCTCGTACCGCTTTCCAAAGAGAGAACAGAAAAACCCGTTGTCAAGTCACGTGACTAGAAAGAACTCGTTGTCAGAGACGTTCCTTGGTTCACACCGCTCTGTGTCTGTTCTGCGCCAGATCGCCAACCGGAAAGGTAAAAATGTTGGCGCCAAGTAGTGCTAGTAGAAATAAAAGAAATTTTGTCGCATACCGGAAGACTCATGTAAATCATGACTTTAAAAAATATCCTGGGAGAACTTGCATCAACTTAGCGCTTGGGCATGCTTCGAATAACTTTACTTGCAACATTAAAGCTTTTAAAACTGGACCACCAAATCCGTTTGTTGTTAGTAAAACTTTGTCTACAACTCGTAAAGGTGGTTACGATCTTAACTACATATCCCCTAAAGTTTTGAAAGAACAAGAAAAAAGAGAATTGGCTTCCGGCGCTGGAACTCCACTTGGACAAGAAAATCTTTTCGGAAAGGGGGAAAAAACAAAATTGGCCTTCCTACACCCGGTTAAGGTATGTTTGGGTTTTGTACTCGAAAAAACATATTTTTTTATATTTTTGCAGGTGTCATCGTTCGAACTAAAAAAACTTCGCAGAAAAAAACCCACAGAACAGGCAAAGACAAAAAAGGCACCAAAATATTCTGATCTGTTTTATATTGTTTAGCGGAATCATGGCTGCAAGGTAAGATGTTATTTAAATGTCATTAAATAAATAAAAAACTGAATACTTATGTTCTTCTTTTTCTTTTTATAGTATTGCGGTAGAACCTAACACCTACGAGGCGGAGAGTTTGCTGGAAAATCTGTTTGATGATAAAGGCAGCGACCTCAGATTTGACAATATTAAAATGCAATCTTACTATCCTCTTGAAAGTTTGACCCAGGCAAGTCAAATGTCATTTAGCTTGCCTCCATTTCTTGGGCCAAATGCCTACTTACCGAACAAGCTTTTAATACAAATTGGTCTCCGCCTAACCACAGAAGCCGGAAACACTATTGCAGCTACAAAAAGAGTGAGCCCTATTAACAATATTATTCATTCCCTCTTTAAAAGCGTTAGAGTATGGGTTGGTGAAACGCTAATTACACCAAATGCAGATAATTACCACTATAAATCATTTTTAACTGATTATCTCAGTATGGATGGATTTGCCAAGTATACATGGATGACTGCAGCTGGATGGAATCAAGATAGTTATGGACGAACTTTGGCCAATCAAACTAGTACCCACAATCGTGGGTTTGAAAATCGACGCAAATTATTTCGAAATGCAGATGATACAGCTTATCTCAATGAAATTGTCTACTTGACAGCCCGACCACATACTGACTTTTTAAGTACTGAGTCATGGCTCATACCAGGACTTGGCTTACGATTCGAATTTCAGTTTGCAAGCAATGATTTTCTTATACAAGTTCCAAAAGCAGACACGGGAAAGTACAAGCTTACAATTGCAAACGCATGTCTCATGTGCCCTGTCGCACAGCTGTCTGCTAACCTCTTTCAATCTATAAATCGAAAATTAAATGCTGGCCATGATGCAAAAATGTACTATACCCGTTCAGAGGTTACTCACAAAACCATTGGACAAACGTCGTCTTATGTTGAAAGGCTATTTGCTGGCCAACCCCTGCCATCGCGTATTGTCATTGGTCTTGTTCCCACTACTTCCTATTATGGGACTGTACATACGACACCATATTTTTTTGCAAGGACGTTTTGTCAAGAAATGGTAGGCGAGAATGAAAATATACAGGCCCCACCACCACGAAATGATCCTCCACAAGAGGCTGGTACCAGTCGTTTCTTTGGTAGAAGAAATTCAAAAACATCCACTAACCAACAACAGCGAGATGGTGATCCAGATGCAGAGGAGGAGGATTTCGAAATATTGGGTTGCGATACCGGGCCTTTTGTGAAAAAAGTCTCGATGACTCTCAACGGAGAATCTTTGGATGGATAAGTCGAGCATTCAGCGACAAGACGGCATGATATTTCAAATTATATGAGACTACAGTACTACCAAGACTTCACTTCTTCTGGCACTGGAAACAACGCAACATACGACGAATTCATGCATGGGTATTACTTCCTCTATTTTGATTTGACTACTTCTCTCCAAGCTGGTTTGAATGATCTTATTCCTGCTGTTCGTCAAGGAAATCTTCTTCTAAAAATTCAGTTTAGCGCACAGCTTCCCATTGAAGTAACCTTAATTTTGTATGCAGAATATCCCTCTCTCATGCGTATGGACAAAAATCGCCAAATATCTCTAAGCTATTAAATATATAGACGTCAACTTCTCTCGAGTCTTTTCCGCGGCGAAGAATCAGTGAAAATGAGTCAATATGTGTTTTACGCGCATTCTCGCATTTTTGGATTGCCAGTACATCTTATTTTCAGGTCTCCTTTCAGGATTCGGAACTAGAAAAATCTAGTTTCACTTTAGCTCCGTGTGCAAGCAATTTTCTAAATTGGAAAATAACACGCGGGTAACACGCGGGTGCTCCGCACTCACAGACATGGGCACCGCCGAAATTTAGGAGGAGTAATTTTCTTCTTCTGGGCGGCACATTTCCTTCCCTACCCTGCAGCTAATGGCCATGTGTGATGTCGGTGTTGGGTTTCAATTGGCTTGCTGGCTGGCTTGAGTTCTCCTCGTGCGCACGGCACAAAACGCAAAAAATTAGGAGAAAACTTAAACTGTCAAGCTGACACCCAGATAAACAAGTACAAGATAAATTTATTTTCATATAGTATTTATTTTCGACCCTCTAAGAGTTGTCGAACATCGGAATAGAAATCGATAACAGGAAAATTTAATTTTAAAAATTGTTCCAGCATAAATTGCTGCATTGGTGTTTCGTATTCATTTTTTTTTATCACTTCAGTGATTTTTTCAGCCAGAGTTGATCCGGCGGCATTGTGATACTCAATCATAGCATTATATTGTATTTTTGAAGGGTGACATATAAATAAACAAATATCACGTACTGAAAATAGAAAAGTAATGTAAGATATTGGATCAAATTCAATTTCAACCACTTTTTCTTCGTTCACTAGTTTCCCAAAGACTTTGTCTTTCACAAAAATTGATTCCCCTGGCGCAATCTCGGTTTGTATTAGTTCTGTTGTTACGGTGTTTTTTCCGACAAAACTTCTTCCAATCGTGCGAAGCAAAGTCTTGAATTCAGAGAGCTTTTTTAGTGTGAGGCAAACTTCTTTGCCTTTTTCAAAAAACAATTCGTGATTCTCCATTTTCACTTCACCTATGCATAAGGTTCCTCCTGTAGCAACAACACAAAAATTTTTTTTAAAAAAAGACTTTGGACTTTCTCCTAATGCCATTTTTGACTGGACTTGTTTGCAGCAAAGCTTTCTTTCAGTCAGTTAGTTTCCCCGAACCTAGCTTCTAGCTCCTTTCTTTTTGTAAAGCAGTCTTGTAAGCGGCAAGCGGGTTTGTGCAAGCTCTGCAAAAGTTTACATTGGGAGGGCACTCCTCGATTCTGTTTAGTTTACAGATAACTACCACAGACGCTCCAGCTCCAACCTCCTCTTCCTTCCCACACTCCGACATTCATGCATCGTAAGTTCCCCGGCGTGAGCGTTGATTGACTTAATTTAGTTCGACGTTGGCGGTGGAAAAAGTAGGATACGAAAAAACAGAAGTTCTTGAACATGAAGGCATTTTTTTGCTACACTTTCGTCCTCGTCAGCTCAATTTTTCCGGTTTATGAAAGCACCTACAAGTGCTACGAAATAGTTGTGTATAAAAAAGACTGCAAAACGTACAATTACCTTGCGCCAAACTGCTACAAGTGGGATCACTCTTCTTGCCCTCCTCCAAGCATCACAACACAAGAGACTCATTGCTCCAGCTATGATTGCATTTTTGTACGTCTTTGCTATTCGGCTTTTTTGGGATTCGGTATACTTATGCGGTTTATTTATATTTGTAGAGTGCAAGTGACGGCAGCTTACCACAAGTCCCAAAGAGCGACATCGATCTACTGGAAGAAGAAAGCAAGACGGAGAACAACGCCTCTCAGCCCAACAGCACCTCATCGCAGTCTACTCCATCACGCTCGGTTCCGTCTTCCGCGCCTTCCGCTTTTCTTCCTCCACCTTCTGTTCAGCTTTCCCCCAAGAATCCGGTTCCGCCTCCGCTTGCGCCACTTTCCGTAGCGGAGAGTCCTCCTCCGTCCGTGGCATCTCATACACCGGAAAGTCCTGCAGTTTCAGCCTCACCCAACATTACTTCTGTGGCAAACTCATCCTCACTGCTGCCTGACGCCTCTGACGAATTGAGCAGCAACAGCACGATTCCTCATTCCACTTTATCGCGTCCCTTGGGTAAAAATGTAAGTATTGCTTTTTAAAACGAACAATATTTGAAGATTTGAAAACTTTACTTTTTGTTAGGCAAGTAGCCCGGATGCGAACGGTTTGATAATACAACGGAACTCCTCTGAGCTACACGGAGCAACAGGCGAAGCTGGAAGTGCCGTCGAATTGGGTGTGATAAAAGAGGACAACTTCCCAAGCAGCACCAACAACGTAAGTGTGATAAATGAAAAGGGCCCTAGCCTGCAACTGTTTGAATTTTTGCATTTGTACTTCAGTTCTCGGAGAAAATTCGACGACGCTTTCAAAAGGAGCATCAACTGAAGCATGTGGCAGTAATTCTGGTTATCGCCATCATTGCTGGTCTTCTGCTCCGGCTACTAAATCTACTCGGCTCTCAGGTATTCTACGCTTGATTTTTTTTTGCTTTTTTGAGTTATTTTATTATTGCTTTCTTTGTTCTAGGATGTCTTCTCGCCTCGTTCGCCGCTTCTTCCTGTTGTGGTTTTTTCTCCACATTCTGACCGTCGGCGGGGTACCGTTGACACCGACATCACAGAAGTTCGCTCCAGCGATGAGGTTGACCCGAAAGCCGGAGCCGGAGCCGGAGCCGGGGCCGGAGGCGGTGCAACCGGAGCCGAAGACGGAGACGCTGACGGAGGACAAGAAGATTCAATGTCCCGACGACAGAGTCTGTGAAGTAACGTATGAGTGGAGTGACCCTTGTGAGGTTTTTTTCTGTGACAATTATTGTGACTGGGGTGCTGACCATTGTCCGGGAGAAGACGAACCGCCAAGGCCTGATTGCGAAGTCCTGACATGTACATCTTCCAATTCTACTCCTCCAACCCCTCCTCCCCCAGGTCCAACACCTCCCCCGAGTCCAACTCCTCCTCCTCCTCCTACACCCCCGACTCCTGGTCCAATGCCACCACCCACACCCACCCCGCCAAAGTCGCCTGCTTGGAAGCTGCCTATTTTGATTGTGGGTGGAATTGCGCTATCTATCTTAGTTCCAGGCTTAGCAGTGTACGGATTCCGTGAAGCAAGAGAAAAATATGCTGCTTACAAACTTAGGGAGCGTCGGAATATTGCCGAACATGTCCGTTTGGAAGACCGCCTTGATCAGCAAAGGTTCCAAGAGGAATTTAACAGAGCAATGGTGGGATACATTCCGTTGGATAACTCTCCGCATCCAGACTCGATCGAAGTGCACATGCAGCAAGAAGAAGAAGCCGATCGTTTACGTGAGGAAGAAGAACAAGAACGCAAAAATCGACGTCTCATGGAATTGGAAGCAGCCGAAACCTATCGAAGAATGCATGGCCATGAAGACGAGCCCCTCATTCGAGTGAATGTTCGTGGCGGCGCTGTTCGAATGTCAAGGATGTTATCCGATCTGAAGGAGAAAGGTAGCAAAGTGGGCGAAACTGCGTCTGCTTCCGCCCGAAATCTTAGAGACAAGATTCAGAACCGTCGCGGCCATATGTAAAATAAAATAACATCAAATAGTCATTGAATAAACATTTATTTAACAAAATTCTCAAGCGGGAGCCATTTATTAAATTTAGCTGGGTAATGCAAAAATTTTACTAACGCATAGGGTTTTCCTTTTATATCTTTTTCTGTGATTATGTATTCTATTCGGTATGATTTTCCAGGTTCTGGTGGAGAAGTTTTTGTTAATTGCTCACGGTAGTAGTGTCCTGCAAAAAAATAAAATTGACAAAAATAACTTGGAAAAACACAAAACAAATTACCGGGAACTGTAGCTCCCATTTGGTCTTGGAGTGTGAAGAGGACCGGGTCCTTTCCAGCGTCTACTTCTTTGACTTCGAATATTTGGTAGTTCTGAAAAGAAATCCAACAAAAATGTTTGAACAACACTTTTTCTTTTATAAATGCAAAAAACATTACTGGGGAATCGTATCCTTTTGCCATCGCCGCAGGGCCGAAGTCAACAAAAACAAAGTCTTTTTTTTTAATTTTCTTCTTGTTTTGGCTCTGTTCGTAGCGTTTTTGATTCAATATCTGTTTTTGAAAGGGAACATCCTTGGGTAATCCTATAGCTTGGTCGATTTTTGGTCCGTCTGTAGGTTTTTTTATGTCGGAAGGAAATAGTCCACCAATGGCTGAATTACTTGAATGATTAATTGCATGGACAACATCTGGTAAATATCGCGGCCAATCTTGTGAACGAAGAGTGCGCAGTAAACGGAACAATCGTGTTTTTACTAAATGAATGCCATACTCAGCAAAGCTTGCCTTATTTCGCCCAATTTTTACTTTAAAGAATATTTTTTGTTGCTCGAAAAAGTGACGGTTGCCTTTGAATTCACTACCTTGATCAGTTTCAAGTTTTTCTGGCTTTAAGCCAGCTTTTTCAAATATTTTTCGAAACGCTTTTTGGACTTCGTCTGCAGTTTTGTTTTTCAAAGCGTAGCAAAACAGTGCCCTTGAAAACACATCAATGCACAAAAGAAAAGCTTTTTTTTTTTTAAATTCGAACATTTCTGCCAAATCAGCTTGCCACAAAATTCCTACGCCATGAACAGTCATTTTTCGTCTTGGAATGTTTTTTCGGGGTACTTTAGTTTCTAACAAAAAATCTTCATCATCTCGCATAATTTGTAATAATTTTGCACGCGGTATATCAATGTCTTTCTGTACGTGCAAAGCATTACGAAAATTTGAGAGCCCACTAAATGACCCTGAAAACTTTGGATCGCGCCAAAGTGCTTGGATGTCCGAATCGCGATATTGTCCAGTCATTTTGAGTGTTTCTTGGTAAAGCCTCGACCAATCACATCTTCTCCGCCACTTTTCTTCCTTTGCAACTCAATTAACTGCTGCTGTCTGGGCAAGCTGTAGCCCTTGGCATTTGAGCTACCTACCAATCGCCACGCCACTCTCTCTCTCTCTTCCTTCTCTTCCTTCCCCTCCCACTCATTCGTTGACCGTGGCTACTGAGACGGCTCTCTTCTTCTTTTTCTTTTTCCACCACATGGATGTTCGACCAACCTCTATTTTATTTCGAGGAGGAAGATTCGTAGATCGCCCGAGAGAGAAATTTGATGCAGATGGGGATAAAATATTTTTTCTATTTAAACTTCCCAGGAGGTACTGCTAGGAGGTACTGTTCCAACAGCAACACAGCAGGCATAGCAAGCAACAAATTGAAATTACATCATCAAAATTAGGAAAGGACGAAACCTCCGTGTCAGAGCAACAGAATGTTTTAAATAATATTTAAAACTATGCGGCCCAGTCAGCAAAAGGGCTGGCTTCGCCACCTACGGAGGCGGAGGTCGGCAGAAAAGTGCAGGTTCCGCATCAGCGCCTTCGTCATCACTCTCCTTCTTCATTCATGGACAGCGGCCTCTTCCCGGAACTTTCGAGTAGGATAATTTTGATTAAGAAACAAATTTGGCATTGATTGGGCCGTGCCCTGTTGGTAATCTCGGAGGATTTTCTTGCCTACTTGCCTAGCTTGGCAACTTTACCGTTCCATTTTTTAATAGGCCGAGCAAGTAAAGAACGCTTAATTATTTATTTTTTATTTAATTTTTTAGTGCTACGACACGTTGAGCTGGACGTCGAGTGACACACAGCGATGTCCGCAGTACGACACGTCGGTCTTTCCTCCACTGCTTCTTCGCTACATCACACAGAGTCCGTGCACCATCACCTCGTAGGTTCTAAATAATTTATTTTTCTTTACTTTAAGAAAAAAGAAGGCATGTTCTGTTTCTGTTTCTCGTAGGTGCTACAAAACTGAGGAAGGCCGCGCAACAACAGCAACAACACCAGCGCCTCCAGCAACAGTAGCCGGTGGGAGAGAGGAGGGTGGACCCGAAACCCTAGGTCGGAATATTTCCTTCAAGAATGAGACTGCTGCAGCTGTTCCGACGCCGAAAGAGTCCTCGTGGACTACATGGTTGTTGGGAGTCGCGGGCCTGATCGGATTTCTCCTCAACCTCTGCTGCCTGGTAAAAAAAGAAAGAAAATAAAAAATAAAAAAATAAAAACAAATAAATATTGATAATTGCAGGCACTGACGCTTTACTTCCGCAAGCTTATCTGGGATTTTTTCACCTACCTGTGGAAAGTCTTTTGTGGACCGAACGACTTTGCGGCGGATCTGGAGCGGGGGGACCGTGTTGGGAGACGCTCGTTGACACCTGAAAAAGAAGAGAAGAAAAACGTTAAGAAGAAAAAAGAGGGGAAAAAAGAGGCAGTTCAATCGATGGACGTTGATACTTCAGGGTAAGTTAAAAAGATTTAAAAAAATAATTTCTACTTAAAAAGCATAAAAATTGTAAAAATTTCAGGCAAGCAGATGACTCCGACTCCAGCCCAAAATCCGAGGAAATTGTTGTCGTTGCGGAGATACATGCGCCCCCCCGTCCTCCTCCTCCAGCACCAGCACCTCCAGCACCAGCACCTCCAGCACCGGCACCAGCACCTCCAGCAACAGCAGCAACTCCAGCAACAGCACCAGCACCTCCAGCACCAGCACCAGCACCTCCAGCAACAGCAGCAGCACCTCCAGCAACAGCACCAGCACCTCCAGCAACAGCAGCAGCACCTCCAGCAACAGCACCAGCACCTCCAGCACCAGCACCAGCACCTCCAGCAACAGCAGCAGCACCTCCAGCAACAGCAGCAGCACCTCCAGCAACAGCAGCAGCACCAGCCGTTCTGCCTCCTGCGCCTCGTCAAAAACCACCCGCTCAGACGAAAAGGAGCATTTTGAGACCGGCTCGAGTTCATTGGAACCCCAAGATTTTCGTCACCACTACCACAACAGCAACAACTACTACTACCACCATCTCAACAACTAGAACTACGACAACCCCAACAACTTCAAAAAGACCGTCACGACCGGCACCACCATCGCCTCCTACTTCGCTCACCTTGGTTCCACTATCGGCTCCACAATTGTTTGGCCCTCGCCTCACAGCACCTGTTCTACCAACAGTTCTACCAAAGTGGGATTTAAGAAGAATGGGCGAAGCGACAACTACGACAACATCGCTCTTTGGGAGCATTCCCTTCCCAAGAGATGCAAACCCATTTATTTTTCGAGCTGGTTCTACCTTTCCCACGACCCCGTCGCCTCTTTTTCCCTCGTCTGTATGTACTACAGCAGCTCCAGCAGCTACAACAACTCTAACCACACAGGGAATTTCTGCTGGTGCGACTGCTCCTGCGACTGCTGCTCCGCCTGCTACTGCGGCTGCTCTTCCAAATGTGCCACGTACTTCGTCGTCTAGCTTGAGAGCTCCTCCTCGGTCTCTACCTGCTACTACAAGAGCCCCTCCTACATTTCCAACTTCGGCAACAACAGCAGCTCCTTCTACTCACTCTACCTCTGAAGCAAGCTCGATAAGTTCGATTGTGATGGCGCAGGCTGGTGGTGACGCGCGGCTACCTGGCGTACAGCGGGTAGAACATGGAGACAAGGACGATCTTCTTGCAGGTGATGACGCGGCCCCAGCCGAGGAAGGCAAGGGCGTACAGCGGGTAGAACATTCAGGCGACGATGGTGAGGGCGTACAGCGGGTAGAACATAGGGGCGGCGGTGGTGATACGGCTCATACGGCTCTAGCCAAGGACAGCGACAGCGGGGGCGTGGGCGTACACCGCGTAGGGGAGCTCGATGGTGGTGATGGTGGTGACGGGCTCCTTGGTGAGGACGACAACCATGGAGGCAAAGGCAAAGGCGACGATAGCCCTCTCGGTGGTGAAGGTGACGCGGAAGCTGAGCAGCGCACGGGCGTACAGCGGGTAGAACATGGCGGCGAGGATAATCTTCGCCTTAGTGCTGACGCGCGTGGTGGGCTTAGCGAAGACTTACATCGGGTAAAACATGCAGGCGCAACCGATGTTCTTGTTCAGGGTGAAGGTGCTGCTCGACGGCCGGCCGAATTTGAGCCTTCTCTAACAAAAAACCTACAACCCTCAACCTCCCAAACGGCACCCTCTACCTCGCAAGGCTCGCAAGCAAAAGAAAAAACTACATTTCAGCAGATATGCCACAATTTAAGTAGTTTTATAGGTTTAAGAGGTACCGGAGCGGAAAAAGAGGGAGAGGAAGAGGAAGAAGACAATGTCGAGGAGGACGAAGGCGAACCGCACGAAAAGGAGGAGGCAGAAGACGAACAACAGCAAAAGGAAACTGAAACAGCAGAGCGAATAAGGGAAAGAGGTACAAGAAAAAGGCGAAAGGAGAAGAAAACCGAGGAAACTATTGCACTGGAGCCCGCTGCGAAAACCCCAAAAGAATTATTTTTAGAAGAGGTTGAAAGGAAAAACGCTGCGTTGCAGAAAGAAAGAGAAGAAAGGAAACAGGCGAAACGAAAAATTATCAAAAAGATTTTTGATGAACGCGAGACCTCACAAGAAATTTTAAGGGCAGCTTTTGGTATGGAGGAAGTTTTGCGGCTCCAAACCGAGAATAATTCGTTTCCAAAATCGTCAACCCCAATTCCCGTTGGTTCTCTCCCCGATTCCCCATCAACATCGGCTTTAAATCCCACCAAGTCACCAACACCGTCAACCACAGTGACTACGTCTCCTATCATGACTACCACCACCACGACTACTACTACTACCACTACCACTACCACTACTACCACTACTACCACAGCTACCACCACTACTACAAGTACCAAAATGCCTTCGGAACAAATGCTGAATGAAATTCAGACGTATGAAAATAAGGAAAAGGACGTAGGTGACAGCAAGGAGGAGAGAGATGCAGAGGTAGAAAAAGGGGAAAAGAGCAAAGGAAAGTCTGTTCTTGATGCTCAGTTTTTAGATATCGAGGAAGACCTTGTTAGGCGCGAACTGGCAGAAGATTCCTTACAAGACGAAATTCTTTATGGCATCGATTCTGAGAGCGAGGGTGACTATCTACGAGGCATAAAGCGGGTGAACAAAAAAAGTCCCCTTGAACTAGTCAAAAAGAAAATTTTACTTTCATCGTCGCTTGGAGCTACAACGGCAGCTATAGGTGAAATGGCTTCTTGTTCTTATAAACGTGCCAAAGAGAAGGCGGAGGAGAAGGCGGAAAAGAAGAAAGAAGAGAAAGAAAAAAAGGTCACACAAAAGGTAGCTGCTCCAAAGAAAGGAAAGGGAGTTACGAGTAAAAGTTTTAAGAAAGATGCGGGGAAAGATGAGGGGAAAGAGTCGGGAGATCCCAAAAAGACGGAAAAAAAAGCAAGCAAAAAGAGTCAGAAGAAAGAAATTTCTCCCTTTACAATGAATCTTCGGAGCTCAAGATCCAAAAAGTCCTAGAACAAGTGATCACAGATGGGCAAGGGGGGAAAAATGGTCAGGGGATAACCCATGCATGAGGTCAAACCTTATGTAGTAACGAACGCACTTATTTTGGCTTTACATCCACCATCGGGATTAAAAAATGACCGTTGCTCGCATAAATGTCTCTGACTCATATTTTTATTTATGTTTTATTGATAGAAATAAAATTATGGGCATCCCCATGGCACTGTTTCTAAGCATGGAGTATTCGTTTTCACTCTACGTTCACAATTTCGTGTTTTTTTTAATGTAAATTTTGATATTGTTGCTTTGTGGATTCCGTCTTCTTTCGTAAACCGATTTCTTAGCTGTTTTACCTGAATGGGACATATTTTGCTACGGTGTTTTAACTCGTCTTGTACAAATTTTGGTGAAATAGTCATCCCACAAACTTTAGTAATTTTTTCGATTTTTCCCTGCGAGTGATCAATACTTAGCTCAAAATTTTTTCGGCCATAAGCATCAAAACTTAGAATGCTGGAAGTTTCAGGGATCTCATATTTAAAATCACCAATTGCCGGACTGATTGGCAAAGGTATAGGCTCGCCTTTTAAAGTTGTGAATAAAATACTGTCAGTATCACAATAAAAGAGAGTGCATCCAGCATTTTGCAATTGAATCATTTGACGATGCAATCGAATTCTATTTCTTGCTGTAATGAAGGCAAGAATAGTGCAGTTAGTTTTGCGAGCAATATTCAAAGACTTTTCTTCCTTTTTTGTAACAAGTTGGCAAAAAAAATCATCTATATCGATTACATTCTCTACAGTTTCTTCATTTTGTACTATTTTTTCCAAGTCACGCTAGAAAAAAGAGAATTAGTAAAGAAGAAAAAGTTAAGATTTACCTTTTTTAAAGTTTGAATTACCTGATTTCGTATAAATTTTGTGGTCAGTGGTTTTGATTTTTGTGCAAATTTTCCTAGTCCACAGTTCATTAGAATTTTAAAATGTTCTTTTAACATCGCATCTTCTTTGACATTTTCGTTTGAAAGTTTCATCGAAGAATGAAATTCCATCTTCGAATTCAACTCAGCAAAAAATGTAGGATCATTTGTCTTTGGAATGGAATATTTTAATTTCAGGTGTGACAAAACTTTCATATAGTTTTTTAAAACTGTTTCTTTTGAAGAAAAATGGTAGCATTCATAGACATGTTCTACTATATATCCAAGTTCCAAAGCATATTCTATTTCAATCGTCGTATACGCCCCGATCCATCCTCTAAAAAAATTTTTTTAATAGGACAAAGTATTAAATAACGCGCTTTACCTTTTATTATTTTTATGTTTGCATGGATCTGTCTGCTGTAAATCAGCACAGCTTGAACATAATGGGATACTTGTGTGCTTAGTCTTGTGAGATCGAAACATAAGAAATGGTATTATAAGGTGCTTTGGTGGCACAACTCTTATTAGTACCAATCCATATAATGGTATTCCATTTGGAAATATTAGTTTCGAATTGCACGAAATGGCGTCCAAGTTTGTGAAAATCTGAAATAATACTGTTAAATGTGAAAGAGAACAATGCTGCAACTTACTTTATAGTCCCCTATAGGAAATTCTTCAAAAGCAGCTGCTGTATGCGCCGAATTCATATCTACGTAGCGCATAATTTTGTTAGGCTGTAAAGTAGTATCCCAGTAGCACGCAAAAACCTCATTGATTCCTCCACGCACTAAGAAAGACTCTGTTAATATTTGCAGAAAAATAGTGGGCATGACTTACCTGTAGCATGGGCTTCTAATCGGTAATTAGGTGCTTTGGTGAAAGAGTTTTTTAAAAAGTCAATCACCAATTTATCGGTTTTTTTTTGTGAAGCCACTCACATTCCCATTGGATTTCTATGAAACGTATATCTTCCGGATGATTTCTCTTCAATTTTTCCACCTTTTCTTCAAAAGTATTAAGAGCGTCTTCAAAGGATATTCCCAAAAAATTTTTCGAAGAGTATATCGAACGTTGAAACTTACATTCTGTTTTACAATGACCATGTATAACACAGCCGTTAAAAAAAAATGCTGTTTTCAAACTTGGGGAATAAGAGTCTGGGAAGGTTTCAAAATAGTGTTTCTGTCCACAAGGGGACCAAGCATCTTGAAATTCATGTCCTTTGTGACAGTGCCTCAAATAGGCACAATATTCAATCTCAGCTATAGAACTTTGCATATTTATAGGAGGGCGCATAAAAATGACAGATTTAATTTCCTTACAAAACGTAAGTAAAAGTTTATAAGCATACGCAGCTTTTGTGAATATTGGAGGTTGAAAGGGATGAACGTACGGAAACGTGTGTGATTTTTTTTGAATTTCTAAGTAAGTGTAAAGAAAGTCTTGTGAAATAAAAGACGTTTTAAGAAACTGAATGCCCATATGAAAGATTATATTAAGACAAGCTTTTGAATGTTCAATTAATTTAGAGCAAAAATTATATTCTTCATCTTTCAGGGATTTGATAAAGGCTTTTTTTTTTTCAATCTCCTCCCAAGTATCATCAAAGTCAAAAAGGTCGTTTAGGAGAGGTGGTTGTGAAACATAAGAATACATACTTTTTTTGTTCCATTTTAGAGGGAAAAATGTTTCTTTTACATTTGCAGCTTCTGCTAATTTTGTCAATCGCATGTCAAAAAAGTTATGCATGTTAACAAAGCGGACTGAAATTTCTTTTATTTCAACAAAACTTATTTGTGGGTAGGCAATGACTTTTGGAACTATGCCCATATGCAATAAACATTTAACAATCTCCTCAAAAATTCGTGGCCCATTATTAAAAAGAAGAAATGTCGTGTTTCGAATATTAGTTGAAAAAAGAAATGTCAGAAACTCTTCTAATGGAAAGGTCCTTGTTACTTTCTTTGTCCGATAAATTTTCGATTGCTTGGCTTTTCTTTTCCGGGAACATAGATAAGAAGAGTAGGGAACTAACGTGGAATTAGGGACAACCTTAGGACTAAAAGGAAAATCAGCAAAAATTTTATAATGGAAGAAGCCGTGCAATTCTTGTTCGTAAACAATAGAACAAACATTGACATAATTATCCTTATTATCCATACAAAATGTACAAGGATTTTCAGAAAGACAATCTTTGCAATATCCCTCGGATTTACCTAACAGTTGACAATCTAAAAAACCTAAAAAAGTGATATTTTCTACTTTAGGTAAAACTGGTACTTGTAAAGGGCAAGGGTGAGTTTCACTCTTTTTAAAAGAAATTCCGCAAAGAAAACATACTTTCATTCCACAGATATGGTTTCTTTCAATAGCTTTATGGGTCGGGAAAAATTTATTTTTGTATGAATATTTCCCACATTGAATGCAAGACCAGCCAAAGCGACAAACATTTTTTACGTGAAAATTTTTGCATGTTTCAGATAGCAATCTCATATTACATTTTAGGCAAGTTTCTGCTACGGAAACAGAGATACTACTATTACAAAAGTATTTTTTGTTTAAACGGTTTACATATGTAGCACTTGTTTGTAGGGGTCTGCGACAGGCGAAACAATTAAATGCTAATTTACACATGTGTTGAAATTTTTTACTTAAAAAATGCTTTTTGCAGTAGAAGCAAAAATACCCA
>JAAUXV010268760.1_pt1 | contig 20742 bp, 25 predicted proteins | sample 7278181 | NCBI WGS metagenome assembly JAAUXV01 (sample SAMN14350114, study PRJNA611818) | marine sediment metagenome | isolation source: surface marine sediment (2.1m) | place: French Polynesia: Moorea | collected 2018-08
CAAGAAAAAGAAGGGGCAAGGGCGGCGCCGATATAGAGCCTTTTGTTTTTGTTGTTCTCACTGACTCTATCGCGAAAAAAACATTATCTGTCACCTCTTTCGTACAACAGGGCAGAAAGGAAGCGAAGCGAAGCAGTGCAGTACAAAAACAGGAAAACATTCCTGTCGCGCTGTCAAAAAGAATTTGGCAATATACTGTAGTATAGCAGAAAGGGGAATTCGACACGGCCCGGAGCGCACAAAAACAAGACAGGAAGTGTCCGCCCCCACCCCTACCCCCTTTCGACGTACAGCAAAACGTCGGTCGGTGGCGACGTCAGTCTCGGTTGGTTTGCGCATTTTACGAATGTCTACAGTACGGAGGACGGTTCTCTCTTCTTCCGTTGTCTTCTCTGCTTTCTAACGATATTGGACTTGGCACAAGAATGTCCCCCCCCTTATCAGTTTTTCTTGTCTTCTGGCTTCTTCAAATTCCTGTCTCTCCCCGAAGGCCTCGGCGGAAAATGCCGTGTGTCAAGAAGAGCAAGTACGGAGGCCACAGGATATTAGCTGCACACTTGGTTCACGCGTGACTGGCTTTTCCCCGGTGCGGGAAATGTGACTCTTGCATGGTTTCCACTTTAATTGTGTGGCTCCTCCTGTAATACTGAGACATCTACGGAATCTTCCCAAAACACAGAATGAAGAGGCTAGACCGGCCGTCAGACGGTCGTCATAATAAAAAGATGAAACCTTGAGATCAGATCGTCTCCCCTTGATGTAGCCGGCCACCGGAAGATGCGAAAAATGAAGAAGAAGGTCCTTCGTTCTTCCGTAAATGGACCCCCGCCCACTCGATCCACGATGCCTCTTTGTTGGGTTTTCTTTTTCGTGTAGCGGAAATTGAAGTTGGACGTCTAGAAGGAAGAAAGAGTCTCTCCTACGTATGAAGGACGAAGAGACGCCATCTATTAGACTAGAATCAATGTTGACTCTCCTTCAGTGCCGGAAGTGTCCGGAGGAGAGAGGAGGACTTTCTAATTTGGAAAATGCCACTGTGAACAGCGGATATTCCCTTCCTCCTCCGGAACCTTCGTCTTATCTACTGTACATATGGGGAGATTCTTGCCCCCAGGGGAGCGACTGCAATTTCTCGATTCCATATGTTTCATGAGTGTCCTTCCACCCCCTCCTTTTCCCCTCCCTATACCCACTTGAAATGCAACGAACGTTTTTGGACCCGAACCACACGTACACGTACGTAACCTTCTTTTCCTCCCGAGAGTTATGCGTTTTCCTCCACACGTCGGAACTCCCACATATTCAAGGGAAGCGGGCGGGTCCCTTTCGCAACCAATAATGCGGGGGTGTTACGGATGGGACGACAATATCCATTCGGCCGCTACGTGCACATAAAAGCGGGTGGGTTGGCCCCTTCATACGCGGTTGCAACGTTGCATCTTTCATTTCCGTCGAACCCCGACCAGCTCGTAACGTAAAAAAAGAAGAGGCCAGGCAAGCACACTTTTCCGTAGTCTATACCTACCTTCTGTATCGCAGCAAGAACTAGACAGCCGCAGGCTCGATGGGGCTCGGAATTAGTGGCTTCTCCGATCGATACGACGGCCCACAGCACATTGCGTCATAGCTGCACTGCCGTGGGAGGGGCAATTTCCACGGCAACAACCGCGACCACTAGTGCCGGTACTTTTCCGTGTAATTGTTCCGAAGGCAAAGTCGGCATTTGTATGCAATATGCAAAGGCAAGTAATTCGCATTGTGCTAGGATGGGTACAGCAGCAATTTGTTGCATTGTACTCAGCGCAATACAGTTTCGTGAAAGAGAGAGGACAAAGAGGAACGAGTAACTTTCCAGCATTATTGTTTCCCCAAGTAGAATGGCGAGATGAAAACACTGTCCAACTTTAAAAACAAAGACAGTATCTTTAAAGCAGGTTGGAGACTGTAATTTTGAAAAGGCCCTCTTTCTTTTTTCTGCTCGATCAAATCCTCCGCGGTTAAATCTGACATTCGCAAAAAGGGATGGGATCGATACAGCTGTGGAGACAGAAACAGCGGCTGGCTAATTTGAGAATGAAAGAAATCAGCCAGGGAAAGAAGGGAAAATGCTGACGTCTTTTGAATTTTGGCTAGGAAGAAGAGCCTTTCGATCGTGGTAGGGAAAGAATGAGAGAAGAAGACATGACCTTTTCAGGCTCGGATCTTTGACGGAAATGAAAGGAGTGGACCACTGACCTCTCTCGATACCATGAGCCTGGATGTTTGAAACCGCCGAGCTATCGAGGGGAAATGTCAAACAATGACGACATAATCCGAGAAAAACATTCTCATACGCACGGTCGCTCTCGCATCAACTGGGAAAAGTCCATCTCCAAACGCGGAAGCAATCCTGTTGCCACGACTACTGAACGGAAGGGGCCCAATGGACTGGGGAAGTGAAATCTAGAGGAACGAGTGTCGCTAGGCAAGGGGTCGAGATTGAAACGGCCTCGGGCAATACAGGAAGGAACCCAGCCATCCACTCACAGCCAAAGACGACGCAAACAGCGAGCGAAGAGGAGACGGAGGAAGGATTTGTACTCTGCAGTAGTGCAAAACAATCCCCTTTCAGGGTTGCCCAGAAAAGGATCGCAGCCTTCGGAGGTTTTGAATTGTCAACAGGATTGCTTGGCAGTTTCCTGGCCAACGAAAGATCTTTTTCGAAATAAACGAGATCCGGACCCACCCTCCCACTCAGTATCTGGACCATGCATGCATGGGTCTGCCAGGGTGTACTCTCCCCATCTATCTGGTCTCCTCCATTCTCCTCCTTAGCCATCCCTCCTTCCGCCCTCGCAACTTGTTGGTATGGCCCGAAAACTCGTCGAGGCCGAGGGAGGGCGGAGGGAGGGGGGAGGGAGATGGGGGCGGGGAAAAAGTCTGTCCTTCGATCCTCCTCTGGCTACGACCGCCTTTTACGGTCCTCTAAGATTGGCCAAAACCAAAGAAGAGGACATCCAAAGAGAAGTGGACGAGGAATCCGGACCTTGGCGAATGCCTCAACGCGAAAAAGTGGGCGGGCGAGTTTGCGAAGAAGGGAGAAAGCAAAGGTCGGTTCCTCTTTCCTTCCACGGGCGGAAAAGGGGAAAAGTTTTGCTTTTTCGTCTCCGTCTCGGCCATCTACCCGCCCACCTCCCTACTATAGCGGGGGAAGGGGGGGAAAGTAGCCTCCGTCCCTCCCTCCCCCCTCCGACTGCGCTGCACTGTTGTGTGTGCCATCGCCTTCGATGGGCCTGCGGATAGAGAGGAGGATGTATGGGGGAAGGGATTCGACAAACATCTACAGCAATAAACAAGAAATAGAGCTAGTATGTCTCTCTCTTATGCCTCATGCATTCTCACGAGATGAAGGGTGCAAAAGATCGTCGATTTCTACCTCCGACTCCGCCCAGACTTTGGCACAAAGTCCATGAGAGGCGGTGGCCGAAAAGACTTTGGGAGATGCTCCCCCTCCTCCATCCTTTACCTCGCATTTTTTGCCCCTCCCCCTCCATTCAACGTGGGAGTAAGAAGACGATGGGCTGGGTGGGGTGTATAGAGCAACTTTTCCCCCTTTTGCTTCTTCTTCTTTTAAAGCCCCCCTCTATATCCTGCTAAGAAGATGAAGATTGAGGCTCTTAACGTCGGCGACGCCTTTTTTCCCCGCGTCCGTTCCAAACGACCTGCGCTATTTAATTTTCCTACGGCGCTTTAAGGGAAGGGCTGCAGGGGAAATTGCATTCATGAGAAGGAGAAGGAGGAGAGCGTGAGAATGGGTTTCTCCCTTCCTTCAAGGCCAAGGCTACTATCCCTAAATCGCCCTCCACCGTCCCATCGATCCCCCAAGAAAAGGAGAGGCACCGTGACTCAACCCCTTTTTGTTTGGGTTGTTTGGCCAGACAACGACCTCCCCTTCCCCAGCCCAAGTCTCTGGAAATGGATGGTGAGGGGGAGATCCCCTCGTCTTTCTTTGAGCGTCAGTCTTGTCAGGCAGAAAAAGGGAAGGGTAAAGATAGGGAGGAGGAAAGCGGCACCTTGCTTATACCCAACCCCCGATCTGTGTGTTTCTTTTCTGTTCCTTTGCCCGGTGCAGTGTCCACCTTTTCTTTTCCCCTCCCCTCTTTATCGTCCTTTTCTTTTTCCTCTTTTTTGTGGCGACTCACCTTCGATCCCTCTGTCTGAAGACGGCCTCTGGATGGATGGGTGGATGGAAGGAAGGAAGGTGGAGGCAAAAAAGAGAAGACCCGTCTGCGATCACTCTTCTTCTCCCTTTTCTTCTTTATTTCTTGCTCTTTTCCACCTCGTCAGTCCGCCCCTCCGCCTCCCTTTCAAAGTCAGCCCTTCCTTAATTGTTCTTCCTCCTTTCCTCCCTCTTCCTCGATAGTACTTTCTTGGACTCCCCTTTTCCCTCGAGTCCAACTGACTTGATCAACACTTTCTCTCGGGGCGCCTCTCCCCCGACTTTGAAGAAGCCTTCCCCCTTTTGAAGCCAATCACCAATTCCGAAAGTCTTCTACTCCTGGGAGGATTCTACCCTTCTTCTTGTGAAGTGCCGAGTGGGCAAATTGGTCCTCTTTCTCCTTCTTCTTCCTTCTCCCTCGGATCCAATTGTCATTTGAAGCAGATGGGAAAAGAAGACGGAGGAGGAGAGCGCTGTTGCCTTACTTCGAAAAATCCAAATGTGGGAACTCCGATGGAAAATACCACTCGCGAATTTCGCTCGATCGGCCTTGAACCCACGTACGCACAACTTTTTTTCTTCCTTACAAAGTGAGAGCAAGTAAAGCGCGCACTTGAGCGGTCGGATCCGAAGTGAGGGGGGCGGGGGGAAATTTCCCTTCTCTCTCTTCCTTCTCTGTGTTTTCCGGCGGCCTCTTTGCTTAGTGAGAGAGAGAAGGCGAGAATATAGAGAGTAGGCGCATGGGGGTCTTCCTCGGTCCTCTTTCGAGCTTCTCTCAGCCGGGTAGAAATGGTTCGAAAGGGCCCCCAATAATCCAAGCAGCTCTCCCCCCTCTCTATAACGGTAGAAATTTGGAAAAGGGTTGATTGACTTTTTCAGGGTCCTTCATTCATTTGGGCCGTGTGTGTGTGAGAGAGAGAGAAAGAGAGAGAGAGGAGAGAGAGAGTCTGTGTCCTTTCTGCGAATTTCAATCAGACTCGACGGACGGACGGGGCCTGCCTGCTAGCTCCAGTAACACATTTAGGACTGCCAAATGCCAACGTCAGTGTTTGTAAATGCGGAAAATGAGGCGGGTCATCATGGGATAATTGTCGTTTTTTGACGTTTTCTCTTCCCCTCTCCAACAGGTGGGAAATGACGGGGGAGAAATTTCGGCCAGATGCGATGAATTCCGTAATTTGACGCACTACTCTTTCCCCTTTTCGAATACTTTTCGTTCCGTGGCCGATTGTCCCGCCGCTTTCGCGAAATTGGGCATCAGGATGTATTTCGGGAACTCAAAACTTTTTCGCATCCAAATTTGGCCGCCGCGTCTGACGTCAACAATTTGGGCGCTCTACTCAAAACGCTACTTGCAACAACAGTTGCGCACAGAGAAAAGTGTGAGCTCGTTCAAATTTGCAGCCTTCTTCTCTCCCTCTCCTACGAAAAAGGCCCGGAATGAAAAAAAGGAAACCCCATAAATAAAAGAGGATGGGAGTAGGATCCCCGCTCGCTCCATTTGCTCGTACACGGCTCCTTTTCGCCAATCTGCGAAGGAGGAGGAGGAAAATCGTGATGGAGTCGATAAATTTATTTCTCGCCCTCCTCCTTTCTTGATCCCCCACCTATAGCAGGAAAGGGGTGTAAGGCTCGTTTTGCGTTCAGTACGCCGCTGGATAGGAGGAAAGGCAGGAAGATCATAATTCATGTCCTTTCATGGGGGTGCGTATACTGTAAGGGCAGACGGTATAGTCTGTGGATCCGCCGACACCTCTCTCCGCGCGCTACCAAAGGGAGAAGAAGAATGGAACAGGGAACAGCACAGCATGCACGCAAAGAACCAACAAGGGTGGTGGAAACTAAGCCAGGTGCCCAAAATCTTGCTCCAAGCAGCGAGGAAATTTTGTGCCCCCAGTTTATTGTAAACAATATTATTTCGCCCCCATTTTAGAAAGCATCCACGGAGAAAAAACCTTGAGAGTTGATCGGTAAAAAATGCTGCAAAGGGATAACACGTCACAGTTCATTGCTGTCCAAACAGTGCCCCAAAGGAAATCGCTACGTGCTCGTCCTGGGTGTTCGTACAGTTGGTAAGAGGGTCACGACGATTGTGCCTTAACTCTCCCCTCGGGAGATCTCGAGGGAAAGAAGGAAAGAAGGAGAGGGGAAACTTTTTCTTTTCCCCTCGACTTTTTTTCTTTTTCTCCTCCCACCCGCGGCGATGGTATTCATTCTCGGGGGGCGATATCCCTCCTTTCTTTTCTCCTTTTTCTGGTTCTGCACACCACAGCGAGGCGAAGGAAGACAGATCGTGTGTGAGGAAAAAAGGGGAGGCCCCTCCTTCCTTCTCTGACGTAGTGAAACTCTTCCTCGGTTTGTTGCACCGAAGGGAAAGAAATGCCATACGTGCCCTTTTTTTGTCGTCCGATTTTATTTGGGCAGACAGATGGCGGTGGTGCACCGTTGCACCTCGAAGTACTTGCAAAAAATAAGAATTGCAATATTGATTCTAGAGGACAAAGGCGCCTTCATGCAACTCAATATATGCTGTACAACCGGCGACGCAAACGATGCTTCGAGTTGTTGCATCCGTTTTGCTGCGCCGCATATGCAATTAGCGGAAACTCAGGTGTGTGTTTTCTGGATAGGATAAGCCCCCCATTACATGCCCTTATTGCAAGGTGGAGGGGAAAAGCAGAGCTGGAAAACATCTGTTTCTTGTGCCGTCGGTGAAACAATTTCGGTTTTACCAGCGGTGAGTTGGAGTTTAGGCCAAAAAAATAACATCTTGCTTTCTCTCAGTGCAAGTGTCCGTTTTGCGAAATAGCGACCGCAAAAATAGACGCATACCTATTAGGAGCTGCAAACAGACACGAGTTTTTCCTTTCTCGTCGGCTTGGCAACAAGCAACTCATATTTAGCATCAAACAATCCGGTCCTCTTCGAGGCTGGATGGAGATTGGCTGACACCTGAAGGACTCTTCTCTCCTCTTTGCCGCCCTCATTCAAGGCCGCCAAATTGCAGACGGGGAGGCAAACAAAGAGGGGAGAGAAAAGGATGACGGGAAAATATAGCCTTGACACACGCCCTGGGTAAAAAGGAGTAATTTTCTTTTTATTGTCATTCCGTCCTTTTTTTCGCGTGTCCCCCCCGCATTATTTCTTCGCTCTCCTCTCCTGCTCTGCAGACATGACATCCTCGTACGAAGGAGGGAGTTCCTCGAAGGGGGAGTCTTCGTTGTCGGCGTGTTGTTGCTGCTGCTGCTGCTGCTGGAGGTGGCCGGCGTCGTGGTGGCTGTGGCGGCGGCGCTGGTTGGCGCGGGGGCGGCGGCGTTGACTGTGCTGTTGTTGCTGTTGCTGCTGCTGTTGGAGCAGCATCTGTTGTTGCTGGTGCCGGGCTTCTCTTCTGGCAGCTCTTCGTTCTGCTTCGTCATCACGCACCTCCGTCTCCTCCGGCGCTGAAGGCTGCACCTCTTCCTCGTTGTCTTCTTCTTCCCTCTGTTGCCCCCTGTTCCCCCCTCCTCCTCTGGCGACGGTGGCGGCCACCCACTCCCCCACCCTCGCAGACCGGGATCCGGTGCCCTCAACCCCAGGAGGGCGAGGCCGGTTGTGGCGACTGCGCTGTTGCTGCTGCTGGTGATGGTTTGTGTCGTCTTGTACAGCGTGTTGATGCTGCGGCGGAGGCAAACCTCTTCCGCGGATGAAGAACAGGGTGTGGCTGCTCATCGCCTAAAAAGGGGGAAATATTTTAAATTGTACCAAACAAAAATGCGTGTAATTATTTCTCACCGATCCCTTCTCTTTTCCCGAGATGTTAGCCGATCCCATCGGCGCCCATCCGCGTCGATGGAGCTCTGATAGCATCCTCAGTAGGGCCCAGTCCGCCCTTGAAGCAATTGTAGAGACAGAGGACGGGAGGAGGTCGGAGGAAGAGGAGTTGGAAAAGTCGAAAGTGCCCTCGGGAAACCTGGAAATAAAACAGCGTTAATAATGGCAGCAATACATCATTATATATAAGATTATCTGCATGCACGAAAGGTGCGGGAAGCGGGAATGGGGAGGATTACTGTCACCCCCCTCCTGAAGACCAAAACCCGAATCCTCCTTCAGGACACTTTGTTGACCCCCACCCCCTTGTCCCCAGAAAATTTTTCCCATGTTGCAGGTAATAAAAACGCAAAAATCTTCCTCAAAAACGCAAGTTTTAAAAAACTTCCGACAGTGATTCCGAAGACACCGATTTTTTTAACTTCTTCCCCACCTGATGACCCTCTCCGCCTGCTCGAACTCCCCCCCCGCCGCCTCCGCCGCGGCGATGGCAGACTGCACCGAGCGGTGCGGGCTCTTCCTCCCTCCGCCGGCGCTGTTGTAGTACTGCGCCACGTTGAAGTCGGGCTGCACCTTCTTTGGGCTGACCGTCGTCAGTGAGAGCATGGGCGTGGGGGCGGAGGCGGAGGGCGGAGGGGGGTGGATCGCCTCCTCCTCCACGCCGCCAAAGACCAGGACGCTGTTGCGGTACAGCCCGTCCAGGGAGAGCAGCCAGCGCCAGCCGGACAGGCGGTACCGACTGGAATAGACAATACAATTGATTTAGTTGAGATCATTCCAGCGATCGATATTTCGTTACTTTATCTCCGCCAGTAAAAACATAAAAGTTCGAAAAAACCTATTTTTGCCTAATGTCTTAATATTCTTGCAAATTTCTTTTTTGTTCGACATGTATGATCAATTGTACACATGTTACCAGCATTGCGAACAGCATTGACAACAATCGACACTGGTTGCTGCTAGTTTCTCGCAATAACTTATACTGGGCAAAAAAGTGCTGTATGTTTGCAATTGACGAGCTCTTCATTGGACAATAAAATGGACACACTCTGGCATGTTTTTACCGCGAAAAATAAAATAAGGAAATGAATAAATTACCGTCAGACAACATATTAATTAGTATCCATGATAAAGTTTTCGAGAAATACTATCAAACAATAATGTACTATACCTAAGCTTACGGTCAGAACGAATAGAACGTCCGCTTAACTTTTTCTTTTTCATTCTTGTTGCCTCTCAATTATCCACGAGAGACGCATGCTACAATTCCTTCAAGTCAGTTCACCAAACAATCACCTTGAACGTAGAACACTCACTCACTCACTGCGCGTGAGAGCAGGTGTGCTTCTAACAAGAGGGCCGGCAGGCAGGCGGATGACCTGCGTATTGTCGCCGTAAAATGCGACTGGAGTATAGAGTGGGCGAAAAAGCATCTGTGTGGAATATCATCCCATTTGGCCCAGTCGCTTCGCCTAAATCAAGAACAGTTTCGCACTGGAATTGCTTTCTGGCGCTGGAACCGAAGAGGAATCATGATGTGCTGCCCTGGCGACTCAAAGTTCCTCCTGGACCATTCCAGGCCCCAAGATTTCGTCACCTCTCAATGGCAGGAGAATCCCGACAGGCAAGTTTGGTTTTATCCGTGAATGTGTCGATTTCCAACCCTCGGCATTTTATACATAGGATCTCCCCCTACTACCTTACGTACCGCTCCGCGGTCTGCCTCGTGTCCGTTTTGGGCCTCTTCCTCTGCCTGCTCACCTTGGACTACCGCCCCCTCCTCTTCATCATCTACATCAGCGACATCAGCTTCGTCTTCCTCGTCGCATTCCAGCTCGTGGACCTCGCCCTCATCCTCTCAGTTCTGGCCAGGCGAAAGGGGAGGGTCTCCGCAGATGACAGTGAAGAGAATGGGGAAAAACATCTTAGCATGGGGTTCCTGCACAAATCGGCCTGGCTGCTCAGCAACTTGGCCTCTGCTGGATGCGCATACGTGGCACTCTTCTTCTGGTTGGTGAAAAGCATGTTGCAAGGAATAATATGATTTTGATTGTTGCGTTTTTGTGTAGGACCGCCCTGTACGACTACAAGTTGGACGGCCCTCCTCAATTCTGGGACTTTTACATACACGGCTTCAACGCATTCCTCGTCTACCTCGATCTTTTTATCACGGCAAGGTAATCAAAATCGATTCCATATTTCAATATGGCGAAGAATTTAGTTGGTTTTTTTTCGACCTAGGCCCTGGAGGTGGCAGCATGTCTACCAACCCTTCTCATACGGCTTGCTGTAAGGTTTTTTTTAAAAAAATCAACTTCGCAACAAAAGATCAGCAAAAATTGCATTTAGTTACACCTTGTTCACCATAATCTACTTCATCTGCGGCGGCTACGGTCGCCAGGGGAAGCCGTACATTTACAGGATACTAAAGTGGCAACACCCAGGTAAATCAAACAAGAAAGAAAAAGTTTGCAAAACAAAATTGAATGCACTTCAGGCCACGCCTGCCTGACCGCCTTCGGCTCCTGCTTCCTGATCGCCGCGATTCACCTGCTAAACTGCGCACTCAGCGAAATGAGGAAATACCTCGCCGGAAGGCGAAGCAACAAGAGAGACGACAAGGAATAAAAAAATCCCTCAACTCACCCCGCCATGAACATGACGAGCCTCTTTCCTGCGTGGTGCCTCCGCTGCCAGATGGCGTCCGTCTTCCTCCAGGCCATGTTGTTGGAGAACTCTCTCGTGAGGGTCTCCTGCACGGGGGCGGGGGCGGAGAAGAGGCGGAGGCCGGTGGGGACGGCGCAGAGGGCCCAGAGGCGGGGGGAGGGTGCGGGCGGGGAGGGGGAGGGGAGGGTCCTTTAAAGAAAGTGTGTGTGGTCGTGTTTGGGGAAACTGGGATTCATCACAATTCTCACTGCTTCCTGCTGAATATGATTGCCCTGGCCATCTTCCTCGTCGCTCCCTTGGTGGCGTCCTGCTGTAGCAGTTGCGCCGTCACCGCCCCTGAAGACGACGTCGACGTCGACATCCCCGCCGAGCAGGGCATGGTCGCCACCGACTCGAAGCGAAAGTGCCTACGGGTCAGGCTCTCCAGGATCCGGAGCCGAAGCTGGACCTCCCTGTCCAGCGCCTGGAGTCCACCAGGAGGTGCACTTGCTCCTGCTGTCGATTGATTTCCTCCTCCTGGCCACCTTAGGTTCCCTATGCTGACGTTGGCCAGTCCGCCCATGCCGGATCCTATCCCCATCCCGCCTCCCTCCGCCAGATTCTCCCCCGGATATGAAGGGTCCAGGGAGGGGAGGGTGAGACGGACAAGGCCGCTCTCGCGATAAGGGGAAAATTCTGTCCAAGGAGGGAAGAACATGAAAGACTAAGAAATTAGCATTTTTAAGACTCAAGATATACCGAAGGAGAATCCGTCGTCGAATTCGCTCAGCTTCTCTTTGAGCTCCTCTTTCATCTCGTCAAAGTTCAGGTCCTGAATCAACATTTGAAAACACGTATTTGTTCAATAAATTATGTGGGAAATTCTATTTGCAGTTTCGATCCTACCCTGTACTTTGCTGCCGGCACCACAATGCACCGCTGGGCGGTGGCCTCGTCCTCCAGGAGAAACCCGAATGAGCTCCTCCCGCTGCTGGTGGACGCTATCCTCCCTGTCTTGCGCACGAAGACTGTCTGTCCGTGCCCGGAGGCCGCTCCGCCGAACAGGGGCGAGGCGCCGGGCTCGCATCGCCACCCGCGGTCAGACAGGGAGGAGAGGAGGGAGCACAGCCGAGAAAGGTGGAACAGCTTGGCGCCATCGCCAGGACTGGAGTGATAAAAAAACGTTTCGATCACCCATGGGAATGTTTTGTTCTTTAATCGTTATGTTGGTGATTAAAATGCGATCCAGAGAAGCAGCAACAGCAATTTCAGCGACAGCAGCAGAAGCAACAGCAGCAGAAACAACAGCAACAGCAGCAACAGCAGTGCAGCATTATCAATAACACCACTGAATTTTGCGAAAATGACAATCTCTCCCTCACTCTTCTCCGTCGGCAGCCTTTAGCGCGAATGTCGTCCTCTCGTCGTTGCTGGTGACGGGCGCCCCAGACGTCTCGTAGCCGCACTTTCGGCACAGGCGGAGGAGGGAGCGAGGGTCGGAGTCGTTGGTCTGCGCGCGCAGGAGGACGGAGGAGGCGCCGACGGTGTCGAACGAGAGCGAGAGGAACTCGGCCGAGGGCGGCGCCGAGGCCGCCGAGTTGGGCGCAGCCGTCACCGGGGTCGCCATCGCCGAGGGTGAACGAATGAATCGATATTGGGAATTCAAACACATGTAATGTGCTGCAACAGGCGCGATATCTACGTACTGTCCTGCTATCAGTTCACACAGGATTATTTGCTTGAGCACGTGTTGCATGGGCCCTGGAGTGAGTCGGCTTATCAGCAAAATACGTAGGGACGACATACACACGACGAAAATAGTGACATCCTGATTGCCGAACGAATCACCGACGCAAATAAAATGAATTGGGTCCATCTCTACTTGTTCCAGCTTTATTTTTCCTTGATCTCGTGTGTACGTAGTCATATTCGACTCTTCTCTCTTCCTCTTTTTGGTATGGGATGTCGATTTGAAAGCGGGTAAATTCTTTTAAACCATAATTCGTTCGGGAAATTCGCTTACGTATTACAATTTGCACGTGAAGGGCGCAAACAAAGAAAAAAGGGCTTACAATACAACAACTTTACAAAGACGACAAGAAAGATCATAGACTTGTCGAAAGAAACAAAAAAGCGTTGTTCTATATTCATGATTCCTTGTTGTTTAAACTAGTAATGGAGACTCCTACTTATTATCACAGCCGTTCACGGGGTTTTTCTACTACTGCAACTTTTTTCGCTGGAGAGATAATTGCTCTTTCGCCATACGTGTTTACATTTTTCAAGACGTGGTATACTACAGGGATCTTCTAAACTGCTTTCCGAAAGAGGGGTATGGGAGCTTTGGTAGGGAACCTAAAACTATGAACCTACAAACTTTTTTGAAATTTTTGGAGCATTGTGCATCAGAAGAGAGATCAATTTGCCGGTACATACTATTTTTAATACAAATATTTTATTTTTCACACTATTTCTGGGTGCTCAAAAATTATATTATTTAAATAAAAAAGTCCTACTTTTGGATCTCAATTTTAAGTGATTTTTTTTTGTTTCAAGTGCAAAAACCATATGTACCGGATGCAGAGGGTCCATTCTCTTGGAATATCATCATGATATTCAAGAAATATGCACAGCATCAGAGTTTTAGGTTCCCAGTCAAATGTCCTCAGCCCCCATTTTGGAAGGGAGAAATGACGCCCCCGATATATGTGTGTCGCTGGTATGTGTGTGTGTGCAAAAAGGATGCGTTTTGAGAGACTCTTGGGCTGATTTGAGTGGTCGACGTTAAAGACGAGGAGGGAGGGGGGATTTGAAGCTATACGTTCTTTTGCAAATAATAAGCCAAGCAAAAAAAGGCGAGAGGTGACGGCAGCTCATTGTAGTGGGCGGACGACGATTATACTGAAGGAGCGCGAACAAAAAAAAGTTTCTGTACCTGAGTTTTGAGTTTCTTTTGTGTCAAGCCGCGCGCTCCCATTAATTCTTCGTGCTGTAGAGGAAGGTTCTGGTGACACAAATCACTGGGCGGAATGTCCCCAATTATATACCGTATCGTCGCGTATCGTTGGGAGTAACGCGCGATCGTCCATGTTTTCCATTTGTGTCGCACGAATCACCGGGCTCTTGAATAATGAATTTCGTTTTTCTTAGTCCTGGTGCGCGTACCTCCCCTCTCTGAAGCTCCCGTCCTCATCCATCCCCTTCCTGAGCCAGAGTTCCTCATCCGTCAGGTTGAGCAGCGAGTTCTCCGAGCCGCCGACAGCATCCTTTTCCAGGCTCTGGCTGGACTTGCCCTTGCCTCCTTCAGTGGCGGTGACCACCTTTGCCTTCCGCCCGTCCTTGATGATGGGCGCCTTGCTCAATGCAGTGTCGTCCAGCCCCTCCTCGTTTCCCAGAAGTCCGTCCTCCGCCCCGTCCACGCTGTAGTGGATGTCCGACCTGTTGTGTGGGTCGTTGGGCGGCTCCTTTCCGTCGGCAACGTCCTTGACGCCATAGCGCCCCTTGCGCCGGGAGCGCCGGCGCATGGCGCAGATCAGGCAGCAGATGCACAGCAGCACCAGCGCCAGGACAATGATCAGCAGGATCAGCAGCCAAAGCCACAGGTCTGGAAATGATAAAGATACGATGTAAATGAAATCATCGTACTTATGCTTGCAAAAGGCAATTAATTGAATGACGCATTTGTGATTTTTTTTCAGAATTTTCTCTTACCGCTCTTGTAGATGGATGCGACCATCCTAACCTCATCTACGTCTGTCCTGACTCTGCAGAGGTACTCTCCCACGTCCTCGTCCCCTGCGCCCCACACAGTCAGCGTGTGCTCAGAGTCCAACTCCAGATTGTCGGCAAGGTCCACCGCCAGCGGCACCCCATCCTTGAGCCAGGTGACGTTAACGGAGTCCTTGATCCTCTCGTCCACCTTGACGGCGCAGGGGAAGGTGTAGTTCTGCCCGGCCACGAAGGGCTGAGACTCGGGGCGGTCCAGCACCTCTGAGGCCTCTCTAATGTCGACGAAGGCGGAGGCGATGGCAGGCTTGCCGTAGCCGTTGTCCGCCTGGCACACGTACTTGGCAGAGTCCTCCGACTGGGCGTTCTTCAGCGTCAGCGTGCCGGTGGACTCGTCCAGCTGGTACCTGAGGTTGTTGTAGTCCACCCTGGATCCGTTCTTGAACCAGATAAAGTCCGCCGGCGGGTCCGACTCCACCGTGCAGAAGAGGAGGACGTCGGTGCCGATGGTGACCTTCTGCGGCTGCGGGGAGACGCGCATCTTGGGGGAGATCCCCGTGACGGTGAGGGTACCGCTGTCGGTGTCGCTGTCAAAGCTGCCTTGCGAAGTCGAAGCCACGCACGTGTAAGTCCCTAAAAATTAAATTTAAAAACCGTCAAAGATGAATTCAAACATTTTGAAGCGATTTTTTTCGTTTTGTGGGAATAAAAGTGTACGACAATATTTGAATATTTCTCCTGTCGATGTTCCTTCTGTCCAGAAATACCGAAATCATTACGGCTCTCCGTTGCGGTCGCGGGTTTGTTATCGATCACCACCTAGCCATAGCTCCGAGGGGAGGAGGGGAGGGGGAGGAAGTGACCCACTTTTCCGTGGAATTGTTTTTTGACGGCGGCGGCGGCAGAGCACCTCCGTGAATGGCCGTTGGAGAGAGAGGGGCTCTCTGCCGTGATCCATGAGAGAAAGCCGCCGCGGAGCTAGGAAAAAAGTTATTTAGGGAATTTCGTTACGCGTCCGCCTGTACCTAGCATGAAGAGGAAAAGTATGCCAGCGAGCTCCTCCGCATACCTTCGGGAAAGTTGGTTGGCATTCATGTTCAAAAGACAAGGGAGGAAAAGGTCCGCCTGACGCGTGTCTAACGAAGGTCTTTTTCTTTCCAGAGCCCTAGTTTTTATGTACTCCCAAGTCGGAAGAAAAGGTCTCCCTTCCCCCTCTTTCCCCCTTTTAACGCCTTCTTTTACTGCCCGTCGTAAAATAACGTCTGAAGGGGAAGAGGGGTTAGTTGGCTCTGAGCCCCTTTTTTGTTCCTGGCCTTTGTACCATTAGGTACTTGACTAGAGCCTTTTTGGGATCTCCAAGGGGACGCCGGGCGAGACGGGTGACTGGTCAGACAGTCTCTTTTTGTTCCGTTTTGTGTGTCCTTTCCTGGTACAGAAAAAGCTTTCCATCCAGTATTTTCGAGGCTATTTTCGGGGGGGGAAAACTGTTTCCTCCTCCTTTACCGAAATTGTTATTCGGGAGCCTGTCAACCCCGCCTCTCAATCCCCCACCCCTCATCCGAACGAGCGTCCATCAGAAGCAGGACATTGCCCTTTTCCTTCCCCCTCGACATTTTGCGGTGGTGGTCCCCCCACATGCTGCTTGCTGTATAACAGATAACATCTCCATTTTCCTCGCCGCAAGACCCCTCCCCCTCTCCACTCCGCTGCACTCGAAACCCCAAACCGCCGTCCTATGTTGCTGTTGTTGACCGCACAATTCTTATTTATGGATTGTTTTTTCCTCGGATATGCATGCAGTGATTCCTTCTACGCAAAAGGGAGAGAATGCAATATGTGCGCAAAAAGAACTCGATAATTTGCGAAAAGAGTATGCAAGAAAAGAGCAAAAACTGAAAATAGGATGATTTTACAAAATGAAAAAATAATTGAGAGATTGTTTGCAAGTCTAGTTTCAACCGAAGTGATTATGTGGCAATCTATGTAGTGCATGTTTCTTTACGCATTTTTCCTCGTTTGGTACTTTGTTTCACTCACCCTGGTCTTCGAATCGTAGGTCCCTAATGATCAGGCTCTGGTCGCTCTCGTCCACTGAGAACCTCCCCCCGTCCACAAAGTCAATGTCTACGTTGTCCTTCTTCCAGGAGACGAAGAGGTCGAACTGCGGGTCCCAAAGCACGGAGCAGGTCATGCGGACCTCGCTCTTGATCTCCGCGGCCATGTCCACGGGACCCTGGGTGGATAAGAAAAAAATCGTACTCATCATAAGGCACTCATTTCGCCAGATATTTTGACGTTGAAATTAGGTGCAAACTCTTCATCCGAGAAAAAACTCTGCTACATTTTTGTCACTTTGGAAAAAGCTGTACACAAAGTTATGACATGAAGTTAACGAGAGAGCCTAGTTTGGGAAAAGTTATCTTTTTGTCGCACACTCCATTTTACCGCCGTCGTCCCTGTTAGGTGGTGTTGAAAACCTTTTTTCTTCGATCGTGCTGCTCATGCACATATTTCAGGAAAAATAGTTTTACATCCGCTCCAATCATACCATCGCGCGCGCTCAGCATTCATTCCCACATTTTCTTTCACAATTTTTGACAATTGTGCGTTTTCCGAGCTAAATACCAGGAAGCATAATTGAACGTGGATGGTATATGAGAGAAATCGGAAGATGAAAAGACAACCATGCCTCTCTCCGAAATCCGACAGTTTTTGAAAGAACTCCTGCCGACCAGAAAGGATGGTACCTCCTTTCCTCTTCGTCCTCCCAGCACAAACATTGTCGGCTCCGCGTTTCTGCCGCCGCCGCCGCCGTTGTTCCAGGAGGAGGAGACGGCGAATTGAGCAAAGGCGTTTTGCATACGGCGAAAAGGATTAGGATGCGTTAGCTCGGCTATAAGCTTCTCTATACCTACGCTACTATCCACCCCCACGTATTTATACGGGAAATGCACGGTTTTCAAAATCTCACCAGCTCGATGGTAGCCTTGTCCACCACTGTGAGCTCCCCCTTGGCTGTTGCCCTCCCGAACTCGTTGTGCGCCGCGCACTCATAGACGCCCTGCGACTCCTGCGTGACCCTGCGCACCACCAGGTCCCCCCTGGCCGCAAGCTCCAGGTTCGGGTCTGAGGAGGATTCAACCTGTCTTCCGTTGAAGGTCCAGGAGACCTCTGGCGCGGGGTATCCCTTGGCGAAGCAGCGCATGAAGACCTGCTGTCCAACTGCCGCCGTCCGGGTGCGGGGGCTCTCCACGAAGAAGGGCTTTTGGTTAAGGATGTTCAGGAACACCACCTGGGAAAATAGAGGGAAACATAGTTGAGAAAAATGGAGTGGCAAAACAGTGCATTCCATTGAAAGCTAAACAAGACGAGAAAACACTAGTATGATAATCAGATTCAAATATACACAACTCACCTTGTAGGTGTACCCTGCTACGTTCGATGCGTTGCATGCGTATGTGCCGATGTGCTCCTCCCCCACGTTCTCGTATGCGAGGTACTCCTGGTCCCTGGCCTCCTCCAGCTCCACCCCGTTCTTGCTCCACCTGATGGCTGGCTCGGGGCTTCCCCTGGCGGCGCACTTGAACGTGACGTCCGACCCGATGTGGGCGATCTCCACCTCCGGCTGGATGGAGAACTCGGGGGGGACCTCGTGCTCAGCGTGGCCGAGGCGGCGGGGAGCGATGCGAAGGACCTGGCAAAAGAGAAGAAGAAAAGTGTGAGGTCTGTACAATGTAATTTTATATCCCACCTTCAAGTCATTTTGAGTACTTTCTTTCCGATTATTGTTCGGGATTTCTTTTTTGCTGACACTAATAGAAAAGGTGCTAGGTGGAATTTTGTGGGATTTTTTTCGTTTCTCCGCTATCCTCACCTGCGACTTTGCGAGCCCGAGTGAGTTTTCCGCCTCGCAGTGGTAGTGCCCCTGGTGGGCCTCCTCGTCAGGGTCGGTGAAGTAGATGGTCTTCCCCTCCACCTGGATGCCCTCGATCTCAGTGTCTCCGCTCACCACAGCCCCGTCCTTGTACCAACGGAAACGCGGAGGCGGCTGGGTCTTGCTCGAGCACTCGAGCTGGGGAAAAGAAAGAAAGATAAAATAGCTCCCTTCGTATAACACTTTGACATTTGAAACATGTTTTCAAACGACTTTTATCCATTTCACTAAACAGGAATCAACAAAAGTTTTGATAAAAATCATTCCAATTGTCTCGACGGCAATTTATTATCGTAGTTTGAAAGGAATCATCCCAATTTTGGAAGTTGTCTGGACAGGAACACATTTTCAGAATGCGAATCTTTTTCCTCACCTCGAATTGCACCCCGTTCTCCAGCTTCTTGAAGTTGCCTGTGACCCCGGCAAAGTCCGCCACCGTCGGCGGGTTGGTTGCGCGGTCGTCCGCAGCGGAGGCCAACGATGACAGGGAAAGGAGAAGGAGGAGGAGGGCCATCCCTTCTCGAGACATCTTTATGGTTATGAGCGACGTGGAGAACCTGTTTGGAATTTCCACTGCCACTATTTCCAAAATTGTTTCTCACTTTCTCCTTTTTGTCGTCCACCGCCACCACAGAGGAACGCTTTTAACACTCTTCCGAAAAAATCTTCTTTTCCTCCGCTCCGAGAGCCACCACCACTGTTGTTTGTCTATCCACTTAAACGACCAAAAGCGAAGAAGAAGAGCTCCCAAACTCGCCTGCAAAGAAGAGGGAGAGAAAATGTGATATCCGACTCTCTTTTATTCCCCCCTCCTCCGATGATAATCATGTCTGCACGTCCTCAGTCCTTATCGTATCACGTTTCGGGGAGCGTAAAATGGGGAGGAGGAAGAAAGATGTTGTGGTGGGAAAGGGCTTGGTTTGGTTTGGTTTGGTTGTGTGTTCACGTTCGTTCGGGGCCTCCCCTTGTTGGTACGGACAAATATTTGCCGCCCCTCCTTTTTCTTCTTCCTCCGTTTCTTGGCGGCCGGTGAAAGTCAAGCTCCAAAACCTTACTACTACTCAGGTTTTTTTCTTGCAGTGCACAAAATTGGCCTCCATACTACGGCACACGATATAATGTACTTCCCTTCTACTACCATGGCTGGAAATGTGATGGAGGAACCAGCTTCCACTTTTTTACGAGAGAGCTGCACTTTTTTACGTGATGAAGCCCATTTTCGAAAGTAATTTTCTTTTCTCTACTCCTACAGGGCCGATTTTTTTCCTGGGAAACAGGCTCTTCGTATCTTGGCAAAAACATCCCGAGCTACTGTATGTTCATCGGGATGATGTATATTGTATCAGAATTTGACCCCATTGTTGATGCTTCTTCTGTTGCCGCAACCTCATTATCCGATCCTCCTCCTCCAGGCCACTCTCCACTTCCTCCCAGAAGAGGGAGAACGGTTCCTTCCGCTCCTCCTCCTCTTTTCCCGCATTTTTTCCGCCCCCATTATATCCTCGTCCGTCATTATTGCATGCATGCAAGAAAGGGGGGAAAGAGGTGTTGCCAATAATATTCCCCTTCCCCCTCCCACTCACCCACTCCTAGTACGCAAATGATGGATGATCGTCTGCGCTGGGTGGTAATGCACCACAGGGCATTCCATTGTTGTGGACCAAGGTTCTGGACAGGGACACAACCCTGCGGCGTTGCTGTTGTTATTTGTGTACAGCATATTTACGTGTTTGTTTGCTTGTGCATCTGATGGAGGTGGCCCTACACACACCGTTTATGGTCGGAGGAGCGCGCTTGTTTTCGCGTGTTCGGAAAACTATCTGCAGCAAATATCGAAGAAGAAGCGGCCAAATACAGCCCTAGCACGAAAAGATGTATGTAAAATGAAAGGAAGAGAAGGGGTCTATCTTCTTCCATGTTCATTTCTGCCGAACTTCATTTCCCAGAAAATTGGGGGGTTGTTGCTGAGACTTTGATGAGGGGAGGAATGGAAGAAACAAAAAAGCAAAACCCTCCTCCAAGAGGAAACTAGGGGTCACTGGAAGAAGGGGTTGTTGTTGCGAAAAATTCTTCTTCTAGCAGCACCAGCAGCACAGGCGGTGTGCGTGCAAATGACAATTTATGGCAAAATTGGGGGCCGTAAAGAATTACAATCTGGGGTTTGGGCTCGAATTGGACCGAAGAGAAGGAGTTTTAACAAGTGCGGCCGCGGCCGGCAACACGCTCTGAAAAGCCCAAAAAACTGTGCAAAAACCGAGGGGGGTCGAGGCTCTCCATCAAGCGCTTAAAAGTCGAGAGGGGAGAGAGTCTGTTAAGCAGCAGAAGCCAGAGCTTATAGAGCCTCCGGGGGCAAAAAGTTTTTTCTCTCGACAGAATGCATTCTGGTTAGTAGTGGGTCATGATGGAAGAATGACGTGTTGGTTGGATG
>JAAUXV010031963.1_pt1 | contig 20719 bp, 29 predicted proteins | sample 7278181 | NCBI WGS metagenome assembly JAAUXV01 (sample SAMN14350114, study PRJNA611818) | marine sediment metagenome | isolation source: surface marine sediment (2.1m) | place: French Polynesia: Moorea | collected 2018-08
AACGGCGACGGCTTTGGCACAAAAACTGCTTTTCCTTCCCTCTCCCCTCCTCCTCCTCTTCATGAAAACTCAGCCGTGATTACGGGGTAACCGTCGTCCGTCCACACATGCTGCCTTGTTGGTGGTCAGAGCATTTGCCCCCTCGAAATTTGATACGCAGCGCTGGACAGACATAGGGCTGGACTCCAGTTTCCTTTCTCTCCTTTTTTTTGGCGACGAAATATGATGAACTCCACCTTCGTGGAAAGGGGATTGAATGATGTACGTAAACTGGCATGAGGGAAAATCCATGGCGACCCATCGCTCTTTCGGCTTTTGCGCGCTGTACCTACCGTTGTTCGTAAAAGTACATAGTACAGTACAGCATTCCGCTCGGTTGCTTTCACGGTTGGTCGCTCCAGCGAGTGGAGGCAGCCAGCCAGACCCACTTGACAATCAGCCGAGTCCAGTAGTGGCCCAAGGGAGGGAGGGAGAAGAATGCGGCTATAGAGCACAAGTAGCGGAGGAAAGGAGAGGAGCGAGGGCAAATGGGGATACATTCTCTGTTCATGGTCTCTTGGGAGCGCCTCCTTTTTGGCACTGTCCTAGCGTACCCAAAAATGTAGCACCTGCACGTTTCAGTATGTACAAAAGCACGGAAAAGTAATGACTCTGAGCGAAGAACGAGAAAAGGAATTTTTTATGGTTTGGCTAAAACGCTTCCATTCAACCCTTTCTCTCCTTCTGCTCCTACGCATAATTTTTCATCTGTCACGGCTCTCCCTCCTTCCCCTCATGGCTCTCGAAAATCATGGAGGACCTCCATCCATCCCTGAAAAGCCATCTGACCCCCCACGCAGGGAGCAGAGACACTTCTCAACCAAAGTTTGACGTTTGGGCGACGTTTGAGGGAAGTGGTGCACCGTGAGTGGCACTCTGCAGAGATCACTTCGGCGAAGAGGGAGGGAAGCTCTCAAATATTTAGCAGGGGCATTTCTACCCCTCAACCCTTCACGCCAGCCTACGTCTCTCTCTCCCCCGCCGCTCCTCGCGAGAATATTGAATAAATTTCTTGGTTTCAATATATGGGCTTTCGCTGTTTTCCTCTTCCCTCGTCTCTACTGTCAATATTCGAAGAAGAGGGAGTGGAAAGAGAGGTGGGGATGCTCCCGAAGAGAAAGAAGCAGGAAATAAGAGGGGAGTGAGACGTCATTCGTACCAACTCGTCTCATCTCACACACTCTTCCTCTCTCTTTCCCATTCACGTTGTTATTTAGGGGCCTCGCGTTTTCCAGCTCCTCTTCTTCTCCCAGCACGCTTCCCAACTCCCTATCCCTCCCTCCAACAATTCCCCGCTTCGAAATGGCCATGGGGAGAGGGTATTTCTTTTGCAAATATGAAAATGTTGCTCTTCCGTTCACGATAGATCGTTTTTGTTTCTTTTCCAGGTGAGTTTCTTACAGAGGAGGCAAATCTCCACAGACCTCTGGGTCGTGAGTTGCATCTATCGAATTTTACAACATTCTTTGAGTATTGTACTGTGGGCTCCAATACAAGGGACCAAGAGACGATACGCGGTTTGCAAACGGAGAACCAAATCCATCTCCGATTGATAGTTCGTAGCGGTCTAATATGTAGGACGGAAAGTCTACGGCAAATAAGAGGGCGTTTTCTCAAAAGACACGAACGTCTGGTGCCCCTGCTATGGAGCATTTGCAAGGGAAGGAGCACAACAAATAATGCACCATTATCAAACAACAATGTGATTTATTGGATTTAAGGGGAAGGGGGAACTGAGTGCACCAACAAATGCCTCAACTGTCCAATGGTTATGTTCCGTAACCCGGTTAAACACTGGATAGTAGTAATCTTCTAGTTTTCCTTTCGTGCTAGTACTCCTATGCTTCCTGGAAAGAGATCCCACTTCGCGTGTACGAACGTACCTCTTCTTGCCCTTGCATGATTGATGTCATGGTAAAAATCTTCTTCCCCTTGTTCTTTTCTCAAAAGCTAAGGTAGCAGGGTATGGCGAAAGAGAGAAAATTTGAGAAACTTGTACTTTCATTGGAGGCTTCCCACTTCAATATGGTGCCAATTTACGACAGCGATGGGGGCGAGTGGGGAGATATTCTATGCCGCCCATGCTTTCCTATTTCTACTTTCCGACACTCCATTCCATTAGATTTTTCATCGTAGGGGTCTGTCTGTCTCCCTCACATGATGAGTCAGTAGCAGATAAGAAGAGGAACATGATTTGCCACCAGTTCTGGAGTTCCGTCGTCGGCTTTTTTGAAATTTATTGTGTGGGGCGTATGTAGTACTGCTGCGCCACGAGCTCCGAAGCAGCTCCTTTCCTCTCCCGTATTCAACCATCGTACCATCTGCCGCCCCCGGTCATGCAGGAGAAGAGGGGAAGGGGCTGTGGCGGCGGTGTCCGTTGGAGATAGCAGGATGAGAGAAGGATGGGGAAAAGACTCACATGTAGCAGCTAGACGAATGGAAATGGGATTCGCCAAACTGTGCCGGCACAACTCCGAGCGAAACATAGTAAGACTCCCCGTGACTCGAATCCCATACTAATTGGTGGTCGTCGTTCGCGTGCCACAACGTTGAGATGGGATAAGAAGGAGAACTCTTCGACGGCGTAGGACTAGGAAGAGGATAGCCACACAGCACGGTACAAGCGCATCGCAAAACTTAAGTGTACATCATAACGATTTTGTCTTCCTTCACGTGAGGCTTTGTACTTTGGTACCTCCCCTTTCTGCAAAGAAGGATTAACCCCATCGCTCTGCCCAGTTCGCAGCAAAGACCGATTAGCTTAGACGACGCTCCGTTATGGGGAAGGGAGATAATTTCTCGATCCCCTTAAGAAGCAGGAGAAACTCATCCCGTGCATGAGGTACGAACCAGCTCTGGTAAATGATTTCTTTTTTCCTCCTTTTCCTCTTCCACTCATGGTCCGACTGGGACTTCTCCTCAATGATTTATGGTGGGAGCCACCGCCTTCTTTTTCTTTTATTTGGTATCCCACGAAGATCGTTCTTACCTTCTCTTGGTAGCAAAAAAATCACCTTTGTTCGCCGGCCTCTCATCCTCATGCAAAAATCAGGAGGCGAAAGAGAGTAAGTGGACGAGATTTTAGGAAAGCAGAGAAGGCAGGAGGAAGGGAAAAAACATCCCCTCCCATCAAATTCCCAAGGAAGCGATCGTTGCTGAGACTTTCAAATTGCGGCGGCAGACAGTCTAACTGTCCATGATTAAGACAGCCAATGCTTTCAACGGTTTCCCTGGATTCGAAGATATTTTGCGAGGAATAAGCAGGAGGGGGCGAAATGTCAGGGATCATATTGGCAGAGGAATATGAAGGAGCAAAATACCCTTTCTTCTCCTACTGCATTTTGAGGAGCAGGTTTGATGGCGCTCTCAATCAGCTATTTTTCCTCCGCCGCAAAATGATTGACTGTTTTTGCCTCCCCCTCCTTTTCCGGCAAATTTGTACAGTAGCCTACCTGGAAGGCGGGAATCTATTTGCAGCATTTGTAACCCTAGCAAAAAAAGTCTGAATAGCGAAGAAACAAAATCAAAGTCGATTGCACACAAATAATCAAGGTTCCTTTGTTCGCTTTCCCTTTTTTTCATTCTCCCTCTCTGCAATCCATTAACGGTCTGGGAGAGGTGTACTCCTTGTACTGTGATAGGTCCAAGGAAACCGCCCCGGCTGCGAGTCCAGTCCGTCTGTCTAGGACCCGATTTTTCCCCCTCCTTAGTTATCTGTTTCCTATCAATTGCGTCAATTTCCCATCCTCGCGCGTAGTATTTTTTTTCCCGTCCGTCAGCCCCCGTACGCATCTGTCTGCGCACACTCGCGCTGCGCCGCCCGGCCAAGCGCACTCCGGCCGCCGCCGCCGCCGCCGCCGCCGCCGCCGCCGCCGGGGAAGGGGAGGGAGGCATGCAACGGGGATGGGAAAAGAAAGGAACCAAGAAGAAGATGGATACTCAATATCTGATATCGGTAGTCCGAAGACCTTGCGCCGCCGCCGCCGCAGACAGAAAGGGGGGATTCCTCTTCCCCCCTTTTCTTTTTTTCCTCGTGAGTGAGTGACCCCCTTCCTCTTCCTGCTTCGTCCAGACGCTAAGGATGTATCGGACGAGGAGGAGGAAAAGATTGACACGAACCGCGATGAATAAGTTGCATATACGAGTGGCGGCGGAGGCCGGTTTGTGGCAGGTTACTTATGATTGCAGTGGGATCGAAAGACACAGGTTGCAACTTTCGAACTTCGAAGGAAAGGGAAAGTCCGTTTATCGGAATATCGGTGACAGAAATCCCCCCGCCCCAGAGGAGATGTCATCCGAGGACTTTATACGCCTGGTCTGCACAGTAGGAGGATGCATCTGAGAAGAAAGTTTCTCAAAGCCTTTTTCAATGGTAGGAATAGCTTTCATTGTCCCTCGCTATCTCTAAAGGAGGAGGTACTAATTGCTTCGTCACACAAGGAGAGAGAGAGGGGGGTTCTTCTCCTTTTTTGCCACCTCCCGTCATCCTCTTGCGCTAACTTGGAAGCCAAACATATTGACACAGGCCGCCGCCACGAAGGAGAGGAGGGAGAGACGAAAGTCGCCCACTGCTCTTTTTTGTCAGCCCAGACTGGAGTCGCACACCCAAAAAAGGGCGAGGGAAGATCCTCCTGTTGATGTTCCGCAGCGAGCGACCGAGGCCGTTGTTCCGGGCTGCGTTCCCTTCGGCACTGCAGGAGGAAGGGAGCAAAAAGGAGGAAAAGAGGAACATCCCCCGAGGCTGTTTACCAACAAAGCGAGGCGAAAGGGAGGGGAGGGGAAAGGAAGGACGGCTGCGATGATGTTACTGCGTCCAAATCAAGAAGATGTGTTCTCTTCCTATCTTCAACTTTTTTACCCAACCAAGAACCTTCCTTTCACAACTGTTGGAGGTACTTGAAGCCCCTTATCCTCCATCCGCTTCCCTTCCCCCAACCCACTTGAGGTCAATTCTGGCAAGAGGTGGAGCGGAAAAGGAGGAGGAGGAGGAAGAAGAAGAAGAATAGGAGGAGAAGGCTTGAAATTCCAAAAGCCATTTATCTCTCAACCACCTTCCCCATTCTGTTCCTTCCTCTTCGCTCGATCTATTCCCTTCCCCTACATCTCGAGACGGGATGGGGAGAATAGATAGGATAAGAGGAAGGAAGGGAGAAGAAGTCCCCCTTCCACTTTCCTTAGACCGTGAGGTGTCTGAGAGAGATTCATCCTCTCCTTCCCCTCTTCCTCCTTCCCCGTTGTTTTGGCATGATGTTAATGGCTCCCTTCGCCTGGGGCGGGCTGCTGCAGGATGCTCCTCCTCCTCCTCTTCCCTTGCGCACACAAACCATCTTTCTTCCTGCAGGGGAGAATGGGGTGAGATAGGGAAGGGGAGAAGAGTTAGTTAAGGAAAAGGAGGAAGGGAGAGAGGGGGAGTTGCCACAATTTTCCTCTGAATAATTAGCTGTCGACGCGAAAAAGTTTTGCGTGTGTATGAACGCAGCACAAAATGCAGCAATTTCTTAAACGAGAGAGCACATAGCTCTGTAACGTTTTGGAATCTTGGGGCAAAAAGAATTTAAGGTCCGAGCAGCAAGCTGTTGCCCAAAGGGTAGCAGAGAGAGGAAGGAGGAAAGCGAGGGGAAGGTCTTAAAAGATTCGCCATCTCATCCCATTCCCCTTTCCTCCTCTTCCTCCCCCTTTTTTCTTAAGACCCCTCCTCCCTTCCTCTTCCCCTTTCCCCTTCTGCTCCGCATCCAGCCCGTGCTCCCACGGGAGAAGCCTCAAACAATCCAATTAAATATTCCCAGCGCCTTTGTTAGTCGGTCGGGAGCCGGGGGGGAGGGAGAAAAGAGGAGGGGAACAATTGTCCGGGGGGCATCGTGGGAGGGGAGGAGAGGGAGATGGGAATCAGGTGAGTGACGAAGGAGGAAGGAAAAAGAAAAAGGCAAGAAGACTTGTGTTCCTTGCCTCTTCCTGGCTCTTGCTTGTTCTCTTCCTCGTCGGTGGCTCCAAGAAGTTGTGTGGCGTTGGGTTGCCTGTGTTTTTTTTGCGGGCTGATTTCCCCCCCTCTGTTTGTTGCTGGATGATAGAGAGGAGAGCCTTTTTCTTTTGCCCCCTCCCTCCTTTCCTTCCAGCCCTTTTTCTTTCCCCGAATAACAAGGCAGAAAAAAGATGGGACGGGGCAAGGACGAAGAAGGTGGACCTGCCTCCCGCACCCTCTTACAGCCTCTCTCCGACACGAAAGGGGAGCTTTTTCGATTTCAAAACGTCAATCTCCGATCCCCTCCTTCCCCGTGATCTGTGAGAGGGCCGCGGCGGCCAAAAATGCTTCTCCAATCACCGCGGGAGAGGGGAGGGGGGACTTTCGGTGGTCACATGCAAGCCGGAGGAGGGAAGGGGAGGAACTGAAGTAAACAAGCCAAAAGGAGATGGACCAACGTAGGAAAACGGAAGGGGAATTTACCAAAGATATAGCATTGATGGAAAGGGGCAATCATTAAATAGCTCTAAACGTATCTTCATTTTACTATGGTATACTGTACTGTACCGGTATACCTCTTTGTTTTTGGGAGCCTTTTTTTGCTACATAACTTTCCATAACATTTTTCATGGTGACTTTCCTCTTCCTCCTGCATTTTCCTCTTCTTCCTTCCTACCCTGCTGTGTCAGAGGTGACCAGGAAAAAAACCTACTCACCAGCTTTTTTCGGACATTTTTCCAGAAAAGGAGGAGGTAGAAAGGGGTAGAAAGAACAAACATCTATTCCTCTCTTTACTTTTTTACCCCTTGTCTTCTCCCCCTCCCTCCCTCCCTCTTGCATTTTGCCGAAAATGAAAATTGTGTCAGGAATCGAGCGTGATCCGCCTTCCCCCTCCTTCCAATTCTGCCGGCAGCCCCTCTCTCAATACCCCGCTCCCGCCCTCGCGCCCTCGCTCGACAAGATTCTTAAGAGGGGAAAAGAGGTCTGTTTGAAGAAGGGGGGGGGGACGTGGGGTCGGCAATTGACGTTCACGTGGAACACATACAAGACGGACTAAAAGAATTGCCGCCTTTTTTACATTTTGCTATTTACGATTTTCCTCAAACAAAAAGGAACAACAGCCGAGCGACGCTTGAAATTAGTCACACTCTCGGTCTCTCTTTCTCCCTTTATGTTCTCTTGTTTGCTTTCTCCTATTTTCTGACTCGCTTCCGCTTCCCCTCCACGCTCTCGAGGGTGGGTGGGAGAAAAAACGATTAGCGGTGGGTGGTTAGATGACTCCGCCGAATTGAGGTGCAGCACCCTTCCACTTTCCCACCTCCCACTTGCAAGGGTTGGTGCAGAATAAGGAATGCAGAAACGAAAGACGAAGGGAGGCAATACCTTGCTCCTTTTTACGCCCCGCCGTCCTGTTTACCTTTTTAGTGTCGCGAGCGCATAGAATGTGAGTTGAGTAACGAATGTCCCAATTCAATTCAAGCACCTTGCCCACCCAGCCCTGCGCTACTGTCTCCATGGACACACGGGAGAAAAGGGGTGGTGGAGGGAGTGCTGGGGCCCCATTACGCGACACACAGAGATAGACTCACTCACTCACACGCTTGAGGCGCATTTTTTGCCACATTGTGTGCCGCCACCGCTCCACCAGCAACTCCGAGTTTAGTGTGGTCCAAGAAAAGAAAGGACGGAGGAAGTACGAGGAAGAAAGGTGTCTCTTTCTTGTGGCCCATTGTGTCCTTCCTTCGCCTTCCTTTCGTCCGTCCCCTCCCTCCCCATCTTTTGCTTAAGTGTGTGCGGCAACATTAGGTGAGAAAAGAACCTTTTTTCCTCTCGACTGGCTGTGTGCCCACAAGCGCCTCTCACCACGCTATTGCAGCCTCATTCCAAAATAAAAGTTTTTGGTCAGCAAATACGGTACTAAAGTAGTACACAATGCTGAGAAATGATGAAATAAAAAAGTTCAAGAACGCTCCTGGCTGATGGTTCCCTCCTCCCCAGGTTAGAATATTCGGCGTAGAATCGCTGAGAAACACATCAGTATCTTTTTAATTGACAGGTGTTTTTCGCATTTCCCCCTTTCTCGGCCGTCGCCTCCTCCCCCGCGGCGGCTGTCACGCATTTACGCGGGAGATATATGGGAAACGGCAGCGGTAGGGGAACGACAGCGCACGTTATGAAGTAAGGCGCGTACGTGCAACCAACTGACCCGCCCTGCCCGTCCAAGCCCAAGGGAGGGAGACTTTCTTTCGGCCTCCCGCCGAGAAAACTCATTTGAGGAGTTGTGTCGGAGGACGCGTCTTCGTATTTTTCGTTTGCGTGCCACACCAGCGGAGGAGGAGGGGGAAGCGGAGTTTTACCGATGAATTATTGCCCGAGAATTAATGAGGAAAGAAGGGAACGGGACAACGTAGGAAAAGAAGGAGACGATGACGAAAAGGATGGGTGGGTCCCTCTTCACCTGGCTGTTGTAAGGAAAAAAATAACAAGGCGAAATTCTCGTAATTGCCCTTTTTATGGGAGGCGACTATGGGTGCCGCTAATTGTCGGAGACACTTTCAAGAATTGATGATGCTCCCCCTTCCTCCCGCTCTCGGTAGACCTTTCTTCCCGCCTTTCGCCGTATAATTCGGCCGTTTTCATTTAGCAGATGGCGTCGAGGATGGGTTAGTGGCGAATAGAAGAAAGTTTGTTTTCTAGTGGCGTGTAATCCGGATAAATGAGGAAAAAGACGGGAAACCGAAAAAACTTTGGTGTCAGCAAAAAAAAAGTTTCTCCCCTTTCCGCTACGCAGCGCCTGTTTGAAAATTCACCCCTCTCCCCCCCTCCTTCTTGCCAAGATGTTTGTCGGTGTAACAAGCGAAATCTGCTCTTGATTCCTCTCCCTCCCTTCACCTCCTTTTTTCACTCTTTCTCTTGCAATCTTGTTTCACACCTTCTGGTCAATTTGGCGGGGGAAAGGAAGTGGAAACACAACAGCCCGCCTCTCTCCTTCCCCTGCAACCGTCCGTCCCTCCTTCTTTGAAGTGAACAAATAAAAAATATCGGACTTTTTTTCGCCGGGAAATTTGTCAAACAAAGAGCCCCCTCCTCCTCTCTCCCTTCCTGTGGAAAATGTTTCCCTTCCCTCTTTTTGGAGAACCACCGCCCACATCTTGGGGCGGAAAGCGACGGACGTCGTCGTCGTCCCCTTCCTTCCTTCCACTCTTCACCGGTGGTAGAAGAGGAGACCAAATTGGCTGCAGAACCGCGGAGGAAAGGAGGGAGGGGGAGGAAAAGGGTCCTAACAAGGAGAGGGGGGAGGAGTCCCTCCTGGCCCCACTCTTTCGTCTTTGTCCACGCCGCATTTTAAAGAATGTTTTATGTCAAGTCGTGTGTTTTTACGTCAGGCGGCAATTTTGCCCTCTTCAGTTTGCCTTTTTTCCTCCTCTTCCTCGAGTGTGGCCAATTCATCCTGTCCTCCAAGTGGAGGCCAACGCAATTGAAAAACAATATTGGATCCAGGAGTGGATAACGATGATGAAGGCGGCGGCGGCGACAAAATAGCCCATCTCATTCCTTCTCCGATATGCCAAAGCAGGAGGGAGAAGGGAGGTGTTGAGGCCACTGCGACTTTTTATTTTTCCGAAACGCAATTTCGGTGAAGTGATGGGACTTCCATCCTCTCTCTATTTTCGAGTGCTTCTGCCCACACAGTCCAGCAACCCCCTCCGCTCTCTGAATAATTCAACCTCGAATTAGTCGCCCTCCCCCTTCTCGTCGTCCCCCTCCCCATCCTCTGAATATCTGCAAGCAATAATTCAATAGCCACTCTGGTCCCCCTCCCTCCTGTTTTCCAAGCAATCTTTTCTGTTATCCGGGAAAAGGACGCGCGAGAGATGTTTATTATTCGCCGCATCGCGTGCGGCGGCGGCGGCGGCGGCAGGGGACAAGTTTCCATCGACTTCGTCGTCGGTCAGAAAAACTAATTAGGGAGACACTGCTGGTTGCGGCGGACGAGGGAGGATTAATAAACTTTTTCCCGAAAAAGAAAAACATCGGAAAAAGAAAATCAGGGCGAGTCCGCATTGCATTATCGGACATTTCTTTTTTTCCGCCTCTCATATATGTCAAAGCGACGACGTTATTAGCGGACGTCGCCGTCGCCGTCGCCGTCTCGTTTCGCCACGTCAGGGGGAGCAAGCAATTCCACTCTTCCCCCGTCTCACGCCCCGCTTGGTTTCCCAGAAATAAGGAGCGGAAAAGGAAAATAGGCGCAGAAAGCGAAGTTGTTATACGCGTACCCCTTTCCCTCAAGTGAGGATAGTCCCTTGGAGCGAGTACAATACTCCGTAGTACCTTTCCCTTGTGTGTAATGGCATCTGTTGCTGCCTCCTTTGGCCACCGCGAGGAAGATTAATGGTGTCTCCATCTTCCTCCTTTCTTCCCCCACAGACGACGTGACTGAGTCCGTGGTATGTAAATCCGACCCCTTCTCTTCCCTGTCTCTCCCCCCCGGTTTAAGGACCTTTTTCTTGGAGATGTGCCCTTACCCCCGCTCCTACTTTTTTTTTGGGGGGGAAGGGAGGAGTTCGCGTCGTCACATTTCCATAAATTCGTCTTTAGGTCCAACTGTGGCCGCGTCTTGTTTCGAGGTCCATCATTTGAGATTTAGGCAACGGGGGAGCTTCCGTACGCGTGTCCCTAGTGGTCGTGAATGTTCGTGTTTTTGGAACAATTGGTGCTTTCCTTGCAAACGCAAACAATTTGAGAAATGCAGAAATACCTCTTTTCTACGGAGAAGGAAACAATTTGCCGGCGTCGGCTTTTCGACCTCCCGCCGCTGCAGTTGTTTCCTCCTCCGTTCGATCACAGCCACCTTTCCTTTTTCTCCCCCTTTGTTTTTTGCCCCAACCTCTTTCTCCTCCTCCTCCTCCTCCTCTGGACAGCCCCCTTTCCCTTCGCCGCGGGTGGCAGCTTTGGCAAAAAAGGAGGAGGGAGGAGGAAGAAAACTCTTAAGGCTCAATTCAGGAGGGAGGAAAGGAAGGGGGACCATTACTGCAAGCTGTGAAATTTTTCTCGTCCGAAGGGAACGCACGGCGGGCGGACAGAAAAAAGAAAGCACTTGACTACCATCTTTCTTTTGTGGGGGAGACGAAAAGACATGTTCCAAGTGTGGTACTTGTTTCAAAGGGAAAAGAGGAGACCAAGTGGCCTTTTATGCTCCTTGCTCACTACCTGGAGCACAAAGAACAAGCTCTCAACCTCATGTGCCTTCACCCACGCACTCCTCTAGCATTCAAAAGGAATTTTTTCTTCTCGGTGGTTTTTTTTTTTTGCACGGTGGATACTGGAGAACACAAAAAAGCCACAAAGGAGGAGGAAGAAAGGGACAGAAAAAGCCTTCTCTTCGGTTTTGCATCTCCTTTCCCTCCTCCGCGGCTTTCGTTTCCCAGATCTCTCCTTCTTTCCCTCTTTTTCCTTTTCTAAAGAGGGAAGTGTGATTAATTTTGACATTTAGGAATAATTAATGTCTCCCAGGAATCTGGAGGGGGAAAAAGCGAAGGGGAGAGAGAGGGGGTATAAGTATACTACACCAGTACTTGGAGTGGGGAGGACGAAACACGCAATTCGTGGGGGAAGGAAAAGGGGGAGGGGTGAAAGGAAAGAGGAGGGAGCGGGGCTAAACCTTACTCTCCTTGTGTCCAAATTAACTGAAATTAGCCAGAAAAAGAGGAAGGGGGTGCTTTGCCAACGAGAAGGGGAGGAGGCAATCAGAAAATTTATGAAGATGCTAATTAGAGAGGGTAGGCGGATCTTAACAGTTTAAATGGCGCCTTTTTGCAGCAAGCTGTGGTTTTTGAAAGGGGAAAATTTGAGGGGTATGGCCTGATCCACCTCGGCGGCCTTTTCCGCGGCGGGGAACTGAGCATCAATAGTTTCCTCGAACCATGCCGTACGGAAAACCTACCTCCAACAATGCCTAAAGAATATTCATGCGCATTTTCAACGAATCAGTGATTGTTCTTCCCTGACCGATCAATTCCGCCCCTCTTTTTATATCGATCCAGCCTTTTTGTGGCATTTCGCAAATCTCTCCATCGCGGGAAAGCGCAATAGAGCCTGGGAGAAGCGAACATTTTTGGAACAAGTTTTTCTGCTAAACTTCGGGAACAATTTTTCCTACCGTCCGAGACCAACCCTGGTTCGCGTGATTAGTCCTCTCAGACTATCCTCCTCCTCCTCGTGTTCCTTTTCCCGAGGAGGTCTTTTCTCTCCCTCCGTCCCTCCCCCTTCCCCGCTCGGATACATGATGCATGGCTTAATCTCTGCCTCTCCTTCTTCCACTCTTTTTCCCACCGCCGCTTCCGCCTCCATCTGAAATAACTGATCACCCCTCTCTCCCCTTCCCCGCTTATACACCTGGAACGAAAAGGAGTCCTAAACAGTGGAACACATTTCAACGTGTTCACTGAATATTATTCATTGATATTTAAATAGTTTGAATGGACCAAGTTTGCCAATTTGGAACAAAAATCTTTATGGGACCGTCCGTCTACACATTCGTAATCTATGCACGTAGACCTGAAGGGAGGGAGGAGATAGAGCTTTGCATAATCTCCTCTTTCCTCTCCTACTCGACCGACCAGCCATCGCCACCCATCATTTTCGCACTAATTCAGCACCGCCGCCATCTTCCACCCTTCGCTGACCCTTACCCCACCGTTAAGGGGAGGAGGGGGAAACGGACGGGACTCCATTTCCTGTCCCAGGCTGCACGGTGGTCATGAGGCGCTTTCGAAAAAAGGAAAGGGGAGGGGAGGTAGCAAATGCTTCCATTCCCACATGTTCTGGAAAGAGGGAGAAAGGGGGGAAAGAGGAAAAAGGAATCGAGGGGGGAAATGTGAAATGGCAAGCGGGCGAGGCGAAAAGGTGGAGGTGGAGAGAACGGGAAGGAAGGGATGGAGGATAAATGTTGTCGATCAGAAAAGGGGGAAGAGGTGGAATGGAATACATGAATTCAGGCTGGACCCCACACACCTCACCTCACCTCACCCCATCCTCGACCCCACCTCGCACGGCCGGTCACAGGATGAAATGTGGGCACATTTGTTGATGACCACACAGGTTTTTTGGGTGGGGTTTCCAACACGAATGGGAAAGGCTACCCACTTTGTGCAGAATTTCTCCCCTTTTTGGCTACAGTGAAATTACAAAAATACCTTTTCTCTTCCTTCCTTGCTCTCATGTCCCAAGGGGGAATTAATGTGATTCCGCCCACGACCGACCCACACCGACCGACCATCCTCTCGCCCTTTTTTCGCTCCCCTCGGGTGTCACCTCAAGCTGTGGCCTCTTCTTCATCCTCGAATGCAATAAGAGAAAGGGGAAGAGGAGGAGGAGGATCGGAGACAAGATGGTGCTGCGGCGTAAGGAACTGAATGCTGATCGGGGAAAGAGGAAGCGAGAAAGAGGGAGGAGAAGGGAAAATATTTTCAGGTTTCTTTTGGCACCAAATTCGACCCTTTTCGCCTATCTGCTTTTGCCGCTTCCATAAGTTTCCTTTTTCTGGAAAATCTGAGTGATTGGTCTGCTCAATATGCCAAATTAGAGTCTGTTTTCCCCCTATGTGGGGTAAATCCACGAAGTAGAGGGACCCACCACGGAAAGAAGGGAAAGTTGCCCCCCTTCGGATCCCACTTTGCCCCCTTTTAAAAGGTTCCCTCGATCATGTACTAGAAGGGGGCGGAGGGGTGGGGAGAAAGTTGGAGCGGAAAGTGACTAATCCCACGCAAAGTTTTTATCCCCCACTTCCTTCCTTCCTTCCTGTTCCCCCTTTTGAACTCTTTGAACCGCGATCGGCGAAGGGGGGGGGACGGAGTTGGGAGCCGTAGAAAGGAAGGTTGTCGTGTCTCCCTCCCCCTTCCACCCTCCTCCCTCGGCGACGAAAATCGGCCGGAGTCACTTTTCAATTTGAGGATTGGGAAACTTTCCTGGGCAAATTCCAAAAAAATCAGAACGCAAGCGGGACGGGGTCGGGGATAGGAAGGATTAAAAACGGCCACGTTTTCCTCTCAGTTGACTTATACACTAGAAGAGAAGAAAATTCGGGCGAACGTCCGTACGCTGAAGCCTTGTCCGTCAGACTTTGTCGGTGTTCTTTTCTCGTCGAAGCCTCCGAGGCATGCAATAAAAAAACTTAGGACACATTCTCGGACGGATCCTCCCGTGCAGTTTTGCTATCTCCTTTCGTCCCCTCCTCTGTGTAGGTACACCGTAGGTACAACCCACTTGAAATTCCCGATCAATCTTCATTCCTCCACCGCGGAGAAGAAGAAGAGGATGGCAACGGGAGGAGGAGGAGGGAGAAGGGCGGGGGAATTTCGCTGGATTGATCACCCTGGGGGAAAATTCCCTCTCCTCTTTTCTTGCCTCCCATCCCTCCCTTGCTGTGTCACGGATTAGCAGAGAGAGAGGAAGAAGGTATACATAGAGGAGCAAGAAACGATGGAGAAGGAGGAGGAGAGCATGCACACACGAAAAAGGAAGGGGGAAAGGAGGAAACTGTGGGATGATCCCCAAAAAGGTAGAGAAGGATATCCCTCCTTCTCCTCTCCGTCTGCTCCTGACGCAAAAGCCCTGTGAAAGAAGCCGCATGCGAGAAAAGAACACTCACATGCATGCACTCACGCACGCAAGCCTTTTCTTTTCCCTTCTCTCGGCTTTGATTGACATGGACAATGGCTCCTCTTGACCCAGGGAGAAGTGGGAGGAGGAGGAGGAAGGGAAACAAGAAGAAGGGCGGAACTAAGGGAACGTCGGCGCCACAAGTGTTTCCACTCGAGAAAGGGTTTGGCTCGCTCATACGTACATACGGCACTCAGAGCCCGCCCGGCGACTGACTGATTCATTATGCGCCCTGGAAGGAAGGGGTGAATAAGGAAACGGAAGAGGTGAGGGGCGAGATTGGGGTTCCCCGATTGAATACGAAAAGGGTCTTGCTCGGGCTTTCTCTTTTTTTTTCGAATGGCACCTATGCGTAAAGGGCGGAAAACTGAACAACCACTGCCCAGTCATAGGGAGGAGTTGTTTTTTGCCCTAATTCCCGACTCATTCACTGTCCCCGCGGGAAAAAAAGCGGCGGGGAAGAAGGAGAGCAAAAAAGGTGTGGAAGGAGACAACTCCAGAATGGGGAAGGCAGCAAAAAGGGCAAAAAAGGGGTAAGGAAGGCGCGTGACAAGGGCGGACAACTAAAGTGGAGCCTCGGTTACGAACTGGTTCTGCAGAACTGAAAGCTTGGTGGAAAAGAGGAGTAGAAGGATTCGAGAGCTGAATTCTCAAGGGAAGAAAGGGAAGGGGCGGGAAGAGAGCGAAGGGCAAACAAATTGCGTCGTGGTGACGGAAGGTCCACGACTGTTTCGCACGATATGGAACGAAGGGGGAGAAGCGATCGCCTACAGCAGCAGTAGCAAAAAGCCTCAGATGGATCGCCTCTTTGACATTGGATTGAGAGAATTTCGAGCTCCTAAAGGCTCTTGGTACTCCATTCGGTTTGCGGATCCAGGGGCTGACTTTACTGTGGCGCAAAGGGCATATGGTACGCCCCCCTCCCATATGAGGGCGTGTGTGACGACAAATCGTTTTGAACTCCCACAACCCCTGGAAGAAGAGCTACCCTTTTCCCTCTAGCTGAAGTTGGAAAGAGAGAGAGAGACCCCTTCCTTGTGCAAACATTCGTTGTTTCCCCCTTTTGCTCATCACGCAAGCAAGGCGAGGCGGCTTGTGCCTCCCTCCCTCCGGCACTCGAAAAAAGCTCTCCCGTTTGGTTTGGAGCCTTCTCCAAAATGAGGACCCCGCACACATGAGTTTGACAAACGAAGAAGCAAAAGAACGCCCGGAATAAAGGAGTGGAGAGGTGGACTTCAAAATTTGTCTAGGTGGGCGTGGTATGCTAAGGTCTGTTCTTCTGCCTCCTCATTCGGGCGCACTAATGAAATGCAGAAAATTTTGACAAGACTTTAAAAACTTAAAGGAGCTCCTTTTCTTCCCTCTTCCCCGTTTATCGTACAGTACCGTTACGAAAAGTACGCTGGCAATACTCAAACAATAATGGAATACATGTCATTAACCCCGTCTCACCTCCCTTTTTTGCCTCGTCCGATACGATCGGACTATCTATCGACAGAAAATGCAAGGGAAAACTTCTTTCATCATTTTCTTCTCTTTTTTGCGCCGCTCGCCGCGCGGAACAAATCGGTTGCGGCCGCCAAAGGCGTAAAGAGGCATTCTTCATTCTTCCAGCGGCTGAAGCGCAGACAGCCGCTCGCCGCCGCCGCCGCCGCCTTTTGCTTGCACTAGCTCCCTCGCCTGCTCTCTGGGTCAAGGTTACTACGTCTATTACAACTATAGCTTGCAGAAGTTATAGGTTAGCAATAATACCTATATCCGATATATTGTAGAACTATGGGAAAGCCCTCCCCTCCCCCATGCTCCTTTCCCCGCCTCCTCCGCCCCCTGCTTTCCAAGCGGCCGGACGCGCCGCCATTCCCCGCCGAGTGGCGGAGGCCGCCCCTCCCGTCCTCGATCGAGGCTGCTTTTCCCCTTCACCGGGCGTCCGCGCCGTCGTCGCCGGCGGCGTTGAAAGGAGGAAGAGGGGGTGGGTGGGTGGAGAGTGGTATGGCGGAACAAGAAGAGGGGGGGAGAGGCAAAAATCGGGTTATCGTTTTTCGTTATTTCCGTCTCTCGAAAGATTCGGAGAAGAACAGAATGCAGTGAGGCCTTGTTACGCTCTCGTGTGCTGGCCCTTAGACGCCGCCGACGCCGCCGACGAAGGGAAGCGTACGCAGCGTAGCGGTTCTACTACAATAGCGTGGCGAAAACGGAGCGAAGGGGGTTTCCCCCTCCACCCCAGTCATTGAGTCTGGACTTTGGAGTAGCCGTTTCGCTCGCGTGTCAGGCCAGAAAAAACTGAGACTGTAAATGAATTCAGAGTGCAGACGGATTAAGAGAACTAATTTGCCTACCGCACAGCGACTATATATGTACCGTACAAATAGTACAAAAAGAGTGGTACAGATATGACGTGCAACTGCAGTTACTTTGGGATACCAATTTTATTCTTTTGGGCGCAGAGCAGAGAGCCGAGCGAGGGCAGTAATTTGATTTCTTTTGGCTGGAGCGTTCTTTCGTGCTGGGAAGGCTCGTTAGACGCTCAATTTCCCTCGCGCCCTAAAAGCGATTCCGAATGGGTCGCCGCCGGCGTGTAATTGCCTCCTCCTGAGATGGGACAGGAGAGACAAGTGTACGAGGAGGAGGAGGAGGAGGAGGAGAAGAAGGGGAGCATTTTCACTTGCGGCTTCGTCCGAGTGATCGAGATGCATGCTCTCCTCCCTCCCTGCCGCATACTGTACATGTGGAGGAGAAGGAGGAGGCAATCCATCGCTGCTCCTTCCTCCGTTGTCCGTCGAGGTGGCGGAGTCGCCCGTGGGTGGGAGGGTGCATCCATTACCATACAAACTAGCTCTGTCGTTTCGAGGGGAGGAGAACGCATGCGGGACACACAACACGGCGGCGGTGGGAGAGAGAGAGAGAGCACATCTCGGTCGGACTGAGTGGGTAATTCCAATCACTCGGTCGCTCTTGCTGCCCGCCTTTTGGTGGAGGCTGCGGAGGAGTAAGAAGACCAATTTCCATCCAGAGGATCCCTTCGCACAAGCCGCACTCACTCGTCCGGTGGAGGAGAGCGGCGGCACATGCCTTCTTGCATATGTACGAGAGGGGAGAGAGGGGAAAGGGAAGCGGCGGAGGCGGGGGAAGGAAAGGCGCCCGCGGCGAAAAAGGGGGGAGGGAGAGAAGGTCTTATAGGTTACCAATAATGACGGGTGGAAAGAGAGGGAAGGGAGGGAGAAGGGTGCAAAGCTCCCTCGCTCTTTTCCGCTCCCCTTTTCCAATTTCGGCCTCTGCGCGACTTCTTCTTTGTCGAGGGGTCTTCTCCCCTTCGCTCGGGGCGGGCAATGCCGGGCATACCTGCCGCCTGGAAAATCTCTCAGATGGAGAAATTAGTGGGATCGAGGAGGAAATGGGGATTACTATTCCGCGGCAGGCAGGTCGGCAGAGTGCGAGGGGAAGAGCAGATGGTACCACTTTTCTGGCGCTTTTCTGTGATAGAGAAAAGGGAAGCCCCTTGATGTAATTCCGTAATAAGTGCCAACAAAAATATTTTTCTAACCGCATGTTTCTCCTTTCTATTGCAGTTATGCAGCAGTCAGCTTCAGAGAAGGACCGTGGCGGCAGATCAGGTCAGTTTGCCAAACGTAAATATATTTGCATCTTCACATTTCAATGCTTTACATTCAAACCTGAGAAAGTCCAATTTCTAACCTTTTGATCCTTGAAATTTTGGCCCGACACAATAACACACAATACGACACACTACAATTTTTATCATTGGTGTCTTTTTTCCTGCGTGCAAAAGCCTCGTATTTCATTTTTTATAAATCCCAGTAGCCCTAGTGTGTAAAGAGTTCCTGTACCTTGCAAACGCACAGCGGAGAAATACTTTATTTGCCCATAATTTTCATAGCCGCCCCATCCTGCTTGACTTTTTTGCCGTTTTTATATTCGTGCGTGTGCTTTTGTGTGCGTTGCTCCCATCCTCCTTTTTTTCGCGGGGGGAGGAAGCCCATGTGTCATTACTTTTTTTCTCCTTTTTACCACCACCACCACTCCTAGACGTACCAAAGCCGCGCTCCGAACCGCGGCCACCGCGGCATAACTCCGGCCGTAATAATTGGTGTTTGCACAAGCCTCCCTCGCTCACTCGCTTTGTCCAAGAACCGGCTCTGTCACATTAGCGACCAGCGCTCCCTTTCACATTTTTGATTTACTGGCTGGGGAAAATACCTCGCGGGAGGGACCACGGCATTAGCGGCGGGGGTAGAGAAACAAGAAACGCGACCTCAGTTGGGCGTCACTGCAGATCTAACGAAGGATAAAGGACACATGATACGACTAACCTCGTTTTACCGAGGACACATTCGAAGAACAGACGAACATCGTGGTATTTATATAGTCCCGTACTCCAAAGCAGTTCAGGAGCAATTGGAAGAATGAAAATTGAAATAGCTCCAATTTTGTTTCCCGTAGAAAGTACCGGCCCGAGCGTAGCCCTCCTTCGGTCTCGGATTTTCCGGGATTACTCCGGATGCACTTTGGGAGCAATTTTGGGGCTCGGCGTCACTATCTTACTACGTACTTCTTCAAGGCTCTCGCGGGCAGGGGTGAATAAAAGGAGACAAGCTGAGCTACATCCGGAATAATAAATCCGGGGGATTTTTAACCTGATTTCCCCTCCTCCCCTACCGTTTTGGTACGAGAGAAGGAGGGGAAGGGATGCGTGACCCGTGATCCAGAAAGATCGATGGGGGTCCCTTGATTGAAACGTGATACTGTTCTCCTTCTTTCTCTTTTTTTGTCTCTCCCTCTCTCCCTCTCCCTTCTCGGGTTGAGGCGGTTGGCTTTCACTTACTATTTGTTCGTTCCCCATACTATTCAGGACACTTTTTTGGCATAAAAATCTAGCCATATAAAATGGGGCAGATGGAAGGAAGAAAGTGTTGTCGATATAATGTACTGAAGTTTGCTCGGAAGCTCAGACTTATCAGGATGCAAAACACTTTGAAGCCTTGTCTGCCACCTTCTATTCGAGATGTCAAGATGCACTGCAGACAGAATCTGACAGCCAAAACACAGCGGATCTAGTGTAGCTTCGTCTCCCCTTTTAGACTGAAACCGCAAGGATTGACAGTCGTAACCTTTTCGCAAACGAAAGACTCGGTACCTTGTTCAGGGAATTTCCATTGCTACAGTACAGTAGTTGTACTGAGCACTCTTAACTATTTGAAATGGAGGAAAGAGGGGGAAATGAATTGTCCTGGATTCAACTTTGGGAAAGCCCTTTCCCTTCCTTCACTTGGGAGACGAGGGGAAGGTTGAGAAGCGGGGAAAATCATATCTAGAAATCTTCCTCCCTTACTTCCTCCTCCTCCGCTCCCATCTCCCTCCTTTCCATCTCCCTCGTCGCTTTCTCTCCTCCTCCTCCAGATTCCATCCATCCCACCCTTTTCCCCGTCTTCTTCCTCCTGTCTCGTCTCGCCTCCCGGATTTTGACAACTGAAAATTAAAATTAGATTAAAACTTGCCCCGGAAAATGAGCAGAGGCGGCCCCCAACCCCTTTTCCTATTAAAAAATTCTGCCCCCTCCGCTCTCTGCGTATACCTATCCCCTCCAGGATATTTCTTTTTTTCCTCGCATTCCCTCCACATTTTTTCTTCCCGGAAATGAAATAATGACAAGTGAATTCTGGAGACGTATCTTCTCCTCTTCCCTTGGCCTCCCGCTTTCGTCTTGGCGTCATCCTCGCTTCATGACAGGTGTTTGTTGTGTCGCTCGAGAAGAGGTAGAGTTTGTTGCTTCTTCACACGTGGAAAGCAAACAATCAGACAGAAGAATTACCAGTGCAGACATCTTACTACTATTCGAAATTTTATTTCGTCACATAAGGGAGAGTAGGCTGTTCTTTTTCAGGACAGCAGTATTCTACGGTATATTAAACATATTTCTTTTTGAAGGGACTATGTTCCCATCGGCGACTTTCTTCCCTACGATTCCTTTCCCCCTGTCCTGAGTCCGTTTCCTGTCTGTTCTTTAGTATGCAAGGGAGAGGAGAAAGGGGAGGGAGGGGG
>JAAUXV010125355.1_pt1 | contig 20413 bp, 29 predicted proteins | sample 7278181 | NCBI WGS metagenome assembly JAAUXV01 (sample SAMN14350114, study PRJNA611818) | marine sediment metagenome | isolation source: surface marine sediment (2.1m) | place: French Polynesia: Moorea | collected 2018-08
ACGAAGCCGTGTCACATACAAAGAGGGGGAAGGAGGAAAGAGGATAGTCGGCGTCCGACCCCAGTTGGTCGAGTGGAAGAGGAAGGGGGCTTCGGTAGAAACTCACAGGGTGTTTAAAGGAAGTATCCTCGTATTTTCAAAGGGTTGTGAGAGAAGGTTTTCCTTTGCATGGCCTTGAATGTCATTTTGAAATGGTTCGTGGGGCTTTTCTTTTCAAAAAGTACCACAAGTGCAAGGTCGAGAACTAATCCTCTCTTCCTGTACTGCCTTTTATTGTTGTTGTGGCACCCTGTCTGGGACGGCTCAACCATGCAGGTCTAGCAAAGCACGGAAGGGGGGAAAGAGGAGGAGGGGGGCTCACACGGACGGACGCCGGCGGCGGCGGCTGAGCTCCAGGAGAGCATGTGGAGAGGGTGGTTGGCGGGCGGTGGGTCGCCGCCGGTGGAGGGGGAAGCGGAAAAAGGGGGGGAGGAAATCTCTCTAATCTGGCATTCATTGTTCACCGCTTGTCGGCCGGGTTAGATCTGTGTTGTGTGAGGAGGGAAAGAAGGAGGAAAGAGGAGAAAAGGAGGGACGAGAGGGCTCAGTCTGGAAAAGGGGGAAAAGGAAAGGGGGAAGGAGAGAAAAGGAAGGCGGAAAAAAGTTTTTGCCGACCGACCGACCGAGAAGGGAAGGAGGAAGGAAGCATGGTCTTCTCCGCCTCCACCACCTCGGCGGACGGCGGCCACCACCGGCTGGAACCGGAGCCCGCGCTGTTGGGGCTGTTGGAGTAGTAGTAGTAGCCTCACTACTACAAGCCCCCCTTGGAAAAGAGGGGAGGGAAAAGGAGTCCGGGACGGCGGAGGCGAATGAGATCGATCTAACTCGAGTCGAGTCGGACGAACGAAGAAGAAGAGGGGTCTCTGTTCCGCGTTGCCCCCTTCTTCCTCCACCACCACTTCCCCACTCTGTTCCTCCTTTTCCTCCTTTTCCTCTTTTCGTCCTTCCATTCTGCTGAAATGCTTTGCTTTGCAGAAGAGCTCCTCCCTTCGTGAGGAGGAAAGAGGAGGAGGAGGAAGCCCCCTTCGGAGTTGGAGGGGAAAAGGGAAAAAGAAAAAGGAAGAAGAGAGCTTGCAACTGCGCGAATACAGAACAGGGGCTCCTTCCTCCTCTTCCTCCTCCGTTTGGCAGCAAAGCCGGCTACCGCCTCCTCCTCCTCCTCCTTTTCCACCGCGGCTACAACAACGACCATGCAGCCCCCATCGCCCGACGACGACCACCAGTGTCAGTCACTTCTCGTCCCTCCCTCCGTGTGCTATTCTTTGCCCTCCACTCATGCCACTAGTAGTGGGTCCTTCCCCTTCCTCCCCAACTGCTGCCCCCAGTCGGGGGACGACGACGACCGGCGGCGGCGGCGGCGCCATTATCCCTGCCAAAGCCTCCCTCCCTCCCCCTGTGCACACCTCCTCCCCTTTGCTACCGCCGCTGCCACCAGTAGTACTGCTATCAAGAGCGCGAATCGGCGCCCCACGCGAATTCGTAGACCAGAAAGGAGGAGTGGGGGGACTTTTTTCTGGGAAAATGTCTTGGAGTGTAGAAAGGGACACATGCGAGAATTCAACTTTGATTCCTAAGCCCCTCTGATAATCTGAATCACCCCCTCTTTTGTCGGTTGGCCATCAGGACCTTTTTTGCCGCCGCCTCCCCTTCCCTCTTTGCACACAGCTTGTCCGGCATCCGCTCTTTTCCCTCTGACAATACTACCCCTCCTCCCTCCCCTCCATTCAGGCTTCAGGCAGTGCCTCCCTCCCTCTGCAGGAGTCCCTTCCCCCCATTGCATGGTCCCCCTCCCCTCTTCAGGGCTTCTGCACCCGTAGGAACAGCGCCATCACCACCACCCTCCTCCTCGCCTCCGTCCACCGGTGGCCCCATCGAGCATTGTGTGTCGTCAGGACTCGACCCACCGACCGACCGACCGAGGGACCGACCGACGGGGCCCTCACGTTCGGGCTGCTAACCTGAGCACACACAAATTATCTGACGATATCTTAGGGGAGAGGAGGGAGGAAGAAAGAGGGGGGGGGACTCACCTCTTGCCACCGGAGGGGAGAAGGGAGGGAGGGAGAAGAAGGAGAGATCCCTGTGGCAGAAAATCTCCTCCGTCGTTTCGTGGGTCGCTTCAGGACACGGGAGAAGACGGTCTCCTCTTTTCTTCTCCCCCACTTCTGCGCTACTGCTGGTCCAGAAGCGTGGTTATATATGTCGGATTCGCCGATTTGTAAACCGCCCGCGTCTCGATCGAGTCGTGTTCGATTCCAGTCATGGCTGACACATTGATGGCCCCATCAAAATAGACGGGAGAGGGAAAGGGAGAGAATGAATTTTTCCGCACATTTTATCACCTCGTTCTTTCATATGGGAAAGAGAAGGAGGGAGCATGCCACACATCTTGCGGGGCGCTCCCTGATCTGTTCTGTTTCCTCGACTGTGAAGCTACTACTCCTACTACTTCACAGAAGCCGTCCCTCTAACTTGGGTGAGATGGTAGTACTGTAGTAGTAGACCGGGGGGCAGTTTTTTCTCCCTTCTCGTCCGACAATCATTATCCTGCCTCCCTCCTCATCTCTCTAGGACAAGAGGAGGGGGGGAGGCCTCAATCTCTGCTTGCGTGGCTTCGCCGGGCGACGGGCGGACCGACGCCGACACTCAGGAGGAGGTTTTTTTTTCTTGACCCTCCTCCTCCTCCTCCTCCTTTCCTGACGCCGACGGCACCGTGGGCTATCAAGCCGACAAGAACTGGGAGGAGAAGAGAGAAAGAAGAAGAAGGAAAACCGCAAAAAATCTAAGAGAAAGAGAATCCTTTTTCTTTCTCCATCTTCGCGTTTTCGTGATAAAAGCACAAAAGTCGGGCGGCGGCGAACTCACAGGAATCGAGGGGGAGCAAGAAGCATCCTCACCTCTTCGAGAAAAAAAGACAAGGGGGGGAATTTTTGCCGCAGCTGCCGGAGAGAGAAAAGTTGTGATCCCGACCTAAAAATAATGTCTTAATTGCTGTGGTTAGAGGTGGAGAAGGAGGGAGGGGGGTCATTGCGGAAAAATTGCGTCGATTTTGTTGGCGAGTAGGGGATGGAAAGGGAGAAGTGACCCCGCGGGGATCTTTTTTCTCCTCCTCTCGGATCGGACACGCGTGTTCCTGCGTATACCTACGGTGGAAGAGACCTTTTCCTTCTCCCACCTGGCTTGCTCGCTTGGTCTGTATTCTCCAAGCTATGGAAAATGTGCCGTGCACAAAGGATGGAGGATCGAAGGAGAGGGATTCAACAAAGTGGGATCAAGTTTTTTGATATAAGAAGCAGTCTTTGTAGATTTCTCATTTCCCACTCCTAATTCAATGCATACAAACTGTGCACACAGGCAACGGCGAATGTCGGCTCGGTTGAGGAAGGAGGGGCAGGGCGCACCTGATCTCGAAAAGCCGCGCTTCCTTCTCCTCCTTTTCCTTTTTATTCGCTCGGCGGCGACTGCGGCGGCGGCGGCGGCCTGAGACGGCGGCGGCGGCGGCGGCGGCGGGCCGTAACTAATCCAAAAACAAACGTTGGTACGGCGGCGACGGACACATCCCTTTTTCGCGGGCTTCCAAGAAAAGGGAGCATTGGAACTGGGAGACGAGGGGATGAAAAAAGATCTTTTTTGTGCTTACCTGCTCAGGCGCTTTTCCTCTCGTATCTCTCCTCCTCGAAGCAAAGTCTCGTTTTTTCGTCTCTTTATCACGCGACGCGAAATTTTTTTTTCTTTTGTGGGTGTTCGCGAGTTTCTTTGTTCCCCACTTTGCTTTCACACTTATTTTTTTGGGACACAACAACCGGGACGATTACGATGATAGCAAGATTGGGAATATCACTTTTTTTCTTTCACCGGGCGTCAATTACCGGGTTCTTCTTAATAACAACCACTTGTTACTCTTCTTTATGTCTGTTTCAGGACGTAATAGTGAGATACTTCAACCTTCCTTTTCTTTCGTTCTCTTTTCTCTAAAAGCCTCTTTTAAAAGTGTTTGTTTTTTTAACTTCTTCATAGGAACACGAACAGCCTTTTGCACTGGGATTTTTTTTCATAGGATAGTGTTTGTATCAGTAGTGTAAAGTAGTAGTAGTAATATGCGCGGTGTTTTCTAGGAACTTCAGATCTTGGAATTGATTAGAATAATCTCCTTCCCTTCCCCCCTTTTCTTCTCACTCAACTGTCGTCACACCTTCCGTCCGCCCTCCAGCCTCGTTCGTAGGCAGCGAGATCGCATCGCCGCCGCAGCTAGAGCGGAGGAGGAGACGTCTCCAGATCGCACGTCGTCTTACGTACCGGTGCGCGGAGGAGCAGTATATTCAAGCCCCTCGAATAATTATGCGGCCTCCTCCTCCTCCTCCTTCCTCGTCTCGACTTCGTATGCGCTGAGGAGGTGGTGAACCCTCGTTACGCCTCTTCCGACCGGGGAGGGGAGATATGCACATGTGAGCGAACCCCACAACCAAAAAAAGTGGGAAAGGAGGTCGAGCGAGTGAAACTCCTTTTTCCCTTAACCCCCAACCGTTGACAAAAGTCCTCCGTCTTCTTCTTCTTTTCCGGGGAAGGGAGAGGAGTGTAATTCACTTGATCGCAGCCATCAGCTCCGGCGGCGCCGCCGCCTCCCCCTCCACCACGGTCGACGGCGACGGCGACGGCGACGACTCCGTCGCTGCCATCACCACCACCACCATGCTTGCATGCTCCGCCTCCCTCCGACGCCTCCTCCTCTTCTTCTCCTCCGCTCCTCCTCCTCCGGACTCCTCATTATTTCTCGCTCTGCCTCGGGTTATCAATCTTCGGGGCTCCCCCTCCCTCCTCTCCTCCTCCTCCTCCGCTCACCTCCAGTGCCCCCTCCACTCCCTGTGCCTCTCTCCCTCGATCCCTCCTCCTCCGTTTTTCCCGAGCAGTTTCTGGATGAGATTTTCCCTTTTCTTCCCTTTTCTTCTTCCACCCCTCACTTCGATGCACCTCCTCCGTCCTCCTCTCCCCGGTTTTCCACCCCCGACCTCTCTCTCACTCACCCCCTCCTCCTCCTCGATCTCACTGAACCGGCATCTCCCATGCAGCCCCGATGTGACAGCGACAAACGAGGGTGGGGGTCGTCGGGCAGAGGGACCCCTCCCTTCTCTTGCACTCTAGTTGTTGTTTTTATTTTCTTCTCCGTCCTTCTTCTTGAGCTGTTGCAAGTTGTAGTAGTACGTATCCTGTAGTGGGAAGTGGAAGGGACGGACGGAGGGGAAAGCGTTTGTTGTTGCCACCGGCCTCCTTCCTTCGAGACTGGAAGGGGGAGACCGGACGACGGACCGACTGAAGGGGATAAGGCTGGGGGGAGGAAGGCTAGAGGACGAAAGAGGCGGCGGCGGCGGCGAAAGAGGAAAAGGGAGAGGGAGAGGGAGGAGGGGCGAAGCATGGGCCTCTCGACCTCCTCCTCCTCTTCTCTTCTACTCCCTTGGGGGAGGGGGGGAGGGAGGTTGGAAGTGGAGGGAGGGAGGGAATGGTGTCGGTCCTCGGTGGGACTTTGGGGAAACGTGTGAGGGGAGGGGAGGAAGGAAGAGGCCACTCGCTCTCTCCCCTCCTTCCTTCCTTCTCTGGCCTCCAGAGGTCCCTCTTCTCCTCGCCCTGCAGCTGTCTGCCAAAAACTGTAGTGGGGGAGTTGCCTCCCTCCCCTCCTCCTTTTTTGACGTTGATGTAAGGTTCCCCGGTTCTCTTTACAAGATTGCAGCTTGGAGGGGGAGGGACGACGGCGGTGGTTGGGGGAAAAGGCCGGGCCAGGCAGCCTCAATTTAAGAGATGAGTCCGTTCTTGCTCTTCCCTCTCTTTTTCGTCTTCTCTCTCTTACGTGATTGCCGAATGGGAAGTAGAAGGCTTTTTTCTCCCTTTGCTCTCTCTCTCCCTTTCCTTCTCCCCCCTTTTAAGGGATGTCAGTCAGAAGGGGGTTGGAGGAGGAGGAGGAGGAGGCGAACGCATAAACACCGCCGGCTAAAATGCACATGGGAGACGAACGGACGGGGATAGGTGTAGGCTTGCTTGTAAGTAGTGTGCCTCCAGTTCTTCTTTCCCCCTCTCTCTGTGTCGGCACTGTCATCCAGGCTAATTTTCCTGGCGGAGGCGGATAGTGGGGTGAGACCGCACTTTTACTCCTTTTTTTCGCGAATGGTGGTGGAGTGGAGAGGAAGGGGCCAAGTAAAAAGGAGGAGGATTGTCACTGCAAACAAGGGCCCCCCTCTTCGCGAACGAACGGAGACTGACTCTTCGATGTGCAATGTTTCTTCTTTCCTTCTTCCCACCGCTTTTTTTGGCGGAAAGAGCGGCTTTTGCACACACACGCACGGCACACACTCAAAATGCTCACACACATGTGCGACTGCAGCAACCCTTTTCCACAAACCCGATGTTAAGTCAGTGTACTGTATGCAAAGAAGTTTCCCTCCCCGTCTTTTTTATTCGCGGGCTGTCTGTCGCGAATGGGGGAGGGGTGTATGGACGGACGGACGGACTGTGTCGGACGTCCGCTCGCGTCTGTGTACACTGGCGGTGTGTGTGTGTTCGTTCGTTTCGTCGTTCTCTTTCGTCCGTCCCTCCGTCCTCCGTCCATTCCATGCGTGTGCGCACGCCGCCTCCGCCTCCGTTTTGCGCTCGATCCCCCTCCGCCGCCGGAGGAGTGAAGAGTGCGCTCCCCCTACTCCTCCGATCTTGCGTGAGTGCCTCCCCTCCCCTCTACTACTCTTACATGTCCCTTAACTGCTGCGATACCCACCAAAGCCTGGCTGTTCCAATGCTATAGCCCAACAACTGTCTGTCTGTGCGTCTAAGCTGCCTTCCTCCCATGCACCCCCTCATGCTCCAATCCCCCCTCCCCTCCCTTCCGAAAACTCCACACACTCTACTGCTGCTTTTGCCCCCCTCCCTCCCTCAATGCTACTACTTCCAACCCTCGCCTCGAGCAGACTTGATGGTTGAGTGGGGGAAGAGGGCATAGGAAAAGCACGCTTTAGCTTCGTACAAGAACGTATCTATCGTTAAAAATCCCTACGAATTTCTTCAAATTTGCTTTCCAAAAGGCTGTCATGCGTTGTCTCTCTCGCGAATTCGCGAGAGCCCGCGGGTTTATCCGCCTATGCTCCATGCTTGCCTTATGGGCAGGAGGGGACATTTGGGCAGTGAGGCATGCTGCTCTCGCTGCTGCCCTCCGCCTCCGCCAAAAAGCCTTCTCCCCTCCAAAGTTCTCTTTTCCACTCAGCTGCTGTCTAAAAGTCTGGCGCCACTCCTCCTCCTCCTCCTGCTCCTCCTCGGACGAAGCCGGCTTCTTTTTCTTTCTCCACTGCTGCCTCCGTCCCCTCTTGCACAAAACCCCTGGGCGAAAAGGGAGGGGAGTGGTGTGTGTCAGGGGAGGGAGAAAAGAGCGAAAAAGGCGGGCCGAAACGAACGCGAAAGAGCGACGCTCTCTTCCTCCCCTCCCCTATACCGACAACTACGTACTACACATTGCATGCGTGAGAAGACGACGATGCAAGCCAGACCAAAATTATCCATCCCCTCCCCCCCAAAAAAAACCAGGCAAGAGAGTCTGTGACTTTTGCGAAAAGAAGAAAATGCGTAAAATATCACAATTAATGAAAACCTTATGTGTGAAATATAATAAAGGTGTATGGACTATAAAAAAAGGCACTCCCAAGAGAGACATTTTTCATTATCACGGTTTCGCACTGTCCATTCCACAGTTCATTGTCAATCAGTTTTTCTGCCTCTCCGTCCACCGCAATCGGCCAGCCCCCTTTTCCTGTCATCCCTGGTGATTTCCGCCAAAACGGTCTGGATGGGGAAAGGAGGAGGAGGAGAAGAAGTTACCCCCGCCGGCGATAGACGAAGAGGAGGGGGAGTAGAGAAGGATGGGGAAATGGGGAATGGAAGGAGGAAACAAGTCTTGCTTTAGAAAAGAACAATTTTAGGAGGCAATGCGACAATGAATCTGATCACACCTCTATAAACGTAGTTTGTAATGCTAGAATAAGACAAATCCTAAATCGCCCATTTAAGCGCAAGAAAAGTTTTTATCGGCGCGTGACCCACCGGCGAAATCAGGAAGAGGAGAAGGTGGAGGGAGGGCAGCGGCCGCCGCAGCCCCTGCCGCAGAGGGAAAGAGAAGAGGAGAAAGAGAAGGGGTTGGAGGAGCAGCTTTTTCTTCCCACTTTCGAGGCCGCCCCTCCTCCCTCCTCCCTCCTCCCCTCCACCGCCGCGGGCGACCTCCAAAACGAACAAGAAGAGGAAGAGGAGCGCATGGAAGAAGAGGAGCATGGAGAGAGGAGAGAGAAAGGGAAAACCCTTTTTTGCGCATGGTGCAACAGCAGCTTCTTTTCCTCATCCTCTCTTTCTCTCTTGGCCGCTCCCCCCTCCTTTTCCTTAAGCGGCAAGCGCCGCCGACAAAAGCCGGTCGGACGAAGGAGGAGCTGGAGAGCGGGCGGAGGCGAGGGGCGGAGAGACGGACCTCGCCGCCGCCTCAGGAGCGAGTCTGCGGCTGCGTCGGCCTCGATCGAGAAGACAGACTCTCTTGGGCGACAGATGTCCACTGTAAACAGTGGCTGCTTCGTTCGGTCAGGCAAAAAGAAGGGGGCGTGGGAGGAGGAAGAGGTGGATTGGGCATTAAAGGCTTCTTTTTTATCGCCACTTCGGAAAAGGGGAAAGGGGGAAGGCGCATTATCGACTCTAACTCGCTGGAACTGCCTCCCTCCCCCGGGCAAGGCAATGGAAGGAAATGAAAAGAGGAAACCAGCCGAAGGGTTAATTCAGACAGAAATGGGAGGAAGAAGACCCTTCCCAGCTTGGTTCTTGGACGCGAGATTGGAGCCGAGTTTCTCCTCCTTCCCTCCTTTTTCGCGTTGCAATTTCTCTCCTTCGCTCTGGGTTGCCCCTCCCCTTTTTCCCTCACCCCTAATTGCATGCAGGAACCACCTTAATGGACCCAGTTGGAGAGGCGGGAGAACCCTCTTTGCCGACTGGGGTGGGCGAGCAAGGGAAAAGACAGAGAGATGGGGTAGATTTCTCTATTTCGAGACCGGGTAGGTCGATCGAATCCTGCCCAAAAAGGGGAATACGCCAACGTCGTATAAGAATTGCGCGTCTGTTTCGTTCAGGGATTCTGCCCCGCCCGTTGGCTCGCGTGACAGACTCTGAGAGTCAATCGCGGGTCTGAGGAAGAGGGAGAGAGCGAAAAAATCAAGAGGGAGGAAAAGGGGGAGGGGTTTTGCCTGATGGTTTGTTTCTGCGTGCGAAGAAGGGGGAGGGAAGGAGGGAGGGTTGGAAGTGGAAGACAGAGGTGGTGGTGCAAAAGAAAAGGAGAATGGAGGGGGAAAGGTTGTTCGATGATGAGGGGGGAAGGGGGAGAGGAAGGAGGAGGGGGGGAGCCATGCACATCTTTGGTGGCATGGAGAGAGGCGGTCTGTTGGTGGTAGCGTCCGAGAGGGGAAGAAAGAGCAATTGGAAGGCGGTTTCTCCGGAATAGAACAAGACAACAGCACACACGCACGCTCTGCAATGACTTCCTTGCGCTGCAGTTTGAATGGATGCACTTGTTTGTTTAAAGGATGGCTCGTAAGAACGGCAATGAGTTGCGGCCGAGGGGGAAAACGGGAAAGAAAAAAAATAAAATGTTGATCTCACGTTTTTGCAGGAAACCCCAGCGAAACGTGGAGAAGGAGGATGGGGGTGGGCGGGCGGTCGTCGTTGCCGGAGCAACGTGCACTACCGCCAACGAGGGAGGGGATTCGACGTTTTCGTGTATTTTCGTATCAAGAAAAGAGGCCATTGCAAAAAGGACGGTGAATTCGGGCACCTCCGGCGCAATACTTTCCAAAGCGGGAAGCAGGCAGAGCCAGGGATGGGGTACTGCTCGCTTGGAGGAGGGAGGGAGGGGGGTTGGATTTCTCCTTCCCTCCCTACTCATCCGGCCGCGAACGAACGAACGGAGCTCGAGACCTTCCCTCCCCCTTTCTACCAGCCTTCGCTGCGAGGAATACCAATTTCGGGTACGGTTCGAGCTGCGAGAGGGGAGGGGTCCGGCCCGACCCGAACTAACCCTAGAACTACAGTAGCCCAGAGGGAAATTCGCCAGCGTTTGCGTGGAGTATTTTTGGCTACATTTTCCAGGTGATATGATGTGATATGATGATATGTAACGTCATATTATCGTAAGTAGACACGAAAGTTTTTTCATTGTATGACGAATTCTGTTCCTTACAAATACTGTAGGTGCAAGGAGGAGAGAAAGGGGGGGAGATCTTGTACTGGGGTGAAATTTCGTTCCCTTCCGGAGGCGTTCGGAGTAGTCGGGTTGGGGTGCAGCACATCACTGCTAAACACGAAGGCGACAACAGCATCTTTGGCTCCGCAGTTCTTGTTTTCCTGTGATGGCGGGCGGCCGCCGGGCCTTGGGTCTCCAATTAACCCAATTATTACGTCTGGCGATGAAGGGAGGGGAAGGACCGGGAGAGGTGAGATGAGGTGGGATGACGCTATCGTGTTCCTAGCATCTACCGTAAGGGGAAAGCCTCCGTACGTACAGCAGTAGATTGAACAAGACCTTAAAGATGTGCTTCTAATTTATTTTTTACATTGCTCAAAATAATTGAAGGCTTAGGACAATTTTTGCACACTCGCAGGATTTTTTAGGTTCTTCAGGAGAGCAGTACTAGGAATGGGCCGAACCCGCTGGCCAGATGGAGTAAAGTTGACCCAAGCAGGATATGTAAGAAAATTCTGGCCAGCTGGCTGGAAGGCTACAAAAACTATTTTAACATAAGTATTATTTTTGAAGTAATTAAAGTATGTTTATTTTGACACATTTACAAACAAATCATCAGTCAGGTTTTAAATGAAAAGTTCCGACCTTGTACATATTTAGAAAGATTACTCGTGTCATACAGTCATACACATGCCTGTCCCCGGAAAAAATATATATATAATGCTCCTCTTCTTGGTTAGCTCATAATCGATCTAGACTTATTATTGAGTGAAATATTTCTGTTGCACTTTGAGCCTCTGCGGCAATGTTCTACACTTCTACTTTCATAGTTTCCAAATAGAAATATCAAAATTTCTAAATATCAAAATTTCTAAAAGATTTTCGTTTCACGTCTTTCGAGTTTCTTTGGAAAGAGCGGAAAACTTAACCAATTGGAAACTATTTACAAAAATCAAGCTGCGTATTTGTGCTGGCTGACAAAAAATAAAAAACCCAATATTTTCAGTTGCTACATACTGATAGAAAAAATCAATAAGGCGCATAAGAAAATCCGATAGGAAAAAACATTGGAGACCTAGTTTAAACGGACCGTATTTGGAAGAGGTACGTGAAACTACCACAAAATGCTTTCGTGGGACTCCCGCGCCATCTGTGGATTAGAAGAGGAAATTGTGGATGTGAGGGGGGACGGTTGCTTCCAAGATACGGCTCCACTCTCACTCTGGCAGGAGGAGAAATGGCCTTACGTGGTGGGGAAAAGAAGAGAGAGGAGGAAGAATAAGGAAGAATCACCTGTTGCATTGGCACCAAAACAACCTGGGAGGGTAGACATAGCCAGCACGCCGCCACGCAAGCTCACGAAAGCCTCTGGATAGTAAAGGTATTGCAATACTTTCGCGGGACTATCTGTTTAGTTGCAATGTGATAGCATAATTTCAAGAAAAAATGTCTGCTACCCTCGGAGGCGACGGGGCCCACGGTGGCGGAGGAGGAGTTGACCCCTTGTGTTCCCGCGAGGAGAGGGCGAAGGAGGACATCAAGAGGAGCTCGGAGGTGCGGAGGAGGATGACGGAGAAGGAGGATGGAGAGAGGGGGATGTCGCTAGGAGAGGTGCTGGAGAAAATCAGGCCCAGGGTCATGCTGGGACCGAAACTGCCGGTATGTTAACGACAGACGTTTCTTGACTCTTTTGTTTCTTAAGAATAATTTTTTTCTCCCTGATTTTAAAGAATTTTTCCACTTTGTCTTTCCCTCCCCCAGCCGGACCTCGTCGCTCCTTGGCGCTACGAGCCTCCTTCTACGGGGCCTCCTGCTACCTCGCTAACCCCTGAGGAGACCGACCTTGTCAACCGCCTCCTTGAGTCCAGCCTGCGCGCGCAGTCCGCCACCGTCCCGGGCAGCGGAGACTTTGACGACTTCGTCATGTCAAACTCGTCCATGGTGGTCGCAGGTGAGGAGGAAGCGCAGTTTTTTCTCAATGGCGCTCTGAATATAAAAATATTTACTGTCCCACTTTTTCTGACATGATTGGTTATTATTTTTTTTGTCTCGCGAATAATTATCAGGCCTGGTCCGCAGCTACCTCCGGCGCGCTCTCCGCTCTGAGACGGAGGTGGCCTCTGTGGTGCTGGGGGTGCTGCTTTGGCGGGAGGAGGCGAGGAACGACGAGGAGGACTTCGAGGGGACGCCGCACCTGTGGCTGGAGGTGGCGGGCTGCCCGGTGGACAACGTCAACGTCGCTTTTCCGGGAGGCGAGGAGAAGAGGTGAGCGCAGGTTTATTATTTTTCACGAACCAGTTTCATTTTTAATTTTCAGGCATCTCCTGTACGAGTGCAAGACTAGAGAGCTCTACTGCAAGGAGGACCCTTTCTCTTCCAAGAGAAAGCTCTGCTTTGGGTCCTGGGACGAGGACGATCCTACAGAGCTCGCCACCGGCACCAAGCACAACCTCAAGTCAGGAGAAACATTTGAATTCCGCCAAAAAAAGTATATATTGGATATTAAAACTGTTATCAGGGTTTACCGCGAGTACGGAAACGACGCCAACGTGGAGAAGTTTTGCGTGCTGGCCTTGAGCCACCCTGACCTGAACCCTAGCGCCAGGATGTACGACCTGCTTATGAGGGAGGCGCTGGAAAAGGAATTTGGCGTGGAGGAGCAGGAGGGGGAGGACTTGCTGAAGAAGTGGGACACCAGGTGCTGGAAATGCGGAAGGTGAGTTCCAATCCTACAAAAAAATCATATTTTTATTTGTTTAATGACAATCTAAAATTAGACAAGTTTTGCTGCTCCTTAGGCATTATTCGGAAAATGTCAAGAACGAGAACAAGAAGGAGAAGAAAAGAAATACAGTTGATGTTTCATGGTATGGTCCTGAATATTCCGCATGAAGCATATTTTTTTGCTGAATCGAAGATGATATTTTTTTCAGCACGGAAAACCCCGACTCCCTGCGCACCTGCACGGGCTGCCACCTGGCCAGGTACTGCGGTCGCACCTGCCAGCAGGCCGACTGGCAGGGGCACAGGCTCCTGCACAAGGAGGTTAAGATCACGCGGCAGGTGTTGGTGGAGAACGCCGAGAGGGACAGGCTGGACGGCCAGCTCGAAGGAATGATGATGTGATTTGTGGGTTTTTTATTCTCTGTTTTTGTTGGGCACAGCCTAGAAAATGAACTTGTTATCTTTCGATACAAAAAACGTGTCACGGACTAGATTCCTTGTTTTTTTCTTCTTCGTCGTCGTCTCCTTGGTAGTTTTGCATGGTCTCCCTGATCCAGGGAAGGTAATAGGTGATCCTCGCGAACACGTCGGGAAATCCTGAAACGAATTCAAAAGTTTCGTAGCTATTTGATAAATTATTTTTCGGGAAAGTCGTACACCTACCCGGTTTCGCGCATCCCGATCCGAATGACGTCAGTCCGGCGAGGTGCCAGCGCCCGTCCCTCATGTTGCAGTGGAGAGGGCCCCCACTGTCGCCCTGACGTTTGAAAATATACTTCATATCAATATAAGGGGGAATATGTCGTAGTTCTCTTCGAAAATAGGACTCACCACGCACGTCCCCTTCCCTCCCTTTTGATTAATCCTCTCCTCTCCCTCCTCCAGCGCCCCCGCGCAGAGGTGATAGTCGCGGATGGGGATGCTGTAGCGGCGCCCGTACGCGTCGGCGCAAACGCTGTTGTTCAGCACAGTCAGGGATACCTGGAAACAACATCAATCAGGAAACAATTGCGTGCTGTAATTGGGGTAATGTTATGCGGATATAAACCTGTCTGAGCTCCTGCACGAGGTCTCCCCCGAAGTCGAGCTGCCCCCACCCGGAGGAGAGGCAACGCACCCCGAGGAACGAGTCAGCCTCCTCCTCCTCCTCCTCCTCCGGGCGAGGGAGGCAGACGGGGGAGAGGCGGGACACGCGGGGGTCGAGAGGCAGGCGGAGCAGGGCTGGAAGGCAGAAGCAGGATTATAATGTTACAATACGACTGCTACACTTTGAAAAAACGGCCGTGTTCTCTTAGATAAGTCTCACCGAGGTCGTGGTGGTACTCGACAAACTTTGGGTGCACCACCATGTCGTCAATCTCCAGCTCTACAACGTCGTTGGCGTCCATGAAGTTGTGCTCAGAGAGCAGGACAGTGAAGGTCAGAGGGTCGCCCAGGGACTTGATCACAGTGCTGCGGGGGAAACAAAGTAAACTAGAAAGACTGTTGTGGGAATGTGTAAGTTTACACACTTTTTGATGCAATGCGCTGCGGTGAGCACCCACCGCGGGTGGATGAGGGTCCCCCCACACCAGTGCCCTACGTCGCCGCCGCCGCGGCCGAGGTGGAGCTGCAGGGAAACCTACACATAAACAAGAACGTACTTTGTTTAAAGACCTGCGGAATATATATTTTTTAAAAATTTGAAGGATAAATAAAAGGAGGTAGCTGGATTCCATCCTGGAATGAATTCATGAAGTTTATTTTTTAGACAGGAGCAACAACAAACTGGATCCCACCCTGAAGTACCTATGATAGATTGATGAAGCCGAAGTCTATTAGAAGGGAACAGTAAACTGGATCCCATCCCGAAAGGAACTCCTAAAGCTAAAGTGGGGTAAATATAAAAGAGAACAGGCAAACTGCTGCCCCCAACAACTCATACCGTTCCGCAGGCATAAAGGAAGGCATGATTTAAAGAAAAAATCCAAAGGGATTGTATATTGATTATCGTGTATTTTTTTACCTGCCATGGCCACGCCCCCTCCTCCGCCCCCTCCCCGCCGACGATCCTCGGCCCCTTCCTCCTCCTCCTCCTCCTCCGCCTCGAAGGGTGGTAGAAACGTCTGGGCCTGTCCCCCTCCACTTCCTCCTCCTCCTCCTCGATACCCTCGCCGGGGTGCAAGAGCAGCGGGCCCTTCCCCCTCTGGCGGTGGTTCGGCATCACGTCGCTCGCCCCACAGGTGGGCGTGTAAATATCAAACTCGGCTGGGGAGCCGTTGTTGTTTTCGTCAAAAAAATCGGAATGTGGAATATTCGCATGCATACCTGCGGCTCCATATTCACTGCACAGAATAGCGACCAGTACAAGCAAACACCACCACCATGACAACCACTTGACCATGCTACACCACCGCCGCCGCCGCATGTTCGCGCCTTGTTCGCGCTGCCGACACTGAAGCAACACTTTTTCCAACCGCACATTTCCTTCCTTCCCCCTTTTCCTTGCGTCCAGTTTCCGTCCGAAAGAAGAGGAAGGAACTAGGGGAGGAAAGGGAGAAAAACACCCTCGCTGCTCCGTTTTCATTGCCACTGCCAAGGTGAATTAGGGAGTTGAGGGACGAAGCAGGCACGAAAAACGGAGGGAGGCGGGGGCGGGCGGGCGAACGGACGGAGGGAAAAGAAAATTTACGTTCGAAAAGCGAGTGCGCTTTGGAGAAAATAAAAGTTGATAGCAGTTGGAGGACCGAAGCAACGGACGCTCGCAAAAAATACGTGCTTTCAGGTGTTGTATATGAGGTATGGAAATCGCCAGTGAAGAGAATAACTTCCTCCTACAGGTTTGCGAAAAAGAAATAATTGTAAAAAAGAACTGGGTAGTGTAGTAAGTAGTAACAAAAGGCGTGTCTCGAATGGGAACATTAGCGAATCCCACCCCGCGAAGGGGATGCTTGTTCTCTCGGTCGTCATCGCCTTCACAGAATTACGCGGCTGCCTCGGCAGGATAATTGGCGCGACGGAGGCGGGAGAAGGGCACTCGATCCTCTCCCTCGCCAATCCGAAGCGGAACATCATCGTGTTTAGGAGCCGCGAAAATCCTTCGATGACAAATGGATTTTTTCCTCTCCTCCTCCTTTTCTCCCCCGCAGGTGTTGATCGCACGGCGCTGGACACGTCCACTCGCTGTAATTTGGGCAAGTACTGCACCACAGAGGGATGGAGTGAGTGGAATGGATGGCCGTCCTTCTTTTTCTATTGTATCCGAACGAGACGGCCTCGACGGAAGCGAGGAGAGTGGAAACAGGAGCGCATTAGAATGCATGATACCACCAAGATGGGGTCTTGAAAAAAAATTGTTTTGTTGTCTACACAAAGACCTAAGTTATGGGAAATTTTTTTTAAAAATATGCTTTTCAGCCATACATGTGAATTGTTCTTAAATGTGTTCTTGAAGAGCCGCCAGAAGTTACAAATCCGAAACACCTCGAGCCAACGCGGCACAATCATTGATCCCGCAATCTGGAGTGACGAGGTCCTACTCTCGTTTTCAGGAGACATTACCCAGGTTTGCATGTTGCGCGGGAGAGAGTGACCACTGACCAGCATGGATGACGTGACTGACGGGCGGCGGTGGGTGCTGCGGGGGATTCAATTAAGGCGCAGCATCTGTTCTGGTCTGTTTCTCTCGCTCGCTCGAATGTGGAAGGGATGGATGCCTGCTGAGATATATTTTCATGTTGCAAGGACAAGGGGAGGAGAGTGTGCACTGCCGCCAACAGGGAAATCGGCCTTGGAGGAATTAGGAACCAGGGAAGAGGGAAGGAGGAACGGGATTTTGCTTGGCACCTCTCGGTCCTATTTGGTGGAGGGAGGAGGGGGGAGGAAGAAGTTGAAAAGACGTCGCCTCGCCCGTTTGGTGGAATTAGCAGGGGAGGGAAGAGGGGAGATCCTCGGGACATCTTCATTTCCTGTTGCGTCCTCCACCGCTGGAGAGATTGCCATCTGGAGGAAATAATGAGAAGGAAAAGTTGAGCGGGCTCCTCCCCCCCCCCCCACGCCGTAACTCTGGATGTTGTTTTCCGCCCCTGGGCGAGGAGGATGGGAAGTGAAACCAAGATATGACGCAGAGCAGAGTCCCCGAAGACCAAGGGCGACGCTCCAGAGTCCAAAATATATGAGGAAGGGGGTCTAGGGGGTAGCGAAATTTACAACAACTTCCCCTCTCCGCCGTCGTGAGATGCACACTAGCAGTCGGTGTCCGAGAAAAGGCGAGGAGGGAAACTAGACGACCGACTTCCTTCCAATTTTCTCTCGCCCGGGTGCACACAACTCGCCTTTTCCCCCCGGCCGCGCGCAAGGTCGGGGGAAAAGGCAAGAAAAAAAATTAGAGATTTCAATGGCATTATCTTTTTTTTTGCCTCTTGCTTTGCGTGTTGTAGGCATTTATTTTTTTCCTTTCCATTTTTACCCCTCGCAATTTCTTCAGGCGCTCTGTTCTTCTCAGCCACACCAATCGAAACAGTCTTCTACGTTTCTCTAAAAGAGTCCTGATACGCGAAATAAATAGCTAGATGTTACTCTTTTTCAACTTGAAAAACGGCTTATCTTTCTCTCTTACTCTTTCTTCCTCTTGATTGAAGCAGCAGCGTTATATGTTGTAGAGTAGTATGGTATGAACGCACGACGCAATTTCCTTAAGATGAAAAAACGAACGGACCGATTGAGATTTAAGGTAATACGAGAGACACAGACTTTTTCCAGGCTGGTTTTGAAATTGACCCTCCCCGCACCCTTCTTTCCGCCAAAGAAACCACGACGACGAATACCGATTAAGAAGAGGCTCGCGAGGTAAGATCGTCCTTTTTCGGCCGAGGCCCCCTCACGAAAAAAAGACACGGCGGCGGCGGGCGTCTCTTTCGGGCAGAAATGTGTTCGTTCAACGTGGAGGGAAAGACACGGGAGATCCCGGATGACAAAAACTGTTTCTTTTCCAAATCGTCGCCTCGGCTTTCGTTACACCGGATTGCTGAATTTGGCCTCTGCCCTGGGCGAGGTGGCCACGACGCAGGCGCTGCCCCTCCTCTGACTCCTGGCTGCGGCCGCCAGCGCCGCGGCCGCCGCGTCTGCGTCTGCGGAGGGGGATCCCACGCCGCCGCCGGGGGTCGTCACCGAGAGCACTGTGGTGTGGTGGGAGGAGTGGCGCCGACGACGCTTCTCCTCCGCCGTCGCCGCAGACGACAGCGCAGGGACAATACTGAGAGAAATAGACGAGTAAATAATCTGCAAGGCTCCAACTTCCGTTAAATTAGTTAGGTTTTTTTGTTAAATCTCATTTTTTTGCTATTGCTAGAGCTTTTTATACCTGACATCCTTTTTGGTCTTCTTCCCGTTGGCAGTGTCCTTGTCCCCTCCCCCTCCCTCGTCGCTCTTCTCCTTCTTCTCTTCGTCCTCCCCTCCCGGGCTGTCCACCATCACAAGCGTCCCAACAGGGATGGGCGTGCGGTAGAAGGCGCACTTCACAAGAAGCAGAAGCAGGCCAACGCCCATCAGGAGGCATCCGGCAACAAGAAACTCGTATCTGGAAATCAAAAACAAAATTTCCTCGGTTTTATAAGAAGAGTATTTTTGATTTGCTCTTTACCTGAGCTCCGACCATCCCGCCTCCTCCTTGAACTGCACCGCCCCCACCACGATCACAGTCACCCCGCCCAGCAGAAAGAACACGACGAAGTGAAGCAGGGAGACCTGCAAAATGGTCGTGCGCACTAGAGTGTTTGACCCACGCGTCATTTTAAATATCCCTGTTCACCTTTCCGTAGAAGCACTCGTCCCCGTATCTGAAGTGCGTGGTCATGTGGGTGGGGTCCGTGGCATCGCCATCCAGCGGGGAGGGAGACCCAGCTCGACTCACGCGCCTGGTATTATATTTAAAAAACATACTGTACCTATGACTGCAGAAATATGTCTTGCAACACACTCACCTTGATCCCACTCCCGGCGTGTGGCCGTCGCCGGCCCCCACTCCCCCTCCCGCCCCCTTGGATAGGTGCGGCTTGAGCAGAAGGGCGTTTGGTCGCGACCCCCCTCCGCCCGCTCCCCCTCCCTTCTGGAGTCCGAGCAGCGATGAGGCGGTGGTCTTGCCGCCCTGCTTGCGCCGCTCGTGTCGCACCGCCACCGCCGGCATGGCGCCGATCATGGTGGCGGCCGCGGCGCAGTTCGCGCTTTGCGCCGTCGGGAAAGATTGCCTGCAATAACAAAAAAGTAGGATTAACGAAGTGCTTTTGTGGAATGTACTCTCTCGCCAAAAGTGTTTCCGCTCCTCTGACATTCCGCCCTCTTTTTGCGACTTGCTGTAAATTGCCCCTCCTCCCCCCTTTTAGCGAAAATGCGTCAGACAACCGAGCCGACAAGGGAGCCACCGATAAAACCTCCTCTCCTCCTTTCTCTCTCCCTCCTCTCATCAACCCACCGCGGCCGCGAGGCGAAAAAGTAGAGAGTCATTTCCCCTCCCTCGAGGACCATGCAGAGTGCTTCCCTCTCCCCTCCCCTACCAAGGTCCGAAGTCATATCTATCCCCTCCATCTACCCCTCCTCCTCCTCCTCTTCCTCCTTCCCCTTGCCATTTCTATTTTCCGGAAGCTCTTCTCCCTAACGAAGAAAAGAAAGAGTGGGGCGCCTTCTTCTCCCCTTCTCCTCCTTTCCCCACAGTGCCTCCAACCTCATTTACCCTCCTCTGGGAAGACCGAATAAGTTCCCCTCAGTCCCTCCCTCCCTTTTGCCGCAAAAGAAGGGGAGAGAGAGAGCCGCAAAGCCAGCGGCAATATAGATTCTCCCACTCTCTCTATACGGCAAGGGGAAAGCGTTGGTGCCAAAACGTCGGCGAATCCCTTTCTGTCCGCTAGGGGGGCCGACCGCCGCGGATGGACCACGTTTTGGATGGGCGACTTCCTCCCTCCCTGACGTGATGAGGGGGAAAACTTGTGTGGTGGGAGGGGGAGAAGACGAAGAGGGGGACGGGACTACTTCCCTCTTTCCGTCTTCCTTCCGACCCACCATATTTCCGTCTGCTTTCCCCACCCTCTTTTTCTCTGTTCGGAGTAGGAGGGGGAAGACGATTTCCTCATTCTCAATCTCCCACTTTCAATCCGCGGCGGAGGCAGGAAGAGATTGCTTTAGCTCCCACGGGCGGGAAAAGGGCGAAGTGGGAAATTTTCCTGAAAGAGGGGAGGGGGCTTTCACTTCCTTTTCCGGCTCAAAAGACTCGAGGCCCGACCCCGCGAGGAGGAGGTAGAAAGAGAAGAAGAAAAAAGATTGAGTTGAACGTCCGTGAGGAGCTAAGAGAGAACTTTCTTATTTCTGGGGGCGGGGGGGGGGGGGGGGGGGGGGGGGGGGGGGGGGGGGGGGGGGGGGGGGGGGGGGGGGGGGGGGGGGGGG
>JAAUXV010024047.1_pt1 | contig 20166 bp, 22 predicted proteins | sample 7278181 | NCBI WGS metagenome assembly JAAUXV01 (sample SAMN14350114, study PRJNA611818) | marine sediment metagenome | isolation source: surface marine sediment (2.1m) | place: French Polynesia: Moorea | collected 2018-08
CATTGCGTGGCGTTAGGCAGTAGCGCCCATACATTTATAATTTACTACCTCATACAAGTGAAGGCTTTTTGCGATGGCAGGGGGCCTATGGACTGTATACAGTTGAACATACAGCCGTACAAAGTACTCCATAGCTTTGGCCGATGGCACCGCACAAAGTACCGAATTCCTTTCGCCGACTGAGGTGCCGTCATTGATTGACAATGATACTCGTTACTTTTTTCTCTGCGCCTGGACAAAGTGACAAAACATATGCTACAAAAGTCTTTTTTGTACAATTACCGACGATACATTATAAAAGCGATAACCATATGCTGCTAATCGTTGTTTTATTATTAGGCTTCTGTACCTTCCAAAACTGTCGCTTTTATCGTGCATTTTTTCACCGTTATATTTTTCAGGGCCTTCCTGGTAAAGACCGAGAAGGGCGAGCCGGCGCTGACCACGGACGGCGCCAACATCGAGGCCGCCCTCTCCCGCGGCGACCGCGTCCTCGACCTGCGCCGCCTCTCCTGCAACAACGTGCACGACGTGGCGCGCCACTACGGCGTGGAGGCCGCCAACCGCACCCTGGTGCGCGAGATCGTCTCCGTCTTCCGCGCCTACGGCATCGTGGTGGACGCGCGGCACCTCACCCTCATCGCGGACTACATGACCTTCGACGGCACCTACCGGCCCTTCAACCGCGTGGGCATCGAGGACAACCCCTCGCCGCTGCAGCAGATGACGTTCGAGACGGCGATATCGTTCCTGAGGGCGGCGGCTCTGGGCGGCAAGAGGGACTCGCTCGAGTCGCCCTCCGCCCGCCTGGTGGTGGGCAAGCCCTGCTTCGGCGGCACCGGGGCTTTCAAGGTGGTGCACGACCTGGTGGCTGACGGAGTCGTGGCTCAGGCAGACCCCATGAACATCCAAGGAAGGAACAAAAAGGACAAGAGGAAGTGGTAGAAAAGAAGAAGTTTTCACTCTGTGCCTATACTGATTCCGTTCCATCGCGTAAGTTTGTTTCTTTACATGTCTACGCGCTATGATGACAATGATAATTGAGCTCAAATATAATGAAGTATGACATAAGTGTTCATCGCTGAGACTCAGCTTCCAAGTGAGGTGTATTTGAATATCTACTGTTAGGATCACATTTTGCTAAGTTGAATTACATTCCCTTGCTGTCGTCGTTTTCAATCACCTGCCTCCGCCTCTTGTTTCCTCCCTTCCTCTGCCGCCGCCTCCCTTCCTCCTCCTGCTCCGCGGTGCACATGCAGGTCGCCGCCGGCCGCCAGAACCAAAGCCCGCTCACCTCGCAGCGCGACCCGTACAGGAACCTGGAGGTCTTGTCGTCCACCGTCCAGAACACGGGCCGGTCACGCTCCTCCCCATCCCTAGCCTCTAGCCTCTCCAGGACATCCGTCTTGCCCCAGTCTTTGGCCCTCTCGCCAGCTATAATCCTGCCCAGGAAGTGGCGGCAGGTCTCCTCCTTTTTGGAAAGGAAATTTCAACAATATTGGTTTTCCTTTCAATTTGGGTTCGAGAGGGGGAGAGGGAAAATTACCTTCGTTGGCGGCGGTCCGACCGTCCCGTGGGCGGGGAGCGAAGGTAACGACATTGGGTCGCTATCGACTATCGTCACTTCTATTTGGGCAAAGTACGGTTATTTGTAAAAGTAATCAGGAAAAGAGCAGAAATAAATTTCCTTACCTTGCAGCTTTACGAAAATCTTGGTGAGTAGATTTTTGATGACGCCGTCGGCGTTGATGGTCCTGACGAAGTCCAGGAGGACCTCGAAGAACCTCTGGTCCTCCGCCTCCGCCGGCTCGTCGTCGTCGTCGTCCTTCGCTCTTCCGCCCCTCTTCTTGCTCGGTCCAAGAACCTTGCTTTCGCCTTCTGGCGTCGGGCGCCGCTTAATGTTCGGAGGAGATGGCGCTGGAGAATCGGCTGGGCTCTTCTTGGAAGGAGAGGGCGTCAGTGTTGGAGATGAAGTCGATCTCGGGGTGGTTGAGCTTGTTGGTGGTGAAGGGGAGGCTGATGTGGTTGAAGGAGTAGGAGGTCTGCTCGGTGTGGAGGAGGAAGGGTTGTTTGGAGACGATGAAGGAGTTGTTGATGTTTTCTTGGTGTAGATCGATGAAGTTGAAGAGGTGGGCTTCGAGGTGGATGTCGAAGAAGAAGGGGAAGAAGATGAACTTGTGGGCGAAGTTGTTGGAGTAGGAGTCGATGATGAAGTGGACGATGAAGACGTCGATGTTGTGCTAGTCGTGGTTGAAGAAGATGAACTGCTTTCTTTGGGAGTCGTGGAGGTGCTACTTTTTGTCGGGGTGCGAGAGTCCTCTTTGAGCGGTTCGCTATCCTCAGGCTCATCTTCCTCTTCTTCAAATGAAACTTCATCTGCTGCAGTATTTTCGATCTCCTCTGATGGGTCCTTTTTCTCCGGAGATTTCTTCTTTTCATATGAGGGGTCTTCAATTGGTGGTGTCTTATTTTCCTCTTCTTTTTCTGATTGCTCATCAGAAGGTATCTCCTGAACCTCAGTTAGGTCTTTTTTCTCCTCTGAGGGCTTTTCTTTGGATGAAGGCCTTTTTTGGTTTTTGGAAGGCTCTTCCTTATCTTCAGGTGATTCTCTATTTTTGCTTGAGGGCTTCTTCTGTTCTTTTGAAGGCTCGTCTTCTTCCTCAGGTGAGTCTTCCTTTTCCTTGGAAGGCTTTTCTCTTGATGAGGGTTTCTTTTCTTTTGAAGGCTTGTCTTCTTCCTCAGGTGAGTCTTTCTTTTCCTTTGAGGGCTTTTCTCTTGATGAGGGTTTCTTTTCCTTTGAAGGCTCGTTTTCTTCCTCAGGGGAGTCTTTCTTTTCCTTTGAGGCCTTTTCTCTCGATGAGGGCTTCTTTTGTCCTTGTAGAGGTTCATTCTCTTCCTCAGGTGATTCTTTCTTATCCTTTGAGGGCTCTTCTCTTGATGAGGGTTTCTTTTCCTTTGAAGGCTCATCTTCTTCCTCAGGTGAGTCTTTCTTTTTCTTTGAGGGCTCTTCTCTTGATGATGGTTCCTCTTCCTTTGAAGGCTCGTTTTCTTCCTCAGGGGAGTCTTTCTTTTCCTTTGAGGCCTTTTCTCTCGATGAGGGCTTCTTTTGTCCTTGTAGAGGTTCATCCTCTTCATCAAATGAGTCTTTCTTTTCCTTTGAAGCCATTTCTCTCGATGAAGGCTTCTTCTCTTCTTTAGAAGGTTCATCCTCTTCATCAGGTGAGTCTTTCTTTTCCTTTGAAGCCTTTTCTCTGGATGAGGGCTTCTTTTGTCCTTGTAGAGGTTCATCCTCTTCATCAGGTGAGTCTTTCTTTTCCTTTGAAGCCTTTTCTCTGGATGAGGGCTTCTTCTCTTCTTTAGAAGGTTCATCCTCTTCATCCGGTGGACCTTTGTTTTCCTTGGAGGGCTTTTCTCTGGAAGAAGGCTTTTTCTGTGCCTCTGAAGGCTTTTCATCTCCTTCAGGTGAGTCTTCACCTTCATCTGGGTCTTCAGATGTGTTTTCCCTTGCATTGGAGGGCCTTTCCTGCGGCAAGGGCTCTTTCTCTTCATCAGATGAATCTGTTGTTTTCAGGAACGGCTCTTCGTTAGATAAAGGCTTCTCGTCATCATCAGAAGGTTCTTTCTTATTGTTTTCTAGGTTCTTGGGAAATGACGGTCTATTCTCCTCCTTTGAAGAAGGCTCTCTTCCTACTTCTTCTGGGTCATCAGAAGAGTCTTCATTTTCTTTTGAAAGTATTTCTTTAGATGAAGGTTTCTTTATATTTTCAGAGGGTTTTTCTGGTTCCTTAGATGATTTCTTTGTTTCATTTGAAGGCTCTTCCTCAGGTGACGGCTTTCTCTTTTTCTCAGAACTATCTTTGCTTCCCAGGGGACGGTTTTCCACCGAAGGATCTTTTTCTTTGGAAGGCTCCTCATTCCAAGGTCTGTTCGTTTCCTTAGGACTCTTTTCTCTTTCTAATGCAGGTTTTTCCTGTTCCCCTGAAGATTCGTCATTTTCCCTGGAAGGCTCGTCCTCTGTCTGGGGTTTCTTCTGCTCCTCCTTTTTAGAAGGTTTTTTTGAAGATGGTTCCTCTTGTTCCTTGGAAGATTCCTTTGGCTTTCTGGAAGGATATTCCTTGGTTGGAGACTTCTCCTTTTCATCAGAAGTCTCTTCTTTTGACGAGGGTATCTCCCTTTCCTTTGAGGGATTTTCTACTTCTGTGGACTCTTCTTGCTGTGGCGGCAAAGGCCTTTTATTTTGGCCAGACGGCTTTTTCTTTCCAGTGCCAAGATTTTCGACAGACTTTGGCTTATCTTCCCTTGGTTTATCTGTTCCCTCGACAGGCTTTTCTGAGCTCTCTCCGGGATCACCGTTCGGTTTCTCGGGATTTTCAGGTTCTTCTGTAGGCAAGTCCTCTGTGCTCCCTCTCGCGTTGCTTTCAATACCTTCATCCCTCGAGGGTTCTTCATCCCTGCTTGGAGGTTCTTTCTTTGAGGGCCTCTTCGCTTCTCCTGGGACAATCACCCGAAGTCCTTCACTTGGGTCAAAGTCGACGTCATCCTCTTCATCCGGTAATTCGTCTGGCACGTCCTTGTTGGCATCGGGTCTGTCTTTTCCTGGGCCTTTTCCTGATCCCGGTGGTCCCTTAGGTCGACGGCTAGGAGGAGGGTCAACCCCGCCACTTTCAGGCTCGTCGGATGGGGCACCTTCAGGATATCCTGGGCGTCTACCAGCGAGGGGTGGGTTGGAAGGAGCCTTCTCAAGAGTTTTTTCATCTCCTTCATCGGGACTTTTAGGTTCTTTTTTTTCTGGTCCGCCTTGCTGTGGCCTACTTGGTCGCGGGCGAATGGAACTTCCCGGTCTTCCTTCTCCAGGCAATGGCACCTCCTTCTCATCGGTTTCAGGACCTTCTGGCCTATCTGGCACATCTCTTCCACCGGACAGAACTTTGCTGCTTCCTTCCCCCACTGGCCGCTGAGGGCGGGGTCGGCGGGAGGGACCTTTCTTCTTCTCGGGAGTCTGATTGGGATCATCAGTTTCTTGGCCTCCTTCAGACGGTCCGTCGCCGGCGTCGCCGGGGGCTTTCCTCCTAGGAGGCGCTTCTCCATCTTCAGGAAATTTATCGCCGGGAGTTTCCCCATCCTCCTCTTTTGGAAATTTTGCTCCGTCGCCGAGGGGATCTTTTTCCGGATTCTCCTTCCTCCTTTTGGGAGGATTTTGTCCGTCGTCCAAGGGACCGTTTTCGTCTCCCGGAATATTTTCTCCCTCTGCAGGCGGTCCTCTCTGCCCGTCTGGAGGAATTCCCTCGGGAGTCTTTCCACCCTTGCCCGGAGGCGTCTCCCCATCATCAGGTTTTGTTTCCTCTAGGTCATTTCCCCCTTCTTTCGGCAGTGATGGACGCCTGTCGCCGTCGGGAGAATTTCCCTCGGGAGCTCTTCCATCCTTGCCCGGAGGAATTTCATCGTCTTCCTCAGGAGGGCCCCTTTCTCCAGGAGGCCCACTCGGCCTTCCTCCGCTTAGAACGTCGGAGGATCCCTCTCCTCCCGTAGGGCTAGGGCTAGGCCTCCTCCTCTTTGGTGGGGGCCGAGGATCTCTTGTTTCCTCCTCTCTTCCCGGCGTAGGGAACTCTACAGGAGGAGTCCCCGGTCTCCCCTGTGGGATCCCGTTGGGAAGAATGTTGCCCTCTTCCACCGGCGGGGGAGGATTTCCTCCTGCATCACCCCTAGAAGAAGTGGAACTTCCTGAAGGCGGAGAGCCGTCCGAGTGGGAAGAACTCTCACTGTGGGATGACGTTTCTTTGTGAGAGGAGCTCTCACTGTGGGAAGAGCTGTCCTTGTTGCTTGAGGAAGAGTCTTCTTTCTTTTCCTCTGATTTCTCCTTGCTCTCGGTCTCCTCCCTGCTCTCTGGCGACGGTCGCGGGCGGCTGTCTTTTCTTGGGGGGTCTTCCCGACTGTACTGTGGCGGGGGCGGAGGGGAAGGCCCTTTGGGCGACTCCTCTCGAGGGTCCTCCCTTCCCGGCCGAGGATTGTCACGTCCCGGTGTGCCATCATCGCCAGGAGGTTCCCTCTCCCCCGGCAGCGAGCTCGGCCGTCCGGGTCTCGGTCGCTCGTCGGGTCTCCTCGCCGGAGCAGGCGAATTTCCTCCATCGCCTGGATCTGGGGATTTTCCCCCCGCCGCCTCTTCTGGCTCTTCTGGTCCACTGGGAGGCGGCCTTCTCCCAGGCGGAGGCGGAGGAGGAATTCTGTTTTCTCTGTCCTCGTCGATCGAATCAAGATCTTCCTCAGGTCCTTCGGGTCTAGGTATTGCAGGACGTCTGTTAGGTGGAGAATTTTCATCCACGTTTGGTTTCCCCTCTTCTCCTTTCGGCCGCTCGTTGGAATCTCCAGGCCTGGGTCTCCTGCTGGGTGGAGGACGAGGATCTATCTCCTCTCTTCGTTCCTCTTCATTTGGAATTTCTAATTCCGGTTCCTCCTCTTCTCCTCCAGGTGGAGGGGGTCGGGGCTGTGGGCGCCTGCTCGGGAGAACTCCCTGTTGGCCTTCTCCGCCAAGAGGTCGCCTTTCATCCTCCTCTCCTGAATTTGGTGGCCTCCTCTCTCCTCCAACTCCTCCTGGTAATATATCGGGATCGTCTGGCGGATTGGGCCTGTCCCCTCCTCCCTTAACGGGATTGGCCTCATCTTCCTCTGGAATTCCTCCTGGTCTTGGTCTCACGCGTCGAGGTGGCTCTTCAGGTTCATCTTCTACATCTTTCTCGTCTTCCTCCTCTTCCGGATATTGTGGAGGCCTTCTCCTCTTGGGAGGAGAAGTTGGATCTTTTTCTTCTTCCTGGGGATTTCTGGCCGGCGGTCTTGGCCTCGCTCGTGGAGGATTGCTACTCCCTTCTCGTTCCTTTGATTTGTATCTTTCTTCCTCCTGCTTCTGTTGTTGACCACCAGGTCTTGGCCTCAAACTAGGCGGCCTTGGGCGGGTACCACTTCCCTTGCTGGGAGCATCTTTCTCTTCCTCCTCCTCTGGATCTCCTGGCCTTGGCCTCCTGGCCGGTGGCCTCCGCCCGCTGTTCGGACTTTCCGCATCCTCACTCGGCGATCCCGGACTTGGTCTCCTGCTGGGAGGCCGCTGAGGATCTTCTTCCTCCTCCTCCGGATTTTCCTCCTCCGGTCTTGGTCTCCCCGGCCTCTTGAACTGAGGAGGCGAGCTGGGCCTGCGGTCGATGGTGTCTCCCAGCACCGCTCCCCCTCCCGTCCCCGGGCGGGGGCGGTCGCCCGGGCGCCTCCCCGGGATGGGGGGGTTTCCCGGGGCGGGCGGGCGCGCTCCACCGACGGGGTCGTTGCCGCCGTAGTAAGTGTAGTCGACCGTTTCCTCCACATCGTCCTCGAATAAGGGCTCTTCAGTGGTGGGTGGTAAAGTGGGCGGCCAGGTGAAGATGGGAGCTGGTGGCCTGGTGGGGCGGGGGCGGGGGCGAGGTCGTCTGGTGGGGCGCGGCCTCCTCGTCGGGCGAGGTCGCGGCCTCCTCGTGGGTCTAGGGCGGGGGCGGGGACGGGGACGAGGCCTCCTAGTGGGCGGGCGGGATATCGTGTCTCCCAGAACGTCGCCACGCCCCGGTGCTGCTGCGGAACCGGGTCGCCTGTTGGGCCTGGTAAACAACGGATTCAATTTGTTGGATTGTCAATGTTTGAGCTAGCGTTTTTAAGGAGGAAATCATATTGGCAGAACACTTACCCATTTCCCCCTCTCTCTCCGAATTGCGATTGTGAGGGCCCTCCCGGGCCGCCGTCGAGCTGCTGCTGCTGTCTGTTGGCGTTATTGTTGTTGTTGTTATTGTTGGTGGTTTGGGTGGGGCGGAGAACGTTGACGTTGACGTTGTTGTTGTCGTTCCTGATGACATCGTTGTCGTTGTTGGTGTTGCTGGCCTGTGCCGTGTTGACCCAGTCGTTCGGAGGCTTCGGCGTCGTCCTGCGCTTGGGCCTTGGGCGGCGGGGTCTAAAGAAAGTAAGAGCGTGGTATATTTTTTGATAGAATTTGTAAATTGGCAAGTATCCCTCAAACAAAAGTTATTGCGTGTTATGTAATTATTTAATGAAAATCATACTTTTTCCTTTTTTTCGGCTTCCGTGTAGGTTTGGGCCTCCTCTTGGGCGGCCTCGGCTTTGGTCTTGGCCTCGGCCTCGGCCTCGGCCTCGGCCTTGCAGTGGTGTAGGTCTCCTCGCCCTCCTCGCCCAAGTAGTAATCCTCCTCCTCTTCCAACAAATCTTCCTCCTCGTCTTCCGAATAGCCTGCCGCTCCTGGATACCCCTCCTCTTCCTCGAAGAATTCCTCCTCCTGGGACTCGGAGTAGCCCTCCTCCTCCTCGTCCGAAAAGTCCTCGTCCTCTTCCGAATAGTCGTCGGTGGAGTAGCTCTTGCTGCTGCTGTACCTCTCCTTGTATCTCGTCTTTCCCTCCATCTCCTCCTCGAAGCTCGGGTACTCGAACGAGTCGAAGGGGACTCCCTTCTTCTTCCCCTTCCCCCTCTTCGGGACGCTCAACGAGAACTTGCTCGGGGCCCTCCCCCGGCCCTTCTTCCCTCCTCCGCCCGCCTGCCTCTTGCTCCTCCTCAGTCCCCCCAGGATCCCGCTCCTCCTGACCGCGTCCATCAGCTTCCAGTTGCCTGCGCTCGTCCTCCGGATGAGCTGGCGCCTCTTGTTCTTCTTCCTGCTCCTCTTCTTGTCGACGTCCCCCGAGACCTTGGCCAGCACCTTCTCCAGCGCCTCCTCCGCTCCGTCCAGCAGCTCAGTCACGTGTCTCTCCTTCGCTCTGAAAGCAATCGCACAATAATTTCTTATTATTTTGCAATGTTTTCTACGCTTGTTGCTCACTTGAAGAGGAAGAGCTTTCTCATCGTGTCCCCGTTCTCCTCTTTGAAGAGGCGGCGGAACATCTTGAGGTACCTGTCGGTCGTCGGCAGCGGGAAGATGTTCTCGTCGTCCACGGCAGCCTCCAGGATGGAAGACCACCTGGAAATAAAGAAGTTGCTAAAAACACTATACTTTGAGGCTTTACTCAACGAACCTTTGAACAAGCTCCTTTCCCATCGCCTGACACAGAGTCATTGGCTTCCCCTCCTCCGTCCGTTCCATAATTTCTATCAACGATTCATACAAAGTTGTCAACAGCTAAGCAGAATTGTTTTGCCAATTACCTGGCACCCACGAGGACCTCCTGACGCACCCGAAGAGCTCCGTGGTGAAGTCCGCCCCCTCCTCCACCCCCTTATTAAGCCACCCGCTGCCGCTCATCATGAGGTGGGTCAGCGTGCGCTTCAAACTCTCGCGGTCTGTCCAGTCGCACCGGGCCAAGATCTCGTCCCCGCTCAGATTGTGGGACTGAAAAAAGAAATTAAAGTTAGGAGTTCAATTTCCTTTCGTCACGTCAGTTTTCTTACATCTTTTCCGTGTTTGTCCCTCCTCCTTTTCCTCCCTCTCTTTCCCGTGCCTTTTCCATCCTCCTCCTCGTATCTTAGTCCGCCCTTCTCCCTTCTCCTCCTCTTTCTTTCGGGAAAATCGTCTTCTTCCTCCTCTTCTTCATTTTCCCTCCTGTATCCCTTGCTTCTTTTCCTCTTATCCTTCCTAGTATCATCTTCTTCAAATTTTTCAGCATCCTTCCTTTTATTTCCTTTTCCCTTCTTTTTCTTCTCTCCTTCTTCCTTCTCATCGTCCTGCTCCAGCTTTTCCCTCATCATTGTCGCCGCGAACCTGTACGCCTTCGCCGCCAGCGCCGCGTCCTTCTCCGCCGCCGCCACCGTGTCCACCACAGTCTTGAGCAGATGGGCCAGGGCCACCGTCAGAGTCCTCTCCTCCCTGTCCTCCTCCTGCCCTTCGACTTCGTTCCCGGCGCTCACGGCCCTCACCGCCTGCTCCGCCGCCGGCACCGCCATCCTTACAATCTCCTCCACGGCCTTGGCCGGCCTGGGCGGCGGCGCCTCCGACAGGTGGTGCAGCACGACGCAGGTGGTGTTCTCCTGCTCTCCCGCCTCCGCCCCGGCCATCTTGTCCACCACCGAGGTGAAGGCCAGGTCCGAGTTGCCCGCCGCCCGGTGCAGGGTGATGCCGCCGCCGCCGGGCACGTGGAACTGGTGCACCTTGTCGCGGTCAAGGCCGCTAGGACTCACAAGAACGGCATGGTGACCTGGTTATATAAACATTAGTTCTATTGACCAAGTTTGATATAAATAAAAAAATTTACCTAGAGATGCATAGTCTGGCAGGACTTGGCAAATTCGCTCGTCACCGGCCACCAGGCGTTCGGGCTTTCCCTTTTTCTCCTCTCCGCGCTTGCAGTTTAGCTTCCAAGTGTAGACGAGAAAGTTGTTGGACCTGAGTGAACAAACAATTGACTATTTAAACACTCTCTAAATAAATATAATAATTTATTTTCCCCTGCCTGTCCGTATCCTTCAATTCTCGGAACGGATCTAGCGCCATCACGGCAAACGCTTTTATGCATCTTCCACTTCCAGTCCTATAAAGAGCAAAAAAAAATAATTAGCTGTCAACAGCGCAGATAAAAATATTTCTTTGCCTGTTCCCGCCCGTCCAAACCATGTCTGGGTCCTCGGCCGCCTCCAGGTCGATCGAGTAGTGCTCCTTTCCTCCCCTGGAGAGCGGGAGGAGGCGACCGCTGGCAAGCTCCCTCCTCATCAGGCCGCCGCCGCCGTGGAGGAGGTCCCCGCGGCCGACGAACTCTCTCATCTCGCGGGCAGTCATGTCGGACAGCAGCTCCTTCAACTCGCTTGGGTCCTGGAAGAAAAACAACCGTTTTTTCGGCCATTTGTCGCGAAATTGTTTGTTGAATCTGGTACCTCCACTCCCTTTATTCCCTCGTGTATCATGAGGTAGACCGGGAGGCCGCTCTGCCCCGTCCGTCGGACAAAGTAGTCGCCACCTTCCAGCGTCACTCGAAGTTGCTGAATCCCGATCTACGGGAGAAACAAGACAGAAAACGAGGCGGGTATAAACTTTACTATCAAAAGCGGTATACCGCAAATGCATCGGAAGCAACAACAGCAACAACAATTAGCAAAGCCACTGCGACAAGAAGCAAGAACAACAAGAACAGCAGCAGCAGCAACAACAACAACAATCACAGCATAGAGCAACAGCGGCGGCAGCAGCAACAACAATAGCAGCAGAAGTAGCAAATGCAGAATGGCAGAAGCAGGAGCGACAACAAGAGATACAATAGCAATAGAAGCAGCAGCAACAGAAGCAACAACAACAACAACAACAACAATCGTGGCATAAAGCAACAGCAGCAACAACAACAAAAACACAGCTGCAGAAGTAGCAACAGCAGAATTGCAGAAGCAGGAGCAACAGAGGTACAATAACAATAGAAGCATGCAGAAGCAACAGAAGCAACAACAACAGCAACAATTGCAGCAGCAGCAGCAACAACAACAACTACAATTGCAACAACAACAACAGTAACAACAACGACAACAACAACAACAGTAACAACAACGACAACAACAACAACAACAGTAACAACAACAACAACAACAATTGCAGCAACAGCAACAACAGTAGCAGTAATCGGAGCAGCAGCAACAGCAAAAGAGTAGCAACAGCAACAACAGTCGCAGCAATAATAACAGCAGAAACAACAACAGCAACAGCAACAAAAGCTCCAACAGTATCAACCGCAGCATCAACACCTTACCCTTCTCAGTGGATTCGGATCGGAACCGGCTGGCCAAGGAGCCTTTTTCTTCCTCTGGGCCCAGAGGGAAAGGTCCAAGTCTTCGGAATCGTTGCAGGGGACCTTCAAGCGAAATGAAGCGAAAATGCATTCCCTTCCTATCGCTTGACGAATCATAGGCTTTTTCACCTTGAACATGCTGAAGCTCAGGTCCACTATCTGCCCCGACCTCCCTTCCCCGACGACGGCGACGAGGGACCCCCTCCCGCAGGACGCGTCCACCGCCTCCGGGGACAGCCAGTCCAGGCCCACGAAGCCCCCTCCGCCATCCGCCGCCATTCCCGCCAGCTCCCCGCCCTCCGCGATAGGGTAGAAGCCCTCGTCCGTGGACAGGTCGGAGAGGCTCCCGGGGAGGAGGTGCTGGGCGGACAGGAACACTTGGAAGACCTGGAGGTGAACACGACAAAAATAAGTTATTTAAGCACATCAAACTCCCAAGTACGGTGGTAGGAAATACCAAGTTCTCCCTTGGCGTCTCCCTGACGGCGAGGCCGAACCCGCGGCCGCCGCAGCGGAGAGACTCCCCGAACGTCCCGCCCTGCTTCAGGCGAAGCACAGAGTCGCGGCCGACGAGGTCGTTTCCGCACCTAGGGAGGTGATTGAAATGGAGTTGTAGCTTTATTGCGGGTAGAGCTTCTTATTAGAACAACTGGTACGACTATGTACTTTTTATCGATGTGTCATGTTGTCGCTATTGTTCACTTGATGCTATAACTATTATTGCATTTTTGCAGAACTTTTACTGCTGTTTCCTCTGCAGCGCCGCGAATTCCACCCCACCTGAATCCCTGAAAGTACTTGGTGTCGAACAGCCTCCTGAAGTCCGCCTCCGCCACCACCAGGAAGACCGAAGCGGCCGCGATCGCCGCAACCCAAGGGACGAGCCGCCGCCGCCTCCGCCGCCGCCGCCTTAGGAAGACGGGACCGGCCGCCATCGCGCACCCAAAGCAGAGGCTGCTCTTCTCCCTCACAACTTCTTAGAATAGCAAAAATCGACTAAAATATGCATCGAGCCTCAGCCCATGTCCTCGCTTGATCGCCCAGCGGCCTCGATTCCCGACTGATCAATCGGCTGAATCCCCCCCCCCAAAGTCGTGACCCTGTTTTTGTTCTCACGCCGATAAGGGGCCGCGCCGAAGAAAAATCAAAGACCATGATCTTGGAGGTTTGACCGCCCATAAAGAAGGTACAAAGGAGGGGCCGCGTATTCTCCGAAAATCGTCCGATCGTGGGAAGAACCAATCGGGCAGGTCACACGCGTCAAGAAAGAGGCATTATTATGTGGGCATTGAACATAGGGGGGTCTTTTAGCCGCCATCCCTGATCGGAGTAGGAGGTCGGGACGATTAGGGGGTTTGTTTTTCTTGGCCGGATCAAGGTTTATAGGATGGTGACGCGAATGCGGTTAAGGAGGACACCGCGTGGCATGTGGGCGGGGGAAGTTGACTTGTGTGTACTCTGCGTTCCAGAAAAAATATATTCGGTGCTAAAAAAGGCTCTTGATATTGATGTTCGAACTGCCAAGAAATCGCCAAACTATTCGCCCCATTTCTCGCCCAGGTACAAGATATCGGTGATGTTGCGAAAGGGGAAAAAATCGGACCGCCAAGTCGATGTCGGTATGCCACAATATTCTTTATCATCTACATACTGTCTTTTCCCTCTCCGTGACCTGAACTTGTTAGATTGTATCTAGCAGAGTACAAGAAGATGACGATATGAGAAGGATAATCTAGGCCAAGGACCATCGGAAAAGAGATTGAATTTCCGCACCACGACAAAGCTGTGAACTGGAGCAGTCTGTTCTTAAACTAGACAGTCTATCTGCCAATATCCTCCCCCAAAAAAATCAGACACTGAAAAGTGCTGTCCTAAGAAGCAAAAATTTGACGCAGCGCATATCCTTCTAAGTTCTAGTGTATGAGAGCAAATGGGAGAAGAATAGCCAATAGTTATGAAAGTTTAAAGGTACTCCTCGCGCCTGTACGGTCCTGGAACGTCTTTTAGGAAATTGACTGTGACTTCCCTAACGGTCCGCTTGGGAAAGTAATGCGGTCAGGCAGATGGACCGGCAAATTGCTATAAAACATGGTGTAGTAATGCTCAGAGTCCACAGTTTGAAAAATAAAGTATGTTTTTATTGATTCCCCACACGAAAACCACTTAGAAGCAACTCTAAAAAGATGCGCGCCCCACCCGCAAATTGCAGTCCGGATGCAACGGGGACAACTCATTAGAATGAATCGAGAATTCTGTAAAAGTGAGGCGGCGGCGCAAAAGATTCGTTGATAACACAGTGGCTACTGTATTAGCGGCCAAAGGAATTGAAGAGCCCCTCGTCGTCCTTCCCTCTCCCAGGAGGGCCACGGCCCCTGGGTCCGTCGCCGTTGCCCCTCTCGTCGCTGCCGCTGTTTCCGCCCCTGCCCCTGCCGCTGCCCCTCTCGTCGCTGCCGCTGCCGCTGTTGCCGCCCCTCCCCCTGCCGCTGCCCCTCTCGTAGTCGTTGCCGCCCCAGCCTCTCTCGTAGCTATCACCGCCCATGCCGTAGCTGTCATCGCCAGAGTATCCTCCCTTTCCCTTGCCGTAGTAGCCATCTCCGTAGTTGCCCTCACCAGAATAGCCACCATACATGTCGTCGTCGTCGTCATCATCTAACCATCCCTTGCCTCCGTCGCCGTAGCCTCCCTTTCCACCACCATATCCTCCTTTACCGCCGCCCCAGTCTCCCTTGCCGCCATACCCTCCCTTGCCACCATACCCTCCCTTCCCTCCGTAGCCTCCCATGGCAGGGCATGTGGGCGCCTTCCCCTTGTCTCCTCCGCAGAAGCAGTTGGCCACGGGCGTCCAGTACCAAAGGCCGCTCATCTCGCAAAACGAGCCCTTCCAAACCTGTAAATATCACACAAGTTCCCAAACTAGAGGAAAGATCGGAATAGCCAATTAGCCGAGTTTGCCTTTTGGTCCTCCTCCTTCCAGAAGACCGGCTTCCTGTCCTTTTCGTTGCTGTACTCAATCCTGAAAAATTGGAGAATCAATTAGGACTCTCCTTCTCTGCTTTTTAATCAAGCAAGCTCACATGTCCTTCAGGGAGACCCCCTCCTCGTCCTTGTCGTCCTTCATGTCTGTCTTGGAGACATAGTCTACGAGCCCGTGCCCCATGAAGAGGTGGCAGACGCGGGCGCGGTCGGGGGCGTCGCCAACCTCGGCGCGCTTCCACGAGTACCAGTCGCCTCCTCCTCCTCCTCCTCCTCCCTTTTTCTTGCCCATGGCACCTGCAATTCGGCGTTGAATTCACCGAAGAAAACGAAAGGAGATGGAAAATGCTGTAAACCCTTGATCTTGTTCATGGCTGTGGCCATCTCGTCCTTGAGGTCATCGTTGCCGTTGGCGGACTGCACCAGCGAGAGGAGCATCCTAAAAAAATATTTTGCAAAAATATATATTTCAACCAATATGTTGGCAATTCCCTCCTCTCCTCTCCCTGATTTGTACCTGTAGTACATCTCGTCCTCCTTCCTGAGCTTTGCGTATTTCTCCCTCTTTTCCTTCCTCATCTTCTTCCAGTGCTCCAGCTTCTTCTTTGCCATGTCCTTGCGCATGGCGTTGTCGGCGCCTTCCCGCCTAGGGGTGCGACCGCTCTCCTAATTAAGAGGCGGAGGAAAGTGATTTACAGGGATTCCACAAAAAGACTTTTTCCACAAACCGTTCCGGTGGCGCTGTCGGCAGAGGAATCCGTGGTAGTGGCCGCGGTGCCGTCAGTGGCGGTGGTCTCGTCCACGGTCTCGGCCTCGTCCGATTTCTCCTCGTCGGAGGCCTCTTTGTTCTTCTCCATGATCTTGGCCAGCACCTTCTGGATGGCCGTCTCATAAGCGGTCAGGAGTTCGGTCATCTGATCCTTGCCGATCCTTCAATGTGGATTGAAAGAATTTAATGTTAGTGTCACGGTTGACCATGCAGTGAAAGAACAAAGAGAATTCATACTCCAGGTTGGTCTTCATCCTCTTCAGTGTTGCGCTGGCCTCTTCCGAGAAGCTCCTCTTGACCATAATCTTGGCGCGCTTGTCAGTGGCCACGGGGAAGCCTCCGTCCTTCGTCAGCAGCTTGTTCACCATCTCATTCCACCTGGAAGACAAAGACCAAATTTAAAAAAAGGAACTTGCTCCAACAATTATGACTTCTCCACCTTTTCAAGAGCCCCTTGGTTTTCATGACCTCGCAGAGCTTGCCCCCCTTGGCCGCCTCCTCCTCCCCCACTCCGACGGACAGCCTGATGCAGGAGAACAGCCCGCTCATCAGGCACTTGTTCTTCTTCATGGCTGCCTTCATGCCCATCTTGCCTCCTCCCATCCAGCGATCGTCGTCGTCGTCATCCAGCATCATGACCAAGAAGTCCTGGAACTCCTCCCTCCCGGTCTGCAGGTTCATACGGCCGCCCATCATCATGCCCTTCTTCATCATCCACATCTTCTTCCTCATCATGGCCATCCCACCCCTGGGCTGGTCGAATAGCATGCCAAAGAAACCCTGGTCGTCGTCGTCATCATCATCGTCATCATCATAGCCACCATAGCCGTCATCGTCGTCGTCATCTCCTCGACCTCTACCACCTTTGCCCCAGCCTCCTTTGCCCTTGCCCCCTTGGCCCCAGCCTCCTGGTCCCATTCCTTGGTTCATGGGCATTCCGTCAGGTCCCACCATGGGCATCCCGTCAGGTCCCATGGGCATTCCATCAGGCCCCATCATAGGCATCCCATCAGGTCCCATGGGCATCCCGTCAGGCCCTGGCATGGGGTAAGGGTAGTCCTCTTCCATTCCCTCTTCCATGGTGCCGCGTTCACCGCTCTCTCCCGATCCTCCCCTCCCCTTGCCGCCTTTGCCTCCCTTCATTCCACCCTTGCCGCCCCAGCTTCCTCTTCCACCACCTCCTCCTCCTTGCATCATCATGTGGTGCCTCCTCCCCATTCCCTCCTTCATGCTCATCATCATCATCTTCTTCCTCAGCATCTTGCTCAGGAAGTTGTAGCCCATGGCCTTCAGCTCATCCGCTTTGGTCACCTCCTGAGCGAGTGTTTGTTTAATACTCTCATAGAAAGCCGTACCGTATATCTTTTTCGAAATATAGAGAAAGTTTTTTTAAAGAATGTCACCTCCATGGTGTCGGAGAAGAGCTGGAAGAACTCGGCAAAGACCTTGGTGGCCTCGTTGACCTTGTCTGCGTCTACGGCTGGCTCTCCCTCCTCGGTGGTGGCGACGGCGTTGGAGGACTCAGAGGCGCCGTTGAACACCGTGGCCATGGACTTCATCAGGGCGACAAACTCAGCAAGGGCAGGCTTCATGTTCTGTTTGGGGTAGGGGGTAAGGTGAAGATTGAACAAGCTTTGATGAAGATCTGCCCCTGCTCAATGATTTATTTAGTATGCAAGTTCCTTATTTAAAGCAGCAGCAACAGCAGCAGCAACAGCAGCAACACCATTAGCAGCAGCTGCAGCAGAAGCAGCTACTCCGAGAACAGAGTCTACTTGAAAAATCAGTATTCAAGAATGAGTTACCGAGTGCGCCTTGATGGCATTCTCCAGCCCCCTGCACGACGTGTCCCAGTTGTCCTTGACCGACAACCATGCGTACTTCTCGAAAATGAGCCAGTGGGCAAAGTCCTCGTCCGTCGCGTTGCCCTTGCTAACACCACCATCGTCGTACTAAAAAAAGGGTTTTTTAATTAAAAACGCGATTTCGCCAAATTAAATTGACGAATTGTCTTTTCTTCCTCTCCCACCTCGTACATGGTGCCGTTCCTCATGATGCTCCCGGCGGTGAGCATGGCGGCGCTCTGTCCCTTGGAGACAAAGTCCGGGATGACGTGGCAGATGTCGCTCGTAATCTTGTCGCATTCCTCCCTCTCGATTGGCAGCACCAGGAAGTTGTTCTTCCTGTCCGTCTCCTTGACCTCCTTGCCCCACAGGTCGAGCGAGACCACGATCAACGTCTTGTCGCACTGCGTCTTGTTTATTATCCAGTCGTTGAGCTCCACCAGGTCCAAGTCAACCTTGTAGTAGCTCTGCTCAGTCTCCGACGTGGAGCCGTCCTCCGCCGTGGTCGTCACCGTCTGGGGCAGCGCCGGGACGATCCCCCTGCTGACGGAGTCCTCCGATCTCTCCAGGACCATGCCCTTCTTCATGATGTGGTCACCGAAGAGGGCCAGCTTGTACGGATTGGCCACGAAATCTGCTATAAGATCCGCGCGTTCCTGTAGAATACGACGCGTTCAAAGATCACTGCTTTATACTGTATGTGGGAAGGGTGGGAAAGTTTCAGACGGCAAAAGGAGTGCGCGTCGGCTATGCACTTACAGTCCCCACGTTCACGTAGTTGTCCCAGTTGCTGTAGATTGAGTCGTTGTTGAAGAGCCAGAACTCCACCGAGATCCTGGACATGGCGGTGCGGGAGTCGAAGTTTGCGCCGGTCTTCAGGTTGACGCGGAGCTCATCCACGCCCATCTGAAAGAGGACAAGACAGCGTTCAAGGCCAAAGCTTGCATGAGATTTATGCTATGACAATCTATATTTTGTCTAAGCCCATATACCATGCAGCTGCATATGTTCTTCGTTTTCTTGCTGTTATTCGGATTACTTTTCAATTTCGGAAAGTTTTGCACATACGCACCTCCTTGAGCGGGTTCATCTGCTTGTAGTTCATCTTCTTCCCCAGCTCGACCGTGCCGGTGGTGGCCAGCTCCAGGTCCAGGTCCTCCACGTCGACGCACTCGCCCTTGTACATGAAGTACTTCATGTCGGCAAAGTTGTCCTCGGCGTCGTAGAGCACGGCCAGGAGGGCGGTGGTGCCGCACGCGTCGGTGCTCAGCTCCACCTCCGCCAGGCTCAGCAGGCCGCTCTCGGCGTCAAGGGTGAACTCGCTAATCTTCTTCTTCTCGAAGCCCTCCACCTCCTGTTCATTACGTTTTTTGGAGATTAGGACTATTGGAAAATGAGAGAGAATCAAGGGATTTTCTTCGCTTGCCGTAAATCCGGGCTCCTCGAGCACCTTGGCCCAGTCGCCCGGGAGGACGTGGTCTAGGGCTTGCAGGAGTTGGAAGCTCTGACAAAGTGAGGAGGAGAAGGCCAGGTATAAAATTTATGTGGGACATGTCGCATGTGGAGGTGGGCAGGGGGCAACGTAGCCAAGCAAGAGATGGCCATTAATGTATTCAGCAACTGACATATACATGAAACTTGGTCCATAACAAGTAAAAAAGACCATTAGCTGGCTCACCATCTGGTCCCTGTTCTCCGCCGCCTTGAAGGTCACCCCGAACTTCTCGTTGCAGTCAGACTTGTACTGGGGGACGTCCTGTTGAAATTGGAAAAAAGTAAACAGGATTGCTTTTTAAGAAGTTATTCTATCCATCTATTCCTGCATCACCTTGACAAGCGTGGCCACCTTCACTTCGGGGACGTCGTCCACCTTTTCGCCGTCGCACCTACGTATAAGAACAAATTCTTTTTTGGGGGGGAAACAGAGTTGGAAACAAGGATTATTCAAACTTACGTGAACCCCTTGAGCACACTGTTCTTCATCTTCCCCGCGCTGGCCTGGTGCGCGGCGGCCGCCAGGGCCAGGCAGGCCGCCAGCAGGACCCTCATGTCCGTGGTCCTGTTGTACTTACCCCCCAAGTTGTTTTTTTAATCCTTGGGAATTTTTCCCACGCTCCCCAGCAGAGTACTAGAACTGCTTGCTTCGGGCCCGAGGTCGACGGGGGGACTGAATCTTTAGAGGGACTTTTTTTCCCCGATCTGATAAAATAATGAAACAACCGCGGCCGACCAAGAAGAATGGACAACAGAACCGTTATCGGGCAAGACAGGTGGGGGAACTCGAACACCAGTAAGAATGGTTGGTTGGTTGGGGTATGCACTCTGTGGGCGGAGCGGGTTTATATGGCTCCCTTTAATCTTTAAAGGCTCTATTTATTTTCAGGGGGTGTCGCCAAATCGAGGTGAAATATATAATCTGTAAAAAAACATTTCTTCGCACAAACCCCTCCAATATGGCCCCCATTGGTGTACGATTTTTTTGCGACACCCTGTGTCCTTCCTCAAGTGCAAATATTCTTCACCTTGGCTCCTGTGCAATGCTTCCCCAATGTTCTCTCAATGCCCTTCAGTACGGTACAGCGCGTACGTAACATAGAATACAGTGCGCGTGCATAAATATCCAATAGACAATGGACGATCATATTTGAGGAGACTCCTTGTTTTGTTATTTTCGTCGTATGTTGAAATGACATTCCGAGAATGAAATGCGATTTCTATGCACGGGGAGCCTTGGCAATGACGGAGAAAGGAGAGGCGGAATGGTTGCACACCGGCCCGTCATATACAGCAGGGAATAGGGAGGCGGCGACCGTCGCTATAGCAAGGCCGAAAATCAATGGCCGTGAAAAAAGTGCTTTCTCCAAGA
>JAAUXV010010684.1_pt1 | contig 20030 bp, 21 predicted proteins | sample 7278181 | NCBI WGS metagenome assembly JAAUXV01 (sample SAMN14350114, study PRJNA611818) | marine sediment metagenome | isolation source: surface marine sediment (2.1m) | place: French Polynesia: Moorea | collected 2018-08
AGAGGCAATCTAAGCCTCGAGATAACGGTTGCCCAGTTTTGGGCTTTAAGGGAACGCGGTGCGTGCACGGTGACGAAGTCCATGGTGACGAGGTCGCAGGCACCAAGCCGTGGCTGCCCCCGCAACTGTAAGTGTCGCGCGGCTTCGTTATCCACTGGTGAGCGCCGGGAAGGAAGAAGGTTCGCAATTCGACGCAAGCCAGGAGACCTGCCGTTTTGTCGCCACGGGGCGGGTCGGCCCCTTTGTTCAGGAGACGTCTTTGGTGGGGCCACCTTTTGCATCCGCTCGCAGCGCCGGAAGATTTGCGCCGGTTCAGGGGACCACGGGTCTATCGGCGCCAACCCCGGAGTCGCATAGCCAAAATCACTTGGCCGGCGGCGTCAGCTTGCGCGTCGAAGCTCTGACCTTCGCCCCCAAAGGTGAAGCGCCACGCCTGCGGGACGTGACCTTTACGCTTCCAGCGGGCGCGAAACTTGCGGTCCTGGGTGAAAACGGGGCGGGAAAGACGACGCTTTTGCGCCTGCTCTATCGGTTTTACAAGCCCACCAGCGGAACCATTTGTCTCGGTGGCTTTCCGGCGAGCGACTTCAGCCGTTCAGACTATGCGCGGCTGCTTGCGGCCGTTCTTCAGGAAAGCCCTGCCGATTTCGGCCTGAGCGTCCGTCAGGTGGTGGCCTTGGGCCGCACGCCGCACCGCAAGACAGTTCGAACGTCTCGAAGCCTCGCCCGACTTGCTCACAGAGCCTCAAGTCAGTCGTGTGAATCGGTCGTCGATGATGTTTTGCACCGCCTGAACCTAGATGCCCTTGCAGAGCGGCCGATCGCGACGCTTTCGGGTGGACAGCGCCAGCGTGTGATGATCGCGCGCGCGCTCGCGCAAGAGCCGAGGCTTCTGGTTCTTGACGAACCGACGAGCAATTTGGATGCCCGCCAACGCCTTGCCGCCATCGAAGCGGTGGCCTCGCTAGGGATCAGCCTCGTCTTTTCGATACACGATATAGATATCGCGCTGACCTATGCCGATTATATTCTCGTTTTGTCCGAGGGGCGAATGCTCGGCCTTTGCCCCGCCGATCCCCAGAGCCTTCAGCCTCTAATCTCGGAGGCTTTTGGCGCGCCCGCGCGCATCGAAGTCTTACAGCCCAGCCAGAAGGCCTGTCTGGTGCTCGACCTTCACAACAGCTTTCGCGACAGGGACTGAACCATGTTTCATTCCCTTCTCTTTTCTCGCGCGGTTTTAATCCCTCTCGTGCTTTTGTCACTCTTTCCGCAGGGCGCCAAAGCGGTGACACTCGACGTCTGTAATGAAGACCTTACCGTCAATGAGCCTCCGAAAGCTGCCGTCGTACACGACGTTAACCTGATCGAAATTATGCTCGCGCTCGGACTCGAGGATCATATCGTCGGATATACCGGGCTGTCAGGATGGAACAAGTCAAGCGATGCCCTCGATGCACTCAATCGACAAATTCCAGAACTCGCTCCCAAAATGCCCGTGCGCGAAGTCCTCGTCCAAGCCAAGGCCGACTTCCTCTTCGCAGGATGGAACTACGGAATGCGACCTGGGGGCGACGTTACACCTCAGCGACTCAGTGACCTCGGAATCGATGTCTATGTTCTGCGTGAGTCCTGTATCCACGTCACCCAGAAGCCGCCCGCATCACTCGAAGATCTCTTTACCGATTTTCGGAACCTCGGCGCCATCTTCCACAAAAACGACCGCGCTGAACAGGTCATTCGTCAGCTTCAAGCCGAACTCGATGCGCTCATGCTCGCCCATCCTATCCAGGGCGCCCCCCCGAGCGTCTTTCTCTACGACAGCGGCGAGGATGCCCCCTTCACCGCCGGACGCTACGCCATGGCCAACGCCCTGATCGAAGCCGCGGGCGGGCGCAATATCTTCAACGACTTCGAGAAAAGCTGGGCAAGCGTCAGTTGGGAAGCCGTGATCAAAGCACAGCCCGATCTCGTGATTATCGTCGATTACGGGCCCGTTACCGCAGAACAGAAAATGAAGTTCCTCCGAAATCACATAGCCTTACGCGATCTACATGCCATTAGGGATAACCAGTTTGTAGTCCTCGATTACGATGAGGTCACACCAGGACCCCGAAACGTCGGGGCCATCGAAAAGCTGCGAACCGCTATCGCCAACAGGCCGTGAGTGGAGAACAAACAAAGCATAGAGGATGGCCCATCCTGATCGGCATCCTTGTCATGATCGCGCTGATCGTCCTTAGCCCCCTCTTCGGCGCCGTCACCCTTGCCCCCACCGATGTCATCGACGTCTTCAAAGCCCGCCTCTTCAGCGCCAACAGACCGGAAAACGCTTCGACCGACGCCATCGTATGGCTCATTCGCATGCCGCGCGCCCTGCTGACCGCTATCTGCGGCGCAGGCCTGGCTCTGGTCGGCGTTTCGATGCAGGCGATCACGCGCAACCCCCTCGCCGACCCCTACCTGTTCGGAACCGCCGCAGGGGGCGCCGTCGGCGCCGTCCTCGCCCTTCTCTACATCGGCCCCCTTTGGGGAACCTTTACCGTGCCGATTTTCGCCTTTCTAGGCGCAAGCTGCGCAGGCGGAACCGTCCTTGCCCTGGGACGCTCGCTCGCGCTCATGCCAGAACGCTTTGTTCTCATCGGTGTCGCCGTCGCCTTTCTCGCAATGGCCATCGCCAACCTGCTGATCTTTCTAGGCGACCCGCGCGGCGCTCCCGCCGTCATCTTCTGGATGTTCGGAAGCCTCGGACTCGCCGAATGGTCGCAGCTTCTCATCCCCGTGACCTTGCTCGCCGTCAGCCTCATCTTCTTCTTTTTGAACGCAACGAACTTCAACGCCATAACCTTGGGCGATGAAACCGCCACAAGCCTTGGTATTGATCCTGCGCGTTTTCGTCTGCTCGTCTTTATCGTCGGCGCCATGCTCACCGGAGCCCTCGTCGCGGTAAGCGGACTGATCGGCTTCATCGGGCTCATGGTGCCCCACATCGCACGGCGCCTCGTCGGCGGAGACCACGCTCTTCTCTTGTTCGCAGCCCCCGTTATCGGTGCCATTACCCTTTTGGTCTGCGATATCTTCGCGCGCTCCATCGCACCCCCGCAGGACGTTCCCATCGGAATCGTTACCGGGGCCGTCGGCGGCGCCTTCTTTATCTGGATGCTCTTACGCGGAAACGATCGTGGTCGGAGTGGCAGGATTTGAACCTACGACCCCCAGTCCCCCAGACTGGTGCGCTAACCGGGCTGCGCTACACTCCGCACGTGCGTACCTGTCGCCACGCACGAGCAAGGTAACCCCGCCATGACCAAAGCGCAAGCCTTGTGAAGAGAAGGCGCTTGTGAAATGATAGGCCATGGCGAGCAGAATTATCCCAGTCGATCCTTTTGATCTCATCATTTTCGGCGGCACCGGAGATCTGACCTTGCGTAAGCTCCTGCCCGCGATGTCCAAGCGCTTTGCGCAGGGCCAAGTCGATGCCAAGACGCGCATCTTTGCCCTCGCAAGGTCCGCCGACGACGAAGCGGCCTACAAGCGACGCGCGCGCGAATTTATCAAGGCATACCAGGGCTCCGGCGAAACGAGCGACGAAAAGATCGACTCCTTCTTAGCCTCGGTCCGCTTGATCCGTCTCGATGCGACCGCCCTTGAAAGCTATGACGGCCTCGTGAAAGCTCTTGCGGACACCCCCGAAAACCGCGCGCGCGTCGTCTACCTTGCCGTCGCGCCCCAACTCTATGGAACGATCTGCAAGTTCATGAAGGCGAGCGGACTCGTCCATCCATTGACGCGCGTCGTTCTTGAAAAACCCATCGGTTGGGATTTCGCCTCCTCGGAGCGGATCAACCACGAAGTCGGCGCGATTTTCGACGAAGATACCGTCTACCGGATTGACCACTATCTGGGCAAGGAAACCGTCCAGAACCTCATGGCGCTGCGATTCGCGAACACCTTTATCGAGCCGCTGTGGAGCGCACAGCATATCGAGCATATTCAGATTACCGTCGCCGAAGAGCTTGGCGTCGAGGATCGGGCTGCCTACTACGACAAGGCCGGACCTTTGCGCGACATGGTTCAGAACCATCTCTTACAGTTGCTCTGCCTGATCGCCATGGAGCCGCCGGTGCGTTTCGATGCCGACTTTGTCCGCAACGAAAAGCTGAAAGTATTAAACTCTCTGCGCCCGATTAACCGGCGCAATATCGAGGCCCTGACCGTGCGTGGCCGCTATGAAGCCGGCTCGATCAATGGTGAAATCGTCGCAGGCTATCTCGACGAGGCGGGCGTGTCTGCCCAGAGCACGACAGAAACCTACGTCGCCTTGCACGCTGAGGTCGATAACTGGCGATGGGCGGGCGTGCCTTTCTTCCTGCGCACCGGTAAGCGACTTGCCAAGCGCGTCTCCGAAATCGTGGTCAAGTTTCGCGCCCTGCGCCATTCGATCTTTCCCGCCGGATCTGGCACTGTCCATGCCAACCGCTTGCTCGTTCGTCTTCAGCCCGACGAAGGCATTACGCTGGAAATCATGATCAAGGAATCCGGCCCCGGCGGCTTTCGACTCGTGCGCGCGCCCCTCGATCTCAGCCTCTTCGGCCAGAAATCCCCTGATGCCCCCGTAGTAACCGCCCCCGACGCCTATGAGCGTCTTCTTCTGGACGTCGCTCGGGGCGACCAAACCCTTTTTATGCGGCGCGACGAAGTCGGCGCCGCTTGGGCTTGGGTTGATCCGATTCTCTCCGCTTGGGCCGATCTTCCCGAGGACTCGGTCAGGGGGTATAAAGCTGGAACCTGGGGACCGTCGGCCGCGACGGCCTTGATGGCAACGCGCGGTTTTCAGTGGCAGGAAGAGGTCTAAGTCCTTAAAGATCGGGCGCGCCTGACGCTTCCGTTGTGGCGCTCCGGTTACCAGCATAAAAAGGTCTAACGCCCTCGCGATGGGCCTCGCTTCACGCTTGCGTCATGGCCCTTGCGTCCCAGGGCTCCCCTACCCCGTCGCGACGCGCCGATGGGCGTCGGATGGAAGTTCATACTCACCCTGAGTCGAGACATCCGCGCCCCTGACGCCTCCTTCAAGAAAAGCAACGCTGTGCGAAAGTGGAAAGCCCGCAGCGAGCGCCGCACCAAGGCGCGCGTCCCCCATCGGCGAAACCAGACGCCCCCGCAGACCCTGGGGCAGCAAGCCTCGCAACGGAAGGGCCAAAGTGCCTTCAAGGCTCAGCGGACAATCGTCCTGAAGGCCCATGGCGTCCACAAGCCTCGAAAAAGACCATAGGGCTTCCTCGGCCAGAACCCGCGCCACCGAATCCCCTACCGAAGCCCCCACGAAAACCGAAGGTGCGTAAGCTGAAAGTTCGCGGTCAAGCGCGTGGCGAACGAAATTCGCCAGCGCATGAGCGTCGTTTTCAAAGTCCTTTAGCACCTGGTCAACTAAGGGCGAACGAGCAGTCAATCCGCAGTGTGCCTCCAGCGCTGTCTGCAAAAGTCGAAGCCCAATCCACGCTCCGCCACCGCGAGAACTCGGAAAAGGCGCGCCGCCGAATGAACGGAAGCTGGCCTGAGAATAAACCACGCCTTTCATATCCACATCCATGCTGACAAAAGCACCCGGCAGGCCTCCGTGGGCGCCCAGACATTGGGCTTCGACATCGGAAATCAGCGTGAGGGACGCGAAGGGATGCGGCAGTGCCAGCAAAACCTTGCGCTCTTTCAGACCATGCAGGCCCGGAAGCGAGAGCCCCGCATGGACTTCGCCCAAGCTGGCCTCGCCGAGCCCCGCGAGAGCGAGCGCCTTGCGCGCAGAACGCTCCGCAGTGCCGAGAACGGCTTCCGCGCCAAGCCACAAATGCAGTGACCCTGCCCAATGCTCACAAAGACGCTGACCATGCTCGGTCACGATCTGCGCGTGGCTACGGGTCCGACTTCCATCCATAACAAAATAGTATCGCTCGTCCATCGCAGAACCTCCCGCCTAAGAATAGCCCCAGAAGCCGACGATCAGAGCCTGCATGCTTTTCCCTGATCTGTCAATCTCCCTAGCCCCATCCGGGCCCCCAGAGCCTTGCTCGCGACCGAGCGCGATGGTAGGTTGCCCTCTTTTGGGCCCGATGCTTATGAACAGCGAAAACGGTGCTTCGCCGGACCCGTCCCGATGGATGCGCGCTGCGATTCGTCTGTCCGCGCGGGGCTTGGGGCGCGTCGGTGCCAACCCTTCCGTCGGCGCGCTTATCGTAGCCGGTAGCGCTTCGGACCCTTACGTCGTTGGGCAGGGGGTAACCAACGATGGTGGCCGACCTCATGCTGAGGCCATTGCGCTCGCCCTTGCCGGTCGCCGTGCCCAAAACGCGCGCCTCTTCGTCACGCTCGAGCCCTGTTGCCACGAGGGACGTGGACCGGCTTGCGTCGATCTCATCGAGCGCGCAGGCTTGGCCTCCGTTTTTATCGCCCGCGCCGACCCTGACCCCCGTGTTTCGGGCAGAGGAATCGAGCGCCTTATGAAGGCTGGGGTCGATGTGCAGGTCGGCCTTGAGGCCGATTTCGCTCAGCTTTACCTCAAAAGCCACGAACTTGCCCATTGCGCGTCGCGACCTTACGTCTTTCTCAAGGCGGCCCTTAGCGCCGACGCGAAAATTGCAACGCCCGACCAAGCAGTCGCGATCACCTCTTGTGATGCGAACCGCGCCAACCATGCCCTGCGCTCCTCGGTTGATGCCATTCTTGTCGGCGGAAGAACCGCGCGGGTTGATCACCCCCGCTTGACCTGTCGCTTACCCGGCCTCGTCCATCTCTCGCCGCGCCCGCTTCTCATGACACGCGCGGCTAAAGCTGGCGACTGGTTGGTTAAGGAGAAGTCCGGAAACTGCGATATCGCCGCGTCTATGCGCGCGCTCGTCGAGCAGGGTGTGCGGCGCCTGCTCGTCGAGGGGGGCGCTCAGGTCTGGGAGGCCTTCCTCGAGGCGGGGGCTGTTGACGAGTGCCGCCTGTGGCAAAGCCAAAAGGTCACGATTGGAAACAAGGGCCTTGCCGTTGGACCTCGCCTTTCGGAACTCCTCGCACCGCTGCCCCGAAGTCGCCTCGGTGACAGTTTTCGCGCGCCACCAAGCCGCTTTCGCCTTTGCGAAAGACAGAAATTCGGCGACGATCAGCTTGCCATTTTGCGACGCCTCGATTAAACCCGCCTCATGTTTAGTGGTATCGTTGAAGCCATCGGAAGCATCAGAACCCTCGAAAGGCGTAGCGGGGGGGTGGGCGTCGTGATCGCCACACCCTTTCGCGCTGACGACGTGCAGATCGGCGATTCGGTCGCTTGCGATGGCATTTGTCTTACGGTCTGCGCAATCGACAAGACATCCAAGGGCTCTTGCCTTGCTTTCGACCTTTCCGAACAGACCCTCTTGCGAACCCAGGCGCGCGAGTGGAAGAAAGATAGACCGCTTAACCTTGAACGCGCTCTGGTGCTCGGAAGCCGCCTTGGAGGTCACTTCGTCTTTGGGCACGTCGATGAGGTCGTCCGCTTAGAACGGCGGATTGTTGCTGAAAGGTCAACACGCTTTGATCTCAATATGCCGACCGAACTCGCTCCCTTCATCTGCGAAAGGGGCTCACTCGCTCTGAACGGCGTCTCGCTTACCGTCGCCGAAACCTCCAACGAAACTTTCTCCGTCTTCCTCATTCCGCAAAGCCTCAAAACCACGACTTTTGCCAATCTAAAGGTCGGCGATGCGCTCAATCTCGAAGTCGATATGATGGCACGCTACGTCCAGCGCGCCGTGCGCTTCGCCAAATAACCCCAAAACGCGAGAATGGCAAAAACCGAACCTGCCGCCCAGACCGTTAGCCGCTACTGACCTCGCTGCCAACAGTCTGCGCCCGTTGCACCGCTTTTCGCGCGCGCATCCGCTCAAGGTAAGCCCTCACGTTCGGAAAATCCTCGACACGTTGGCCTTGCCGCTCCATCGAAAAAGCCCAAGGGTATATCGCCATGTCCGCGATCGAATAGGCGCCCGCAACATAGTCGCGACCCGAAAGACGGCGCTCCAAAACTCCATAAAGACGCCTGCACTCATCACGGTAGCGGCGCTGCGCGTATGGGACTTCCTCCGACGCATAAATCAAAAAGTGGTGCGCCTGTCCCCCCATCGGCCCCAATCCCCCCATCTGCCACATCAGCCAAGCCATCACCTCCGTGCGCTCTACGCCGCCAGAGGGCAGAAACTGTCCCGTCTTCTCTGCAAGATAAATCAGTATCGCACCCGACTCAAATAAGGATAAGGACTCACCTTCGCCCATCGAAACACTCGGATCGTGATCGACAATCGCCGGAATGCGGTTGTTCGGCGATATCGACAAAAATTCACGCGAAAACTGATCGCCACGGCCAATGTCAACCGGAAATAAACGATACGGTAGCGATGCCTCCTCAAGATAAATCAATATCTTGAAGCCGTTTGGCGTCGGCCAGAAATGGAGATCAATCAAAACGGCGCCCCGCCACCTAACCAGATCAATGACGATATTAAAAGGCGCTCCGTGAATAAAATCAAAAGAATCAAAACCAACGGTGAGAGATCAAGTCCGCCCAAATCGGGCAAAACTCGGCGAATCGGTAAGAGAAAAGGCTCCGTCAGACGGTAAAGCGCTTCCGAAATCATTCGGACAAACGTCTGACGACGATTCAAAATGTCAAAGGCGAGGAGCCAATTCAATACGACCGACGCAACTATGAAATATACCGCTAGCGTCGATACCGTATCAATAAGCCAGATGAATGCAATCATGCAAAGTGCCTCCGCGGGTAAAGCGCTTCCGAAATCACACGGACAAACGCCTGAGGACAGTTCCAATGTCAAAGGCGTGGAGCCAATTCAATTCGACCGACGCCGCAGTGAATATACCGTTAGCGTCGCCATCGTATCAATAGGCCAGATAAATGCAATAAGGCAAAGCGCCTGTTTTCCTCCTTAAGCCCTTGGGTACCCGAGGTAGCCTTACCCGGAAAAGCCACGCGAATCGTGAAACCAGATCAACGCTGTCAGGCTCCATAGCAGGCGACCAATCGTCGTGCAGCCTCCTCGATCCGATCATTGCGCTCCGAAAGTGAAAAGCGTACGTAGCTGCCTCCACGAGTCGGGTCAAAGTCTTCGCCAGGCGTCGCGCAGATCCCCGTGCGCCGCAGCAAATCTTCGCAGAACACCGACGAACTGGAAGCAATGGGCCTGACGTCCGCATAAAGATAAAAGGCGCCGTCCGATGGCGCGATACCCGCAATCCCAATCGCGCGTAGCGCCTGAGAAAACAGGTCACGATTCGAACGGTAACGCGCACAATGTCGATCGAGCTCCTCACCACAATCGAATGCTTCCAAGGCCGCGTACTGCGCCAGCGTACTCGGGCAGATGAAAAGATTCTGCGCCAGGCGCTCAATCGGTCGCACCAGGCGATCCGGGACGACCATCCAGCCCAAACGCCAGCCTGTCATGCCGTAGTACTTCGAAAAGCTATTGACGACAATCACCTCATCTGACGTTTCGAGAGCCGTTGACGCGCGAACGTCGAAACACAAACCGTGATAAATCTCATCCGAAATCAGCCAAAGGCCTAGGGCTTGCGCGCGTTGAACCAAGGCTCTGAGCGCATCGGGCTCCAGCATCGTGCCTGTCGGGTTGGCAGGCGAGGCGATCAGAAAACCACTCAGGTCATGGTCAGCGTGCAGACGCGACAGCAGATCGGGATCGGCTTGCCAGCGTTGCGCATCGCCGACATCGGCCGTCACCGTTTCGATACCGAGCGCGCTGGCCGTATTGCGGTAGGCCGGGTACGAGGGATTGATCGTGCCAAGGCGCTCTCCGGCCTCAAAGGCACTCAAGAAGGCCAATATGAACCCCGAAGACGAACCGGATGTCACGATAACGCGATCGGAACTGAGCGAAATTCCGTGACGAGACTTGTAATCGCTAGCGATTCGCTCCCGCAAGGCCGGTAGTCCGAGCGCCGCCACATAAGGAATCGGCTCGCCGGATAAGCGCTTGCGGGCGGCACGAAGAACCTGTCGCGGTGCCGGATGCCCCGGCTGGCCGACTTCCATATGGATAACGTCGCGTCCGCAGCGCTCGGCTTTGTCGGCGGCACGCATGACTTCCATGACGTAAAAGGGCGCGACCGCGCTGCGCCGCGAGGGCGCGCGAAGGCCCGCATTGCTACCGCGGTGGCCTCTTTTCACCTGCCCTCTAGGCCCATCCATCTAGCGCTCCTTCCGTAGGCCAGAGCGCGCTTACACGGCGCTGATCAACGACGATAAGATAGGGCGCCCCTCTCTCGGCTTCAATAAGCACATCGCCTCCGGTGGCCTCATTCGATAAGCCGCTACGCTCTCCAAAGCCGAGCTCAAGACCACGAAGCGAATAAGCAAGACCATAGCTTCGTAGAAAGCGTGTTGGACGAAAAGCGAAGATCGAAACGCGCTCCCCCTTCGACAAAGAAAAGCGCATCGAACCTTCTCGAAGGCAAAGCGCGTCGGTTTGGTCGATCAAGACAAGATCGCGCTTGCCTGAAAAGCGATAGAGCGCGTGCAAGGCGTTGATGGTATGGTCGATACGTCCTCCGGTAAACCCAAAGGCTGCAAGACGCGGCGCTTGGATCAGCGACAGGCACTTTTCAAAATCACTCTCCTCTTGCGACATCATCTCTATGTAATTCATACGCTTATGCGAGGATATTAAGGTAGAATCTTGATCTCCTACGATCCATGAAGGCTGGCAACCCGGCCCGCGTAGCTTATCGCCACCGCCGTCGACACCCACGACCGGCGCCCCCGACGAAACAAGGTGCCCAAAGAGGTCTTCTCCGTAAAAGGTGCCGCCACCGACAAGAAGTACGAGACGATCAAAGCGCAGGGCCGGTCGCGATCTATAATCGCGCCTGCTCCTCATAAGAGCCACGGAGCGATTGGCTCTCTTAGGATTAGCGCCTCGACGGGCTCGCGCTCGCGCACGAGCGACCAGCGCGCCCCATCAACGAGAACTTCGGGAACGAGCGGGCGACTGTTGTAGGTTGAGGCCATGACGGCGCCATAGGCTCCCGAGGTCATGATCGCGATCAAATCATCGGCCTCGAGTCGCGGCACGGTGCGATCTTCTGCCAGAAAGTCGCCGCTTTCGCATATCGGGCCGACGATGTCCGCGCGCTCATAGTCCTCACGCGGTGCCTGGACGGTTTCGATCTCGTGGTGGGCGCCGTAGAGGGTTGGGCGCAGCAGGTCATTCATGGCGGCGTCAACGATCACGAAGGTCTTGCCCTCGCGCTCTTGGCGCGTAAGGACCCGTGCGACCAAAACGCCTGCGTTGCCCGCGATCAGACGCCCCGGTTCCGTAGCGTATTCGGCCTCGACACCAGCGAAGACCTTGGCAAGAAGCGCGCCGTAACGCTTAGGTGATGGGGGCGCGTCGGCGGCACGATCGAAAGGCACTCCCAAGCCCCCACCGACATCAATGCGGTGGACCTTGAGGCCTCTGCGACGAAGGTCTAGGTAGAGGTCGCGCAATGCGCTCATGGCCTTTGCGAAGGTTTCGAGGTTGTCGATCTGGCTGCCGATGTGGCAGGCGAGCCCTACGAGTTGGATATGTTTCAGGGTGTGAAGTTGCCCGATGGCTTGGTCGATTTGATTTCTGTCGAGGCCGAATTTGTCGTACCGGCTTCCGGTTCTGACCTTAGGGTTACCTTCGGCATCGACATCGGGATTAAATCGAAAGGCAACGGGAGCGACAAGCCCTTTAGCCTCGGCGCGGGCGTTGAGTCTGACCAGTTCATCGAGTGTTTCGACATTGAACTGGTAGAGTTGTGCGTCAATGGCGCCGTTCAGCTCGTCGTCGGACTTCCCGACACCGGAGAAGATGATGCGTTCTGGCAGGAATCCGGCGGCGATGGCGCGTTTAATTTCGCCGAGAGAGACGGTATCGGCGCCGGCACCGCACTGGGCGAGGAGTCGCAGGACGGACTGGTTGCTATTGGCTTTGACGGCGAAGAAGACGGAGGCGTTGATGGAGCTGACGGCCTCTTTGAAGACGCGGTAGTGGCGCAGGAGCGTTGCCTGAGCGTAGCAGTAGAAGGGGGTTCCGACGGCTTGTGCCAAAGCGACGAGCGATGTTTCTTCGGCATGTAGGGTGCCGTTTTTTCGATGAAAATGATGCATACCTTTTCCTATCTTACGCTAGACACGTCCGCAAGACGGTGCTAAAGGACGTGAGAAGCCCAGATAGCTCAGTTGGTAGAGCAGCGGACTGAAGATCCGCGTGTCGGTGGTTCGATTCCTCCTCTGGGCGCCATATTCTCGAAAGGTTCAGCGCGGACTTTTATCGGGGTTTACCTTTTTCGATTGAAGCGTCTGTTGATTGATTCGGCGCGATCCTGATGATCGGTTGCGTTACTGGCTGGTGATCGTGACCTCACCCCGGCAACATTCTCATCGCATTTGACGGGTCAACGATTAGGTTTAGCCTTTCCAAAGAGGGCTTGTAACTCTCCACTGGCGAACATTTCGCGCACGATGTCGCAGCCTCCGACGAACTCGCCTCCGACATAGAGTTGCGGTATCGTGGGCCAGTCGGAAAAGGCTTTGACGCCCTCACGAAATCCGGGGCGTCCCAGAACGTCTACGTCCTGGTAGTCCACGCCGATGTGGTCGAGAATCTGTGCGACCAAGCCCGAAAAGCCGCATTGGGGTATCTCGCGCGTTCCTTTCATGAACAGGACGACGCGGTTGGACTCGATCAGTCCGGCGATCTGGCTTTGCACCTCATCCATAGGGTCTACCTCTCCAACAGGTCTCACTTTTCGCGCGTTTGGATCGCTAAGGCATGCAGGGTGGTTCCCATTCGCCCCTTAATCGCTTCATAAACCATTTTGTGCTGTTGCACACGGTTTTTTCCGGCGAAACGCGCACTGGTGAGCGTGAGGCTCAAATGGTTTCCGTCACCGGCGAGGTCTTCGATCACGATCTCCGAGTCGGGAAAGGCGTTTCGGATCAATTCGCGAAGCTGAGCGGTATCCATGGCCATGGTATTTCCTTTCGCGCAGACGTTAGTCTTTTTGCGCCGAAGTCACAAGCGCTAGCGCGATCCCGTTGAGGTTCGGCTCTGGTAGCGCAGAGCAACAAGCGACTTGGGACGCTCCCAGGCCTGCCGCGAATGGCGTTCGAGAAGGCTCTGCTCGATCCAGACGTGTGAAAAGCCGACCTCGCGCAAGAAGCGCCTCTGGTCGGGGATCAGGACGCCGCGGGCGATCAGCGCGCCCGAAAAAGAAGACCGTTCGCGAAGGTGACGCGCGAGCGAAAAGCCGCGTCCATCGGTGAAGGCCGAAAAGTCAACGACGATGAGTGCCCAAGGTGCCAAGACATCCGGAGCGGGGAGGTCGGAAAGCGGATGCGATGAAACAAGCCCCAAAGCTCTCTTTCTGTCCTGAGGCTTCTCACAGGCTCCAGCCCCATCGTCAAGAGGAATGACGGATAGTCTTGGCGCGGGCACAAAGCGTGCATGGTCGTCGAGCAGATCCAATGCCCACCAAGACCCCTCTTGGGGATCGCTTCCCTCGCGAAGCAGGCGCATCGAAATCAGCTTTCTGCGTAAAGCGTATGACGGAAAGGCTCGGCACCCACACGCCGGTAGGTGTCGATAAAGGGCTCGCCCTCTTCGCGCAAGGACAGGTATAGGTCAAGGATCCGATCGACAGCGTCCGGAACCTCTTCCTGAGAAAAGCCCCGCCCCGCAATCGCGCCAATCGAGGCCTGATCGTCCGAAGCCCCTCCGAGCGAGATTTGGTAAAATTCTTCGCCGCGTTTTTCGAGCCCGAGAATCCCGATATTGCCCACATGGTGATGGCCACAGGCATTGATGCAGCCAGAGATGTTGATCGAGACTTTGCCAAGGGAGAGCTGCGAAGGTTTTGCCTCGAGGCGGCGCGAAAGTTCCTGGGCAAGCGGAATTGAGCGGGCGGTCGCCAAGCCGCAATAGTCCAGCCCCGGGCAGGCGATGATGTCGCTGGCCTCGTCAATGTTGCCAAGATCAAGGCCGAGGGAGGGTAAGTTCTCGTAAAGGGCTACGAGATCGTCCAATCGCACCCAGGGCAAGACGATATTCTGACGGTGCGTGATTCGCAATTCGCCGTGGCTGTAGCGCTCGGCGAGGTCGGCAAGAGCCTCCATCTGCTGGGCCTGGGCATCTCCCGGAATGCCGCCGACCGGCTTCAGCGAGAGCGAGACCAGACAATGGCCATCCACCTTGTGGGCGTGGACGTTATTGGCGACGAAGCGCGAAAAGGCCTGATTTTTTGCCCTCTGTTGCGCGAAGTGTTCGCCGTGGGCGACGGGTTTTAACTCTGGCGGCGCGAAGGCGGCGCGAATCTCGCAAAGACGCTCATCGAGCCCCGACAGGCGCGAGCGATCCAGCGCGAGAAACTCCGTCTCGACGGCAGCGCGAAAGGCATCGATTCCCATCGCGTCGAGGAGAATCTTGATCCGGGCCTTATACTTGTTGTCGCGACGCCCATAAGCGTTGTAGACGCGCAAAATTGCCTCGCAGTAGGGGATAATATCCTCTTCGGCAAGCCCCCCGCGTAAGAGCTGCGCGATTCGTGGGGTACGCCCCTGCCCTCCGCCGACGTGAACCGCATAGATCGCTTTCGCATCGGCGCCTTTGCCGATGCGGATCCCGATGTCATGCACCGCGATTGCGGCCCTGTCGCGCGCCGCACCGCTGATCGCGATTTTGAATTTGCGCGGAAGCGCCAGAAATTCGGGATGCAGCGAGGACCACTGGCGAAGCAACTCGGCTAGGGGGCGGGGGTCGAACCATTCGTCGGCGGAAGCGCCTGCGAATGGATCGCTCGTGACATTGCGTATGCAGTTACCGCTGGTCTGGATCGCATGCATATCGACGGCGGCCAGATCGTCGAGCAGGTCGGGAATATCCGATAAAGCCAGCCAGTTGAACTGAATGTTCTGCCGTGTCGTGAAGTGTCCATAGCCTTTATCGTAACGCCTTGCCACCTGCGCGAGCGCGCGCATCTGCCGCGAAGCGAGCGTTCCGTAGGGGATCGCAATGCGAAGCATATAGGCGTGAAGTTGCAGATAAACGCCGTTTTGCAGGCGTAGAGGACGAAACTCCTCTTCGCTCAGGCGGCCGTCGAGACGGCGCTCCACCTGATCGCGAAACTCCTCCGAACGGGCCGCGACAAAGGACTTGTCAAAGTCTTGATAAACATACATCAATCGGCTCCCGTAAGGCCCGACGCGGTGCGGGCTCCGTTGGTACAAGGTGGCGGTGGCGCGACGGTGCGGGCTCCGTTGGTACAAGGTGACGGCGGCGCGACGGTGCGGGCTCCGTTGGTACAAGGTGGCGGCGGCGCGACGGTGCGGGTTGGCTCCGGGGACACGCCAACGGTCGGACCATCAACGCGCACCTGCTCGCGAAAACGCGATGGCCGAAGCGGGCCGTCAGGCGCTTGAAGGACATCAATCAAATAGGCGCCGACGACCGCGTTGTTCGCCTCTGCCTGCCTCCCGACCTCGGCGAGCGCCTCCTGGGCTTTCGCATCGTAGGCAACGAGCGCTCCCTCCAGCGCGCCGCGCCAAGCGCCATCGTGCCAAAACAATGTGCGGCCCGATAGCAAACCGTTCGCGGTGAGCGCCCGCGCCGAAGACTTCGACGGCTTAAGCACGATGGCCATCCGGAGCCGCGGTCGGTGACACGCTCCCTTGGGTCGGCAAGAGGTCTGCCACGGGAAAGCCAAGCGCGCTCAGGCGCCGCCGTTCCGAAAGCTCACGCCCCGACAAAACAAAACGCAGGAGGCGTGTGCCTCTGTCGAGGTGCGCCTTCATCGCCTCTTCAAGCGCATAGCCCGGAAGCGCTTCGATAAAGGTGGCTTCGCGGCGGGCCAGATCAAGAAGGAAGCGCGGAATGCCAATGTCGTAGACGATCACTTCGGCGTCGTGAAGCAGGCTCGTCGCTTCAGAGGAAAGGTCTGCGCCCTCGCCCGCAACGCCAATGACATGAACCTCGCAAGCGGGCACCTCGTCGTTTCGCATCAAGCGCGTTGCCCGAGCCTCAAGGTCTTCCGGCGCCAATACCGGCGCGGCTTCGCCCGCGCGCATCGGCGAAAACTCCTCGACAAGACGCGACCAAAAACGCCGCCGGGCATGAGAATTGGGAATGAGCGACAGAGCCTTGCTGCGCAAGCGCCCCGCGAAAGTCGCAAAGGCACCTGTCGTCGGGGGCAAAAGCGCTTCAATACGAGACTTGATTTGTCGGGCGAAAACCGGGCAGTTGCCTTCAGTGCCAATCGCCACGACAACAGGATCGCGGTCAACGAGCGCCGGGGTCAGCAGATCGCTGGCCTCGGCAAGATCGACGGCGGCGACCCAAATGCCCCTCTTGCGCGCCTGCGCTCCAATCTCACGGTTGGTCTGCGGCAGATGGGTCGCGGCATAGACCAAAGCGACGCCGCTCAAGTCCTCGGGCGCAAAACAGCCCGAACGCCATGCGACCCGCCCACGAGCGACGAAAGCCTCGAGGTCCGCATTGATCGAGGGCGAGACAAGACGAATTTCCGCTTCCGTGCGCGCCAGAAGGCGCACCTTGGAGGAGGCCTGAATGCCACCACCGACGACAAGAATCGTCCGGCCCCGAAGATCAACAAAAAAGGGAAAATAGCGCATGGTCCAAATACCGACTGAGATGAGGTCGCCAATGTTAGCATAATTTTGCGCAAATGGCAGTCTTGCTCATGAGTTTGCAATGATGTTTCTCAATTTTGAAAAATCATAGTATGGTCTTGCGCAAATTGCTTGCGCTTGGGCGGCTCGTTTTTCCATGTCCGACGCGCACCGAACGTCTTTGGCCGTGCGCCAGCCCTTACATCCTTGGGCCTAATCTGTTAGGCAGAGCCTCTTGAGGGGAATGACGATGTTTGAGCGAATGAAGATCCTTATACTCGGGGGCGGCACGATGGGTAGCGCCTTTGTCGAGCGCTTTATTGAGGCTGGCATGCCTTCGGCTTGCCTCACTCTCGTGGATCCGAAACCTTTGCCCGCGCGTAAGGAGAGGTTTGCATCTTTGGGCTTGTCGCTTCGGTCGAGTCTTGGCGAGGATGATCTTCGGGAGGTCGAGATTCTGATCCTTGCGATCAAGCCGCAAGATTTTGAGAGCCTAAGGGGCCTTGACGCCTCCCATTGTCTCATAATTTCGATTGCTGCGGGAAAGAGGATTGATGGGATCGGCAGGCATTTTGGTGACGCGAAGCGGATTGTGCGGGTGATGCCCAATTCGCCGGTTGCGGTTGGAGAGGGCTTTAGCCTGCTTGCGGCCTCGACCGATGCGAGCGAAGAAGACCGACGACGGGCTTTGATGCTTATGCAGACCTGTGGTCCGAGTCTCTATTGCGAATGCGAAGACGAGCTTGACCTTGCGACAGCGATTTCTGGCACGGGGCCGGCTTATTTTTTTCGCTTATGCGAATCGCTCCAGCGCGCGGCAGAAAAACGGGGTATGCGACCTGAAGTCGCCGAACGCGCGGTGCGACAGACCCTTATTGGTTCGGGGGCGCTTTTGGCGTCGGGTGCGTTGAGCGCGAGCGCCCGTCGCGCTGCTGTTTCATCGCGGGGCGGCACGACGCTCGCGGCGATGGAGTGCCTTGATTCCGATGACCGTCTGGATGGTCTGCTTGATGAGGCGGTGGGCGCGGCGCAGGCGCGCGCGGTTGCTTTGCGCAGTTAGCCCTACCGGGGTCGCTTGTGACTTACGACTTAGCGCCTTGCCGAGCTGCCTTAGGAAGTTGCTCTTTCATCAGGCCGACTTCTGCGTAGCGCTCGGGCTTGCCCATCCAGCCGGGGCGCACCTTCACGTCGAGAAAAAGATCGACGGGCGCCCCGAGCACGGAGGCCAATTCCTCGCGCGAGGCCATGCCGATCTTACGCAAGGTCTGGCCGCCGGAGCCGATGATGATCGCGCGCTGAGTGGGACGCGCGACAAAGATCGTCTGGGTGATCCGAAAGCCTTTTCTGGTCCGCGACACGGCAAGGGTCTTTACGCTTGTCTCGTAGGGGACTTCCTCATGAACGAGCAAAAGGATATGTTTTCTTGTGACCTCCGCACTGCGAACTGCGTTGTCGCGAAGGTCCGCGCCTTTTCCACCGTACCGCCATGCCCCTTCGGGCATTCCGCGCGACCAGCTCTCCTTGAGGCGCGCAAGGCCTCGGTTTTTTAGCGCCGATACCATAAAGACGTCAGAAAAAGCGGCGCGCGTGCGAAGGTCATCGACGAGCGGCAAAAGGTCGGGCTTGGCGATCCGATCAACCTTATTGACGATAAGGTCGATCGGTTGCCCTGCTCCTTGTGTCCGTTCGAGCAAGACGTCGAGCGCGCCGAAAGACCTCGGCGCCTGCGCGTCCACGAGAAGGGCGATCCGCTCGACTTCGCTCGCAGAATCGAAGGCCCAGCGGACCATAGCGCGTTCGAGATGGCGTCGTGGGCGAACGAGCCCGGGTGTATCAATCAAGATCACCTCAGCCTCGTCGTGATGAAAAATTCCACGAACGGGGATGCGTGTCGTTTGTGCTTTGTGGGTTGCGACTGCGATTGGGCGCTCGCACAGCGCGTTGCACAAGGTACTTTTGCCGACGTTTGGCGCACCGGTCAAAGCGATTCGACCGCTACGAGCTTTCTTTTGATCGTTTTCAGGCATGGTTTTCTTCTTCGAGACGCGCCAACAAGGCGGTAGCGGCTGCCTGCTCGGCTTCTTTTCGTCTCCGTCCCTCGCCCCGGGCGCGCATCTTGCTACCGTCGAGCGCGGCGATAACGACAAAATGGGGTTCATGGGCTGGCCCTTCACGCTTTTCGAGGGTGTAGGTTGGCAAGGCATATCCTTTTGTCTGCGCCCATTCCTGCAGGCGGGTTTTGCCGTCGCGTCCAGAGCGCGCAGCGCGTAACTCATCGTTCCACTGTTGGTAGAAGAAGCGTCGCGCGGCCTCCAAGCCTCCATCGAGATAGAGTGCGCCGAGCAGCGCTTCGCATACATCTTCCAGGATGGAGGGGGGAAGCGCATGTCGTCGCCGCGCAAGCGAGGGCCCCAAGCGAATGGAACTTGCCAAACCGATCGAGCGTCCCACGCGCGCGCAGACTTCGCCGCGAACAAGACGCGTTAGAAGGCGGGACAACTCGCCCTCCTCGATTGACACATGACGTTCAACAAGCGCCTCACCAGCAAGAAGACCCAGAACACGGTCGCCCAGAAACTCCAGACGCTCATAGCTCGAGCGCTCTGACGCCATCTCACCCACCTCAGAAAGCACATCCCCTCGCGCGTCCTCAACATTGGCCACTGGCGGCTGAAGATAACTCTTATGCGTCAGCGCCGCCACCAAAAGCCTCGGGTCGGAAAACTTGTGCCCCAGCGAGCTCTCCATACGCCTTTGCACAGGTGACAAAAGGTCAGCTCTCGCTGAAGACATTGAAAAACCGATCAAAGCGTATCGCCCAGCCCCATTTCCATACGTGCCAAAAAGGCGTGTTCCAGTCGTAGGAAAAGTGGATGAATAGTGCCTTGCCAAGGATCGCGTCCACCGGAAGCGGGCCGATCACACGACCGTCCGTCGACGCATCCCGATTGTCGCCCATGACAAAAACATGCTCTTCAGGAACCCGGTAAGGACCGAAGGTATCGCTCGAGGTCAGCCCGCTGTCTAAGGTCTCATAGGAGCGACCGCTTGGAAGCGTCTCCGTAACCCGCCGAGCCTCCCGCGTACCAATACCTACATAAGAGCCATAGCTATAGGGTGCCCCCTCCCGCCAAGAGACTTCTTCACCGTTGAGGTATAAGCGCCCCTGACGCAAGGCAATCTCGTCTCCTGGCAAACCGATCACACGTTTGATCCAATCTTCACTTCGCCCGAAGCGATCTTTCGTACGAAAAACGATCACGTCACCAGCGCTCGGAACTCTGCCAAAAATGCGCCCCTCGAACGGGGCCGCAGAAAAGGGAAACGAGTGTCG
>JAAUXV010092182.1_pt1 | contig 19704 bp, 20 predicted proteins | sample 7278181 | NCBI WGS metagenome assembly JAAUXV01 (sample SAMN14350114, study PRJNA611818) | marine sediment metagenome | isolation source: surface marine sediment (2.1m) | place: French Polynesia: Moorea | collected 2018-08
CCAGAGTTGAAATATTTTCGAGAAAGTGACTGCTGCCTTTTTTCGGCAAAGTGACTCCTCAAAACTAAATACTTTTTTTCGGGCAAATGCCATCGTCCCCGGGGGCGGGGCAGTGCACACTGCACACTGCACAGACCAGGAATAGACTGACTAAAGACGCAAATTTCCTCCTCCACCGTCCAACAAAGGTTACTCCCAGAGTTAAACTGGAACGGAAAACGAATTTGACATGAACCAAGCCGTACGGGTATTTTTCGGAGATGCCTACCGGCCGTACAATAAGTAAAGTAAGTGAGCCCGCAAAAACAAAGAAAATGCGCTGGTGCAAATAAGCAGAAGTCGCATAAACATCTAGTCCATTTATTTGCTTGCATTTGATGCATAAAAATGAATCACATCTGGCACTAAAAATATTCATAAGCTTGGGCATAAAAAGGTGGTTGAAAGTGGGAGATCTGCACAGAATGAATCTCATAGCTTGGAAGACGCCGTTGGGTGGGGATGGGAGGGCAGGGGGTAGGAAGTCTTCGGCGGCGATGGATCACTCAGTAGTGGCCGTATCCGTAGCCGAAGTAGGGCTTTCTTTGCACTAAGAAAAAAAGGGGGGAAATTATATTTTTGGCATATGTACAAAAAAGCTTCCTCACCTGGCGAGATGTATCCGCCGTATGCGTCGTATGGCCCGTACCCTCCCGGGACGAACCCGTATCCCTGCCTGTGCGCCTGCCCAGAGGAGAAGAAGGATCCCCCGGAGTGCGGCTTGGCGTAGTCGGGCCTGAAGCGGCCCCGGGCGCGGTCCTCGTTGCCGTAGTCCAGGATGGTCGGAACGCGCTTCTCTTCCTTCTGTGGGGGGAATGGAACGGTAAGGATAACATTTATCAAGTAAAAAACTAATTCTAACCTCGTAGCCGTCGCCCTTTCCTTCCTTGTCATCGTACTTCTGCGAAATAAGAAATGGTAAGGCGATAGAATGGAAATTATGAAAAAAAATCTTATCTCACCTTGTCCTCTCCCGATGACTCGTAGGACGACCCCTCCTTCTCGTATGTCTTTTCGCTGTATTTCCCTCCCTCTTCCTCCTCGTACCTCGATCCTCCGTATCCTGCTCCTCCGCCATATCCCCCTGAGGTGTAGGCTCCCTTGCCGTATCCTCCGCCGTACTTTCCGTGGCCGTAGAGGGGAATGTTGTAGCCTCCTCCCTGTCCGTAGCTGCCACCGCCTCCGTATCCATGCTGGCCGTATCCTCCCTGGGCGTATCCTCCGCTGCCTCCATATCCTCCCTGTCCGTAGCCGCCGCGGTACCCTCCCTGGCCATAGCCCTGTCCTCCGCCGTAGCTGCCCCCCTGGCCGTATCCTCCTCCGTATCCGCCGCGGTATCCTCCCTGGCCGTATCCTGATCTTCCGCCGTAGCTCGGCCCGTGGCTGTGTCCACCATACCTGTAGCCTCCTCCCCTGTTGTATCCTCCCTCGTTCTCTCGGTCGTAGCTGTTGTACTCCTCCCTCCTGTATCCCTTCCCGCCACCGCTGCCGCCGGAGTAGCCGGACTTGGTTCCTCCCTTGCTGCCGCTGGCGCCGCCCTCGTACTCGTCCTTTTCAGAGTCGCTATCGTAATCGCCTGAAAGAGACGACAAAAATATTTACTAATATGAACGGTTTTGTTGAGTTTTTTTTTCTTTGCTACCTTGGCCCTTTCCCTTTTCGTAGCTGGAGTCGTTGTCGTATTCATACCCCCTGTCGTAATCGTCGTAGCCGTAGCTGCTGTCCCTGAAGTAGTAATCCTCCCTGGCTCCGTAGCCGCCGCCGCTGTATCCTTGGTCATAGCCGCCGCCGTAACCGTACCCCTGGTCGTAGCCACCGCCATAGCCAGCATCGTAACCGCCACCGCCATAGCCTCCATGCCCGTAGTCACTGTAGCCTCCAACGAAGCTCCCGTCCCCGTAGCCGTAGTTCCTGTAGCCCTGGCCGGTGTACGGGCCGGGACCGAAGTCGCCGCCGTGGGCATAGTTGTGGCCGAAACCGAAGACACCTGCGGAAACATTTTTTTGGTAAAAAGTTGGAAAAAACCCTTGCCAAAATAATTTTACCAGGTCCGAGAGGTCCGAATGGCAGCACTCCCCTGCCCGGTGCGGAGGAGCTGGCGATGCGGATGGCAAAGTCCTGCTTTCCGCGGCGGCGGAGGAGGTTGGCCAGGACCTTGTAGAACTGCTCGGCGCTGGAGATGCACTCATCCGGGTGGCTGCAAAAAAATGAAAGAAAAGAATTTAGAAAAAAATTGATCTGCGTCTATTTTTTTTTCTCTTACCTGCCGCTGGATCCGTATCCGCTGCTGCTGCTGCTGCTGGATCCGTAGCCGCCGTTATGGCCGTTGTTGCTGCTGCTTCCCTTGTCTGAGCTGCCCTCCGAGGAGTGCCAGAAGCACCTCTTGTCAGTCACGCATTCCATGAAGGTGCGCGGGCAGAAGCAGCTGTAGGAGGAGGTCGGGTAAGACTGGTATCCGGAGGACGAAGAGGAGCTCTGGTGGGAGTTGGAGGATGACTCGCGCCACTGGCACCCGCTGGCGCGGCACTTGTACTGGCTGTCCAGGTGGGACTTCTCAGAGTAGCGGCAGATGGTGCCGATAGAAGCGTCGTACTCTGCAAGTAGGAAACGAAAAATCTTGCAAAACGCCAATATCACGTGTTTTCTAGTTTGCTATCAAGAAAGAAAATTCCTACTTCGCCAGCGAACTCCGCAAAAATCAAACGCAAGAGCAGGAAAAAAATAGCTGATTAAAACTTGTGTATATTTTGCGATTCATACTCTACTTCTCTTACATATAAAGTCTGCACTGGCGAAGTAAGAATAAAATCATACAGATACTACCAATAAGAGAAAGTACCTCTGAGCTTCTCGAGGTTAGAATCCTGGTAGCCGCCCGAGTTCTGGTGGCCATTGTTTCCATACCCCTGGTTGTCGTAGCCTTGGTTGTTGCTATAGCTGGTACTACCGTAGCCCTGGTTCCGGTACCCCTGACTTCCGTAGCCCTGGTTGTTGGAGTTGCCGCCGTAGCCCTGGTTGCCATAGGAGTTTCCACCGTAGCCCTGGTTGCCATAGGAGTTTCCACCATAGCCCTGGTTGCCATAGGAGTTTCCACCTTAGCCCTGGTTGCCATAGGAGTTTCCACCATAGCCCTGGTTGCCATAGGAGTTTCCACCATAGCCCTGGTTGCCATAGGAGTTTCCACCATAGCCCTGGTTGCCATAGGAGTTGCCACCATAGCCCTGGTTATTTCCGTAACTGCTGCCTCCGTAACCTTGACTGCCGCCGTAGCTGGTACTTCCGTAACCTTGGTTATTTCCTCCATAGCTGGTGCTGCCATAGCCTTGATTGTTTCCTCCATAGCTGGTGCTGCCATAGCCTTGGTTGCCATATCCCTGGCTGTTGCCATAGCCCTGGTTGTTGCCGTAGCCCTGGTTGTTACTGTAGGAGGATCCGCCACCGTAGGACTGGGAAGTGCCGTAGGCGGTGTTGAAATTGGTGTTGCTATAGCCAGCGTTGCTTCCGTAGCCAGAGGTAGAGCCGTACCCCGTGTTGGAGTTGCCGTAGCTGGGGGTGCTGCTCCCGTACCCGGTGTTGGTGCCATAGCCAGTGCTGGTAGACCCGTAGCCGGAATTTGAGCTGCCGTAGCTGTTGGATGAGCCATAACCACCAGAGTTGTGAGTGTTCCCATAGCCGGTGTTGGTGGAGCCGTAGCCGGTGTTGGTGGAGCCGTAGCCGGTATTGGTAGAGCCGTAGCCGGTATTGGTGGAGCCGTAGCCTGTGCTAGACGATCCGTGCGTGCTGCTGCTCCCGTAGCCGGTGCTGGTGGCGCCATACCCTGAGGATGAGCTTCCGCTGCCGTAGGAGGGAGTGCTGGATCCGTAGCCAGAGTTGCTGCCGTGAGAGGACGAGCTGGAGCTCCCGTAGCTAGGCGTGCTGGATCCGTATCCGGAAGAGCTTGAGGAGCCGCTCGAGTATCCACTGCCAGAGTGGGGAACGGTGTTCGACGAGTACTTTAAGAAGAAGGAAAATTATACTGAATCTAAATTCATAAATTTTTCGTTTATAAAGACTTTCTAAGGTACCTGGTTTGAGGTCGAGGAGTATCCGCTGCTGCTGGACGAGTGGGTGGATCCGGACTGCGTGTTGTCCACGACGTAGTGGAGCACGCTGCTGGGGTCGGAGGAGGCGACGGGCGTGGCGCGGACGGTGGAGGGCGACGCGGCCAGCAGCAAGATGACCGTCGTCGACGCCCAGCCGGAGCCGGAGCCGGAGGAGCGGCCCATCTTCGGAGACGGAACGGATTCGGCGTGGGGAAGAGTTCCTTCTTCAATCCAGCGGGAGGGATAGCGGATGATGTCTTCACTTCGCGGCCGGCGAGGGGAATGCCAGAATAAAGAAATTGATGAAGGAGGGGGGGAAACGAGCGTTGTTGATTTTCGGAGGAGTTTGGTTTCTAATTTCGTGGTGGGTGGATCGAAAGGGAAGAACCCACAGCTTCTCTACATATACAAGAAGAACCCCTAATTTGGAAGTACTCTCCTCTTTTCCAAGCTCGCCTTTTGCCTCTTCCTGGATCGAAGAGCGAATCTTCATCAACTCCGAGTCTGGATCTTGTGGAGCTGCATATTGGAATCCATCCTGGGGAGACAAAAGATGCTTCTTCCCAAGTTCGCCCTCCTCCTGGCGATTTTCGCATGTTTCCTCTCGAGAAATGCTGCCTTTTTCACATCAGGTACGAATTCCATTTCGTTTTCGATGCGACATTCAAACTTATTTTTGCCAGCCTGATGTCGCTGTTACTTTGCTTTCGTTTCTTGCACCCAGAAAACAAGACGCCGACCTGCCCTCGGTCTGACGGCAAGGAGAACTTCCAGTCTTGCAAGGACGCGGTGGAAGAGTGCTACGCCAACTGCCACAGAGGGTCTGGACACGGAGCAGGTGATCATGTTTTATATTCTCTTAAAAAGGTGATACATGTAAGTCCTTTTTTGCGGTAGGCTTTTGCGCCTCCTTCTCTTCCTTCCTGCTTCCCGTTGTGGGCTTCGCCGTCAAGCAGTATGTTCGGGCAGATTGTGAATTTGACAACTACTTTTTTCCCATATATGTTTAAATAAGTATTTGGATGATAGGTTCACCGCTTCCAACACTCTTTCGCTGCTGAGCACCACCCCGTTCTCCTCCGCCTCCTACTACTGCACCAGCGGGGCGCCCTACCAGGCCTGCAACTACTGCGGGAGCAAGTACCACGCTCAAGACGTCATACGGCAAGCAAAAATAAAAGTATTTTTAGCTTGTTTCCTTAGTTGTCATTTTTGCGAAATGCAGGCAGCAGAATGCCTCTACCGCCGACGTCCGAAAGCTAATTGTCGAGGCGGAGGAAGGGAGGAGGAGGGCGACGGAGGCGTCAGAGGCGCTCAGCAGGGAAATGGAGAAGACCAGGATAAGAACCACAAAGAAAATCAGGTGGGATGCAAAAGTTGGGGAATTGTTTGTGCCCATTTTGCCGAATGCTTCCTCCCTTCCAGGATGTTCAGGTTCGATCGCCTTTTCCAAGACCTTGACGACCTCTCCTTCAAGTTCGACCTGATGCGGAAGGCGGAGGAAGAGAAGGCGGCCCCTTCGCACAAGGAAGGGGAGGATAACGGAAAGAGAGGCTCCTCCTCCTTCGCCTTTGACCTGTTCATGGAATCCGCGCTGTACCCAGGTCGGGAGGGGGCGGCGGGAGTGTACAGGCAGATGGTGGAGGCCATGGCTGGCTCGCCAAAGTCCACCAGGCACCTGTACCACAGGTGAAAAAAGGTCAGATTTGAGGTCGTGACATGAAAAAACTTTTTTTTTGCTTCAGGCGCCGCAAATCCGTGTTCGAGGTTGACCGCTCCCTTTGCTCCCGCCCCTCGCTGGAGGCTCTCCTCCTCTCGCTGATGAGGGCCAGGGAGATGCTATTATTCGCCCTCTGGAACGACGGCGTGGACAGGGAAAACAGGTGGCAAAAGAAAGACGTTTCGAATTCGAAAAAAACCTTATTGTTTTTTCAAAAAATGTAGGAAATCTGTTTTTGAAACGGCGAAGGCGAAGGCTGCAGAGGACCAGAGTATCATCGACGAACACATTGGGAAGAATTGCCCTAACGTCGCCATGGCAGGTTCTAAGTGAATTTATTGCTTTATTTTCCACAACTATCTGACACGTGCTATACATGCGAACATATCGGTTGATGTTAGGTAGGCTAAAATCGGGACTATAGTTTCATATCATAGCAATAAAAGCGTTCACTTGACGGTCAATTGACGACCCTCCTCGACCTGTAGAATAGCGCGCAGTAGCCAAGGAAGCGGAAGGCCAGGGACAGGACAAGCAGCATCGCAATGTCCAGCCACAGGTGGTTCTACGGAAGCAAAAAAATATTATTTTTTTCGCATATGGGAAATCCGAGTTGTCGTTTTTTGTACCTCGTTGAATGCGTAGAAGTCCAGCACGTCCTGTCCGTCGTTGAGGCACTCCTCCGGCTCCCTCCCTCCGTCGCATCTAATCTTTTCAACGTCTTTCCACTGGTTGATGTTGAAGGCCTCGTTTCCGAAGAAGAAGGGGGAGATGTACTTGGTCCACGCAAGCCAGCCGGGGAGGGTGCTGAAACAAGAAAAACACTTGCATTTCCTTTACTATACGAGTATAATTTATAGCCACTCACTCCTCGTTGAGGAAGAATCCTCCGACCTGCATGAGGGGGACGAGCAGGGTGGGCCCGACGGCGAGGGCGAAGATGAGGTTTGGCGAGAAGCAGCTCATCATGATGCCCATGCCGACGGCGGTCTGGTTGATAAGCACGGTGATGAGGACGGCGACGAGGAAGTGCTCGGCGGTCGGGTTCAGCCCAACCATCCAGTAGAAGATGCACATGAAGAGGACGGGGGTGAAGAGGATGAGGGGCATGTCGGCCAGCTGCTTGCTCACGAAGTAGGTGTCCGAGCGGTAGAGGCCGTTGTTGTGCTCTCTGATGAACACGGGGATCTCGCTGGTGAAGATCTGAAACAATAATTGCCTTTCTTGTGGGAATCAGCTTTTTTCATTTTGAGCGGGGGTTCTCTTGCCGTCAGCATGCTGGTGTAGGTGGAGAAGAACTGGTTCATGCAGACCCAGAACAGCGCCCCGTCGATGTTCTGGACGCCCTCCTGGTCGTAGTCCTGGTCGAAGTATATCACGCCAACCAACAGCGCAAGGTACTGAGCGGGATAAAAAACAAACTGGAAAATAAAATTTGGATGCCAAAAAACTGAAGCAAACTTACGATGACTTCCACCACCCTGATCTGCACCACCTTTGGCTCCTTCTTGATGGAATGCCAGGAGCGCCACAGCAGAGCGCTAAACTGTTGCGCCCAACTGACAAATGATAAGGAAAATATTTTTAAAGGTGACTGGAGTAGACCTATATTTTTGGTCTACCTCGCTCTGTATGGCGTGAGCACATTTGTGTCGAAGTCCGCGTTGCCAAAGACGGCGATCCGGTCCTTGATCTGGGAGTCCAGCTCGTTCATCAGGCTTTTGGCTGCAAGCAGGAACAATTGAACATCATGCATGCGTACCGTACGGTACATATTTGTTGAAGCGAAAAAGAGCAAAGGAATCACGCACAGTATTTCGACTGCTCGAAAGAGTCTGCGATAAAGTCTATCCTCTGCCTGGATTCCTCCTCCGCCTTGGTCAAGATCGACATCTTGTAAATGTAGTGGTCAGCAGGGTTGAAGGTGTCAGGGCAGGGAAATCCAATCCTGTTAAAAAACTTTGAACGTTCGTTTTGCTCCTATGATAGTTCAATAATAGTGCTTTACTCATTGAAGTATTCCTTTGCATCCCCCACGTCCCCCATGAATAGGTTCCTCCCCTCCGCCATGAGCAGCACCCTGTCAAACTTGTGGTAGACCTCTGAGCTGGGTTGGTGGATGACGCAGAGGATGGCCCTCCCCTTGCGCGCCATAGACTTCATCAGGTCCACAATGTTCTCCGCCATCCAGGAGTCCAGCCCTGAGGTGGCCTCGTCACAGAAGAGGAGAGGCGGGTCGGAGAGGACCTCGGAGGCAAAGGAAAGGCGACGCATCTCGCCGCCGGAGATGCCCTTCACGCGGCCGCGGATGCCAATAAGGGTCTGGGCGCACTTGGTCAGACCCATCTGAAACAGGAGAATAAAATGCTTTTCATTTTCCGACAAAAGGACAGTACATTTAAATATACACCTCCTTCATGACCTCCTCGACTTTTTCTTGCCGCTCCTCCTTGGACATTCTGTTGCCCACTCGGAGGGTGGCCTGGAATAAATTTGAAAATACAAAAAATATTGTGCGGAAAGGAAAACTTGTAATCAGGCACACCAAGAATGTCAGATGTTCCCTGACTGTGAGCGTTCCAATAAACAGGTCAAACTGCGGGATGTATCCGGCGATGGATGTCATGTTCATGGGGGTCATGGGGATCCCATTGGCGTAGCGGGTGCCGCTCACCTGGAAAATAAGTACAGGTATTTTTTTCGATAAATGCAAGTAAACGGCAATGTGGTCAACTCACGTTGAGTCCGCTGAGGTTCTGGTAGGTGAGGGCGTTGAAGAGCGTGCTCTTTCCGGCGGATGAGGGGCCCATCACGGCGACCACCTCGCCGCTGTTTACGTAGCCGCTAACTGGAAAACTAATTGATTTAAAACAAAATCTGAAGTTCCCCGCACGTTTCCCCACATACCATTTTTAAGTATTTGCGTCCTTCCCTTCTTCCTGCACCCTTCGCTGGTGGCGACCCTGATGTCCTTCCAGCAGAAGCTCACCTCGTCCATGATTGTTGAGTTGGACTATGCTCACTCCACCTGTCGGTCTTGAACTGTCGGTCGGAATTATGCAAGGGGACGTCGTCTGTATGCGCAATGTAAAACACGACGACAGAGCGGCAATAAAATATGGGCTTTGATCGTAAAAACTCGTTCGTTCGTCCGCGATCGACCTCATATAATTCGGGACGCGCAAAGATCGAGATTAGGACCCTTTCTTCATCATCCCTTTCCGGACTCAAGCTAGGATAGGGGGGACTGAGTCTGAGGGGCGACAATGGTGTTTTGCGGGTGACGTCTTGCGCGCTCGCAGGGAGGGATTCGCCGCATGAAGTAGGAGGATTCCTCCTCTGGGCAAAACTATCTTCCATTCAATTGTGCTATGGTCCCTTACCTTTGTTGAAATATACGCAGAAAAATGGGTGAAAGCTATTCCTTTGTGGTTTTTTTTGCTCCGTGCAGCCTCTTTCTTTCTTTCTTTCTGCGTGCCCTTTGGCCGGTTTCGCTGTCGAACTCCGAGCGACGAGCTGGAGGGAGGGAGGGAGAGACAGACCGGCGATATGACTTACACTTCGACCGTTTTCCTCCCCTCGCCCCATCGCCCAGCCCATTTCCGTCAGTCATACAGCCAACAATGGTACATGTGTGCAAACAACCCTTGCTATACCTTAAGAACATCCCCCTAAGATAAGGACGGAGGGGGTGCACTGGAACGGTATTCCTAGAAAATAGACCTGTCTTTTGGAAGAAACGAAGCGAATTTTCAAAGGTGTATTTCCACATTTTTTCCATCGGAGTACCAAAGCAACATGTGCAACACCTTCCTAGTAGCTCCTCCTGGCCCTGAAGTACACGCAAAGGTATCCAATGAACCTGAACCCCACTGCGAGGGCGAGCAGCATCCCCAGGTCGAACGGGAGCCTGTCCTCGTCGTGGGCGTAGAAGTCGAGCACGTCCCTTCCGTCTAGGAAGGCGCAGTCCTCCTCCGGGTTGGGGGCGTCGCACTCGATCTCGTCCACCTCCTTCCACTGGTTGACGGAGAACGCCTCGAAGCCGAAGTAGAAGGAAGATATGTACTTCATCCAGTCCAGCCAGGAGGGGAGGGTACTAAAACAGAGCTTCGAAGTTTCGAATACGGTGGGAACATGATTTGGATGATCTCACGATGAATTTTGGTAGTATCCTGCCACCGTGACCAGCGGCGTGGTGATTGTCGGGCCAACGGCCAGCGCAAATATGTAGTTCGGAGACGCGCAAGATATCAAGACTCCTGAAAGAAAGAAAGAAAATGTTTAATGCCTAAGAAATGTTCCAATTTTTTTTTCTCACCCATGGCTACCGCTGCTTGCACCACCATGATGTTTATGAAGATTGCCGTGAGGAAGTTTTCCACCGGAGAGTACATGTTGATCATGTAGTAAAAGATGGACATGAAGATCACGGGCGTCAGGATGAAGATGGGCAAGTCGGCAATCTTGAGAATAAATAATTAATTGTTTTTGCGATTGCGATTCAAGTTCTATATTTTAGGATTTCTGCTCACCTGTTTTGCTATGAAATAAGTGTCGGTTCTGTACAGCCCGTTGTTGTGCTCCCTCAAGAGGACGGGAAGCTCTCCACAAATGACCTTAAATGTATTTCTCTAAAATTCGACCGATCTCGGATCGAATTATTTTCCCCTCTCACGCTCAGCATGCTGGTGTAGTTGGAGAAAGTGTTGTTCATCACCATCCAGAATATCCCTCCAGCAATGCTGGCAGCCCCAGCCTGGTCGTAGTCCTCGCGGAAGTAGATCAGGCCAACCAATGTGGAAAGAAACTGCAAAATTTGAGCAAAAAAGACATGGTTTCCCCCACCAATTGAAAGACGAATTTCTGCTCGTAGTCTCATACCAGGACTTCAATGATCCTGATCTGCACGACTAGCGGCTCCTTGACGACCGAGTGCCAGGACCTCCATAGTAGGGCCCTGAACTGCTGCATCCAGGTTGCCCTGTAGGGCGTCAGCAGCTTGAGGTCGAAGTCTGCGTTCTTGAAGACCTCTGCCCTGTTGGCCACCTGGTTCTCGATCTCCGCCTTTGCCTCCCTTCCGAAGGCGGAGGCGTCGTAGGCGTCGCAGATGGACCTCACCCGCTCTTCGTACTCGTCCTCCTTGCGCGGCTCGCGGGAAAGCTTGTAGATGTAGTGGTCGGCAGGGTTGAAGTCAGTGGGGCAGGGGTAGCCGATGCTGAAGCATCTCAAATGCGCAAAGCACTGTTCCCAATTGATTTTATTTTTCGGAAAAGTACCTTTCGAAGAACTTTTGTCCGTCGTGCACGTCCCCCATGAAGGCTGCCCTCCCCTCCGCCATGAGGTAGAGCCGGTGGAACTTGTGGTAGATCTCCGAGCTTGGCTGGTGGATCACGCACAGGATGGTCGTACCGTTACTGGCCATGTCATTCATCAGGTCGACCACGTTCTCAGCCATCCTGCGTGGTGCATACGAAATGAACATTATATGATTAAAAAACAAGTTCATTTTCATTTGTAACCAAGAGTCTAGCCCGGTCGTGGGCTCGTCGCAGAGAAGAAGTGGCGGATCGGCGATTACTTCTGATGCAAAAGATAGCCTCCTCATCTCCCCTCCCGAGATGCCTTTGATGCGGCCGCGGATGCCGATCAAGGTGTTGGAGCACTTTTGCAAACCGAGCTGCAATGTACGTGCAAACAATTTGAGAGCTATGTTGCGTGCAGAAAATAAAAGGAGAGAGGGCGCGTGCAAGCAAATTAGTTTTTTCTCGATCTCACCCTGGACATTGTGCTCTGGACCTTCTCCTCCCTCTCCTTCTCGTTGTATCGCTTTCCAAGCTTCAGATTGGCCTGCCGCGAAAGAAAGAGACAGTAATGAAACGTTTTTTTCACTTGAAACGTTCTCCTGATGAATTTCAGGTCTCACGTACGAGGAACATGAGATGCTCCCTGACGGTGAGGCTGCCAATGAAGAGGTCGTGCTGGGGGATGAACCCGGCGATGGAGGTCATGGCGTTGGCGTTCATTTTGATGCCGTTCGCGTATCTCTCCCCTGACACCTATTGTTGGTCGTGCCAGTCAGAAATCAGGATAATTGAATTAGCTGTCTTATCTTTGCTCACCTCCAGCCCGTCAATGTTCTGGAAGACGAGAGAGTGGAAGAGGGTGCTCTTCCCTGCGGCGGCGGGGCCCATCACGGCAACGAGCTCCCCCTTCTTGGCACACCCGCTGACTGCAGTAGGGACATGAAATTTCAAGATCCAGATAAAAACATTTAACTACATTTCATTCTTGCCTCCTTTGAGTATAGCCTTCGGCTTCTTCCCCAGTCCGAACCTCCTCCCCTCCTTGGTGGAGACGATGATGTTGTTCCAGGCGAAGCTCACCTCCTCCATGTTGAAGGCTGTCTCTTGACCCCGGTTGACTTTGAAGCTGCTGTTGAGTAACTGTCGGAGAGTCATGAAAGATGGTCAATGCAAAAAAAATCACGAGAGATAATCGGCGCATAGATCGCCTTATCGCCCGAGTTGAAGATGAACTCATTTCGTAACAGTCCTGGCTCTTTTGTTTATCCAATTTCTCAGGGGCTAAACAAAAGACAGTTCAATTGTACATTCTTGTTCGCTGGCCGATGAACGGTGCCCAAAACATTGATGTAAAAGGGAATCTATTTCCGCCTCAAAAGACGCCCTCCATTCCTTGCTGCTCACAGGCCATGCGACGGCTCCAGTTATTGTTGGTGCTATTGTGCGACATGAGCACAAAAACTCCCTTTTCATAACCCCTTTGCACTTTGGCTGCGGAAAAACCGGCGTATAAGTGTGCTGTGAATGTGCGTTACTTTTACCGGTGCTTGTTTTCTGCGCCATCCAACATCAACGAAATAGCGTCAGATTCCGGAAGTTCCTTTCGCCGGTTCGTCACTTTTGTCTTAGTGCCCAATCTTCGCTGGGTCCCGAAAATAGCAAGGAAGAGCCTGCCTCTCCAATCAATGGGTGTTTACGAATTCCAGGCAACGGGAAATTCCCGATCGAAGGGAGGGGGAAATTGGGGGAAAATGTACAGTGTACACGTCATGAAATCTTTGGAATGTGAACGAATTGGTCGCTGGCATCGATCGAAGACAAACTCTTCATATTCCAGTACAATGTGTTTACGACGACGGGGCCTCATTTTCGGCGGCGACGTCTCGTCTACCTCTTGCTGGCAATGAATGAGCTCTCTCGTCTGTCTCACGGCAATCCAGCAGCGACACTTTGCCGCCGGGGGGGCCAACCCGTGCATGCGTGGTTGGTCGTTGGTTTTCTTTGGCATGTGCTCTGCTTCGAATGAATGACAAGAAAGTATAAGAAGGGCATGGGCCCGGAGGGAGGGAGGAGGAGGAGGAACGGAATACCGGAGACGGAGGGAGGAAGGGAGAAGGAGGAGGAAAATTGGAAACATCGCAGTAAAGCCAATTTTGGCATATCGTCGCTCTCGAATTCTTCGTCGCCGCCTCGAAATGGGCGAGAGGACCAAAAAATGTCTCCTTCTTTCCCTTCACCACCGCAACCCTCCCTTCATTTTTGCGACCATTGGGCTCCAGGATGTCTGGCAAGGTTGGATGAATCGGACCGAGGAACCAAAACCGATGAAGGATGCCGTCGTCAAAATGAGTAGGAGATATTTTCCCGCCTTTGGTTCGCCGTTGAATTCACAAATGTGCTTTTTCGAAAACATAGGTATGCCTTGGTACTGACTAATGTTTCTAACCGGTTAAAAACCGAATTCGAAAAACCGGTTTCTTCGGTCCAAAAACCGAATTTGAAACTCGGTTTTTGAAATCCGAGTTTCGGTTTTTCATTTTAGACAAAATTCTGTCCAATTTTACAAAAGTTGCTCTTTATTTGTTAATATATATGCAATAAAACTTGAAATAAATTTTCCCCATACTTTTCTTCCTCTGGGTCAATTTTTTTGGAAAAGTTTTTTTGTTTCGAGGAGTAAAAATCTTGAAAATATAGTACATAAAGGGAAAATCGGTTAAAAACCGGAAAACCGGTTATTTACAAAACTCGGATTTCGAATTCGGTTTTTCTGTAAACCGAGTTTTTGGAAACACTAGTACTGACCCGATGTTCCTCGAGTGCGACATCTTTGAATGCGGCTCAACCTCGTTCGTTCGTAGCCACAGGTGCTCCCAAGAGCTCCTTTCGCCTCCCCCTCTTTTCAATCTGATATGGGGACCTTCCGCCGGCTCCCCTTCCACGAATTTCTGTCCAACCGGCCTCCGCGCGTCCGTTCGCCGTCAGGAGGAGGAAAGAGACAACCTTTGCCGTACATACCGAACAGAGTCCCCCGCTTCTTCCTCTCTCGTCCTTTTCCCATGCAGCATTTGCGTTAAACGCACGTGTCTGTTTCTCTCTCGCTTCCCCTCCTCCTCCACATTCTCTCACTGTCCGTCGCCGCCGCCCTCTCTCCCCTTTTCCTCTTTCCCTGTTCCTTTTTACTTCCTTTTTTCCTCGGTCGGTCTTCCCCTCCCCATCCTCCTTCGCGCGGATTAACTTTTTTAGTAGAGTGTGCTGTAGTGTAGAAGTAGTATATGTAGAGTATGGGGAAGAGCAGGAGGAGGCCTGCACCATACTAGGCCGGAGGAGGAGGAGGAGGAGGCGCGGTGCTGTATGTGGAAGGCGACGCGGATGCCCATCTCCTGACCGTCTATACTCCTCCTCCTCCTTTTTAGAGCGGCGTCCGTCCGTCCCTCCCCTACTCCTCCTCCTCTTTTCCCCAATTCCTTCTCCTCCTCCTTCTCATCTCCCATGCCCGGTCATATTCGAGGAGGAGGAGGAGGAGAGCTCCTCTCCCCCCTCCCCTCTTCTTTTTCTCTTTTATATTCGGCTTAGTCCGTCCGTCCGTCCGTCCGAAGCCGCCGCCGCCGCCTCAGTCGAGCACGTGTTGTCCTAGCGGCAGCCCACAATATACCGCAGAAGGCCTCGGCCGAATTAAAAGCGTGCTTTCGTGCGGTGCTTAGAATTTTCTTTGCGCCTACACGAGGTACAAAACATTTTGGGTGCGGCGAGAGTCCAGAGAGCTGTTGCCATCGTTATTCCCCACCTCGATCGCTTGCCCGTTTTCCTTCCGACCGGAGGCGGAGGAGGCAGAGGAACAAGATCTTCTGTCTTTCTCTCTCCTACGACGTGATTTCGATCGCGAGATAATGGAAACAAAAGTGTGTGGAGAGGAGTCAAAGTTTTAATAAGACTTTTTTAAAGAGCGTACTTTCGTACTACGTGCCCCTCAGCGGAGTTTGGGACACATCTCCCCTTGAAAAACGAAGACAACATCTGCGGGAGGAGGGGGAGGAGGGCCGCGGGGTTATGTAACCGCGGCGACCTGTAGTGCCGCCGCCAACACCAGTGTTCCACCTCCGAGATTGAAGGAGGGAGGGAGGGAGACCCAGTTTTCGGGATTCCACCAAACCCGGGGCCGTTTTCTTTCGGGCGGAGGTGAGTGAGGACTTACTCAATCGAGAGAAGGAGGGAGGGTGTCCACCGCCGCCGCCGCCGCCGCCGACCAGGATCGGGGAGGGCCAGAAAATCAACCCCCCCTCCCTCGTCCGAGAGAGACATCTGCGTTTGAAAGACAACAGTGGTCGCGAGAAAAGAAGGACATACTATTTCACCGGATCGAGAGAGAGACCTGTCTTTCGGTCCAACATCTCAAAAAGTGACGCTAGCACCCAACAGGAGAAGGGGTAAAGGCAAAGGGGGGGGGGGAACTCTTTTTTTTCCTCCTCCTTTTCTCCTGCGTCTGCTGCGACGCAGATAATTTCCTATTAAGATAGAGAAAACTTTTTTCTTCTTCTCGTGTGCGTTCGTGCGGGAAGGTGGGCGTCGCCTCCGTCGTCGCCGAGAGGAAGTTGAGGAGGTGCACCTCCGCGCAACATCAAGGGGGCAAATCTAAAGAGAGAGCAAGGGAGGGAGGCTTTCCTTTATTGCCTCCCCCTTCCCTTTTCTTTCGAAGGTGAAAGTCAAGGGAATTCGGATTCGGGCGTTCGTTCGCCTTCCCTCTCCCTCAGATCTCGCCGCCGCCCAAAACTGCGAGTGAGATCGGGCGCGGAAGAAGGAAAAAAAAAGCTTCCTTCCGGCTTTTAATCGCTTCCTCTTCTTCCCCGCCTACGGAAAGAGAGGAAGACCGGAATTCCAAGTGTTGTCCGGAGATTGCGCAAGATCGCGATAGGATTCGCTGAAAGACAAGAAAGACGCCGCCGAACAAGAGCATGGACATGATGTCGGAATCAATCGAGCAGAGGCTGTCGGCCTCGAGGCCTCGAACGGGGGAAGAGGACATGGATGATGGGCAGCAGGGTCCTGATCCGGAGTTCGTCAGCCGGAGGAGCAAGAGGGCCTCCTCCTCTAGGGCCCCCAAGCTGATGACCTTCTCCCTGGCCCTACTGCTACTCTTCCTAATGGTGCGACAGAGACCACCTCCTATTTTCTCTAGTTTTATTCCAATTAACCTTTCCCTGTCTCGTCCTCCCGCAGATGTGCCCCTCCCCGACCGATTGCCGCCGCCGCCACCGCGCCCGCCTCCCCATCGACCACCGCGACCCGGCGGAGGAGGCGGAGAGGGCGGCGAGGATGCAGCAGAGGAGGAAGGCGTCGGGTGAGTCAAGGCAGGAAATATAAGCATTTTTAGAAAGAGGGCGGGGGAAATTAAATCCTGTTGCGCAACGTGACGGCCAGCAAAAAGTAGGGTTTTAGTCCAGGGGAAATGGGGTATCGGTTTCGAGACTGACCCCCGGCGTGAAAAAGTGCCCCCCCTCTTTCCCATTTCAAAGGGCGGAAAACTAAAATGCTGAATAATACGGTCTCAGGTCGTTTTCTCGCTTTCCCTTTTTCTATCTTTTCTCTGTGTCCCTCCCGCCTCCCATAAAAACCCAACCCAACATCGACCTCGCCTTTTAGGCTGAGGAGGAAGGGGCAGGATACGGCAAAATGCACTTAATAAAGATGGAGGCAGCAAAGAGGGTGAGATTACCTCGTTTTCCTCTTTTCTTTCTTCCCCGCAAATCTCTTTTCTCCATCTTATTCTCAAGGCTGCTCCTTTCTCCCTCCCTCGATGCATTTAAGTTGCAGAAAAAAGGGGAAATGTAAACACCGCGGCGGCTTTAGAGGGAGAGGGAGCGATCTCCCCCAAGGGAGTAGAGGAGGAAGGGGGCCGAGGATTGAGGTTTCCTGCAGGGAGAGAAAACGTACGCGGTGTATGTGCATTGTTAACCCTTACCGTTCGCCAGTTTTTCTGTGATAGGAGTCTCCAATGGTCTTGATTCAAAAACAAAAGTATGTCGGCTTCCATCAATCCTCGGATACTTTGGAGAATAGGTTGTGCACCTGTTGCAAATTAGCCAGGTGAAAATCGGGGAAGTCTTGAGGCCTTGGGAACGAGGTCAAACCCTTCTCCTCCTTCTCCTTTTCTTCCCCTCTTCGCCCGACGAGAGATGTCTATTTTGGGTGAGGAGGGAAGAGGGGAATGTAAATAAACGTAAATTTCGTTCATCCCCCCTGGGGATCTGTAATGTGCACTCTCCAGCGGCGGGCGACGCGCGGCCGCAGATCTATCTCACAGGCCTTTTGATCCCTCCTCTCCTCCTTGGCAACGATTAAAAAAACCGCTCCCGTCTGTCAAAATTTATGGGATGACCTCATCGCGATTGCCGTTGATTTCCTTCCCCTCGCTTCTCAAGAAAAATTCCTGAGCAAAATTTCTCAGACTGTCCTTGCGTTTTCGGTGAGGCCCTCGCTCCCTCCTCACGCCAGAATCGCGCGCGAAACCATTATGATAATGAGGTAAGAGAGGAGGGGGCAAAAATATCCGATGCAGTCTAGGCGCGTGTATACGGCTGAGCGGAGTGGGAGAGGGATGGATGGAGATTTGCCCAAAAATGTTTTTCCCGAAAAGCCACTCCCTATTCCCCTTTTTCGGCGATGGGAGAATCTCATGCCCGCGTAAAAAGCGACGCCGGCCTCCGTCGGCGTCTGATGCAACGGAGAGAAAGCCACTTTTTACTCGTCCCTCGCGCGGCGGCGGCGGCGGCGGCTGCGGCTGCGGCGGCGTCGACGCTCCCTCCCCGCCAGTTGGTTAGAGCCTCGACCGAAACCTCCTTTGCTACCGAGACCGACCCTCCCTCCCTCTCTTCTCCCCTCCCCCGGCGCCGGATCCCCACAGGGAGAGAGAGAAACTGTTTATGGGGGGGGGGCTCTTTTTCTGCACCGTGCCCATCGCGCGGAAGAGGAGGAGACGCCCAAAAAAGAGACCTTGGGGGGTTTCTCTCTTTCCCCTTCCTCCGGAAAAAGGCCATTGACCAGCGAGGCTACGGGGGAGAAGGAGGGGGAGGCAAAAACAGAATTGGAGGAGAGTGGGTGGGAGGGGAGAGAAGGGGAGGGGGGAGGAATTTATCCCCCGGCGACGACAAAGAGGACGGAGAACTCGGCAAGCATCTTCCCTTTCTCCTTTTTTTTTATCGCGGAAATTGGTCGGAGGAAGAAAAAGGTCTCATCGGGGGGGAGTGGGAGAGACAGCGGCGGAGGCAGTGCCAAAGAAGAAGATCGTAAAATATCCTGCGCGGGTAGAGAAAGGGGAGGAAGGGGGGGAGGAGACCGTATCAGGTTTATTAGTTCGCGGGAAATTCGCTCTTTCTCCCCCCTCCCCTTTCTACGGCAGCGGAGGAGGAAATGGAAGGAGGAAGATAACAGAGTTAAAATGTGAGGAAGTTGCTTTGGGTAGATGTGGGAAGAAGAAAGGAGGGAAGAGAGAAGAAGGAAGAAAAAAGTTTTTTATACTTTGGCGGCGGCGGCGGCAGAGAGACTTTTTCTTCCTCTGCCGTCCTAATGGGAGAGCAGCGGGCGGAGTTGGCCCTATTTTATATTCCCGGGAGGAGGGAGGGCGCAAGGAGGAGGAGGAGGAGGAGGAGGAGGAGGAGGGGTCCCTTTTTTGCTGTGACATGACATGACGTGAGATGGAGTCGAAAAGTCGCAAGGACGGACGGACGGACAGAAGGATGACGGAGAGAAAAAGTCGGACGGACACTTGCAAGTTCCTTCCAATGCTCCCTTGGGAGCAAAGCATCTTCAGAATCGTGAATAGTATACCTTCACGTTCATGAGCTTCTTTTTTCCCAAACATGGTTTCTATGAAATTTGGAGACCTTCTTTTACGGCGACGGCGACTCCTTTTCGCGGCAAATTATGCGCCAAAGGCCGTTCTCCTCCTCCCCCTTCTCCTCTTCCTCACTTTATTAGACGCACCCAACCCTCTTGTCATAACCCTGTGGCGACCCTGTGAGATGGTGCAGCAGAATGTGAGGAAGACTGCGCCCCTTGCTGCATCCTTGTTTTACTTGACACTCTCCGGTCTTTTGACGAACACAGAAAGAGCACTTCTCTTGGAACCTTTCTTTTTGATCCTGCAATTCAGCAGTTTTGCATTCTTCCATCTGGGTGTTGCCGCTGGCTTTTCCACTGAAGGAAAAGTTTTTTAAAAAAAGTTCTTTCCGTTTTCTTTTTCCTTCTTGAAGGAGTTGGCGGATGCAAGTGGGGAAGAGCGACTAATCTTCCTCTTTGCTCCATCGAGTCAATTTAGAAAACCAACCCCGTTCCTCCTCCCTTCTCACTTGTTTGGCGACTAGCTTGCGAAAATTATGCTTTCCCCTGCCTGGCAGAGCGGGTGAACGAAAAGGTCATTGGTGTTTGGAGACCCCAAGTTAATGTTGTCTCACGCCAAATGATAACAAAACCGAGAAGTAATCTACGTAGCGATTGCGGCGAATCTTTCGTCACATGGTCCACGGTACTTAGCTCCCCTCCTCCGGCGACCTTTATTCGCTCG
>JAAUXV010022254.1_pt1 | contig 19609 bp, 34 predicted proteins | sample 7278181 | NCBI WGS metagenome assembly JAAUXV01 (sample SAMN14350114, study PRJNA611818) | marine sediment metagenome | isolation source: surface marine sediment (2.1m) | place: French Polynesia: Moorea | collected 2018-08
AAGGTCAACTCAAGGTCATGACCTCAAAGTAGTCCCCCCCCAACAACAACAACAACAACAACAACAACTCTCACCGTTCTATGACCTGTCGGCTTCGCCGCAGGTAAAAAAAGAAAGAAAGTGCTAAAAAAAGTTCAATTTACAAGGGAGAGTAGGTTGCTCACCTTTCATTGTGACCTGCTTGAACAGGTACGTGACGATGTAGTCGAGTGTGGCGCAGCAGCCGGTGCAAACCATCGTGTCTGTTTTTTTTTGGTTGAAAAGAACGGGGCATGAAATGCATTAGAAACGGGAGCCAGTGAGTGGGTGACATTGACATTGGTCTTTTTACGATCCCGATACCCGACGAGTGACATTCCCAGGGTTAGTAAATACGATAGTGTCAAAAACTACTGTATAGTGTCAAGCAGTACAATTGGACGATCATTTCAACATTATGTGCCCAAATGTTAGGTGTGTCTCTAGAAGCATCAAAAAGCATTGTGGACAAGTTAGATTTTTCACCGCCACCATTGCACACGAAACAGTTAGTCTACAGCTTGGGTCAGCGAAGAGGGGTGTACTCCAAAAAAAAAAGCTAAGAAAAGAAATCGTAGCCAGAAAAACCGGAATACTTTTTTTGTGGCAAGGTCAGGTGTGTGGATTGGAACGGGAGAAAAAGGAGGGGATTGATCGATTGGGTGCTCAAGAAAGGAAAGGGCGAAACGCCCCTCGTCCCTCAAAATTTCTAAATTGGCCATTTCAAGTAGGAATTTAAGTGCGTATAAAAGGGGGCAGCCAAATAGGCATAAACTGATGGTGCTACCACTCATTACCACTCTCCCGCCAAAACTGAAAATTCCTCTGCAAGAACAACGTGTCTGTGAAACGTCCAATTTTCCTTTTCATAACCAGCGTATTCCTGTTTAAATTTGTCATGATGAAATGTCAAAAAGGAAAAAAGTACACCCAACCCCAACCCAAGGCGCCCCGACCGCCACCACCGCACCTGTGAAGTAATTGAGATTCCCACCTAGGGCGGTGAGCCCCTCCGAGATGGAGGAGAGGATGTAGAGGAAGACCTGCGGCTCCATGGTGGCCAGGAACGCCATGTGGTCCTGAGCCAGGCACTCCAGCAGCACGTAGTACGTCTGGGACAGCTTGGGGTAGTCCTGGAGATCGGAGATGAATTGCATTGAAAAAACGTGCAAATATCTACGGTTTTTCTTTCTTTCTCACCAGCAGGTCCGACTGCGGAATGGACAGGAGCAGCTTGACGAATGTGTTTAGCGCGTTGTCTAGCGCCTCGTCCCCGTACAGGCGGAAGACGCCAAAGTTGACGTAGCTGCCGCAGAGTGCCGCCTTCAGCATGGAGAAGCAAACGCTCACGCCCTTCAGCTTCAGGGGGTACTGCTGGTCCTTGGGAACGGTCACGGAGAGGATGCGGCTTCCTGGAAGGGGATGGGAAAACGTAAAGAGTGGCAAAATCTCCTGAACCAGGATGATCTTTACCGTAAGTGCATATGATCTTGCTGGCTTCTCTGAAAAGCAGGATGCCGTTGGGGGAGGAGACGTCGAACTGAAGCCTCTGAGATCGGTTCTGGACCAGCTCCGCGAAGAGCTTGAGCACGGGAGTGGTGACCTGAAAAAGTTGCTTCTGAAGAGCCTGGCCAATCGGATCCCTCTTCAAACCCATCCATACCTGTGGATCGTTGTACCAAATCTCCACCGCCCGCTGTAGAATCGGCGTGTACTTTGGGTAAATCCACTCGAAGAGCATCATGTAGGAGACCTTCGTGTTGAAGGCGAACGCGATGCCTCTGAGGTCCCTGGCCAGCCCGATGACGGTCTTGCGCACCTCCTCCGAGTTGTAGCCGCTGTTGGCGCTGTTCATCAGCACCTGGCCGAGGGACTCGAAGCTCTGGGTCAGGGGGAGCATGAACGCGTCGAACTTGTCCTCGTCCTCGCCCAGGTCAACCATCAGCAACCGACCTGTTTTGAAATGAAAGACAACTGTTGCGGCACAAATAATTCAAATACAAACAAAGAAGTCTCACCTAGCGATGTGTAGAACATTGATCGGCAGCGCATCTCCGTGATGTCCACGTTGACTCCTAGGAACGGGTAGTGCTCGGCCGTGTGGTGGGACAGGAGGAAGTTGACCTCCTCCAGCTTGACCAGCTTGCGCACGGTGCCGTAGCCAACGCTCAGGTCCGAAAGGAGCTGGAGAGTCTTGGAGATTATCTGCTCGGAGCCGCCCCAGTACTTCAGGTTTGTGATGCTACGATGAGAGAATGGAAACGATCAGCAAAAATGCCAACACTTCTTGCACAAACGTCAAAACTCACATTTTCCTTATTATGACCGAGAGTACCATGGCCTCGTCGTTGAGCCCGAGAACCTCCGAGAGTCTCCTGTAAACCTTGGACGTCTTCTGCACCTGGTCGCCGACGTAGATCTTTCGGAACTGCTCGAAGAAGCTCAGCAGGGCAAGCTCAAGTTTCTGACAGCCGTTCTGGAAATGAATGAAATGTGTTTCTATAAAGCACATACAGTACAATGGGAAAGCAACATACTGACCTGTGCGAGCCTTGCGTCTGTGAGGTTCATGAGCTGGAGCACCCTGCACACGAGCTCCCCGTCCATGGCGTCGTGCTCGTCGTTGCTGTTGAACGAGACCCTGCCCCCGACGGCGGCGCCGATGATGAAGACGAGCCAGGTGAGCCTCCCCTCCTGCACCGCCAGGTCCAGCTTGGCCGTGCCCATGGCGCTGGAGACCATCTCCTGGTAGGACTGCGCGGCGGAGTCGAACAGCTGCACCAGCAGCTGGCAGGTCTTGCCGTACTCGCACCTCCCTATGACCGAGAGCTGCTCCAGCTGCTGGCTGACCATGCCGTGGTCGTCGAGGGGGTCCTCCAGCCCGTCCCTCAGCACCACCGCCACGGACTCGAGCCTCGACGTGACGTAGGCCTGCGTGACCTCCGGCGTGTACGTCTCGAGGAGGTGAGGCTCCGTGGCCTTGACGTAGGGGACGGAGGCCACCATGCGCTGCCACAGGGACAGCAGGTAGTGAATGGAGTTGGGGGCGAACTGCCACATGCGGAGCGACTCCACCGTGAACTTTGCCATGAGGCGGATGGACTCCGCGTAGTTGTCCACCATCACGAGCTCTCCCAGCTGGTAGTTGGACTTTAGGCGCGCCAGCAGCCGGCAGAACTCGTGGTAGTTGTTGGGCTCGTTGAGGCACCCTCCGCTGGGGCTCTGGAGGATCTCCCTCACGCCGGACACCAGCTGGTTGAGGAACTTCCCCCTCTCTGCGTTGTTGAAGAGGGAGCGGCGCACGGAGGCGATCTGGACCAGGCAGGAGAGGGCGAGGGCGGACAGGGTGGCGGGGAGGGCGGCGTAGAGGTCGAAGAAGAGGGTCAGAGTGGAGAACTCTAGGAAGGCCGGTCGCCAGCTGGTGGGGATCTGCACTGTGCAGAGGTCGTCGGAGGACTCGTCGGTGGAGGTGCCGATGAAGTCGAAGGTGAGGCAGTTGTGCGCCAGCCGCAGCAGCTGCTTGAGCAGCTCGTGCTGGGAGGCGTCGCCAAAGTCCAGGCTCTTCCTGTTGTCGTAGGCGGTGCGGAGCAGCTGGCAGGCCAGCTGGAAGATCTCGAAGAGCTGCGTGTCGCGGAAGGAGGAGGCGATCTTGCGGTGCTTGGTCAGCGAGCGGTTGGCGTCCGCCTCAGAGATCTGGTTCATCTCGCAGGTGAGCTGGCTCAGCAGCTGCACCCCGATCATGCAGTGGTCGGCGCTGCCCTGCAGGAAGCGGGTGACGTCCGAGATGACGTTGCGGAACACGTACTGCTCGTCCTTGGTGTCGAACCAGCCCAGCTTGGTGATGCGCGCGAACAGCGTCACCAGGCCCTGCACCACGAACCCGGTCAGCTTGGGCCGGGTGTAAAGGTAGTTGAGGACGTAGTTCCTGATGTCTGCCCTCTCCGCCAGGCCCAGTCCGCCAACGGGGGCGGCGGAGGACGAAGAGGAAGAGGAGGACGAGGAAGAGGCCCCTCCGCCGCCGCTCCCCCCCAGGCGGGAGGCCAACTTTGTGAGCGTGGTGGTGGCCAGGAGCTGCGAGTATGGCGTGTCCGCCCTCTCCAGGAGCGCCTGGCAGGTGCCCAGGGCGTCGGGGTTGTTCTGGAAGGAGACGAGGGCCTTCTCGGCCTCGGACCGGGCGGCGGCGTCCGTCGACTCGTAGAGCTGCTTGCACAGCACCTCCAGGCGACCAACCTGCAGGGGAACACGAAATTATTAGCACATAAGAGCAGGTGTGGCTTCCTGGACAAGGTCTCTTGAGATTGCGGCCAATTCCAGGCTCTCTTTAGCTGGCCTACCTCCATGACGAGTCGTGTGCTGCTATTTCCTGGTGACAATGGCTGAGGACCAGAGGCCCCTGAGGCCCTCCCTGTGGCCAGAGAGGCGGAGGACCAAGACGAACTTGACCCCGATGGACTCTCCCTTGATGAGGAGGATGTTGCCTTTCCTGATTCCTGAAAGCTTCTTCTTTTCCTGGCGTCTTTCTTTCCTGCCTTTCCTCCTCTTTCGACAGCTGCCTTGAAAAAAGCTGCGGCAGCTTCTTCCCCATTTGGCCTCCGCCAAAGGCACAAAAGAGAGCAAAAGTGGGTAAAAAAAAGCGCTAAATAGTCAAGTGATAGAAAACAGGCAGGACTTCATACTTGTGATGATCTTCTCTTAAAATGTATTTGTTAGTGCGCCTTTGAAAAAACATTCTCCTTTTCTGTACAGGCATGATATGGTGCAAAAAAGGGAACACATTTGCTTAGAAAAACTTGCTGCTGGTTTTGCTTTTCAGCCCATGGAGTCACATTGCAGCCCTGGTTTTGCGACGCAGTAGGTGGAGGAGGGAGATGCGAGAGGAGCGGCGGCATGTCCGTCCGTTATTACAAGAGGCAGGAGGGAAGCCAAGCAAGCATCCATCCAACGATGACCGTTGCTAAGGAAACGATGATCCTTTTCTGGTGGTAGCCATAACAAATTCATCCGAAACTGCAGTAAAAGAATTTTAGTTTACAAAAAGCGTTTTGCCGCACCACTTTTGAGCGGAATTGCGGGTTGTGGAATGCGGATTTTTTTGCAGGGTGTTCTGTAGCCCAGTTCGAATCCCGGAAAGGAGGGCAAGGGCGATGAAAGAGAAAGGAGGAACGAAGAAGAAGAGCATGGGGAACGAATGGGTGGGGCATGTGCGCATGGATCGGGGGGAAATGCGTGTACAAAGAGTGCAGAGGAAGGAATAGTTTTCCTCTCGCCAATAATCGATTGTAGTACGTGTTCAACTCTGCGCGAGTAAATTATCTTCCTACTTGCAGCTGTGGTCAAACTGCTTTTTTCCAGGCTGTTGTTGTTGCTGCATTGCGGAAGGTGCATCAAGTGAGCGCATACATACCGAAAACAGGAAAGGGGATCAATTGGTTGTTGATTGGTCGTAAAACAGGTTTTTATTTCTTGTCACTTTGGCTTTCCATCATCCATTTTTTGTGAGATGAAGTCTGTCAGTCGTCCTATTCAAAATCATCGCCTGAGATTCTCCTTGAGCAACCTGTAAAGGGGAGGGGAACAAGAAAAAATCAGTTCTTCTTTACGGCTCTGTTGCTCTTATTGAAATCGACTAGTTGCTGATGCTGGTAATATTGTATACTACCGTTCGTCTTTGCTGATGTTTTTATAGCTGTTGTTGTTGCTAGCACTATTGTTATCTTTTTTATCGTTGTTGCTGCTGCTGTTGCTAATATTTCGTGCATTTTCTTTAGTTGCGGTTGCCGTTTCTTCACTGCATTTGTTGCTATTTGCATCTGCAAAGGTGCTTGTTGTTGCAGCCGCAGCAGTTTCCCTCTCACTTGTAGATCCCCTCCATCTGATTGGCGTCCATCCTCCTCTGCTCCTCCAGCCTCTCCATCTGCTCCTTAATGTCCACGATGTCCGCCTCCATCCTGCGGGAGGCGCGCGAGGCGCGCGCGGTGGAGATGCGCGCGGACTTGGGGTTCACCTTCTCGAAAGTGGGCTAAGGCAAAAAAAAAGTTTTTTATTGATCAAAACCTGTCACTGAATTTTTCACGCTTCGGTAGCTCTGTGCTTGTGACAAATACGTTTGTAATCCTTTGATACTCGATTTTTCTGCAAATTTCTACAGTTGGTGAAGAAATTTCGTTTAGTTGCCCTTCTACTCTGAATACTGGTACATTATTTTCCCCCTTACTATGAGATAGAGACCGGGAAACTAACCGATCGAAAGGATCCAAGAACATTCTTTCGTTCAGTGATATTTAATTGCCTTTCCTTGGCTGAATTCAATCATCACGTACCTTGAAGCTCCCCCTCCCCTTCCTCTTGGCCGTCCTGTTGTTGTTCTTCCTCCTCCTTGACTTGAACTGCGCCGCCTTCCCTCGATGCCCCCCGCTGCCGTCGAAGGCATCTTCGTCCTCCTCCTCTTCCTCCTCGGTGGACGTGGTTGTGTAGACCTTCTCCTCCGCGTCGATGGTGGCGCCCCAAGCGTCGCCCTCGTTGGGGGCCTCCTCGAAAAGTTCAAGGAGCTGGTCGGTCCTGATTGAGGTAGAAATGGAGATCAGTTGAGTCTGGTCCAATCAAATAAACAGCAGCGGCGGTACAATTTTCGTCACTGTCAGCAAAGGATTGTCACAATAATCTACAGGAACATCAACAGCAGTAGCAACAGCAATAGAAGCAGCAGCAACGACAACGACAACAACGAGGCTTTCATTATTACTTTTTCTCCAACAGGTCTATCCTCCTTTCCAGACTCTGCTCCGCCTTGCTCTTCTCCTTTTCCATGAAGGTGGACATGAGATCCCTCTCGAACACCCGCAGGGTCGCCAACGTGTCTTGCATGTAAGAGTCCACTGGAAAAAGAGTGACGAAATATTCAACTGCGCTCAGAGAAAAACTTTCCTGTATTTCATTCTCACGGTTTTCCTTCCTGCTCCTGCAGGTCCTCTTCCAGATGGCCTTGAAGAGCTTGTAGAAGTCCTCGACGATGACGAGCGGCGGCGGGAGGCCCGGCTTCTTGTCGTACTCGTCCACCAGCCGGTACATCTCCCACCTCCAGACGTCGTTGGAGTTCTCGTGCACCTCCTCAAAGACGGAGGTGAAGATGGCGATGAGCAGGTTGAGCAGCATCACGTTGCCGATCAGGAGGTAGATGGCCAGGAGGGCGGGGGTCACGTAGTTGTAGTGGTTGATGTCCTCCTGTACGTAGATGGTCTTTTGTAAAAAAAAATCCGGGAGAAAGAGACAAGTTTTAATACCAGGTCTTTCGGGTAGCAGTACTCGGCCTGCCCCACGTCTGCCACCCCTCCGCTGCCGGAGAAGGTGAACTTGCTGCGGGTGTGCGGCTCAGAGCACTCAGGGGTGTCCTTAACCTCTAGCCTAGACAATAAATCTATTGCTTTCCATTTCCAAATGAGGAAAAACAAAGACATACTGGTCCAGTCCGAGCTCCCCGTACATCTGCCAGTAGGGCATGAAGAGGATCTCGAAGAGGAGAGGGCCGAGCTTGCTCCAGCTGAATTGCCGGTAGGGGTCCAACAGAGCCTGAAAAAAAAAACAACCCGAAAATTGTACTGTCCGAAGCTTGACAATTATTGGGTCAAATTTCGTCACCTGTGCTGCAACTCCGTATGCCAGGATGAACACAACGAGGAGGAACAGGAAAGTAACAATTTCAGGAATCTGTGGGAAAACGAGAAAAGAAGATTCGCTGGCATTTGCTACAGTACATGGTAAATGACAAAAATATATATCCCTCACCATCCTGTGGAAGATGACCAGCTTGGGCCCCAGGCTCTTGCTGGCGTGGTATATCCTGAATATCCTCATGTAGAACAGGGCGCAGTTGAGCGCGAACAGGACCCTGGCCGCCTCGAACGTCGAGCGGAAGTTCTTCAGGGCGAAGGCGGTCCCGGCGACGAGGACGATCAGCAGGTCGAACTTGTTCCACACGGACTGGAAGTAGTCGGAGAACTTCGACCTGAGGACCCTCGACGGCTCCACCAGCACCTCACGGAGCTCGTCCACCATCATCACCAGGAACCAGCCGTAAACGACCAGCTCGGGGATCTGGTACTCCCACCTGAGAGAAACATAACCGTAAGTAGAGGATTGGTGGTGGCATTTCGCCCCCGCAGCTTCCAATTACCGGAAGCTGAACAAAGCGACGTATGAGTAGAGCAGCATGAAGAGCAGGAGACTAACGCAGGTGCCTGAAAAAGACGGCAAGACATTAAAAAATAGCCCAAAAAGCGCACATTTGGCGGATTTCTCCCCTCACCGGTGTACTTCACTATGGGCGACCTGTAGAAGACGTATATCTTCTGCCTGGGCGTGAGCTCCCCGCCGTCGTCGCCTAGGCCGCGCACGAAGCGGACCAGGGGAGTCCAGACCAAGAAGGGGAGGAAGAAGCCGAGGAGGCACGTGTACCAGGGGAGCTTGGTGAAGCCGCGCTTCCAGGAGGAGCGCAGGACCAGCTGGCAGGTTGGATCTTTAAAAAAAAGAATTCGCAAACTACAAAATTAGTTTTTCCTTCTTTTGAACAATATTCTTTTGTTTTACTAGCTATGAAGTTCCTCAGGTGTCCTATGTGCGCCAGCTGCATGAGGTTCCTCCCCCCGAACCTGTTGTTCCTCTTCTCCAGTAGGGATACGGCCTGGTCCAGGTTTGTCTCGGAGGCCAGCTCAACAAGCTGGGGGAAGAGCATTTCACGGTCAGAGGTAAGCCACAGACAAATAAAATACCGCAGCGAAAAAAAGCTTACATTTTCTGTCGCACAGATAGAAGCGACCGTGAAAACAATGGGGGATTTTTATGTTTCCTTTCCTCCCCAATATTTATTCGCGCAAACAAACTGCCAATTATTTGATTTTTTTTATTCAAAACAGAAAAATGAAAATAAATCCGTTTTCTAGATCAAGTTCCCTTCATCATCTTCGGCTCCAGGTATAACTTCCTGGTGAGCGTCGAGAAGACGAAAGGTGTCTGCTTCTTGTCGTTGAACTCCGGCCTGCTGCTGCTGCTCTCGTACTCCCTGGCCACCGTCAGGTTCACCAGCGTCAGGATGGACAGCAGGTCCCTGTGGCCCCTCTCCGCCCTCAGCGCCCTGGCCAGGCTCTGGATGTACCAGGATCCCGCCGCCGTGTTGCGCCAGGAGTAGAACCCGGCCACGGTGGAGTGGGCGATCAGGAAGTCCGCGTGCGCAGGCACCTTGTAGGAGGCGAAGGAGTCGGTGGCCGTCGCGGCGGCGGGGGTCACCCTGACGCCTGGGTCCATCTGCGCGCCCTGGCAGGCCTGAAGGAAGAGCATCTTGGGCTTCCCGATCAGCGAGGGGCACTTGTCCGCGGTGAAGGGCTCCCACAGCCGCTGGGTAGGGAAGGCCGAGTCGTACGCGTACACAGTCCCTTCGTTGCCGTGGCTAGAAAAACATTTGACGAAAATTGTTTTTTTTCCTGTTTTAAATGTAGAGTATTTCTTTTACCAACCTTAGCAGCACGAGGGCGAAGCAGTCGAACCTTGAGTGGTCCATCCCCGCGATCTCCTCCAGCAGCCTTGATATCTCCGAGTACCTCAGGTTCTTCTTGATGAAGATGTCGAACCCCATCTCGGAGAAGCACTCCTGGGCAGCCTTAGTGTCCATCTCGGAGCCGCGGCGGTCGGACAGGTGGAGGTCCTGCCGGAAGCGGTCGTGCTCAAGGATCAAGCACATGCCTAAAATTGGCTCAAAAAATAATTAAATAAAAAATCTCGAATCTGAAGTTCAATTTTTGTCTTGCATGCCTCTGTGCTTAAATCCGGTATCGTAGCAGTCCTCCTCTATGGCCGGCTTTAGCACCTTCTTGGCCACGGGTGCTGTGGGCGTCTCCGCCAGCGCCGACGGCTTCCTGTACCCGTCCGGCAGCTTGGAGTACGCCGCCGCCTCCTCCTTCCTCCTCCTGTTCTGTTCCCGGTTGGACAGGTTGACGATCATAGGGTTGATCTTGATGGCGTCGGCCTCGTCCAAGGAGGCGAGGTCGGTCTGGACGGAGGCCTCCATGCTCCTAGTCTGCCTTAGGCTCTTCCCAGGGTCAGACATATCGTGGATGTGTGCTTCTCTCTTCCGTGCTCTTTGCACAATGAGGCCTTTCGATTTCCTCAATTTCCGAAGTTTTCGCTATCTCTTTTCCTTTTGAGGTTTTGTACGTGCAACTGTATATGGGGTAATTTCTACTCCCTCTTTGTTCACATGGTGGTGAGATTCGCCTTCAAGCATTCTCGGTGTGAATATGACGCAAAATTCCGGATCAAAAGGGGATAGCTATTTTCCCCATCATCAATTTAGATCGTATAGTTATCTTTTTTGTTCCACCTTGTTTGCCCTGTCCTGGAACAGCGTCTTCCTCTTTGCGAGCACCTTGTGGGTGTGCGCGTTGTCCCCCTTGTAGAGCCAGACCAGCTTGGAGTAAATCGCCGCGGCCACCACGGCCATGAGGGCGGGCTCGCCGCAACGGTGCCACAGGAAGTCGATCAGGGTCGGGCGGTTCGTCAACACGGCCCAGATGAACAGCTCGACGTAGGGCTCCTAAATGGGGAGATCGAAATTTACATGCATGCAGTATCAATAAAAACAACAGAAGCAACAGCAGCAACAGCAACAACAACAGAAGCAGTAACAGCAGCAGCAGCAACAGCAGCAACAGCAGCAATAACAAAAGCAGTAACAGCAGCAGCAGCAACAACAACAGCAGCAGCAATAACGACAATAACAACGACAAGACCGTACCTCGAACCTATTCCTCTGCAAGTCGAGCAGCGCCCTCCCCTCCTCCCCCTTCTTGACGTTCTGCCTCCTGACGACCGCCCCCGGGTGGTGGTCGAGCTCGTAGTTTCTCATCCGGTGCTCCTTCAGCGTCACCACCAGCATCTTGTGGATGTCCCTCAGGCGGATCGCCCCGCCGCTGTAACCCGTCAGCCTCCGAAGCTGCTCGGGGAGCTCCTTGAAGCGGCCGACGGCGTCGTTGTAGAGGGCGGCGAGCGTCTCCACCGTGAGGAACTTGCTCATGACGAAGCCGTTCATGATCATGAGCTCTATGAACTTGACCCTGTCCTTCTGCAGCGCGTGCTTCATCGTCTCGTTCAGCGTCTCGCTCGCCCGGGACATGGCGTCGCGCACCATCAGCTTCTCCTCGACAAGGTCCACGCGGTCCCAAGCCATGGCCTGAAAATAAAGTACCAGTACATTATAAGAGTACACCAAATGTTTAAAGATGTCAAATCCATTATACCAGGAATAGCTGCTGGTGCAGCGGCATGTGGTGGCTCTTGAGCAGGGCGGATAGGATCTTCTTGTCCAGGTGAGTCTCCCTCCTGATGTCGAAGATGGTGATGATGTCGGAGTGGCGGACGCACTCCATGGTCCAGTTGAGGAAGATCTTCATGTTCTTGTCCCGCTCGGCGATGTCCTCCTTGTAGAACCCGCCGAAGGCCTCGGTCAGCATGTGCAAAAGATGAGCGACGTGGCCCTCCTTCAGGGTGTAGGAGTTCCTGCGCACATTTTTGCATTGCATGATTTTCGACACATTGTTCAATTTGACAAATCCGTCTTGTTATTACGTCGCCGAGTTCTTGACTGCGTTCTTGTACGCGTAGCTGATGATGTCGGCGGCCCTGCCCGACCCCTCCACCGCCACGCAGGGGATCCCCTCCGCCAGGCGGTCCTTCACGATGCGGATGGCGTCCTTGCCGCCCTCCAGCAGCAGGGTCACGATGGGGATGCCGAGGCCGCCCTGCACGCAAATACATTTCCCATTTTTGTTGCAAAACCAAATTAATTAGAGCAAATATTTTTTCTGACCTTTGTTTCGTCGTCCCTGACCATCGTCTCGAAGCGGGTGATGAACTCGGTGTACGCGCCGAAGAATCGATATCTTGAATTTTGAACATTCAAATTTGAATTGAGAACATCTGTATTTGGAGGGAAATCACCTCGCCCCGTCGTCAATCATGAGGAAGTGCGTGTGATCCCCGTTGAGCGGCACGTTGTCCCCCCTGGCGCTCTCCTGGTTGGAGTTGTACCTCACGTAGTTGAACTCGCCCACGTCCGGGTTGACGAAGAGGTGGAAGTCCTTGACGTACCCGAAGGAGCAGAGGCCGAGCAGCTTCAGGCCCCTGTTCATCTTGTCCCCGTTCTGCACCATGTACTGGCCCTCCCTGATGGCGTCGCCCACCAGCTTCATCGAGCCAGAGTTGTTGCCGCCGGTCAGGATCAGGGCGTTGGTCGACTTGGCGGCAGAGATCAGGCCCTGGGAAAATCAAATCGAGGAAAATGCAGCACTACGGAAAGATGGACTTTGTTTCATCTGACGATGCTGTGTCTGCTGTCGTAGTTGCGGTTGTTAAAGCTGCTTTTGCTGTACCTGTTGTCATCGTTGTCGTTACTAAAAATGCTGCTGTAGTTGAGACTTCACATGTACATGTTCCCATATCCAAATTACCGCCATATGCAAATTATTCACCTGCTTGAATGTCTCCTTCTTCTTTCCTTCCATCCTGAAGTTCTTTGCCCCTCCTATGAGGGAAATAGCAAGGTGGGGACGAAACGGGGTAAAGAGTCCCCAGTGGTCAACCAGCAGCTCCTTCACCAGGGGCATCGGGGTCTGGTCCGAAAGACGGATGTACCTAAGAGTAGCATGGTACAAAAGATCGGTTAAAAAAGTACCTCATCTAGGTGCGTGAAACAGCACTTTTTGGATAGACAAACGATGGGAAAATTTCGCGTTCACGAATACCACGTACGACATTTAAGCGGTGTGGGCTCGGGGTCGGATCGATGACGGCCGAGAAGTGGCTAAAGCGTAAATCCGTGTCGAATGCCCTTATTTCACACCGCCGCTTTGATTCATTCACCTCCCGAAAAACAATCATGTGCCATGTTAGGCGAAGGCAAATTCGACAGAAGCACAAGGTGCAAAAAGAAGGACACGTTTGACGCAAAGTGTATTAACCGGCGATTCATTAAGCTTGTTCGCAAAAATGTGGCATCGGCCATTGACTCCCAGACGAGGCTTAAAATCGGAAAGTGTTCAAGGAACGGCGAAGCACGTTTGTACAAAGGAGTCAAAACATGGTTCCTTGCTCCACCCCATGTTCAATTATTTCTGGACCCTCCTAGTCAGCATCGCAAAGAAAAAAGGTCCTTCCCACTCGCATCCAAAGAGGGCAAGATATTTGTGTCTCGATCGCGCGCGCGTGAGAAAAAACTTTCTTTCACAAATTTGGGATTGTCGATCACTTAGGTACACTCGTTTTTCAAGTCCGTCACAATTCCCTCACTCAAAAATGGATACGGCCAGGGTACAATTACAAATTAACGTTCTCTTCAAACTCTCTGTGGTAAATTCTCTTCGGTCAGTTCGTTCACAATCGAGCTACCAACAATGAAAATTCGAACTGCAACAGGCCTTCTGCTTTTGATGATATTGACAGTCGAGGCAGCGGGAACTTTGCCACAAGGAGAAACGGGGAAAAACACAATGGGACAAAAAATGGCCCGCGGCAATGTGACAAAAAAGAGACCACCAGCGGCTTCAAACCCTCTCGGACAAAACACCCTGACAGCGGTGTACCACAGCAACGCGAACGAGGACGAAGGGAGCGGAGGGATGGAGCTGGAGCTGTGGAAGATCGTCGCCGAAAAGATGGGGTGGAAGCTGAACGCCATACCAGCGCAGCCGGGGCTCATGATGAGAACAGTGAATAAAAATGAGTAAAACAAAAAGTACCGTTATTTGTGGGAAATTGTTGCTTTCCAGTTCATGGTTTCGAGGGCTGACGTGATATCCACGCAGCTCCTGTTCAACCGCCGCCTGTCCCAGACGATGCACCTCTCCCCTCCGCTCAAGTTCCGCAACTTTGGCTTCATGTCCGCCCGCGGCCGCCCCTCCGACCGCCTGGAGACGGCCGCGCTGCCGTTCTCCGCCGCCGTCTGGGGGTGCCTCGCGGCGAGCGTAGCCGCGGGGGCGGCGGTGCTGCTAGCGGGAAGGAGGCTGACCGGCGGAACGAAGATGGACCACACGAGCGCGGGCTGGTTCGCCACCGCCTCCGTCGCCTTTGTCACCCTCTTTGGCGAGCCGCTGCCCCGCGCGCACTCTGACCGATCGAGACAGCCTGGCTACCTGCAGGCTATGGTGGCATTCTTGGCGCTCAGCCAGACACTCATAGCAATGGCCTACACATCCAACCTGAGGGCCAGCCTCGTCTCAGTGCGATATGAGGTGATACGGATTCGCGAATTCAACCATTTCCATAAAAGGAAAATAGTTTGTAATTCCCTTTAGAAATCCATGCGCACGTTCCAATCCCTCCTTGAGAACGAGGCCACCGTGTACGTCCCCACCGGCTCGTCCATCTCCCAGGCCGTGGCCAACTCCCCCCTGCCGGTGGTGCACAGGGTCTACAGGGAGTGCGTCATTCAGAGGAATGGCACTTACTCAGGACAGCTCAGCGAAGAGACGCGGTTTCACCCGAAAATAATACCTACATATAACCTTGTAGCTATTTGAATTTTCCTCTTTCCTCTGATCCAGCTACCGCGTCAACAATGGCATCGGCAAGCTGGCCCTGGCCATCCCTGACGACTACTTCTCCGGCTTCCGCCATCTTCTCTCTCCCTCCGAGGAGTACTTCTTCTCCTACTACGCCGGCCCCGTCGCCAGGAGGGGGTCAAAGGCTGCCAGCCCAAAAGTGGACAAGATGCTCACAACTTTGCTGGTAAGGAATTCGCCCACGAAAATCTTTATTTAAAAAGTAAAAAAATATTTATACAGGAAAGCGGCGTAGTGTCTGGTCTTCTGGAGGGTCGGGATTTCCGCCGCTCGGTGAAGGAGCGAGCTCACGCGAGGCAGCATCATGGACAACTACACGGAGGAGGAAACGAGGAGGGAGGAGGAGGAGGCTTCGAGGTGCTCCGGTTCCGCCACTTAGGACCCGTGTTCCTCGTCGGCGGGAGCGGGCTCACGTTCGCGCTGATGGTATTCATAGTCACCGAGCTGGGGGAGGGAAAGTGGGGCAGACAGGCACAGGACGAATATCAACAAACTAGTGATGGGAACAGGAGGACATCTTACGCCGTACAACCAGGGTATCACGTCCACAACCGCAACTACTACTCTGGTCTGGCAGGAATTGAGATGTAATAAATTCGTCTTGTTCGTCTTACTTTGACGGTTTGAGCGATCCCTCGTCCTCGTTGACGAACTCGATCTGACCGAAGGCGTTGGTGGGAAACTCCTGTATGGACCGCTTCTCCACCCACTCCTCCGCCTTGGGGTTGGTCGTCAGCGTCGGACCCTGCTGCTGCTGCTGCTGTCCATCCTCGAAAGAGACCCTCCCTCCCAAGTCCTCTATCTCCTTTTCAATGTCCATCCTGAGGCTGTTGGCGGTGTCGACCGAGGTCAACCTGTCTGGGGCGGAGACGACCACGTCGCCGTCGCCGTCGATGCTGGAGGTGAGGCTGACGGACTGCGCACCGAGGTGCTTCTGCAGCTTGTGGTCGATGTACCGCTCGGCGGCCTCGGTGGAAGGGGACTTGTAGACCTCCTCCCTCCCCGTTAGCGATCCTCCCCCTCCTCCCACTTTGCTTGCTCTGGTCCCGGTGTCTTTCCCGCCCACTTGCAATATCGGCGGCAGATCGGAGGAGGCTGTGGACACGGATCCCCTCCTCCCTCCTCCCTTGGCGGCCCAGCGATCATCGTCGCTCTCCTCCTCCTCCTCCTCCTCGCCGATGGTTTCGAAGCGTGCCTTGCCCTGTCTGGCGCGGTCGTCCTGCATGATGCCGGCTCTGGAAAGGAAGTGAAAGACGCTGTTTTTAACTTTTATTACTACTTTAGTAATGCTGCAGCAATTCTGCTACTTCTGCTCGCAACAGTGCTGCTGCTGTTGCTACAGCTATTACTTACTGCTATTGTTGCGTTACTTTTACTTTCGAAGTTGCTCCTGCAGCAGCAGCAAATGCGATTAACTGTTGTTGCAATTGTTGCAGATTCTGCAGCTCCAGTTATTTTGTTTTGTTTTGTTGCTGTTGCAGTTACTATTGCTGCTGTTGGTATCGTGGTGCTGCTGTCACAATCAGTAACCCACTACCTGGTGTGGTGCTCGTCGTCCGGCTTCCCGCAGTGGCATACCGGCGCGTCCTCCGGCCCGGGCGACGCCCCCAGCGGCCTCGGCAGCGACCTCCGGCTCTTGTCCTCCACGAACTTGACGCACTCCTTCCTGCTGAAGTTGTTCCGGATGAAGTCCAGCACCGAGTTCTTGTGGCTCTCCTCCTCCTTGACCTTCCTGAGCGCCGCCTTGGTTCTCCGGCTGAGGCCGATCTTCTTCCGCTGCAGCACCCACTGCTGGTCGTTTAGTCGGCGGTCGTGGCTGTGGCCGCCGTTGCGCATGCGCGAGTCGTCGCCCTCCATCTCGATGGAGACCACGGTGGAGGCGTAGAGGGAGCTGCCCCCGCCGCTGCTCTCCACCCCCGCCGCGTCGCCCCCGCCGCCCATGCGGCCGTGGGACGCGCCGCCGCCGTCGCCGTTGGAGGGGCGGAGGCGGGCCTTGACAGAGGAGCTGAACGCACGGCCGGACAGGGACCGGTCTTGGAAAGACATGTCGAGTTCACTTCAAGCAATAATATCCATGTGCTGCTAAATGTGGTCCCCCCTCCTGGTCAAGGTTGAAAACCCCCGACAGGCCGCCGCCGATTGGCTCTTCTCTACTCTACGAAATGAAAGCCGGCTCGTACGTACGCTTCCCAAGATCTTTTCGATACTAATTTTCGATTTGTTTTTCGCCGCCGCCTCCAGCGCCGTTCAGCCGGCCCATCAATTAGAAAGCACAAAAAGTCCGCTCGCCCATTTGGGCTCCATGGCCACGGCGAATCTAAAGGCATTGACCAAGAGGAGGAAAGGAGGAAGGTCAGTAAGTCATGCCCGACAATATGCCTCCCCTCAACTACAAGGATTATCGATCGCTTTCACTCTTCTGCCACCTCTAACTGACTCAACAAAGGAGACCGGCTTTGGCTGCGTCCAGATACGTGTCTTTCTTTACTATACGCGGGCATATAATGCAATATCCGCGTGCGTCATGATTATCAACAACAATGTTTGTATGACAATGTACTGTACTATATACTGCAGTGTATCACAGTTCGTCTAGCCTCCTCAGCACGGCCGCCACCGCCTTCTCCAGCCCGCGCAGTCTCGACTTCACCTCGTCCAAGTCGGCGTCGCCTTCCTTGACTGACTCGACAATGTCCGCAGTCCTGACGAGATAATTAAAAAGGGTTTTTTTTGGGCAAAGTTGGTGACAATTTATCTTGGTGACTCACATCCTGCGGATGTCTTCGATCTTTTCGTCCGGCCCCGAGCCGCAGGTGGCCTCTTGCGCGGCCAACGCGGCGGCGCAGGATTTCTCGAAAAGGTGCAGTTCGTCGTTGGCCTCTTTCAGGTAAAAGTCCACTGGAAAAGAATACAAAGAGTGTTGCATGAACAGGTGCAAAAATTATCTCACAGTAAGTTAGTTTCCCTCACAGTCTTCCTTCTCCGTCCTGCAGCAGCACTTCCAGCATCCCTTGAAAAGCCTGAAAAGGTTCTCGATGATGACGAGTGGGGCGGGAAGGGTGGGCTGGCGGTCAAACTCCTGGACGAGTCGGTACATCTCCCACTTCCACACGCTGACCGACATGGACTGGACCTCCTCGAAGACGGAGGTGAAGACGGCGATGAGCATGTTGAGGAGGAGGATGGCGGTGAACAGGAGGTAGATGCCGAGGAGGACGGGGGTCACGTTGCCGTAGTGATTGAAGTTTTCCAAATCGGCCGGCTTGCAGTAGTCTGACAGATCACTTTGCCCAGCGGTGCAGTCTGGAGTTTCTTTTGGCTCAAGTCTGGAATCGGCACAGGCGAACGATAGAAACTTAACAGTTACGTCAACTTTAGCTAGAAGAAATCCTCTCACAGGTCCAGCTGAAGTTCCCCGTACATCTGGAAGTACGCCAGCCCTAGCCCTGCCGCCGCGTGCTCCAGAACGTCGTACCAGTGTTCCAGCGTCCTGTACGGGTCTATGAGCGCGTTGACGGCCACCAGGTAGGCGAACATGAAGACGACCATGAGGCAAAGCGCCACGGCCAGCTCGGGCACCATGTCCACCAAAGAGTGCAGCTTGGGGCCGAGGGACCAGCTCGTGTGGTAGAACCGGAACAGCTTCATCCAGATGCAGGAGGAGGAGAAGGCAAAGGCCACACGGCCAGCCTGCATAAACAGGAGCTCTAAGATTTAGCAAGACATTTTTTGCAAAAATAATCGAACCCAGAAAGTCTCTCTGAAGTTCTTGAATACGAAGGCCGTGGCCAGGAGCGTGATGATGAGTAGATCGAACTTGTTCCAGATGTCCGAGAGGTAAAGCTTTACCTTCCCCGATAGGGTCTTGGCAGGTTCTTCGAAAAGCTGAAATAAATGTTTTTTTTTTATAAAAAACATGCTTTTTACTCTCCTTTCCAGCAAAAAGGAGGAATTACCTCGCGAAATTCGCTTGATATGGTAATGGCAACCCATCCGTAGACTATCAGTTCAGGAATAGTGTACTCCCACCTTTACGGATTTGATTTCAACCAATTGTGACATTTGTTGTGTATTTTTGGTGCATTTTTTACCTGAAAGCGTACAGGGCCACGTAGGAATACAGTACCGTAAAGGTGAGGGTGCTGAGCAGGCTGAGGACGAACTTGACCACTGGGGCCTTGAAGAACACGTAGATCTTCTGCAGGAAGCCAAACTCCTTGCCGTCGTCGCCAAGGTCAACCTGCGCATTTTTTCCCCGTTATATATGCCAAATAATTGGAGAGAAAGGGAAAATTGGCAAAATCGAAAAGGAGTTACCCTGAACTTGACAAGTGGCGTGTAGATGAGGATGGGGCAGAACACGCACAGCAGCGCAGTGAGCGGAGAGATCTTGGTGAAGCCCCTCTGCCAGTTGACCAAAGTGACGCTCTGGCATTGGTGATCTGAAAGGATTCATTCCCGTTTTTCACAACCCCTATCCTTTTCCAGTAAAAGAGAAATCACTGCTCCTGACTTGCTATGACGTCCAGCAGATTCCCCTGGTATGCCAGCTGCATCAGGTTCCTGTATCCGATCCTGTGGACCCTGTTCTCCAGGAGGGCCAACGTCTTGACAGGGCTGATATCGTGGGCAACGGCGAGCAACTGAAACAGCAAATTTTCTTCCAGTTTATAAAAGCAAAAAAAGACCTTCTTTCAAAAGAGATAAATTGCTTCCTGAAATAAAGGCTACCTTCTGTTCTGCCAAAATAATAAGATAAGTTTTTATGCAACGGCACTTTGATCTATTGCATCACTTTTAGTTCAAAACTCATGTACAATGGTGACTGCTGTAAGATAATGTTAGCATCCAAATTTTTAGTCGGCTGCTGACTACTTGCAGTTGCTTTCAAAAGTTTCAATATTCAAAAGACACTGTGAGAGTTTATTTGAGTAGAATTCACGATACAATATAAGGGTTCATAAATGGTAGCTTCCTCTACTCAGGAG
>JAAUXV010231112.1_pt1 | contig 19598 bp, 16 predicted proteins | sample 7278181 | NCBI WGS metagenome assembly JAAUXV01 (sample SAMN14350114, study PRJNA611818) | marine sediment metagenome | isolation source: surface marine sediment (2.1m) | place: French Polynesia: Moorea | collected 2018-08
AACCCAGTAGGCGTGACCAGAGGCCGCGCCAGTATCGAGAACAAAGCCCGCGCGGTGCTGGCGGCGGTAGGGCGCAATCCATAAGTCGCGGCGCAAGGCAAGAACCGAGGCACCCGGACGCGCGATCAGAAGCGAAAACTTCTGGCACAGGCCCTCGACAGGACCATGCGAGCGAATGGCACGATCAAGACGCGCGGCCATAGCGCTGGCGTCAAAGGCTTCGGGGCCAGTGTCTTGATCCTCGTTCCGGGCGGCCAGATCGTCGAACGGGTCCGTTGTGATGTCGAATATCCGCTCGCTTTGCGCCCCCTCAAAATGGACGCAGAGGTGCGGAAGGTGGACGCGCAAGGCCTCGCGGAGCTCGGGCAGAGTGTCGGTCCTGATCCCCCGCACCTGTAGGTTGGCGCGCCGCGTCATCTCAAGGGTGCCGTTTCCAAATCGCCGCGACGCCTCAGCCAGAGCGACAAGAGCCTCGCCATCGAGCCTGCCCGTGGGCATGGCAAGACGCACCAACCAGCCGTCGCTGGCTTCGTGGGCCTTCCAAAGGCCCGGACAGCTGCGCGCCAGGGCCCCGCTCGACATGCCCCCTCCTTTCCCGTTGCGTCACATTTGCCGTGCATCACACGTGATGGCAATCGCCAGCTTGCAAATGCGACGCTGATTTGCCATACTTAGTCTATCACAAAGCGCTTCGCGAGGTGCGAGGCTTTTTCATGCCGCTGGAGGTTCTATGGCGCGTGTTACCGTCGAAGACTGTGTTCGGGTTGTGCCCAACCGTTTCGAATTGATCTTGCTTTCTGCCCACAGGGCCCGTGCCATTTCCTCGGGTGCCTCCATTCTGGTCGAGCGTGAACGCGACAAAAGCACCGTCGTGGCCTTGCGCGAAATCGGTGATCAGAAACTTTCTCACGCCGACCTCGACGAAGACTATATCAGTTCGTTGCAAAGCCATTCGGAAGTCGATGAGCTTGACGCGCCAGAGAGCCAGGAGGAAAGCAAACCGACGGTGCGCGTCGACGACGCTACCCTTACGCAAGAGCAACTCATTAAGCAACTTGGGGCCTTTTCAAAGTCTGGTGGCAGCAGGAGCCTAGGCTAGGAACAGACCTTGCCTTCCGTTTGGCAACCGAAGCAAGAGACCCATGACGATCAGCCGTTCGGGTTTCGGCTTGGGAGTCGGTATTCGCGGGCAACGGGGATAAACCGTGTCTCGTGAGGTTCGGTCGTCCGATAGGGCGCCTTGGTGACGTCGAGGCCGCCCCATGCCTTTTCGGCCTTCGCCCCTTTACCCGAGGGGGCCAAGCCGATGTCGCAAAGCGCTCTGGTCGACGCGATAAAGCAAAAAAATTCGCAGTTCGATGAGGCTTTGGTCAAGCGCGCCTATGCCTACGCTGAAAAGGCCCACGAAGGCCAGAAGCGCGCCTCTGGTGAGCCCTACTTCTCGCACCCCCTTGAGGTCGCCCGCATGACGGCCGGGGTGCTTCCACAGGGCGACGCCGTCGCGGCGGCCCTTCTGCACGATACGGTCGAAGATACACAGGTCAGCTTGAGTGCCATTGAAGAAACCTTCGGGGGGCAGGTCCGCTCGCTCGTCGACGGCCTGACCAAAATCAAAGCCTTGGCAAACGTATCAAAGGAAGCAAGCGAAGCGCAAAGCGTGCGCAAGCTGCTCCTCGCATCAATCAACGACGTTCGGGTGCTCATTATTAAGCTTGCCGACCGTCTGCACAACATTCGAACCCTGGAGCATGTCAAGTCCAAGGCGCGCCGCCGCGACTTCTGCCGGGAAACGCTCGATATCTATGCCGCTTTGGCAAGCTATATGGGCATGATGTACGTTAGCGAGGAATTTGAAGACCATGCCTTTAAGGTTCTGCATCCGAGGCGTTACGAGATCATTAGCGAACATCTGCGCAGCGGAGCCGAACGCTTCCGGGAACAATCCGAACGGGCCGAGGCATCCATTCGGAAAGAACTCGCCAATCAGGGGATTGACGCCGAGGTCACATCCCGCGTCAAGCGCGCTTACTCGATCTATCGGAAAAGCCGAGCCCGGCGCATTTCATTCAAAAAAATGGGCGACATCTATGGTTTTCGCGTCATCGTTGACGATGTCCTGGCCTGCTACACGACGCTCGGTATCTTGCATACGCAGAACAAAATCGTACCCGGCGGATTCCGCGACTACATTTCATCGCCGAAAATCAATGGCTATCAGTCCTTGCATACCGCCATCGTCGGCATGAACGGCGAATTCATCGAGTTTCAGATACGAACCTATCGCATGCATGAGGTGGCCGAGTTCGGCATCGCGTCTCACGCGGCCTATAAGTATGAAGTCGAAAACCGTGCGCGGGCCGAGAGCGGGATTAGCGCAAAGCGATCAAATGCAGCGGAAAGCTATTCGACAGGACAAGCCTTCCGCACTTTGCGTGAGAAGGTCCGCCACATTACAGAAGATGCCGCTTCATCAGAGGAATTTGTCGAGCACGCCAAGCTCGAACTCTTCAACGAGCAGGTCTTTGCCTTCACACCCCAAGGTGACATGATCATTCTGCCCCGTGGCGCGAGTGCGATTGATTTCGCCTATGCGGTGCATACCGATATCGGTAACCAGTGTCTGGGTTGTAAAATCAACGGGCGTTATGAACCCCTCAGAACGCGCGTGAAAAACGGCGATCGGGTGGAAATTTTTACGACGCAAGATCAGAGCGGACCCAACGAGAGGTGGTTGGAATTTGCCCACTCCGGCAAGGCACGTCATGAAATCAAGCGCTCGGTGCGGCAAAAGAAGCGAAAGGAGGCGATGGCTATGGGGCGCCATATGCTCAAAAGTCAGTTTGAGGCAAACGGCAAGACCTATCGCGACAGCGCCGTTCAGGCCGTTTTGGAAAAGGTTGCCGAGGTCAACGACCTTGAGGCTCTCTTTTGCGGAGTCGCCGATCAAAGTCTTAGCGCTTACGATCTATACCTCCTGGTTCACCCCGCCGATAAAACCGGCCTCGAGGGGATGAACCTCAGCGAGCAAGGTGTCGGTCGCGACTGGCGTGCCGTCAATGGGATCGCTGGCTTGCGTTTCCACTTGCCTCGCTGGTCACCCCATGCCGAAGAGGCAACGGTCGATCAGGTTCGGAAGGTTCAGTTTGCCCAAGGCGCGCGACCGCTGCCGGGCGAGCGCATTGTTGGCATCTTGCAGGTGCCCAAAAGCGTCATCACGATCTACGCCTTGAGCGACCGGCGTCTGAAATGCTTCGAAAATGATAGCAAGGTGCGATGGGTCGATGTGCGCTGGCAGGGCGATGAGATCACCGAGAGAACCGAAGCGAGGCTGCGGTTACATTCGCTCAACCAGCCAGGATCGCTGAAAGCGATTGCGGATGTGATCGCCGAACACGATGGCAATATCGACGGCTTGGTGATGGAGCCTAAAAGCACGAACCTCCATGAAATCGAGATTCGCCTCGCCGTTTGGTCGTTCAAGCACCTCACGGCGATTATGCGTCAGCTTAAAGTGAAGGCCTCAATCGTTTTGCTGGAACGCAAAGGGATGAGTTGACCTCTTTGCCTACTTGTCTTAAGGAAAACTGCATGAGGGCATTTTGAAGCTAGCTTTTGTCGGACTTGGTGTGATGGGCGCGCCCATGGCAGGACACCTGTCGAAGGCTGGGTATGAAGTCGCTGTTTACAACCGGACGGTCGAGAAGGCAGACCGATGGTGTAAGACCTATGGCGGAACCTCGTGTCGAACCCCCAAAGACGCTGCCCGAGGGCGCGATATTCTCTTCGTTTGCGTGGGCAATGACGATGATCTGCGTGCGGTGGTTCTGGGTGAGGATGGTCTTTTGTCTGGTGCGCGTGCTGGGGCCTTGATCGTGGACCATTCGACGGTATCGGCGCTGATCGCGCAGGACCTCTTTGCTCTGGGCAAAGCCAAGGGCGTAGGGTTTTTGGATGCCCCCGTTTCCGGCGGTGAGGCGGGCGCGGTCAATGGAGCCTTGACCGTTATGGTGGGGGGCGAGAGCGACGATTTCCTTCATGCGGAGCCGGTCATGCGGGCTTATGCCAAGGCGGTGACGCATCTTGGACCGGTCGGCTCGGGGCAAAGGACCAAGATGGTCAACCAAATCGCCATCGCCGGCTTGGTTCAGGCTCTGGCCGAGGCCATCCATTTCGCCCAGCGCGCCGGTCTCGATGTGGAAAAAGTCATCGAAGCAATCGGTCAGGGCGCGGCTGGAAGCTGGCAAATGCACAATCGGGCGAGCACCATGAACCGGGATGCTTTCGATTTTGGTTTCGCCGTCGATTGGATGCGCAAAGACCTTGGAATCTGCTTTGATGAAGCCCGAAGGAACGGAGCGCGCTTGCCTGTCGCCGCGCTCGTCGATCAGTTTTATGCAGATCTACAGGCGCGCGGTGGAAATCGCTGGGATACGTCCGCACTGATACGAAGATTGAGTGATTAAATGGCAAATAAGGAAGAACTGATTGAGATGGAAGGGGTGATCTCCGAGCTGTTGCCAAACGCAACCTTTCGGGTTCTGCTCAAAAATGGTCACAAGGTGATCGCCCATACCGCTGGGCGTATGCGTAAAAATCGAATCCGCGTTCTTGCCGGTGACCGTGTTATGGTTGAGCTGTCGCGTTACGATCTTACCAAAGGGCGAATTTCTTACCGCTTCAAATAGGACCTAGGTCGTGACATGACGCCGGTGCGCGTTGCGTCCGTGGCTTATGGCCGAACCGTTGCCGATCGCTTGGGGCCTTCCTATGATGACAAAAGTCGATTGTGTACCGAGTGTGATTCTTGCTTCTGCTTCCGCGCAGCGCCTCGCGCTCTTGCAGCAAATCGGTTTCGTGCCTGATCGCATCGTGGCGGCGCAGGTCGATGAGTGTCCCATGCGGGCCGAGCGTCCAAGGGCGTTGGCGCTGCGGCTGGCCATCGCCAAAGTGCGCGCCGTGCAGGCCCAATGCGCCGTGCCCAACCCTGAATCTGGCGCTTTGGTCCGCGCACTGACCTTGCGCTACGGCAAAGACCATGCCGCGCGCGCGCAAGCCGAAGGACGACGCGAAGCCTTGATCTTAGGCGCCGACACCGTCGTCGCTCGCGGAAGGCGCTTGTTCGCTAAACCTCAGAGCGCCGGCGAGGCCAGAGCGATGCTCACCAAACTTTCGGGGGCTTCTCATCGCGTCTATACGGCCGTGGCCCTCGCCAGCGAAAACGGGCCTGTGCGTTCGCGAATCGTCGAGACACGCTTGCGCTTCAAGCGCTTATCCGCTCAGGAACTCGAAGCCTATCTGGACTGCGGAGAATGGCGAAATCGTGCAGGCGCTTACGCTATTCAAGGCATCGCAGGGGCCTTCGTCGAACAGCTTGTCGGATCCTATAGCGCTGTCGTTGGACTGCCGCTCTACGAAACGCGCGCCTTGCTCGTCGGGGCAGGATGCTCGCCAACACACGGATGGATGTCAGTCTAAGCCCCGCGCCAAACCCCGGTCTCAAGCGATCCCGTCAATCTCCTCTTCCTTGAGATTGCCCGGAACAACCGTTATCGGAACCGCCGAATCACAAGCCAAAAGCGAAGAGAGATTCGATGTCAGATACCCGGGAGGATGACCCTCCGCGATCATCGGCGAAGAAGCCAATACCAGTATCGCAATGCTCTGATCCTCTCGCAAAAGCGCCTTGATCGCGTTGATCGGATCGCCTTCGCGAATCAGAGTTTGCGGCTCGATCGCAAACTTCTCGCGAAGATAATCCGCCCACTTCTCCAAAGATGCCTTCGCCGCCTCGCGGTTCTCCTCGCGCATCACCGCGCCGATGTTTAGCCACTGTGTTTGCGCTTCCTGATCGTTGGAAAAGGCGAGCATCACGATATCTCCAGACGTCTTGTGCGCACGCCGCGCCGCGTAATAGACTGCACATTGGCACTCTTCGGTCTGATCAATGATAACCAGAAACTTGCGGCGACGTGTCTCGCCCACCTGAAGCGCATACCGATTCATGGTGCGCATTTTACCGAAAAATCCACAAATTGCACACCCCAGGAAAAGACCGCGTGACAAATCGCCTCCCACGGCGCGATTCTTGATCGATTGGCAAGGGATTCGGCGCGTTCTTTTCCAGCGGCAGACCTCTTGCGAAGATTGGGTAAAGGGAATAAACTCAAGGCCTTGGCTTCCGTCTTCGCGTTTGAACCTTCCCCTCCGACTTTACGCAAACGATTTGTGGAGCGCTTTGTGCAACGGTTATTGGAGAGATAGATGCGCATGTTTCTTGATAGCGCTGATTTTGATGAGATTCGTGAACTGAACGCGACCGGGCTTGTTGATGGCATTACGACCAATCCAACGCTTATCGCCAACTCAGGTAAGGATTTTATCGAGGTGACAAAAGCCATCTGCGACGAGGTCGATGGTCCGGTTTCGGCGGAAGTCGTCGCGACAGACTATGAGGCCATGGTCAAGGAAGGCAAAAAACTCGCAGCGCTTCACAAGAATGTCGTCGTCAAACTTCCGCTCACTTTCGACGGTTTGCGGACATGCCAAAGGCTGGCGCGCGATGCGATTCGGTCGAACGTTACTCTGTGCTTTTCGTGCAATCAGGCGCTTTTGGCTGCCAAAGCCGGGGCCACCTTTATTTCACCCTTCGTCGGTCGCCTTGACGACTGTAATCTCGACGGGAGCGAGTTGATCGAGCAGATTCGGGCGATCTACGACCAATATGGATTTGCTACCCAAATCCTTGCCGCCTCGATCCGTACCGCCAACCATGTCACCGAAGCGGCATTGGCGGGGGCCGATGCCGTTACCATTCCTCCTGCGGTTTTTCGTCAGCTCATCAAGCATCCTCTCACCGACGCGGGGATAGATGCCTTCCTTGCAGACTGGAAAAAAACGGGGCAGTCGATTCTCTAAACGTTTCGGAGGTAAGCAGGCCCGCGCAGTGTCCGGGTTCATGGCGCACGTTTTTCTTGGTCGGCAAAGATTTTAATAGCTCGTTCATAGGCCCTGACTTACCATGATCGGTGCAACGGAAGAGGAGAGACAATGACGCAAAAGACAAGGGCGAAAACGTCGGCACGAAGCCAAGTCAGCGCATCTGGGGACGAGGCCGAAAACGACGCTTCGGTCACCAAGGCGAAAGGGAACGGAGCCGCTGCCAAGGCGACACCCAAAAAGACTCGCGCCACTAGCACAAGCGCGACGAAGAAGTCTCCCCCCGCTTCTGCAAAGGGATCGAAAAAGGCGAAGGTCGCGAGCGCCCCCAACGAGCAGACAGAGGTCGAGAACTTACTGCGTAAAGCCATCTCGGAAGGCTCGGTTAGCAATGACGAGGTCATTGCTCTTGTCAAGGCTTTCGATTGGTCACCCGAGCGTGTCGAGGACTTTCTGGTCGAGTTGACCAACCAAAACATACAGCTTATCGACGGCGATGCCTCCGAAGGGTCCGAAGACGAGACAAGAGCCTTGACCGCAAATCGGAGCAAAGAGATTGTGGGCAAGGCCGCAGCGCGCGAGTCGGGCGAGCGCGTTGATGATCCGGTGCGCATGTATCTGCGCGACATGGGCGCGGTTGAACTTTTGTCGCGCGACGGAGAAATTGCGATTGCCAAGCGCATCGAAGCGGGCAAAGACGCAATCCTCTCGGGTTTGTGCGAAAGCCCGCTGACTTTTCAGGCGATCATCATCTGGAGCGAGGAGTTAAGCGAGGGCAAATTGCTTTTGCGGGACATCATTGACCTTGAGGCTTCGATTCAAGGGCCTACTGCGAAAGCGGGGTCTCCCCTCGGGCCTTTGGGCAAAAAGCAAAAAGAGGGCCAGAAGGTTTCCGATGCCCGCGAGTCTCAGGCGAGCGGCCCGGCTGCGAAGGTCGATGACCTTGATGGCGACGACGAGGCTTTCGAAGAGGAGTATGAAAACAACATTTCGATCGCGGCGATGGAGCATGAGCTTAAGGACACGGTTGTCAAAGAGTTCAGCAAGATCGCGAGCGATTACGAAAAACTTCACACGCTGCAAAACAAAGCCAGAACCAGAGGCGCCAAGCCGCTCACGGCGGAAGAAAAGAAGACGTCGGCTTCCTTGAAGAAGGCGATCATCAAGCGCGTAGAGGGTCTTTCGTTGCACCAGAATCGCATCGACATACTTGTTGAGCAGCTCTTTCGGATCAACCGAGAGTTAATCGGCCTTGAGGGCAAGTTGATGCGCGCCTTTGAGTCGCATGGGGTCAAGCGCGCGCAGTTTTTGCGCGCCTACCGCGACACGGAAAACAGCGCCCAATGGGAGAAAGAGATGGTGGCGCAGACGAGCAAGGGCTGGAAGAGAGCCTTTGAGGTTGACGGCGATTTGATTCGCAATGTACGCAAGAAGATCGGTGACTTGACGTCACAGGTTGGCATGGATCTCGACGAGTTCCGCCGTCTCGTGCATATCGTTCAAAAGGGCGAGCGAGAAGCGGTTCTTGCGAAGAAGGAGATGGTGGAAGCCAACTTACGCCTTGTGATTTCGATTGCGAAGAAGTATCTCAACCGCGGTCTGCAGTTTCTGGATTTGGTTCAGGAGGGCAACATTGGTTTGATGAAGGCCGTTGACAAGTTTGAATATCGCAGAGGTTACAAGTTTTCGACCTATGCGACGTGGTGGATACGTCAGGCGATTACGCGTTCGATTGCGGATCAGGCGCGCACGATTCGCATACCGGTTCATATGATAGAGACGATCAACAAGATCATTCGCACCTCGCGCCAGATGAACAATGAAAGCGGCCGCGAACCCTTACCCGAAGAGCTTGCGGAAAAGCTGGGCATGCCGCTTGATAAGGTTCGCAAGGTATTAAAGATCGCGAAAGAGCCTGTGAGTCTTGAGAGTCCGGTTGGTGAGGAGGAGGATTCGTTTCTTGGAGAGTTCATTGAAGACAAGAATGCGGTTCAGCCGATTGAGGCGGCGATTCAGTTTAACCTCAAGGAAACGACGACGAGAATTCTGGCATCGCTTTCGGCGCGCGAGGAACGGGTATTGCGTATGCGTTTTGGGATTGGCATGAATACGGACTATACGCTAGAGGAGGTAGGCGCACAGTTTTCGGTCACCCGCGAGCGCATTCGACAAATTGAGGCCAAGGCGATCCGCAAGCTGAAGCATCCGTCGCGTTCTAAGAAGCTGCGCAGTTTTCTTGACACCTAAGGATTTCGGTGGGCCTTGACAGCTGACGGGATAAGCGCGATTTTGCTATAGTCCTGCACGCGTCGGATGGCGCGGGTGCGCTGGATGATGTTTCCCCGATTCGAGTGACGACATGTTTGCAACCGAAGCCCTTGCACAAGGCGCATCGACCGGAGCTGGTTCTGGTCTTGCCAGCCTCATTCTACCGATCGCGGCGCTCTTTGCGATCATGTATTTTCTGATGATTCGTCCGCAGCAAAAGCGAATGCGCACGCACCAGGCGATGGTTCAAGGTCTGAAGCGCGGCGACAAAATTGTCACGGCGGGCGGCTTGGTTGTAAAGGTTGTGCGCGCTGTTGAAGGCGAGGAGGACATTGAGGTTGAGTTGTCGCAAGGCGTTGTCGTGAAGGTGATGCGCCAGACGGTTGCCGAGGTCAGGCAAAGCGCGTCGGGGGGCAGGAGCGGCGAGAGCGGGCAGATTGGCTCGGGAGCGAAGAAGACTGTTGCGCGCGGCAAGCGTGGCACGTCAACGTCATCGGGGTCGAAAACGGGCGGTGAAGGTTCGAGCGGGGGGGGTCGCGGAGCGAAGAGGCCGGTCCGCAAGCCCAGAGCGTCTGCGAAAGGTTCGTCTGCCGCGAAAGGCGAGGGATCTGATTCAGCAGGCCAGCCGGGACCGGGTTCCTAAGCATGAGGTTCAAGCTGTGGCGCGATGCGATTGTCGTTTTGATCACCGCGCTTGGACTGGCATTAGCGGTTCCGTCGTTTTTTGACGCGGATCGTGTTTCGTCCTGGCCGACTTGGGCACCGAAGAACCAGTTTGGCTTGGGTCTTGATCTCAGCGGCGGCATTTTCGTTCTTTTGCACGTTGATAAAGACGATCTATTGGCAACCTACCGGGAGGAGTTGCGCGCGCGTTTGGTAAAGGCGTCGCGCGATGCGGGTTTGCGCCGGGAAGGATTTGAAGATCGCGAGCGGGGCAGCGCGATACGGATTAGCGGCGATGAGGTGAAGGCTGCGCGGATCATGGCGGCGGTGGCAATGACCGATCCGCAGGGTATTGGCGCGGAGGTTAGCGAATATATCATCGACCTTGGCGATGGCTGGTTCGAGATTGGCTTGACGGAGGAGGAGTTGCAACGGCGGATCATCCGAGCGGCGGAACGCTCTGCCGAGGTGATTCGCAGTCGGATTGACGCGCTTGGGACGACTGAGCCTACGGTTCAGGTTGAAGGTGGCGATGCGATTTCGGTTCAGTTGCCGGGGTTCTTTGACCGCGAGCGGCTCGAAACGGTATTGGGATCGACGGCGCGTCTTTCGTTTCGCATGGTAGATGAGTCGGTTTCGCCGGGGCAAGCGCGGATCGCTGGCGCGCCTGCCGGCAGCGATCTTCTGCCGGAGTATCGAGCCGATGGTTCTGAGCCGGGAACCTTTTATGTCATTCGGCGCAAGACGGAAATCGCGGGCGAGGATGTCGCCGACGCCCAAGGGGGCATACATCCCGAAACGGGTCGTCCGGTCGTCAACTTCCGCTTGAATTCTGACGGTGCAGCCCGCTTTAGCGCGGTGACCTCGCGCAATGTCGGAAGGCGTTTTGCGATCGTTCTCGACGAAGCGGTCGTCAGCGCGCCGGTTATCAATCAGCATATTCCCGGCGGTGCTGGATTTATCGAGGGCGGCGACTTTACCCAACAGTATGTCAACGATTTTGCGGCTCTATTGCGCTCCGGTGCGCTTCCCGCTCGTCTTGAGGTCGGGGCGAGCCGCAAGGTGGGCGCCAGTTTGGGCGCGGATTCCATAGAGGGTGGCAAGCGCGCAGCGATGATCGGCGTGCTCTTGGTGGTTCTGTTCATGGTTCTGATTTACGGCGCGCAGGGCGTGATCGCGAGCTTCGCGGTTCTGGTCAATCTTGGATTGATCTTTGGCGTTTTGAGTCTGATCGGCGCGACCTTGACGTTGCCCGGCATCGCGGGGCTTGTTCTGACCGTCGGCATGGCGGTCGATGCGAATGTGTTGATTATTGAACGCGCGCGCGAGGAGTTCCGGGAGGGCAAGGCCTTTTCGGTTGCGCTGGAAAATGGTTTCAGCCGCGCCTTCATTACGATTTTCGACGCCAATCTGACGACGCTCGTGGCTGCGGCGGCCCTCTTCCAACTTGGTTCCGGTCCCGTTCGTGGTTTTGCGGTCACCTTGGTGATCGGGATCGCATCGACGCTCTTTTCGGCTTATGCCCTGACGCGGCTCTTTACCGTGATGTGGGTTGTCTGGTTTAAACCAAAGACGCTTGTGATGAGGGCATCGACATGAACCTCATTCGCTTTTTGCCCCACGACACGACCTTCGACTTTATGGCGTGGCGGCACTGGAGTTATCCCTCCTCGCTCGTCGTGATGGTTTTGGCCTTGCTCGGTTTCTTTTTTGTCGGTGTCAACGCGGGGATCGATTTCTCTAGCGGTGTTCGCTTTTCCATTCTCTTTCAGCAAAGCGAGGATCTGGGCGCGTTGCGCGGCGAAATCGCCGATTTGAACCTCGGCGATTTTCAGTTGCAGCAACTCGACGATGATCGAGCGGTTTCGGTCAAGATGGAAGCGTCCGATCAAGAGGGTTTCGATGAAAATGCCGTCGTTGGGCTTATCGAGCAGCTATTTGACGGGCGTACCGAGGAAATCAGCTTTGAGACCATCGGTCCTTCGGTCAGTGCGCAGCTCGTTCGCGGTGGCACCTTCGCGGTGGTCATCGCGAACATCCTTGTGCTTTTCTATCTGTGGATGCGCTTTGAATGGCCCTTCGCGGTGGGTGCGATCATTGCCATTGTGCATGATGTCGTATGGACCCTGGGTCTCTTTGTCGTTACAGGGCTTGAGTTCAATCTGTCGTCGATTGCCGCGATCTTGACGATCATCGGCTATTCGCTCAACGATACGGTGGTTGTCTTTGACCGCATTCGTGAGACGGTATCGCGCAATCCTGACATGAAAATCAGTGCGGTAATCAACCGCGCGATCAATGCCATGTTGCCGCGCACGCTGATGACGAGCATCACGACGCTGCTGGCGCTATTTGGTCTTCTTATTTTCGGCGGCGATGTGATTCGTTCCTTTACGGTCGCGATGATTGGTGGCGTTCTCGTAGGCACCTATTCGTCGATTTTCATCGCGGCGCCGATTCTGACCTTTATTGATTTGCAGAGCCTTGTCTTGGATGAGCAGGGGCGTCCGATCGACAAAAAGAGCAAGAAAGGTCGCGCATTGCCCCGGGAGCCCGAAGGCGCGCCAAAGCCCGACGATTTCCCGATGCCGGATGCGGTCAACGCGCGAGAAGGTTCGCGGGTTTCTTCTCCCTCTGGCGCAGGGGGAGAGGGGCGATTGTCATCGTCCACCTTGCCCCCGTCGGCCTCGGCTGAGAAACGCGCCTCCAACCGCAATCGCCGCCGCGCGCGGCGCAAGACCCGCCGCCGCTAAGCCTATCCGATCATAAAACTGCCAGAGATGATTCTGGCTTTTAGAGGTTTTCGATCGGAAAAAAGCGAATCTTTTCGCTCGTCAGATTTTCCTTTTCGATTTGCGAGAGGGCGGCCCGAATATCCTCGTGGCGCGTATCATGCGTAACGATCATGACCCTGCGTTGGTGCTCCGGGTCTTTTGTTTCGGGGCTGCGTTGCAGGATGCTCGATAGCGAGATGCCGTTATGGGCCATGACTTGGGCGAGACGGGCGAAAGCGCCGACCTTGTCATCGAGAAGAAGGTGCAAATGGTAGGCGTGGGTGGCGCCTTGGCTTGAGCGGACAAAGGGAGAGCGGGCCTTGGACGGAAGATCAAAAGCGGTTCGGGGGGCACCCTTGATGCGGGCCGCTTCGACGATGTCGGCAAGAACGGCGCTTGCGGTCGCCTCAGCGCCGGCGCCCGCGCCGGTCATCAGGCAGGGGCCAGCCTGTTCGTCGATAAAGCCGACCGCGTTAAGAACACCGGAGACTTGTGCAAGCGGCGACGATTTGGGTAGCATCGACGGGCGAACATATTGCTCGATACCATCTTCGGTGCGGCGGGCGACGCCGACGAGCTTTAGGCAGTAGCCGAGTTCATCGGCGCGGCGCACATCGGCCAGCGTCAGGTCGCGGATGCCATGGGTGACAACAGAATCGCGGTCGAGCTTAGTACCAAAGGCCAAAGCGCTTAAAATCGCGACCTTGTGCGCCGTGTCAGGGCCATCGACATCAAACGACGGGTCGGCCTCGGCATAACCGCGTTCCTGGGCCTCGCGCAAGACGACATCAAAGTCGAGACCCCGCTCTTGCATGGCGGTCAAAATAAAGTTGCAGGTTCCGTTCATGACGCCATAAACGGTGCTGATCGTCTTGGTAGGCAGGCGACGACGCAGCGTCTCAACGACGGGTATCGAGGCAAGAACCGCGGCTTCAAAACCCAAGAAGGCACCGCGCGACTCTGCGAGGTCTGCCAGCGTATCGCCGCACTGAGACACCAGATCCTTGTTCGCGGTCACAACGGATTTTCCAGACTCCAGCGCGGCAAAAATCGAACGACCCGCAACGCTATTCTGGTCACCGCCGATCAGTTCCACAAAGAGGTCGACCGATGGACTGCGCGCCATCTCCAGAGGGTCATCGTACCACCGAAGCCCCTCAAGAGAGAGACCGCGATCCCGACCTTTATCGCGTGCGCAGACGGCTGTCAGTTCGATCGTCTCGCCGCCCGCCGATAGGCTTAGCTTCTCGGCCTGTTTAAGCAAAGCAGCGAGCGTCGCAGCACCGACGGTCCCCAATCCTGCCAAAGCAACTTTCATGTGCCAACAACTCCCAGCAACAAAAAAAGGCCTGGCAGGTTTCCCCGCCAGGCCCTGAGTTCTAAAAGGTGTGAAACCAAATTAGAAGGAGCGTGTAACCTTAACCGAACCACCGATCGTTTGAAGCTCATCGGTATTGTCGGAAGCACCTGCAGCACCGTTGGCAATGAACGCCGCACGGGAGAAGAAGCCTTCGACACCAATGCTGAAGTTCGCAACGGGGGTAAAGGTCAAGAGACCGGAAACGTTGAGCACATTGTCGGTTTGCACCACACCATCCGCTTTACCATCGCTATCATTGGTGATGTCGAGGTAACTCGCACCAATGTTGACCGATGCCATGGGGGAAAGGGTGAAGTTCAAAGCCGCACCAACGTCAAAAGCCGAGCCATTGTCGTTTTTCCATTCCGTTTCATCAAGGTAAACGTCGGCAGCTGTACCACCACTGCCTTGCACGTAACCCGCGGCATTTTGCGCATAGTTACCACGAAGGACGAGGTTGGCACCTTCCATGTTCGGGAGGTTCACCTTGGCACCACCACCGATGGCAAAGCCAAACTCACTCGAAATCTCGTGAACTTCCGTACCGTCGTTCACATCAAACCCGACCGAGGTCGCCGCGGCGGAAACGCCGATCGAACCCCAAGGTTGGCTGAGCTCAAGGTTGGCGACGATGTCCGGTACGTCCGAATTGTCGGATACGTCACCACTAGATCCGTCTTCAGCGAAGACCACACCAAGGGTTCCGGTAATACCGTTACCGATGGATTGCGAGATTTGCACACCCGTGGCTTCAGTGCCGCCACCCGTGAAGTGATCAATGTTTTGATCGCCAAGTCCAGCCGAGAAGCCGTAGGGCGTAGAACTTCTGAAGAACTTCACAGGTCCGATAGAAAGATCATTTGCCTTCACACTGTTGTCATGCTCAACGATCAGGTTGGCCGAAAGGGTTCCAAACTCGGTGCCACGCTCCACCTTGAAGTTGACCTCACCACCAATGTTGATGTCATCAATCGCGCCGAGGTCATCGTTTTCCGTGTCTGTAATCTCACCGTCGGGGCCCGCCAAAGCGTCAACGCCATATCCCGCGCCGTCTGGGCCGGTGCCGGCTTGCGTCACAGCGTCACCGGTGAAACCGTTGGCGATGTCATCTTGTCCGTATTGCCATTCCATGTTGACGTTACCACTGATGGTAAGGCAGTTGCCGTTTCCGATGGAAATGGAGCCGGCGCCGTAAGGGCAGCCACTGTCCATCATCATTGAGTCAGAGCCCGCGTCCGCAGCGTAGGCTCCGCCGGAAACCAGCAGAAGCGCCGCAGAACCGAGCAGAGCTGTCTTAATTCTCATTATTATCTCCTGAATTTTTTTGTGACCTTGATGAATAAGGCCGGGTTCAACACAAACGTACGAAGACGAGTTCAGACACACGAGTCGAATCACAATCTCTTCACGTCCATAGAAGGCATTAGAGACGAAAGTGCAAGAAGGTCAAGTAGTCTTCGTCGTCTGTGGGTCTAGCGGGTACGTCTTTTTTCGACTTGTTGCAAGAAAGCAACAGGTTGAGGCATCTGTTGGGTGTTTTATACGGCGAGGCCTAGAGCCCTAGCGCGCAAGAGATGATCGGCAAGGACGCAGGCCATCATGGCTTCACCGACGGGAACGGCGCGAATCCCGACACAAGGATCGTGTCGTCCTTTGACGCTGACCTGGACGTTTTGCTTTTGAAGATTGACGGTTCTCAAGTTCTTACGGATCGAGGATGTTGGTTTGACGGCGAAACGGCACACGAGGGGGGCGCCTGAAGAGATGCCTCCGAGAATGCCTCCGGCTCGGTTGCGCAAAAAGCTAAAATTACCGGTTTCATCGGTCCGCATTTCGTCGGCATTGTCTTCACCGCGCAGTCGCGCGGCGGCGAAACCGGCACCGACCTCAACGCCCTTCACCGCATTGATCGACATCATGGCCCCGGCCAGATCGGCATCAAGTTTACCGTAGACGGGCGCGCCCAGACCTGCTGGTACGCCCTCGGCGATGATCTCCACGAGCGCCCCTATGGATGATCCGTCACTACGCAGGGCATCGAGCAGGTCTGGTAGACGCTCAGCGAGGTTTTTGTCGGGGCAGAAGAAGGGGTTGCGTTCAACTTCATTCCAGTCCCACTCGTCGCGGTTGACCTCGTGCTCACCTACTGCGATCAAGGCACCGCGTATGCGTATCGGCTTGATGATTTCCGATGCAATGTAACCCGCCGCAACGCGCATCGCCGTCTCGCGCGCCGATGAGCGTCCGCCGCCGCGAACATCACGCACGCCATACTTCTTGTGGTAGGTATAGTCCGCATGGCCCGGCCGGAAACGGTCGCCAATCTCACGATAGTCACGACCCCGTGCGTCCTCGTTGTGAATCAGCATCGCGATGGGCGTCCCCGTCGTGATGAGCTGGCCGTCTTCGTTTTCTCCGGGGAGAACGCCCGATAAAAAATGAACCTGATCGGGTTCGCGACGCTGCGTGACGAAGCGCGAAGTCCCCGGTCTGCGCCGCGCCATCAGATGAGCTAAAGCCTTCGGGTCGAGGCGAATCCGTGACGGCGCCCCGTCCACCACGCAGCCAATGGACGGCCCATGACTTTCGCCAAAGGTCGTTACGTGAAAAAGATGGCCGAATCGGTTATGCGACACGGTTAACAGGCCTTTCGCGCGATCAGAAAAACAGACCCCCTCTCGCGCACCGGCGAAGCCAACCATTGCGGTGCCCCGTCGAAAATCAATCGCGGCACCCGGCCTAGAATCAGAGGAATGTCATTCATGGATCTATTCATTGATCTTTTGCTGTAACGTCTCAAGGTCATTGCTCATTTTGTCGTCGCGGACCCGCTCCAATTCGATTTTACGCACCGCATGCAGAACGGTCGTATGGTCGCGGTCGCCAAAACGCCGACCAATCTCGGGTAAAGAACGCGCCGTCATCGTTTTGGATAGGTACATCGCGATCTGGCGCGGCCTGACAATCGAACGGGTGCGGCGCGACGAAATCAAGTCGGTGCGCGTGATGTTAAAATACTGGGTCACGACACGCTGGATGTCGTCGATCATGACGCGCTTGTTTTCCGATGGCTCAATCAGTTGGTGAATCGCAGAACGGGCGGTCTCGACCGTGATCGGCTGGCGCATCATATGGTGATGCGCGAAAAGGCGAACGATACACCCCTCCAGATCTCGGCCCGTGCGCAGGCGCGGCTCGTCAGCGAGAAATTCGATCACCGCAAGGGGAATCGTAAAGTCGGGCGCGACCGCCTGCTGCATCTCTAGGCGGCGTTGCAAAACGCGGTAACGCAGGTTCCGGTCCATCGGGCCGAGCTCGGCCAGCAATCCACTCGAAAAACGCGAGCGAATGCGCTCGTCCAAGTCTTTTAGCGCACCAATTGGCTTGTGCGCAGAGGCCAAGACAAGATGGTCAGAGCCAAGAAGATCGCGCATGAGATGGCCAAATTCATTTTGCGCATAATCGCCCCGCAGAAATTGCAAATCGTCGATGACCAGCATGTCAACATCGCGAAGGCATCTCTTGAAGGCATGGGTTGCCTTGGCGTTCATCGCCTCTACGAAGGTCGAGACGAATCGGTCGCCCGAAAGATAGATGACCTTCATGTCGCAAGCGAGCGCCTCGAGCGCGACCGCCTGCAAGAGGTGCGTTTTGCCCAGTCCAACCGAGGCGTGGACGAAAAAAGTCTTGAATAGAGGCGACTTAAAGTCGGTCGTGGTCAGGTTTCTGATGCTCGCTAACGCTTGGGCGTTGCTCGTCCCTTCGACGAAATTGTCCAAACTGTGCTGCGCGTTGAGCCGTATGGAAATCTTATCGAACCAGGTGCCTTGCTTGTCGGGCGGCGTGAGGCTCTTGCGCGCGCGACCATTGCGCGGCACCGCGCCAGCCTGATCGCTTTGGGGCGCTTCAGAAAGGTCGGCGCGTGAGCCCTCGATCACAATCCCATGGCGCCGAAGGTAGACTTCGACCACAACCGGGCGATCAAGATGACTTTCCCACTTCTCGCGAAGGTCTTCAAGGTAATGGCTGCGGATCCAATAGCGCAGAAAGGGGGTCGGAACCGAAAGACGAACTTCCGCGGGCGCGTTGGGACGAAGCGTATCGGAAACGCGATCAAGCTCCATCGCGCGGAACCAAGAGCGAAAGACGTTTTCGCCTAGCTCGTCACGCAACTCCGACGCGATCTTTTTCCACTTCGGCTCATAATTCTCGGCGCGCTGCGCAACCTCACCCATGGGGTCGTCTCCTTTACTGGTACGTTTGTTGAGGAATGAATGTGCCGCATGTAGACTGAGTAACGTCCGGATATGTGCCCTAGCGAAGGCCAGACAGACCAATGCGCGCAGGGCACGAAAGCGATGACTTGCCCCAAGAAACGCGCGCGGGCTCGGACGAGGCCCGCAAAGCGCGAGAAGGAACCCAAGGGAGATTCGACTCCGGAACCGGCGAAGGCAAACCGCCTCCGCAAATACGGGCAAAGGACCGAAAAGCCAAAGAGAGTCTTCTTAAGCGAATCGCGCATATCCCCCAAAAACCCCGCCTTCCTTTCGCTCCGTTCAAAGAGCTCTGACAACCTTGTGACCAAGGCCTGTTCAACACCCGCCGAGCCATCGGCATCGGCAGTGCCTTCCCGCTTCGAAGGAAAGCGCCTGTGTGACGCCTTCCGATGGCAGCAAAGCGTCCTAGCTTTGCCGTTATTTGGTGAAGGAAGAAGCAAGCCGCCCCGTTCCTTTTATAAATTTTGCGCCCCCGCCGGACCCTTAATCTAGCCCCGTGGATCAACGCTCCACATCGGTGACCAGAAACCGCTTTTCACAGGCCTGACCTTCTTGGCCACGCCTCACGCGGCCCGTGAAGTCTGGGTCGTCATCCCCGCCCGCTTATGAACTTCTCCAAAAATTTTCCTTCCCTTCTCCCTCGGTCCCCTCTTTCTCGAACCCGTAGCGCCTGACAGCGCATTGAAATCACCAGCTCCCCCTCGGACCAAGACTTTTCAACACCATACAGGTCCACCCGTTTTCGTCGCCGTCAAGACGAGCCCGAAGGCAAGACAAAACCTTACCCAGAAAGGGTTTGCCAGCTTCTGCGAGACTCTTTCGCTTCGAACCAAAGATAACCTCAGAAATTTGCTTTTGACAAGATTGAAAATTTATTTTTTGTCTATTGACACGGGTGACTGAGCCGATGCAAAGGGGCGATTCGTCTTGCCGCGCAACAGACCGTCCAAGGGCCAAAAGGGGGCGAGTCGGGAAGTCGCGACAGGCGAGCACGGAAAAGGGGCGGCGCGCCGTGCGGGGAGAATCGTGCCGGAGGTCGGCGCGGAGACATCCGAGCCGGAGTTTTGCGCGGAGAGATTCGTGCCGGAGTTTTGCGCGGAGACATCTGTGCCGGAGTTTTGCGCGGAGACATCCGAGCCGGAGTTTTGCGCGGAGACATTCGTGCCGGAGTTTTGCGCGGAGACATCCGAGCCGGAGTTTTGCGCGGAGACATCCGAGCCGGAGTTTTGCGCGGAGAGATTCGTGCCGGAGTTTTGCGCGGAGACATCCGAGCCAGAGTTTTGCGCGGAGACATCTGTGCCGGAGTTTTGCGCGGAGACA